>Ga0310900_10000963_pt1 | contig 10829 bp, 12 predicted proteins | sample C24D1metaG_FD_203879 | JGI IMG/M metagenome (GOLD analysis project Ga0310900, IMG submission 203879) | Lab incubated soil microbial communities from West Virginia University Organic Research Farm, Morgantown, WV, United States - C24D1 | ecosystem: Environmental > Terrestrial > Soil >...
CTCACGACATCAGTGTCGACGGCCCTGCGTTGCCGAGATTGTTTCAGAAGATCGGCGGTGAAATGTTGGCGGCTGTCGCCATCCCATTTCTGGTGCTGATGCTGGCGGCACTCGGGGGAAACATCATTCAGCACCGGCTGATCTGGACGTATGAGACGCTGGCGCCGAAGCTTTCGCGGATATCACCAGCGGCTGGCCTCAAACGCATATTTTCCAAACAGTCGCTTGCTAATCTTGGCAAGGGCCTCATCAAGCTGATCTTGATCGGCGGTGTGCTGACGGTCCCTATGTGGCCCGAACGCGAACGACTCGAAGCGCTCACGCGCAGTGACTTGTCTGGCCTCCTTCCGCTGTCACTGTCCTTGACGCTCAAGCTACTGGGTTCTGTCGTTGCCATGCTCGCAATCGTGGCTGCCGCCGACTACCTATTTCAATATCGGCAATGGCACGAGCGGCAGAAAATGTCTGTCCGCGAGTTGAAAGAGGAATTCAAACAGACGGAAGGTGACCCGGCCATCAAAGGAAAGATGAAGCAGGTACGGCAGCTCCGCATGCGCCGCCGTATGATTGCAGCAGTTCCAAAAGCCGCTGTCGTTATCACCAACCCGACCCATTTTGCCGTGGCGCTCGAATAGGAGCGGGGAATGGATGCCCCCGTGTGTGTGGCCAAGGGCGTTGACGCCCTGGCCCTGAAGATCAGGGAGGTCGCCGACAAACATTCGGTTCCCATCGTGGAAAATCCGCCACTCGCTCGTGCCCTGCATGCTACGGTCGAGATCGATCAGCAAATTCCGCCCGAGCACTACAAGGCCGTGGCTGAGGTGATTGGCTATGTCATGCGCTTGCGTCGGATGGTGTCGGCCAGGCGCTGACAGGGATTACTCTCCAAGGCCGGGGATTCAATGAGCCTGGCACTTGCGCCGATGGGGCGCCTTAAGGCACTCAGGACCTATGGTAAGTCATGATCCGGCAGCGCCTACGCAGGCGCGAGACGTGTACGAGCGCAAGGCTTACGACAAGAGCCAGAATGCGCCACGCGGCGGTTCCATCACCATGATCCTCGTGGTCGCGGCGGTCTTGATCGCGGCTGCAGGCGGCCTCATCTACGTGAACCGAGATTATGTCGAGGCCTACGTCCTGATCCTGTTGGCCATTCTCGGGACGATCGGCGTGTTCGCACTTTTCGCGGCTGCGGCAGGTATCGTGAAATTTGCTGGCCGCGATCAGGGCAACCCACTGCTCAAGGCGGTCGTAGACAGCGCATTCGACGGCATCCTCGTAACCGATCATGCCGGCCGGGTCTTTTATGCCAACGCCACTTACCTCGATCTCATTGGTGCAACCGGCATGAACGATGTCAGGCCGATTGAGCGGGTTTTTATCGGGGATCCCGACGTTTCTGAGTCGATTTACCGCCTGCTGAAGGCTGCGCGAGAGGGACGCCGGCTGCAGGAGGAGGTTCGCATCGCAGGTGGCGCCGGAGAAGATGGCCGGTGGCTTCGCATGCGCGTACGACCGCTGGGTGAAGCGCGGCGCGACACGCGCATGACAGTGTGGTCGATCGCCGATGTTACGCGCGAGCGCGAGCGGCAGGAAAATGTGTTCCAGGAGCTTCAGCACGCCATCGACTATCTTGACCATGCCCCAGCTGGATTTTTTTCGATCGATGCCGCGGGCGACATTGGCTATCTGAACGCGACATTGGCAACCTGGCTCGATCAGGATCTCGCCCAGGTCGGCGCAGGCTCGTTGAAGCTTGGTGACATCATTGCGGGAGAGGGCGCTGCGCTGCTGACCACGCTGAACGCGGCGCCTGGGGAGGTCAGGACGGAAGTCTTCGATCTCGACCTCAAGACGCGCGGCGGCAAGCCAATCCCCATGCGGTTGTTTCACAAAGTTGCGTTTGGCGCCGACGGTGCACCGGGCGCGTCGCGCACGCTTGCTCTTAATCGGGCAAGGGGCGAGGGCAGCGATCCCCAGCGCGCAGCGGAAGTGCGGTTCATGCGTTTCTTCCAGAACACGCCGATGGCGATTGCCACCGTCGACAAGGCCGGTCGGATCGGACGCAGCAATGCGCGCTTCGCCAAGACCTTCGAGGGACTCATCAAGAATGACGAGCGGTCTATTTTATCGGTCGTGACCGAGCGCGATCGGCCAGCGCTCGAGGCGGCAATCCGGAAAGCATCGGAGGGGCAAAGCGACATTGCTCCGGTTGAAGCCGCGCTGACCGGCAGTGCCGAGCGCTGGGCCAACTTTTTCGTTCTGGCTGTCGAGGAAGAGGATCGCGACGGCGAGGCTGCGATCGTTTACGCGCTAGAAACGACGGCGCAGCGCACGCTCGAGAATCGATTTCAACAGCAGCAGAAAATGGAGTCCGTCGGCCAGCTTGCTGGAGGAATCGCGCACGACTTTAACAATGTGTTGTCCGCCATCATGATGGCGACCGACTTTCTGCTAAACGCGCACAAGCCAACCGATCCGTCCTTTAAAGACATTATGCAGATCAAGCAGAACGCCAATCGTGCGGCGGCGCTCGTACGGCAATTGCTCGCATTCTCACGAAAGCAGACCTTGCGACCGCAAGTGCTCGATCTCGGCGAGACCTTGAGTGATCTCGGTATGCTGCTAAAGCGGCTGATTGGCGAGAAGGTGACTTTGGACACGGTCCACGGGCGCGATTTGTGGCCGGTCAAGGTCGATATCTCACAATTCGAACAGGTCATCGTGAATCTCGCGGTCAACGCCCGCGACGCCATGCCCGATGGAGGCAGGCTCACGCTGCGTACGGCCAACGTTACGGCGGAGGAATGCGGGAAATTCGCCTATAAGGGCATGCCCAAAGCCGACTATGTGCTCGTTGAGGTCAGTGATACCGGCACCGGCATTTCCCCCGACATCATCGAGAAGATCTTCGAACCGTTCTTTACCACCAAGGAAGTCGGCAAAGGCACTGGCCTCGGCCTGTCGACGGTCTATGGAATCGTCAAACAGACCGGCGGCTTTATCTACGCGGACTCCGAACCGGGCCGCACGTCGTTTCGTATTTTCCTGCCGCGGCATATCCCTGGCGCTGACGAGGTTCTTCCGCAAATTCCGACCGGAGAGGCTCCCGCTATCGCGGAGACGATTGCCGCCGCGGACAAGATGGCGCGCGCTGCTACGGCTGATCTGACAGGTCAGGGCACAATTCTTTTGGTCGAAGATGAGGAGGGGTTACGCGCCTTGAACGCGCGCGGCCTTTCATCCAGAGGCTACACCGTGCTGGAAGCGAGCAATGGGGTTGAGGCAATCGAGGCCTTCGCAAGGCACGGCCAGGTCGATCTGGTGGTTTCGGACGTCGTCATGCCAGAAATGGACGGGCCGACGCTGCTCAAGGAATTACGTCAGCGCGACCCGAAGGTGAAGATTATTTTCGTCTCGGGCTACGCCGAAGAGGCGTTCAGCCGCAACCTGCCGAGCCAGGAACAGTACGCGTTCCTTGCCAAGCCCTTCACGCTGAAGCAGCTCGTCGCCGAAGTTAAGAAGACCTTGCTCCAGTAGCTGCGGTCTACACGCGGCCAGTGAGTGCCAGAATCAGCACGACGATCAAGATGACGCCGACGATTCCGGACGGGCCGTAACCCCAGCCGGAGCTGTAGCCCCAGCGTGGAAACGCACCGACCAGTGCGAGGATCAATAAAATGATAAGAATCGTACCGAGCATGGTTGCGCCCCATAGATTTACTTTGCGGCCGGATGCCGCAATTGCGTTGTCCGACGCAACAACGATCTTGCCGTAACTTGGTTCCCACGCGCCGATCAACGCGCTAGCGACAGAGCTGGGCCAATTGCACCTTGTTGAAGATTGCCGTTTGCAGGCGGCAGGGCAGGCCGCCCGCCGTGAAGGGCGGCGGCGCCTGGAAATACTCCCGTTCGCCCGAGGGACCGCTGTTGATGTCGACATCGTTTTGGGTCGGCGGCGGAGCGAGGTCTTCCAGCGGATTCAATTTGCTGACAGGGACTGGCTTCGCGATTGCGACCGCCGCCATCGAAACCAGGAACATCGCTGTGATGGCCAAACCCTTCATCGTCCGGTCTCCTTGCTCTACGGCAAGGCAATCGCCGACCGACCAGCGTGTTCCGCGAACTGTATGATATTCCTGTGATACCGACGCGAAATTGCCGCGACTTTGTGGCGCGCGTCCGCCCCTTACAATTTGCCCCCCGTGTACCTATTCTCCTGCCGCCATTGCCGGGAGGGCTACGATGATCGGACACCGCGTTGTCATTGCGATTGCCGCGATAGTGGCGGCGCTTGTGCTGGTTGCCGCAGACGCGAATGCCAGGGCGGGAGGTGGTTTCTCCGGTGGCAGCAGGGGCGCGAGGACATTCTCCGCACCACCCTCAACTCAAACCGCGCCCAATGCGGCTGCGCCGATGCAACGCACGCTCACCCAGCCGGGCAAAACGAACACCGTTGGACAGACGGCGGCCCGACCTGGATTGTTCGGCGGGGGTTTGCTGGGCGGTCTTGCCGCCGGATTCCTCGGCGCCGGTTTGTTCGGTCTTTTGTTCGGACACGGGTTCTTCGGTGGCATGGGTGGCTTCGCGTCGCTGATTGGTCTGGTGCTGCAAATTGTTCTGGTTGTTATCGTTGCACGGCTGCTGTTTGCATGGTGGCAACGCCGCAATGCTCCGGCTCCCGCTTACGCAAATGCGCAGCCAACAACCGATCATTCCTTCAGCGGCCTTGGCGGAATGTTCGGAGCGAATACCCCAACAAGCCCGAAGGCGACGATCGAAAAATCCGATTACGACGACTTCGAGCGCCTGCTTAGTGACGTGCAGGCCGCGTATTCAAACGAAGACCTCAATGCGCTGCGCGCGAAAGTGACACCGGAGATGCTCTCGTATTTCTCCGAACAGCTTTCTCAAAATGCCAGCCGTGGTCTGGTCAACAAAGTCACTGACGTGCGGCTTGAGCAGGGTGACTTGGCGGAGGCGTGGAGCGAAGGCAGTGCCGACTATGCCACGGTCGCCATGCGTTTTTCGCTGAACGACCGGATGGTCGACCGTGCGACCGGCCGCGACGTTGAAGGCAACGGCCCTGGCGAGGCGACCGAACTTTGGACCTTCATGCGTGCGCGGGGAGGCGGCTGGTTGCTGTCGGCAATTCAGCAAACCTGACACGTCCCACAAGAATGATAACTAAAATTGTCCGTATCGCGCTGCCCGCGACGCCACGCTCGGGTATGCGGCTCCGGACGCATAACCTGTTAGAAAGCGTGCCAAAGACGTCATAGTTGCCTAGAGGTTGTCATCACGAATTCATAAAGCATTATCCGACATCCACGGTGCCTCGGTGGGCCGTTGACGTTGCAACGAATTCCGTCTATGCCGCCGCCCGCAACCTCGTTTTCGGCGCCTAACTTGCTGCCGCGCTTCCCGGTTTCGGGCTACGCCTCAAGTGAACTCCCCAAAACCTGGCTTGTGACCGCCCGCACGATGATCGCGTGGGCGTTCAAAAGGAAGCTTGAAAGGAACTCTTGATGCCTGTCGGAACTGTGAAATTTTTCAATACTCAAAAGGGCTACGGCTTCATTCAGCCGGACGATGGCTCGAAGGATGTGTTCGTGCACATCACGGCAGTTGAGCGTGCCGGTATGCGCTCTCTGAACGAGGGCCAGAAGGTCAGCTTCGAAATCGTGACCGAGCGCGGCAAGCAGGCCGCTGGAAATCTCCAGGTGGTTTAATCCGCGATCGGTTGCCTTGAAGTCGAAGCCCGGCGGAAACGCCGGGCTTTTTTGCATCCATTACTTTAAAAGTAACGCTTTAAAGTGTTGCGTTAGAGGGCCACCTGGCGGAACACTTCGATCGTTCAGGGAGAAAACCACATGGATATCATTGCTTGCGGGTCGCGGCCGTCACGCCGGATGGGTGCGCCGAGTTTCACCGGAACGGTTTGGCAGGATCCCGTTATCCAGGCGCCAGAGCCAGCGCGAATTCGGTCGGCGTGGGTTCGCTTCGAGCCCGGCGCGAGAACTGCCTGGCATCATCACCCGCTTGGTCAAACGCTTTTTATCACCTCTGGAACTGGTTGGGTGCAAACCTGGGGCGGACCAAGACGCGATATTCGTGCGGGCGACACTGTGTGGATTCCGCCAGGCGAAAAGCACTGGCACGGGGCGACGGCCGAACACGGCATGGAACATATTGCCATGCAGGAAGCCCAGGGCGGTGAGCACGTGACCTGGTTGGAGCCGGTCACCGACGCGCAGTACTCCGGTAAAGGCGCCAGCTGATTTAGCCATCAAGCGCGCGTGATTGCGGAATAGGATAAGCGCCCAGGGGTTCTGCCCCTCGCGATGGCGGGGCGTTGGGCCGCGCCAGTTTCGGAGGTTAGTGAACATGACTGTCGCTCGTACCTGCGCCCCGTTGGTGGCGTGTCTGACTCTGCTTTCTTTCGCTCCTGCGCATGCCCAGCAGGCGAATATGTCGTTCTTCGTGACAAGTGTTGGCTCCGGCAAGGGAGCCGACCTTGGCGGTCTTGCCGGTGCCGACCGGCATTGCCAACAGCTCGCTAGCGCGGCGGGCGCGGGGTCAAAGACCTGGCATGCATATTTGTCGACCCAAGGTTCCGGCGCTGAAAATGCGCGTGACCGCATCGGCAAGGGCCCTTGGGTCAATTCCAAAGGTGCAACAATTGCAAAAGATGTCGCCGAGCTTCACAGCGGCAACAACAATCTTTCCAAGCAGACTGCGTTGACGGAAAAAGGCGAAGTTAATAACGGCCGCGGCGATACTCCGAACCGGCATGACATCCTCACGGGCTCGCAGGCGGACGGAACCGCCTTCGCCGGGAACGAGGATCGTACCTGCAAGAACTGGACGAGCAGCACGCAAGGCGCGGCCATGCTTGGTCACGCCGATCGGATGGGGTTGCGCGATGATGATGCGTCCAAATCATGGAACTCGTCACACCCCTCGCGCGGTCAGGACGGAGGATGCTCGCAAGCCGATCTTCGCAGCACCGGCGGCGACGGATTGCTCTACTGCTTCGCAGTCAACTAGTTCCGCATACAAAATAGCGATAGTTTCGCATACAAAACATAAATTCTGACGCCGTCAAAAGCGTGGACTATCCACGCCTTGCCGGCGTTTATTGTTTTTTCACGCGAATCGGCCGTGTTATCCTTTGCGCCGTCCCAGAAAGGCGAAAAGGCTCCCACTCAATTTTCAGCCTGCGCTTGCGCGCAGACTGCGTTTAAGAGTCTCGGTCCCCCGGCCACTCGTGATTTCAGCCATTGCCCCACATTGCCAAAAACCTCCTTCTGCTGGGCGCAGATGCGCTCCTTTATTTCGTTGTGCTTGCCTCCCTGTTACGCGCGCGCACGAGAATCGGACTCGGTGCGTTCTTCTGCGCGCTGGGAGTGATGCATTTCCTCGAAACCTACCTCGCCAGATCCTCTACGTGTCACTGCCGTTCGGCATCGTGACTTCGCCAGGATCGACGGTGCTGCTTACCGGCAAGTTGATGATGCTGCTTCTGCTGTACATACGCGAGGATGCCGTCGTCGTCCGGCAGCCAATTTACGGTCTGCTGTTCGGCAACGTATTGCTGTTCGCGCTTGCTTATCTCATGCGGCAGCACACTTCGGTCTCGTTGACGCCGGGTCGGACCGCAGACTTCACCTTCCTCAACGAAATGGGCGCGTTGATGGTCTGGGGAACGGCAATTCTGTTCTTCGATTGCATCATCATGATCCTGTTGTACGAGCGATCGCGGAGCTGGTTCCGCGACCGGATATTTCCGCGTCTGGCGTTCTGCGGTGTGTTGGTGCTGACGTTCGACCAAGTGGCGTTTTTCGCCGGTCTGCACATGCTGACCGGTGCGGGGGCCGACGTTCTTGTCGGCGGTTGGATTGCGAAAATGGCGGCAGTCGCGCTCTACACCTGCCTCGCAGGCATCTATCTGCTGTACTTCGAGCGGCCGATCAGGCGCCGTACCGATATGCTACGCATCTGGGACGTTTTTGACACCTTGACGTATCGCGAACGCTACGAGGATCTGCTTGCGCGAACTGGCTGCGACGCGCTGACCGGCGCTCTCGATCGTCATTCACTCGAAGCACATGGCCGCCGCGCCGTCGATCATGCGGCAGCGGCCGGGCGATCGCTGGCGCTATTGTTGATCGATATAGATCACTTCAAGGCATACAATGATCGCTTCGGTCATGCCGCGGGCGACAAGATGCTCAAGCGAATCGTCCTCGACATCATGGCGGCGGCGCGTATGTCCGATCTCACGTATCGTTTCGGCGGAGAGGAGTTCGTCGTCATCGCTGACGGCATCAATGCTGATGACGCCTTGACCTTGGGCGAGCGGATGCGCCGGCGGATTGCGGACTCGCACGCGGGCGATGCGAGCGGTGTGACGGTCAGCATCGGTATCGCAAGCTGCGCACGCGATGCGACCGACTATGACACGCTTTTCGAAATCGCCGACAAGCGTCTGTATGAGGCGAAAGCGGCGGGCCGGAACCGCGTTATTGGCGCGGGGAAATCGGTTCGTCTCGTCCAAAACGGCTGAAAACGTCTCTTGAACTGGCGGCCGCGCGCGCGCCAAGCTGCGTCCGGCGTTTCTCGTTCAAGGTGATCCCATGCGTTACCAGCTTTTTTACTGGCCGGAGATTCAAGGACGGGGCGAATTTGTGCGGCTTGCGCTCGAAGACGCCGGCGTCGCCTACGATGACGTTGCGCGCAAGTCCGGTGGCGTGAATCGCATGATGGCGATGATGGAAGGTGGGCGCGAAAAGCATCCACCGTTCGCCCCACCATTTCTCAAAGCGGGAAAACTGGTGGTCGCTCAGGTGGCCAATATTCTTTCATATCTGGGGCCACGTCTGCGGCTCGCCCCGCGCGACGAGGCCAGTCGTCTCTGGTTGCATCAGTTGCAGCTGACTGTTGCCGATTTTGTGAAGGAAGTTCACGACACGCATCATCCCGTCGCGTCCGGTCTTTACTACGAAGATCAGAAACCCGAGGCGAGGCGGTACGCCGAGAACTTTCTCGACGAGCGGGTGCCGAAATATCTTGGCTATTTTGAAACCGTGTTGAGGAAGAGTGGGGGGCCTTATGTGGCCGGGCGTAAAGTTACCTATGTCGATCTTTCGATTTTCCAACTGATCGAAGGGCTGCGCTACGCTTTCCCGCGCGCGATGAAGGACATAGAGACGAAAATATCCGGGCTTGTCGGGATACGGGACAAGGTCGCGGAGCGTTCAGGCGTGAAGGCCTATCTTGCCTCTCCGCGGCGGATCGCATTCAACGAAATGGGCATCTTCCGCCACTACCCGGAGTTGGATCGATAGACAAACCGGCGACCTATCCCTGGGCCGGGAGGAGTTTCCCACCGGCGCTCGCCGACTTCGCCGATATGAGTACGAATGCGATCACGCAGGGTTCTGAGCCCTTGTTGATCCAGTTGTGAATCGTCCCGCGTTGCACCAGCACATCGCCGGCTTTGAGGTGCACGATCGTGCCATCAAGATCCATGTCGATCTCACCCGACATGACGACCGCATAATCGATCGAATCGGTGCGATGGTTGCGAGGCGCGACACCTGGGCCGAAGCTGACGATGCGAAACACTGTTCCGTTGGAGATCGTGGTACCGATCTTTTTTCCCGATGGATCTAGCTCAATGTCATTGTCGACAGGGAAACCATCGCTCGACCAGATCACGCTGTAGAGCGCGCCGGGGCGCGGCGACATGACGTTTCCCACCCTCTCGTCAATCAACACCTTGGCGCGGCCCTGATCGTCGTGGCCGGTCACGACCCGGCGGATATTCAGGCTCATCTATTTTCTCCTAGTCGGCAGCGAGAGGCTTCCTGCTTGTTTCGTGCCAGAGCAGGAACAGACCTGAGCTGACCACGATCGCGGAGCCGGCAATCAATGTGAACGTCGGTACGTCATCCCAGAAAATAAAACCAAGCCCGGCAGACCAGACAAGCATGAAATAATAGAACGGGCCGACGGCGGAAGGCGGCGCGAGCGACAACGAACGCGTCCACCAGTATTGCCCGACTGCATTGATGACGCCATTACCGATCAGCGCGATCGCGTCAATGGTACTTGGCCATGCAAAAAAGAATGGCAACGGCAATGCAAAAAATAAGGTGAGAAAGATCATCTGATACATGGTCAGCGTTTCGGCAGATTCCGTTGTCGTCATGCCGCGTACGGCAGCGGTGACGCTTCCGAACAGGACCGCATTGGCGAGCGCAAACATCGCTCCGATCCGAAAGCTGTCAGCGCCCGGCGCCGCGACCAGGAGCACACCGACAAAGCCGGCCATCAGAGCGCTGAGCCGCGCGAGGCCGACTTTCTCTTTCAGCCAAAGGGCTGCGAAAAGTGTTGCAAACAAAGGCGAGGAAAAATTGATGGCAACAGCACCGGCAAGAGGCATCAAGCCAAACGCAATGATGATGAGGCTTTGCGCCGTGGCCTGTGTCGCGCTGCGACCAAGGTGGTCACGCAACCGGTTCGTGCGCAGCACGGCAAGACCGGTTCGCGGCAGAATGAGTACGGCACAGGTGAAAAGCGAGGCGATGGCGCGGAAAAACAGAACCTCGACGAACGAGTATTCGGCAACTTGCCATTTCGACAGCGCGCTCGACACCGCAAACAGGACGGTCGCGCCAAGCATGAACAAAATGCCGAGCGGGACGCGGTCGACGCGCAGAGGAGCGCGCTCTGCAAGACTGTCGGAGGTCAAGGAGAAAACCCCAGCAAGTTAGGCGCTTGCCTAACATGGGTAAGTGAGTAAAGGCAGGGCGAAAAGCGAA
>Ga0310900_10000966_pt1 | contig 10809 bp, 9 predicted proteins | sample C24D1metaG_FD_203879 | JGI IMG/M metagenome (GOLD analysis project Ga0310900, IMG submission 203879) | Lab incubated soil microbial communities from West Virginia University Organic Research Farm, Morgantown, WV, United States - C24D1 | ecosystem: Environmental > Terrestrial > Soil >...
AGCGTGTAGGGATAGGGAAAGCGGTCGCGAAGATTCCGTGCGACGTTGGGATTGTTGGCGTGGCGAACGAGGGACTCTTCGTCCCCCTTCCGCCACGCCCGAAGCTGGAAGAACCCGAGGTCGATTTCAGAAGAGGCCGTATGTGTTCCCGTGCTCGTCGATGTCCATCTTCTGGAACGCCGGCGTCTTGCCGAGGCCCGGCATCCGCTGCATCTCTCCGCACAGCGCCACGACGAAGCCGGCGCCCATGCTGGGTACCAGCGAGCGGACCGGGACGATGAAGCCGCTCGGCCGGTTGCGGAGGTTCGGGTCGTGCGAGAGCGACATCTGGGTCTTGGCCATGCAGACCGGCGCCGTGCCGAGGCCAAGCTTCTCGATGCGCTCGAGGTCCTTCACCGCCTGCATCTGCAGGTCGATGCCAGCCGCGCCGTAGATCTTCTTGGCGATCGTTTCGATCTGCTGCACGAGCGGCGTGCCGTCGGGCGTCAGATAGTTGAAGCTGTTCGGCTTCTCGCAGGCCGTGACCACCGCCTTCGCCAGATCGACGGCGCCCTCGCCGCCCTTGGCAAACCCTTCGTGAACGACCACCGTCTCGGCGCCGGCGTTGAGCGCCAGCTCACGGACGAGCGCGATTTCCTTCGGCGAGTCGGTGGGGAAGCCGTTGACCGTCACCACGCACGGCAGCCCGTAGGCGCGGACGATCTGGACGTGCGCCGCGAGGTTGTCGGCGCCGCGCCGGATGGCTTCGAGGTCTTCCTTGCCGAGGTCCTTGAACGCCACGCCCCCGTGTGACTTCGTGGCGCGCACGGTGGTGACGAGAACCGCCGCGCTCGGCGTGATCCGCGCGGTGCGGCAGACGATGTCGCAGAACTTCTGGAAGCCGAGGTCGCTCGCGAAGCCGGCTTCGGTGACGACGTAGTCGGCAAGTTTGAGCGCCATGCGGTCGGAGAGGATGGAGTTCGCCGCGTGCGCGATGTTGCCGAACGGCCCCGCGTGCACGAGCACCGGCTGCCCCTCGCGCGTCTGCACGAGGTTCGGCTTGAGCGAGTCCTTCATGATCACGGTCATCGCACCGCCGGCCTGCAGGTCGTCCGCGGTCACGGGCTTCCCGTCGTAGGTCGAGGCGACGACGATGCGGCCGAGACGGCGGCGGAGATCCTGGAGATCGGTCGCCAGCGCGAGCGACGCCATCACTTCCGAGGCGGCGACGATGACGAACTCGCTCTCGCGCGGGAGCCCGTTTGCCTTGCCCTTCAGGCCGGTGACGCTGTAGCGCAGCTGCCGGTCGTTCATGTCCACCGTCCGCGGCCACGTCACGGCTGCCGGGTCGATGTTGAGCGGGTTGCCGTTGTAGATCGAGGCGTCGAGCGCCGCCGCCAGCAGGTTATGAGCCGCAGCGACGCAGTGGAAGTCGCCGTTGAAATGGAGGTTGATCTCCTCCATCGGCTCGATCATCGACTTGCCGCCGCCGGTGCCGCCGCCCTTGACGCCGAACACGGGCCCCATCGACGGCTCGCGCAGGCAGAGCATCACCTTCTTGTCGATGCGTCCGAGCCCCTGCGTCAGCGCCACGCTCGTGGTCGTCTTGCCTTCACCCGCTTTCGTCGGCGTGATGGCGGTGACGATGACGAGCTTGCCGTCGCTCTTGCCGGCGAGCCGGCGGAGCAGCGGCAGCTTCACCTTGGCGCGGTGCTCGCCGAACACTTCGAGCTCGTCGGGCTGAATTCCCGCGGCCTTGGCGATCTCGGCAATCGGGCGCAGCTGTATCTGGGATGCGTCGGACACTACACTCATCTGCTGTTCTTCCTTCTGAAAGGCCGACCTGAAGGTCGGCCTCTACTTATTTAAGTCCTTCACGCACCATGCGAGCCCCTTCGGCCATGGCGCTGAGCTTGTTGAACGCGATGTCGCGCGGCAGGTGCACCAGGCCGCAGTCGGGATTGATCATCAGCCGCTCGGCCGGGATGACACCCAGCGCGCGGCGGATACGGTCGGCGATGAGGCCTGCGGGTTCGACGTCGTTCGTTTTCACGTCCACGACCCCCATCGCCAGCGTGAACGGCACCTTGAATTCCTTGAACAGCTGCAGGTCGTCCTCGCCACGGCGCGCGAATTCCAGTGACAGCGCCTGGACGTTCGCCTCGAGCACCTGCGGGAAGAGATAGCGGTAGGTGCCTTCGAACGACGGCTTGCCGTAGCGGTTCCCGTAGCAGATGTGCAGCGTCACGTGCGCGCTGACGCCGTCCACCAGCGCGTTCACCGCCTTGATCGCCCACGGCAGGTCTTCCGGGAACCCGGAGTAGTACGGCTCGTCGATCTGGATGTGCGTGGCGCCCTCGCGTACCAGCTCTCGCACCTCGAAGTTCATCACGCGGGCGAGATCCAGCGCGAACGCTTCCTCGGACGGATAGAAGGCGTTGCGGATCCGCTTTACCAGCGCGTGCGGGCCGGACACCGAGATCTTCGATGGCCGCTGTGAGAACTTCTTCAGGAAGCGCACCTCCTCGAGCAGCCCGAGCGAGCCGGTCGCCAGCTTCGATCGGACGACGCTGTCGTAGAAGTCGTAGTACAGGCGCTTCGATCCGTGATCGATCAGCACGCCGGGAATGCGCTCGGCGAAGTAATCGATCATGTTGTCCCGGTGCAGCTCGCCGTCCGAGATGATGTCGATGCCCGCCGTCTCCTGGTCCTTGATCGCCGCCTTGCGCCCGGCGTCGTACATCTCGTCGAGGTCGTGGCGGCTCACCTTCCGCTGCAGGAAGTCGTTCTTCGCGCGCTCGAGCCAGGCTGGCATCGAGTAGCTGCCGATGACGGTTGTTGGAAGTGGCGGTAGCTGCGAAGCCATTAGTCCCTTCGTTTCGTGTAAAGAACCTGGGTCTTGGAGCCCTTGCGGTGTGTGAAGGGGGCGAAATTCACATGGTATCCCGCACGGGCGCCCACGGCGTGCAGGAAGGCGCCGTTCACCCAGGTGACGAACGAGCCGTCGAGCTTTCCAGGCCCTCGGAAGCCGTGGACGTAGTCCTTAATGCTGGTGACGAAAATATCCTGCACCTGCAGGTAGCCGCGCGGATGGAGCAGCGCCGCGGTGTTGACGAAGCTCTCCGCCGCCCCTCGCGACAGATGAAAGCGGATGTCGTGCGGCACTTCCGACAGCACATCGTCCAGCGGCGATCGGCTCACGCCCTTCGGCAGGTGTGAATCGTCACCCTCGTCGATGGCGCGCAGGCGCTCTTCGAGGCGAAGCACGTCCCAGATGCGCGTCCAGAAGGCCATGCCCTTTTCGTGCTCGCCGACCGACTCAGGCCCGTAGGCGAGCAGCCGCTTGATCGCACCAGGCAGTTGCGCGCGATCGAACCCGAACTCCGCCTGAATCTTCTCTGCGTTGGCGGCGCTGACGTACGGCCGCACTTCGACGATGTAGAGCTGGTTGTCGCGGCGGGCGATCTCGTCGAACGTCAGGTTGTCGTAGACGTTCGTGAGATGGACGAACAGGATCTTGAAGCGCAGGAACGAGAGAACCTTGAACGGGTTCGTCGCGTCGATCGGGATGACGCTGCAGAGCGGCGCATGCGGACCCACTGCGGCAAGAGCCGTATCGAGTGTTGACGGCGAGTAATCGCCGAGCAGGAACTTCAGCCGCGGGTAATACCCGGTCCCCTTCTCTGTATCGAACGTCTGGAACTGATCGAGCCAGAGCCGCGCGCGTGCGCCGGAGCCGACGCCGATTTCCATGGCGTAGATGTCGTGCGGAAGCTGGCCGCGCTTGTCGAGATCGTGCAGCAGCTCCCAGAACTCGACGACGCCTTCCTTGACCGCGTCCGGGTGGTTCGCGTCTGAACCGCCGCTGGGCAGCGCGGCTTCGAACCCGCGCTTCGCGTACGCCTCCCAGTCCCCGAGCTGCTGCCAGAACAGTCGGTTGAACGGCCAGATGATCGACTCACGCCACGGCTTGAACGTGTCGAGCACGAACGGGTCCTGTCCGTTGGACGCCGGGATACCCTTCAGCGATTCGACGGCCGCCGTCAGGTACTCCTCGAACTTCGGCGTCGCCGCCTGGCGAAGGTCGATGGCAATCTCTGAAAGCGGCAGCGGCTGTTCCTGCTGGTCGACCGCACGTCGGACGACGACCGGATCGCGGAAACAGGTCTTGTACTGAATCCAGTCGAGATGGACCCGCAGACCGAGGGCGTTGTCCTGATCGATACCGCTGCGCTCGATGAGCAGGGTCAAGGGACCGATGATGCGGCTGGTCAGCTCGGCGACGTCGGTGCCTTTCGGCAGGGCGGATGGCGAGTAGTTACGTTGGATGATCAATGACTGGTCGCCGGAGCAAAGGCCACCCCCGCAGAAAGCTTCGGCGAGGCAGACGGCAAATAGGCATTATATTTCGATGTGGTGTCCGCCTTCAGGCGGACCGCGACTCGAACCCCAGAATGACCACCACTTCCACACTGACCCGATATCGGATGTATGTCGGCGGCGAATGGGTTGACGCCGGCTCGGGCGACTATTTCGAAAGCGACAATCCCTATCTTGGTGAGCCGTGGGCCTTAATTCCGCGCGGCACCGCGGCGGACGCCGATCGCGCCGTCCGCGCGGCCCACACGGCGTTCACGTCCGGGGAGTGGCCGCGCCTGACCGCCTCGCGCCGGGGGGCGCTGCTGCGCCGCCTGGCCGATCTGATTACGCAGAAGTCGGCCGAGCTCGCTGAAATCGAGGTTCGGGACAACGGGAAGCTGTACGCCGAGATGAGCGCCCAGACGGCGTACATGGCGCAGTGGTACCACTACTATGGCGGCCTCGCCGACAAGATCGAGGGTTCCGTCCTCCCGACCGACAAGCCCGAGGTCTTCAACTACACCCGCTACGAGCCGCTCGGGGTTGTCGTCGCCATCATCCCCTGGAATTCGCCGCTGTTGCTCCTGGCCTGGAAGCTCGCGCCTGCGCTCGCGGCCGGGAATACGGTGGTGGTCAAGCCGTCGGAGTTCACGTCGGCGTCGGCGCTCGAGTTCATGAAGCTGATCGAAGAGGCCGGCTTTCCCCCGGGCGTCGTCAACGTCGTCACGGGCTTTGGTGCCGACGTGGGAGCCCCGCTCATTGAGCATCCGCTCGTCAGAAAGGTGGCGTTCACCGGGTCGGACGCAACCGGTCAGCGAGTGTATGAGGGCGCGGCGCGCGGCCTGAAGCGCGTGAGCATGGAGCTCGGAGGGAAGTCTCCGAACATCGTGTTCGAGGACGCCGATATCGACAACGCGGTCAAGGGCGTCATCTCCGGGATCTTCGCGGCAACCGGCCAGACGTGTATTGCGGGATCACGGCTGCTCGTTCAGCAGAGCATCCACGACCAGTTCCTCGACAAGCTCGTGACGTTCGCGAAGACGGCGAAGATGGGCAACCCGATGGACGCCGGCACGCAGATCGGCCCGGTGACCAACAAGCCGCAGCTCGAGAAGATCCTGAACTACATCGACATCGCGAAGGGCGAGGGCGCCCGGGCCGTTCTGGGCGGATCGCGCGCCTCACGGCCGGAGTGCGGCAACGGCTGGTTCGTCGAGCCGACGATTTTCGCCGGTGTCCGTAACAGCATGCGCATCGCGCAGGAAGAGGTCTTCGGCCCCGTCCTCTCGGTGATCCCGTTCAAGGATGACGACGAGGCGATTGCCATCGGGAACGACGTGGTCTACGGGCTGGCGGCCGGCGTGTGGACGCAGAACATGCGCCGTGCGCTCACGATGGCGGAAAAGCTCCAGGCGGGAACGGTCTGGATCAACACCTATCGCGCGGTGAGCTATCTTTCACCGTTTGGCGGATACAAGCGGTCTGGCCTTGGGCGCGAAAGCGGCCAGGAGATGATCAAGGAATACCTGCAGGTGAAGAGCGTCTGGATTTCGACAGCCACCGACGTTCCGAATCCCTTCATTCAACGCTGATGAAACGGGCCGCGGAGGCGCGGAAGCGCGGAGTCAGTACTTCTCTGGAGACAAGATGGCCGGGCAACTCATAGGTTTTGTCGGCGTTGGGCGAATGGGCGGTCCCATGGCGTCGCGCCTGCTCGACGCGGGGCACTCACTGGTGATCTTCGACACCAACCCCGAGGTCATGAAGCCGCTGATCGCACGCGGCGCCGTCGTCGCCACATCGGCCGAGGACGTGGCGTCGAAGGCCGAAGTGGTTTTCCTCAGCCTGCCGATGCCGACGGTGGTCCAGGCCGTGTGTCTCGGCGACAAGGGGGTGCTCAAAGGGCCCCGCGTCAAGACGCTGATCGATCTGTCAACGAGTGGACCGAGCGTCGCCAAGGTGGTGGCGAAGGCGGCGGGGGAGCGCGGCGTCGCCTGGGTCGATTCGCCGGTCAGCGGTGGTGTGACCGGCGCCGCGAAGGGGACGCTGGCCGTCATGCTGTCGTGCCAGAAGACGACGTACGACGAGATCGAATCGCTGATGAAGGTGTTCGGGAAGCCCTTCTACGTCGGCGACAAGCCCGGCCTCGCACAGATCGCGAAGCTCGCCAACAATCTGCTTGCAGCGGCGGCGCTCGTCGTGTCGTCCGAGGCAGTGGCGATGGGCGTGAAGGCCGGCCTCGATGCGAAAGTGCTGATCGACATCATCAACGCCGGCAGCGGACGCAACAGTGCCACGCAGGACAAGTTCCCGCGATCGATCCTGCCGCGCACGTTCGACTTCGGCTTCGCGACGGGGCTCTCGTACAAGGACGTACGGCTCTGCGTGGATGAATCCGAGGCGCTCGGCGTCCCGATGGTCGCCGGCGCGGCCGTGCGGCAGATGCTGGCGATCACGCAGGCGAAGTTCGGGGCCGACTCTGATTTCACGATGATTGCGAAAGTCGTGGAGGAATGGGCGGGGATTGAGATCAAGGGATAACTCCCAACTCCCAACTACTAACAACTACTAACTATCCAACTATCCAACTGACATGAACAAAGAGCTATTCGACAAGGGTCTGGAAATCCGGAAGTCCGTTCTCGGCAAGGAATTCGTTGAGAACGCGATCAAGAACGCCGACGAGTTCGCGATGCCGATGCAGGAGCTCGCCACCGAGTACTGCTGGGGCTACGTCTGGGGACGTCCCGGTCTCGACAAGCGGACGCGCAGCTTCCTGAACCTGGGGATGATCGCTGCGCTCAATCGTCCGCACGAGCTGAAGATTCACGTCAAGGGCGCGTTGCGCAACGGGCTGACGCGGCAGGAGATCATGGAGGTCTTCCTGCAGGTCGCCATCTATTGCGGCGTGCCGGCCGGCGTCGACTCGTTCCGCATCGCGCGAGAGGCGTTCGCCGAATACGACAAGGAGCAGGCGCAGAAGGCCTGAACCACTGGCCCAGACCGCGACCGTCTACACCGCGACGATCGATCTCGCCGATCTGGATCGCCAGGTCTACGAGACGCTGGATCTGCGCGTCGCTCGACACCCGTCGGAGACCGCGGAATACATGCTGGTCCGCATCCTCGCGTATTGCCTGGAGTATCAGGAGGGGATTGCGTTGACCGAAGGCGTGTCCTCGGGCGACGAGCCGGCGCTCGTCGTCCGCGACCTGACCGGCCGGGTCACTGCCTGGATCGAGGTCGGGATGCCAGACGCCGAGCGGCTTCACCGCGGCAGCAAGCATGCCGGCCGCGTGGCCGTGTACACGCATCGAGACGTCCGTCAGTTGATGGGCAATCTCGAGGGCCAGCGCATTCACCAATCGGAGAGCATTCCGATTCGCGCGTTTGATCGGGCGATCGTCGAGGCGATCGCCGCCCATCTCGATCGCCGAATCTCGATGTCGATATCAGTGACCGGCGGCGAGCTGTTCATCGCACTGGGCGACCAGTCGTGGACCCTGCCGATGGCCGAGTATCGCCTCAGTTCCTGACCGCATCTACGTGCGCATTGCCCCGGCGCAGTAGCTGCCGAACGCTCGTCACGAGCGCGCTCGCTGTTCTGAAATAGCACGCGCTAATCGGCTGTCAGCGCGACTTTGTTCGGCGATACAGCTGTTCAACTTCAGTGTGCTTGACGTCGGCTCGACTGTGGGTCACAGTCCCGTTTTCAAGCTCATGCTCGTGGTGGCATCAATCGCCACATTGGAGTTGACGATGGCTCTCAATCGCTCGCACCGTATCCTCACAGCTCTCGCTCTGGTTGGAGCCTTCGTGGCCGCCGGCTGTGGAAGCTCTTCCCCAAGTCCAACGTCGCCCTCAGGGCTCGTGTCGTCCGAGGGTCTGAACGGCAGCGCTCCGCCTCCGGGATGGGTTGACGCAAACCCTCGCCAGGCCGAGACCGAAAAAATAGAAGTGTGCAAGGTGTACGTCGGAACGGTCGGCCCTGACGCACGCATCACTGTCGCCGCCGACATCAACAGCAACGGCAGCGTCGACACGACGTACGACGTCTTCCTCGGTCACAACGAATGTCAGGACGTATGGTTATCGGGAGGGGTCGGTGACACCGTGACGCTCACTGAGCAGGTGCCTGCGGGCTACGCCGCTTCGTACGTGAAGGCGGTGATATCCAATGGCCAGCTCACCACGTCTCCGTCGGTTGCTGGCAACTCGGTTTCAGGGTTGCTCGCCAACGGCTTGAACGGTGCGCTCGTCACCTTCACCAACACTCTGGGCACGACTGAGCAGCCCGGCACCGGCCGCTTCACCGGTGGTGGTAATCAGATCATGGTGGACGGCGTTCGCATCAGCCGCGGGCTGACGCTGCACTGCGACCTGCTCCTGTCGAACAACCTCGAAGTGAACTGGAACGGCAACAAGTTCCACATGAACGAGCACCTCACAACCCTCGAATGCAGCGACGATCCGGCGATCATCCAGGCGCCGCCGCCGGCGCCGCTCGACACCTTCCGGGGCATCGGCGAGGGAAGGTACAACGGTGACGAGGGGTACACGATCGAGTTCACGCTTCAGGACTACGGCGAGCCCGGCGAGAACGACAAAGCAGCGCTGAAGATCTACCCGACCGGCAGTCCAAACAGCCCGGTGCTGAACATCCCGCTGCAGCTGCTTTCGCATGGCAACCTGCAGGCGCACTACGATCAGCCGCACAAGTAGCGTTCAACTGAGTTCCTTCGGGTACGACCCGGCCGTGGCGCCTTTCCTGGCGCCACGGCTGTTTCTTGTACGGACGAAGTAAACTCCCACTCCCATTGACCAGAGCCGGTTTCGCCGGGCGCGTCATTGTGCCGCTGCTGCTCGGCGGTGCGATTGCGCTCGCCCCGGTTCCGTCCGGGCTCCCGCCGGCTGCCTGGCACTATCTCGCGCTCTTCGTCACGGTCATCACGCTGATCATCACGGAACCGATTCCCGCCGCGGCCCTGGGCCTGGCAGGGGTCACCGCCGCCGCCGTGCTCGGCCTGGTCCGCGACACGCCGCGGGCGGCAGCAGAGTGGGCGCTGAGCGGTTTCGGCAACACGATCGTCTGGCTGATTTTTGCGGCCTTCATGTTCACAGTCGGCTACGCGCAGACGGGGCTCGGCCGACGCATTGCACTGCACCTCGTGAGACTGCTCGGACATCGGACACTTGGCCTCGGCTACGCCGTCACGCTGGCCGAACTCGCGTTCGCGCCGTTCACGCCGTCCGCAACCGCTCGCAGTGCCGGAACGATCTATCCGGTCATCAGCCACATCCCGCAGCTCTATGGATCGCGGCCACACGATGGCTCCTCACGGTTGCTGGGCGCCTATCTCCTCTACACCGCGCTCGCGGTCAGCTTCATCACCAGCAGCATGTTCATCACCGGCCTGGCGCCGAACGCGCTGGCAATCACGATCATCGAAGAGACCGCCAAAGTCGAGATTTCGTGGCTGCAGTGGTTCATCGGCTTCGCGCCGATCGGCTTTGTGCTGTTGGCGCTGACCCCGCTCGTGCTCTACGTCATCTATCCGCCGTCGATCCGCACCGCGCCCGAGGTGCCACGCTGGGCCGCCGATCAGCTCCGACAGATGGGACCGATGACGCGTCAGGAAGTCATCCTGCTCGTGCTGGTCGGTTCGGCGCTGGCCCTCTGGATTGCGGCCACTGACTACATCGATCCCGCACTCACCGCCGTGCTCATCGTCCTGCTGATGGTCGTCTCAGGTGTGGTGTCGTGGGACGACGTCATTGGCCAGAAGCAGGCGTGGAATGTCCTGATCTGGTTTGGCACGCTGGTGACGCTTGCCGCCGGACTCTCAGAGGTGGGGTTCGTCGGCTGGCTGGCGAAAGCCACGGCGCCAACGTTTACGCAATTGAGTCTGGGCGCTGCGATTGCCGCGCTGGTCGGGACCTTCTTCTTCCTCCACTACTTTTTTGCCAGCATCACGGCGCATACGGCGACGCTCCTTGCGGTGTTTCTCGGCGTCGCGCTGGGCATCGAGGCGATTTCGCCGACGCGATGGTCGCTGCTCCTTGCCTATCCTCTCGGGCTGATGGGCGTGCTCACGTTCTACAGCTCGGGCCAGAGCGTCATCTACTACGCGAGCGGATACATCAGCCGCCGCGACTTCTGGGTGCTCGGCTTCCTCATCGGCACGATGTTCATCGGCGTCTACCTGCTGCTGATCACGCGGTGGCTGGCGTTTCTCGGGTACTGAGCTCGGTTCGGCGTTAGAATCCGTCGGCATTGCATCTCGTTTCAAGGAGTGCATCGATGAGATCACGACGGATGATGACGTTGGCGTTCTGTGCGGTGGTTGCGGTGCCGCTGCTGTCGCAGAGCCAGATGAGGCCCGGCCGCTGGGAGATCACCACGCAGATGGACATGCCGGGCATGCCGGTGAAGATGCCGCCGCAGAAGGTGACGCGGTGCGTCACGCCCGA
>Ga0310900_10000967_pt1 | contig 10805 bp, 8 predicted proteins | sample C24D1metaG_FD_203879 | JGI IMG/M metagenome (GOLD analysis project Ga0310900, IMG submission 203879) | Lab incubated soil microbial communities from West Virginia University Organic Research Farm, Morgantown, WV, United States - C24D1 | ecosystem: Environmental > Terrestrial > Soil >...
CGTGAACGTCCCGCTCGGATCGGTGTCACCAGGCCTGATTCGCAACGCCGTGCAGATCTCCTGGGTGACGCGCTCCGCGCCGTTGACCGCGCACGACAGCGTCCGGCAGACGTTCAGCACGAAGCGGCCGACCGGCTTCGTGTAGAACATCGAGTAGTACGAGACGACGTCCTCGACGTCGGCGGCGGTGATCCCGAGCAGCCCGGCGACGTAGCGCATCGCGTTCGCGGTGATGTGGCCCTGCTGGTACTGCACCAGGTACAGCGCCGGCAACACGGCCGACCGCCGCCGGTCAGACGGATAGCGGAGGACGACCTGATCGAAGCGGGCACGGTTCTCCGGCGTGTATTCGAACGGCGGTCCAGGGTCGGCGAGCGTCCGCGCCGACTTGTGGAACGCCGCGCCGTAGGACATCTTCGGGTGGAAGCTCACCGGTCCACGTCTCCCATCACCACGTCGATCGAGCCGATCACGGCAATCACATCGGCGATCAGGCCGCCGACAATCATCTTCTCGAGCGCCTGACACGCCAGCAGCGACGGCGCGCGCGACTTGACGCGCCACGGCCGGTTCGTGCCGTCGGCGACGACATAGAACCCATGCTCCCCGCGAGGCCCTTCCACAGGCACGTAGATCTCGCCGGCGGGGACCGTGAATCCCTGCGAGTAGACGAGGAAGTGCTGGATGAGCGCCTCCATCTCGGTGTACACGCGATCCTTCGGCGGCGGGGTGATGCGCGGATCGTCGATCGCGTACGGCCCAACCGGCGCGATACGCTCCAGCGCCTGCCGGCAGATCTTGACGCTCTCGCGCATCTCGGCGACGCGCACCTGGTAGCGGGCGTAGACGTCTCCGTCGGTGCGGGTCGGCACCGAGAAGTCGAAGGTGTCGTATCCCAGGTACGGAAAAACCTTGCGCACGTCGTAATTCAGCCCTGAGGCGCGGGCAATCGGTCCGACCAGGCCGTAGGAAAGCGCGTCGTCAGCGGAAATCCGGCCGACGCCACGCGTTCGCTTCAGGTAGATTTCGTTCTTCGTCAGCAGATCTTCGTACTCGTCGAGCTTCGCCGGAAAGCGATCGAGAAATGCGGTGACCGCCTGATGAAAGCCGCGCGGCAGATCCTCACGAAGGCCCCCGACCCGCATGTAGCTCGGGAACATCCGGAAACCGGCGAGCATCTCGTTGATGTTGAGCAGCAGCTCGCGCTCGCGGAAGCAGTACAGCATGACCGAGACGGCGCCCACTTCCATCCCGTGCGTGCCGAGCCAGACCAGATGGCTGTTGATGCGCTGCAGTTCGGCAATCAGCAGCCGGATCGTCTGCACCCGCTCGGGAACCTCGAGGCCGAGCAGTTTCTCGACCGAGAGGCAGAACGCCATGCTGTTGGACTGCGCGCTCAGGTAATCCATCCGCTCGACGAGCGGAATCACCTGCTGCCATTTCTTTTGCTCGGCGGTCTTCTCGATGCCGGTGTGCAGGTAGCCGATCGTCGGCGCCGCCGACAGCACGGTCTCGCCGTCGAGCTCGAGCACGAGCCGCAGCACGCCGTGCGTGCTGGGGTGCTGGGGCCCCATGTTGACGGTCATCGTTTCCGTGCGCAGGTCAGGCGACAAAGGCGTTCTCCACCAGCTCGCAAATCACGTGCAGCAGCGTGCGATGCACCTCCTGGACGCGCGCCGTCGACGGCGACGGCACGTTGACGTGGATGTCGGCAGCACGGCCGACGTCGCCGCCATCGCGGCCGGTCAGCGCGATCGACGGCAAGCCGAGCTGCCGCGCCCGCGCCAGCGCCGCCACGATGTTCGCCGAGCCGCCGCTGGTGCTGATCGCGAGTACCACGTCGGGTGTCCGGCCGAGCGCCTCGATCTGCCGGACGAAGACACGATCGTACGCGTAGTCGTTGGCGATGCTGGTCAACACGCTCGTGTCGGTCGTGAGCGCGACCGCCGCCAGGGCCACCCGCTCGCGCTGAAAGCGGCCGACCAGCTCCGCCGCGACATGTTGCGCATCCGCCGCGCTGCCGCCATTGCCGAACACGAGCAGCTTGCCGCCGCCTCGCAGCGCCGCGACGATGGCCGCGGTTGCGGCGACGATCGGCTGGGCGTCGCCCCTGCGAACACGCTCGTGGAGCGCGATGGCCTCGCCGAGCACCGCGTCGAGCCGCTCAGTGTCGTGCAAGCCGGTCCCTTGCGATATTCGCGCGGAATTCCTCTTCGGTGACCTGCGTCGGCTCGCTCGTCTGCGGCTTCATCGAGATCTGCACCGGATAGTCCTTGCGCAGCGGATAGCCCTGCCAGTCCTCGGGCATCAGCAGGCGCCGCGGATCGGGATGCCCGTCGAACTCGATGCCGAACAGGTCCCAGACTTCGCGCTCGAGCCAGTTCGCCGCCGCCCACAGACCGCTGACCGTGGCAACCCGCGCCGCGTCGGCGGGGAGCCGTACCTTGACGCGCACCCGGCGGCGATGCTCGATGGACACCAGCGTGTAGATCAGCTCGAACCGCGGTTCGCGCGGCCAGAAATCGGCCGCGGTGAGCTCGGCGAGCAACGCGAACCGCAGGTCGGGCCGATCGCGGAGCGCCCGCAGCACCGCGGGCGCATCCGCCGGGGTGACATAGAACGTCTCGTGCAGATCGGAGGTGGGTGCGGGCTCGAGGCCGGCGGCGGGAAAGGCTTCCTGCAGCACGGCAACGAGCGCGGTCGTATCCATATCGCTGACTACGCGAGCTTCTGCTGCGCGATCTTCCGCTGCAGCTGCACGATGCCGTAAATGAGCGACTCGGGCCGCGGCGGGCAGCCCGGCACGTAGACATCGACCGGCACGACCTGATCGACGCCCTGGACCAGCGCGTAGTTGTCGAACACGCCGCCGATCGACGCGCACGCGCCCATCGAGATCACCCACTTCGGCTCGGGCATCTGGTCGTAAATGCGGCGCAGCGCCGGCGCCATCTTGCGCGACAACCGGCCGGCGACAATCATCAGGTCGGACTGGCGCGGGCTGCCGCGGAACACCTCGGCGCCGAAGCGAGCGATGTCGTAGCGCGAGCAGCTCATCGCCATCATTTCGATCGCGCAGCAGGCCAGGCCGAAGGTGACCGGCCAGATGGACGAGCGGCGCGCCCACTGCACCATTTTCTCGACGGTCGTCGTCAGGACCGGAATTTCAGATTCGAGACCCATCGGCTTTTTCGTTTCCCCAGTCGAGCGCCCCTTTGCGCCAGACGTAGACGTAACCGAACAGGAGCAGGAGGATGAACAAGACGACCTGGACGAAGCCGGGCCAACCGAGATCGCGCAGCGCCATCGCCCACGGATACAGGAAGGCCACTTCGATGTCGAACAGGAGAAAGATCATCGCCACCAGATAGAACTTCACCGACTGGCGCTCGCGCGCGTCGCCGACCGGCGGCATGCCGCACTCGTAGGGCGCCGACTTTTCGGGCGTGGGCTTGCGCGGGCCGAGTACTTGCGAGAGCAGGACCGAGATCAGCGCGAAGCCGGCGCCAAGCGCGATCATGATCAGGATGGAGATCCAGCCCTGCATGGAGAGTTCGGTCGTGAGTGGCGCGTCGTTGAGCTTGTGAACAATTTCCCAAGCCCAGCATCATGCTAACGCATCGCCACCCTGCCGTCTACCATTCGACTCGGCCTCTTTCCCGGGCCTCGCTCATGGCAGGCCATTCGACTCGGTTGCCTTCACGACCTCGCTCAAGGCAGGCCATTCGACTCGGCCTCTTTCCGGGGCCTCGCTCATGGCAGGCCATTCGACTCGGGCGCTTCCACGGCTCGCTCCATGGCAGGCCCCACTCGACTCGGCCGAGGTGGCTCGCCTAGCCGCGCTCCCACGGGTAGCCGGGCTCGCTCGTCAGCCGTGAATCCTCGACCGGGATGCCAATGGTGAAGTGATAGAGGCTCTGAAAGGCGTGGCCGCCGAGGCCGAGGACCTCGTGCACCGGATCGTCATAAAAGCAGCCGATGCCGGTCGCGCGGGCGCCCGCCGCTTCTGCCGCCAGATATAGCGCCTGCCCCACAGCGCCGCATTCCCAGAACAGGTGCCGGTAAAAGGCCGGACCGAACTCGTCGAGGCTGGTCTCGAACCGCGCGATCATCCCCAGGCTGAAAAATCCATCGGCGGCGATGTCCTGATCGCAGCTCAAACGGCAGGCGAGGCGGCGACAGTCGCCGCGGGCCAGCAAATACAGCGGCAAACCGGCGTCGGAGCGCTCCCACACGAACTCCCGCTTGGCGGCCTCGCGCAGGCGCTCGAAATCTTCGGCGTCGCGGATCAACAGGTACAGCCCCGGCTCGACGTCCGTGACGCGGTGGACGAAGAGCGCGAGATGAATGCGCGGCGTCCACCACAGCGCGTCAAATGGCGGGGCGTCAGACGGCATCGCCGCGGCGAGCAGCCGGAGAAAGGTCTCGCGCGTTGTCGCCGATTCACCGTCAAACGCCACCGCGCTGCGGCGTTGCAAGACCAAGTCCCTCGACAAAACACTGTGCCTCGATGCCGAAGCGCGCAGCGCGAAGGCGGCGCGCCCCGGATCGCGCGTCGCGTCGGCGACTTCGTCGATGAAGGTCCACTGGACGTGGTCTTCGCTGAGCTGACTTGCTTGGCCGTGCCACTGGCCGGTGACGATCGCCTCGGACAGCCGGTCGTCCGCCTCGAGGATCGCCGTCGGCACCGGCCCGCGCGTCAGCGCGATCAGGCAGCCGGGCTCTTCACGCTCGGCCTCGGCGAAGTCATCGTCCCGATCGAGGCCGGCGAGCGCTCCGATTCGCGACTGCGACCAGCTCGGCACCAGCGTCGCGTTGTAGCCCGCGATGCGGGCGGCGTACGACAGGGCACCAATCGCGTGCCCGAGATCGTGCTGGCAATAGCGGAACGCGCGTTCGCCGTACTTCCACGCCTCGCGCCAGTGAACGGAAGTGAGGACGATCAGCACCGCGTCGCGGTCAGCGGCCGCCTGCCACGCGCCGGCGTCGAACCCGCATCGCAGTTCCAACTCGTGCTGTTCCGGGGCGTAGTGAAACACGCCTGGCGTCCCGGCGAGGCTGGCAACGACGTATGCCTCGGTCGGGTGCAAGTTGCCGCTCGATGGATTGACGCGCAGCGACCACCGCGCATCGCGGAAGCGCTTCCAGGCCGAGAGGCCGAGCGAATGCCGCAGCAGATCGCCGACCTCCCTGGCCCACGCTGGCGCGTCCGGCCGTGGGTGCAAGGCGTACGTCAGCGCCCCGGCGAAGCGACGGAATGGACGCGGCTGCGATGCCCAGTCGAGATACCCGATCGACCGGGCAAAGCGATTGAAATGGTGCTTGGACCCGTCGTGGTACCGCCGAACGGCGTCAGACGCCGGCGGCACTCACCTCGGCCATGCGGCGATCAATCTCGTCGATGGCCTGCCCGATCTGCGCCCGCCGCCGCTCGTGAACGGTCGCGGCGAGTTGCGCTTCGAGCTCGGTGCGCGCCAGGCGCAGCGACTCGAGCGCCCGCACCTGCTCCGGATCGCGAACGTCTTTGCCGCGCCGCGTGGCGCGCTCGCGCTCGAGCTCTTCCATGCGTTCCTGAATCCGTGAATCCTGATCGATCAAGCCTTCGCCGGCGTCGCCCATCGTTCCTTCCGTTGCGCTGGAATGTGGTTATTGAAGACCGCGTAATTGGATAATTGCGTCAAGAGGTTATCAGATTACTCGATTGCTTGATTCCCTGGCACCGTTTCATCCGGCCGTCCGCGACTGGTTCACGGCGTCGTTCCAGGCCCCGACACCTCCGCAGGCGCGGGGTTGGCCTGCGATTGCGAAAGGCGACTCGACCCTGATCCTCGCGCCGACCGGCAGCGGCAAGACCCTGGCCGCCTTCCTGTGGTGTCTCGATCGACTGATGTTCCGGACGCCCAGTTCGGATCGCGGCGACGGCAAACCGCCGCGGCGCTGTCGGGTGCTCTACATCTCACCACTCAAGGCGCTCGCCGTCGATGTCGAGCGCAACCTGCGGGCGCCGCTCGCTGGCATCGCGCGCCTCGCGGCCGAGCGCGGCGTCACCTTCGAGACACCGACAGTGGCGATCCGTACCGGCGACACACCAGCAGCGGAACGCGCCAGGTTTCAGCGCGAGCCAGCCGACATCCTGATCACGACGCCCGAATCGCTGTACCTGCTGCTGACCTCGAATGCCCGCGAGGCGCTGCGATCAATCGACACGATCATCGTGGACGAAATCCACGCGCTGGTCCCGACCAAGCGCGGCGCCCACCTGGCCCTGTCGATCGAGCGGCTCGCGGCGCGATGCGAACAGCCACCGCAGCGCATCGGCCTCTCCGCGACACAGCGCCCGCTCGAGGAAGTGGCGAGGTTCCTGGGAGGGACGGAATCAACAGGCAGCAGTCAACAGTCGGCAGTCCACGGTCGGCGTTCGAAACGCGCCAAGCCCACCGATCCGAGGGAAATTGACGCGGAGTTCAGTGCAGCCAGAATTGTTCGCTACCGGCCGGTGACCATCGTCGACGCCGGCGCACGAAAGGCGCTCCGGCTGACGATCGAGGTGCCGGTCGAAGACATGGCGCGACTGACGACGGCGGACGAGATTCCCAGCGGGCCGGCATCGGTCGGCGACAACCGGCCGTCGATCTGGTCTGCGATCCACCCGCGCCTGCTCGAACTGATTCGGGCTCACCAGTCGACGCTGATCTTCGTCAACAGCCGGCGTCTTGCGGAACGTCTCGCCGGCGCCCTCAACGAGCTCGCCGGTGAAACGCTCGTGCGATCGCACCACGGCTCGATCGCGCGGGCCCAGCGCATGGAAATCGAGGATCTCCTGAAGAGCGGCGCCCTTCGCGCCCTGGTCGCCACCTCGTCGCTGGAACTGGGCATCGACATGGGGGCGATCGATCTCGTGGTTCAAATCGAGGCCCCGCCGTCGGTCGCCAGCGGCCTGCAGCGCATTGGCCGGTCCGGGCACCAAATTGACGCGGTCAGCGAGGGCGTGATCTTTCCCAAGTTCCGGGGCGATCTGGTCGCGTCCGCCGCGGTCGCAAAAGCGATGCACGACGGCGCGGTTGAGGCCACGCGCTACCCGAGAAACCCCCTCGACATCGTCGCCCAGCAGATCGTGGCGATGGCGGCGATGGACGAGTGGAGGGTCGACGAGCTGTTCGAGACGATTCGGCGCGCCGCACCATTCGCAGAGCTGTCGCGCAGCGCGTTCGAGGGCGTGCTCGACATGCTGTCGGGCCGTTATCCTTCGGACGAGTTCGCCGAGCTCAAGCCGCGCGTCACATGGGATCGGATCGGCGGAACCCTCGTCGCGCGCGAAGGCTCGAAGCGCGTCGCGGTCGCCAATGGCGGCACGATCCCCGACCGCGGCTTGTTCGGAGTCTTCCTGCTCGGCGCGCCCAAGGGCGCCGCGCGCGTCGGCGAACTCGACGAAGAGATGGTGTTCGAGAGCCGCGTCGGCGAGACGTTCGTGCTCGGCGCCTCGTCGTGGCGGATCGAAGAGATCACACACGATCGCGTCCTCGTCTCTCCTGCGCCCGGGCAGCCCGGCAAGATGCCGTTCTGGAAGGGCGATCGCGCCGGCCGTCCGCTGGAGCTGGGGTTGGCCATTGGCCGCCTCACTCGCGACTTGCTGCGCGTTCCGCCGCCGACGGCGATCGAGCGGCTGACGCGCGAGCACGACCTGGATGCCAAAGCCGCCGAGAACCTGCTGCAGTATCTGCGCGAGCAGCTATCCACCGCGCGGGCTGTTCCAGATGCCACGACCGTCGTCGTCGAGCGGGTGCGCGACGAGCTTGGCGACTGGCGTGTCTGTGTCCTGTCGCCGCGTGGCGGCCGCATCCACGCGCCGTGGGCGATGGCGGCCTCCGCCAGGATCCGACAGGAGACAGGTCTCGATGTCGAGACGCTCTGGGGTGACGATGGATTCGTCGTCAGGTTTCCGGACGTCGATCAGCCGCCCGATCCGGCCCTGCTGCTGCCCGACCCGGACGACGCACAGGCGCTCGTCGTGCGGCAGCTCGGTGCCACGGCACTGTTCGCGGCGAAGTTCCGCGAAAACGCCGCGCGCTCACTGCTGCTGCCGAAGCGCCGGCCCGGTATGCGCGCGCCGCTCTGGCAGCAGCGCAAGAAAGCCGCCGACCTGCTGGCGGTCGCGGCTCGGTACGGATCCTTCCCCGTCGTGCTCGAGACCTACCGCGAATGCCTCCGCGACTTCTTCGACATGCCGGCCCTCGTTGCCACGCTCGGCGATATCCGGAGCCGAAAAATCCGTGTCGTCACGGTGGACTCGGAAAAGCCGTCACCGTTCGCCGCATCGCTGCTCTTCAGCTACGTTGCGAGTTTCCTGTACGACGGCGACGCGCCGCTTGCGGAACGGCGCGCCCAGGCGCTGGCGGTCGATCAGGCACAGCTGCGCGAGCTGCTCGGTGATGCCGAGCTCCGCGAGCTGCTCGATGCGGACGCGATCGACGAAGTCGAGCGCCAGCTGCAGCGCCTCGATCCCTCGTATCGCGCCAAGAGCGCCGACGCCGTCCACGACATGCTGCTGTCGCTTGGCGATCTCACCGCAAACGAGCTGGCAGCCAGGACGACGACGCCCGAGGCGGCTGCGTGCGCAGAGGGCCTGGTCAAGGCGCGGCGAGCGCTGAATGTCCGGATCGCGGGCGACCCTCGTTACATCGCCGTCGAGGATGCTGCGCGTTACCGCGATGCGCTTGGCGTGCCGCTGCCGCTCGGTATTCCAGAGTCGCTGCTCGCACCGGCGCACGATCCGCTCGCTGATCTCGCCTTGCGGTTTGCCCGCACCCACGCGCCGTTCACCGCGGCGGACCTTGCCCGACGCTATGGCCTGGCGCACGCCGCGGCCGAAGCGCTCCTCGTCCGGCTGGCGACCGAGACGCGGCTTCTCGAAGGCGAGTTCCGTCCGGGAGGCACGCGGCGCGAATGGACCGATCACGGCGTGCTGCGGATGATCCGGCGCCGCTCGCTGGCGAAGCTCCGTCGCGAAGTCGAGCCGGTCGATCAGCCGGTGTTGGCACGGCTCGCGACGACATGGCAAGGCGTCGTCAAGCGCCGACGCGGCGCCGACGCGCTGCTCGACGTCGTCGAGCAGCTGCAGGGCGCGCCGATCGCCGCCTCGCTGCTGGAAACCGAAATCCTTCCCGCGCGGCTCGAATCGTACGATCCCGGCGACCTCGATGCCGTCATGGCAGCGGGGGAAGTGATCTGGGTCGGCGTCGAGCCGCTCGGCGAACGGGACGGACGGATCGCGCTGTACCTTGCCGATCACATCGGCACGCTCTGGCCGCCTGAGGCAGTCCGGTTAAAGGGCGGAGTCCAACTCAAGCCGGACCCTATCGACCGCAGCCCGGCGGACGCCATCGTCGAGTACTTGAAGGCGAATGGCGCCTCGTTCTTCGCCCAGCTCCACGAAGCGGCCGGTGGTGGATACCCAGCCGACACGGTGACGGCGCTCTGGGATCTCGTCTGGCGTGGCGTCGTGTCCAACGACACATGCCATGCCCTTCGCGCGTTTACGGCGCGCATGCCGAAGACGCGCGCGAAGCGGGCGGCCGCCCCCGTCTTCCGATCGCGGAGGCTTGTGCCCCCGGCGGCTGAAGGTCGATGGAGTTTGGTCGCACCTCCGTCGAAAGCGGGGGCGACGAAGTGGGCCGCCGCGGTCGCACAGCAGCTGCTGAACCGGCATGGCATCCTGACGCGGGAAGCCGCAAGCGGCGAGAACCTGCCGGGCGGCTTCGGCGCGATCTATCCGGTGCTGAAGGCGATGGAAGAGCACGGGCGGATCCGACGCGGTTACTTCATCGCCGGACTGGGCGCCACGCAGTTCGCACTGCCCGGCGCTCTCGACCTGTTGAGATCCCTTCGGACCCCGGACGACGAACCGGAAATTGTCGTCGTGTCGGCGACGGATCCGGCGAACCCATACGGAACCGCCCTCAAGGTCGCCTCCTCGCCAAACATCCCGCGCGGGTTCACGCGGAGTGTTGGCGCGTCGGTCATTCTCGTCGACGGGTTGCTCGCCGCATACCTCGCGCGCGGCGACCGTCAGCTGTTGACGTGGCTGCCCGAGGCCGAGCCGCAACGCTCACGCGCGGCTCGCGCCGTGGCACGCGTGCTGATTGATCGGGCGCGCAGCGGCTTTGACGGTCCGCGCGGCATGCTCATCGAAGAGATCGACGGCGCGCCGCCTGCCACGCATCCGATGGCCCCCTACCTGCTCGAGGCAGGGTTTATCGCAGGCGCGCTCGGATTCCAGGCGACGTATCCGAGGGTCAGGACGAAGGAGCTCGTCGAAACTCGATAGGATGCCAGAAGGCGATACGATCTTTCGTGCCGCGCGGACGTTGCACCGGGTGCTCGCGGGCAAGATCGTCGAGCGGTTCGAGTCGGTCTACGCGGCGCTGAATCGCGATCGTTCGATCCCCGGGCGAACGGTGGAATCGGTGACGTCCCGCGGGAAGCATCTGCTGATGGCCTTCTCCGGCGATCTCGTGCTCCACACGCACATGCGGATGAACGGCACATGGCACGTGTACCGGCCGGGTGAGCGATGGCAGCGCCCGTCGCGCGATATGCGCGTCCTCGTCGCGACTTCCGAGATCGTAGCGGTCGGGTTCAACATCCCAATCGCCGAGCTGCTGTCGACAGCGGGCGTGGCACGGCACAGGCAGCTCGCACAGCTCGGGCCTGATGTCGCCGACGACAGCTTCGATCGCGATCTCGTCCTGCAGCGGATGCGCGCCAACGGCAGCATCCCCATTGCCGACGCGCTGCTCGATCAGCGG
>Ga0310900_10000969_pt1 | contig 10797 bp, 10 predicted proteins | sample C24D1metaG_FD_203879 | JGI IMG/M metagenome (GOLD analysis project Ga0310900, IMG submission 203879) | Lab incubated soil microbial communities from West Virginia University Organic Research Farm, Morgantown, WV, United States - C24D1 | ecosystem: Environmental > Terrestrial > Soil >...
CCTCCTGGCGCGCGGCGCGCCGCGCATGGTGACGCCGGCGCCGATGCTCAACCACAGCGAAGCCGAGATCGAGCTGCTGCAGAAGCTGCTGCGCTAGCGCGCGCCGAGCCGGCCGAGCTGTTCCCTCAGCTTGACCAGCGTGGCCTCGTGCGCGGCGAGGCGGGCGCGGTGCTCGTCGACCACCTTGGCGGGCGCCTTGTCGACGAACGCGGGATTGGCGAGCTTCTCCTTCGCCTTGCGGATCTCGGTTTCGAGGCGCGACGTTTCCTTGCTCAGGCGCTCGCGCTCGGCCGCGGGATCGACCTCGACCTGCAGCATCACGCGGTGCGCGCCGACCACGGCCACCGGCGAGTCCGACGCCGGCAGCGCTTCCACCGCGTGGATGGCGGAGGGCCGCACCAGCGCTTCCACCGCGCTCAGCGCCGTGGCGCTCGGCTTTGCGGTGATGTAGACCGGCACGCGCTGCGAGGTGAGTTTCATCTCCGCTTTGAGATTGCGCGTGGCGTTCACGATGTCCTTTGCGGTCGCCACATCACGCTCCGCGCCCTGGTCGATTCTTTCCGGCTGCGACTTGGGATAGGGCTGGAGCATGATGGTCTCCCCCTTCTTGCCGGCGAGCGGCGCCACGCTCTGCCACAGCTCCTCGGTGATGAACGGGATGATCGGGTGCGCAAGGCGCAGCGCGGTTTCCAGGACGCGCACCAGGGTGCGGCGCGTGCCGCGCTGCGCCGCCTCGCTGCCCTTCGCCAGTTGGCCTTTCGCGAGCTCGACGTACCAGTCGCAATATTCGTCCCAGACGAACTGGTAGATCGCGTTGGCCGCGTTGTCGAAACGATAGTCGGCGAACGCCTGCTCGACCTCGGCCTCGGCGCGCTGCAGGCGGCTGATGATCCAGCGGTCCCAGGTCGAGAGCTCGACCGGCAGGGCATCGTCCACGCCGCAGTCCTTGCCCTCGGTGTTCATCAGCACGAAGCGCGTCGCGTTCCACAGCTTGTTGCAGAAGTTGCGGTAGCCCTCGCAGCGGCCGAGGTCGAAGTTGAGCGTGCGCGCGAAGGTGGCGAGCGAGGCGAAGGTAAAGCGCAGCGCGTCGGCGCCGAAGGCGGGAATGCCCTCCGGAAAATGGGCGCGCACGTAGTTCGCCGCCTTGTCCTTGTGCTCCGCCCTGAGCAGGCCCGCGGTCGACTTGCGCAGCAGCTCGTCGAACGTGATGCCGTCGATCAGGTCGAGCGGATCGAGCGTGTTGCCCTTGGACTTCGACATCTTCTGGCCCTCGGCGTCGCGCACCAGGGCATTGATGTAGACGTGGCGGAACGGCACCTTGCCCGTGAAGTGCGTGGTCATCATCACCATGCGCGCTACCCAGAAGAAGATGATGTCGAAGCCGGTGACCAGCACCGAGGAGGGCAGGAAGGTGTCGAGGTCCCTGGTCTTCTCCGGCCAGCCGAGCGAGGAGAACGGCACCAGCGCGGAGGAGAACCAGGTGTCGAGGACGTCGGGGTCGCGCCGCAGGGCTTTCTTCCCGGATTGTTTCAGTGCTTCGGCTTCTGAGCGCGCTACGTAGATCTTCCCTGCATCGTCGTACCACGCCGGGATCTGGTGGCCCCACCAGAGCTGGCGCGAGATGCACCAGTCCTGGATGTTTCCCAGCCACTCGTCGTAGGTCTTGGTCCAGTGCTCGGGGTAGAACTTCACCTCGCCGCTCGCCACGACCTCGAGGCCGCGCTTCGCCAGGCCTTCCATCGCCACGAACCACTGGTCGGTGAGCATCGGCTCGACCACTACGCCAGTGCGGCCGGAACGAGGCACGCGCAGACGATGCTTCTTTTCGGACACCAGCAAGCCCTCGCTTTGAAGATCGGCAAGGACCTGCTTGCGCGCGGCGAAGCGCTCGAGCCCGCGGTATTTCTGCGGCGCCTGGTCATTCATCCGGGCGTCGAGCGTCATCACGCTGATGGGCTCGAGGTTGTGCCGCTTGCCGACCTGGTAGTCGTTGAAATCGTGGGCCGGCGTGATCTTCACCGCACCGGTGCCGAACTCGGGATCGACATAGTCGTCGGCGATGACCGGGATGGTCTTGCCGGTGAGCGGCAGGCGCACGCGCTTGCCGACCAGCTTCGAGAATCGATCGTCCTTCGGGTTTACGGCAACCGCGACGTCGCCGAGCATGGTCTCGGGCCGCACAGTCGCGACGCTGATCGACCCCGCATCTCCTCCTCCCTCGTCCTCCAGCGGATAGCGGATCTCCCAGATCTTGCCGTCTTCCTCCTCGCTGTCGACCTCGAGATCGGAAACGGCGGTGCCGAGGACCGGGTCCCAGTTCACCAGGCGCTTGCCGCGGTAGATCAGCCCTTCTTCATGCAGCCGCACGAAGACCTCCACCACGGCGCGCGACATCTTCGCGTCCATGGTGAAGTAGCCGGCGCGCTGCCCTTCAGTGTCGGCGTAATCCCAGTTGGCCGAAGCGCCGAGGCGGCGCATCTGGCGCGTGATGGTGGAGCCCGATTGCTGCTTCCACTGCCACACGCGCTCGACGAACTTGTCGCGCCCGAGGTCGTGGCGGCTCTTGCCTTCGTCCTGCAGCTGGCGCTCGACCACGATCTGCGTGGCGATGCCGGCGTGGTCGGTGCCCACCACCCAGTTGGTGTTGAGGCCGCGCATGCGGTGGTAGCGGATGAGCGCGTCCATCAGCGTCTGCTGGAACGCGTGCCCCATGTGCAGGGTGCCGGTGACATTCGGCGGCGGCAGCTGGATGCAGTACGCCGGCACGGCGTGGTCCTTGTGCCGGAACCAGCCGGCCGACTCCCAGCGCTGGTACCAACGCTGCTCGATCCCCGCAGGGTTGAAGCTTTTGTCCAGCACTGGTCTTGTCCGGGACTACTTCTTGTCGGGTTTCGCCAGGGCGTGCGCGACCGAAGCGGCGACCGCCTCGCGCACCATCTGGATGACGCTGATCGTGAGGTCGGCGCGCACGCCGTCGAGCGCCTGGCCGAGCACGGTGTTGAGCTTGTGCGCGATCTTCTCCTCGATCACGCGGTGGACTTCGGGTCCGAGGCGCTCGAGTACCGCGCGCTCGAGCTCGCGCGCCAGCGCCTCGAGCGCGGCGCTGTCCACGGTGCGGCGCGGCGCGCGCTCGTCGCTCACCACCTCGGTGAGCACCGGCACCTCGCCGGTCGCGCGCGCGCTGCCCTGGCGCTTCATCAGCGCGTCGATGCGCTTGCCGACCGAATCTTCACTCATTGGCTTGCGCGAGGTCGTGGTTGCTGATCTTGTAGCCGCGCTCCTGGTAGAAGCGGTAGCGATTGCGGCCCGCCTGGCGGTTTTCTTCGCTGGTGTCCACAAGCTCGAACAAGCGCGTGAAGCGCTCGAAGTGCGGCGGGCACTCGGCGCCGAGGTTGAGCAGCAGCTCGCATTCGGCCGGGGTCTCCTCCCCGGAGGCGATCAGCACCGGCGTCTCCGCCGCCAGCGGCGAGTGCGCCTTGACGTGCGGCACGAAGCCGATCGCGGGCCAGGTCCACATCAGCGTGTCGAGGCGGCTCGCCACCTCCGCATCCGGCGCGTAGATCAGCATGCGGCTGCCCTGCTTCACGGCCTTGCCCGCCAGGCGGCAGGCAACCTGCAGCCGGTCGTCCGCATTGAAATAGAAATCGATGCTGGTCATTTGCGGCCGGCGTGGCGCAGCGCGTAGCGCACGAGGAGCGGCACCGGGCGTCCGGTCGAGCCCTTCTCGCGGCCGCTCTTCCACGCGGTGCCGGCGATGTCGAGGTGCGCCCAGCGCAGCTTGCGCGTGAAGCGCGCGAGGAAGGATGCGGCGGTGATGCTGCCGCCGGGGCGGCCGCCGATGTTCGCCATGTCGGCGAAGTTGGAGCGCAACTGCTCCTGGTAGTCCTCCCACAGCGGCATCGGCCACACGCGGTCCCAGGCGTCGTCGGCGGCCTCGCGGATCTCGTCGGCCAGCTTGTCGTCGTTGGCGAACAGGCCGGTCGCCACGTGGCCGAGGGCGATGACGATCGCTCCGGTGAGCGTAGCGATGTCGATCACCGTGTCGGGCTCGAAGCGCGCGGCGTAGGTGAGCGCATCGCACAGGATCAGGCGGCCTTCGGCGTCGGTGTTGAGGATCTCCACCGTCTGTCCCGACAGGCTGGTGGCGATGTCGCCGGGCCGGGTGGCCGCGCCGCCGGGCATGTTCTCGCAGGCCGGGATCACCCCGATCACGTTGACCGGCGCCTTCATCCCCGCGAGCGCGCGGATCGCGCCCAGCACCGAGCCGGCGCCCGACATGTCGAACTTCATCTCGTCCATTTCGCCCGCCGGCTTGAGCGAGATGCCGCCGGTGTCAAAGGTGATGCCTTTGCCGACCAAGGCAAGGGGCTTCTTCTTCTGCGGCGCTCCCCGGTAGTGCAGGACGATGAGCTTCGGCGGCTGGTGCGAGGCGCGCGCGACCGCGAGCAGCGCGCCCATGCCGAGCTTCTCCATGTCCTTGCGCTCGAGGACTTCCACCTTCAGCTTGAACTCGCGCGCCATCTTCTCGGCCTCGGCGGCGAGGTAGGCGGGCGTGCAGATGTTCGGCGGCAGGTTGCCGAGCGTCTTGGCGAGCGCGGTGCCGTCGGCGGTGGCGACCGCCTCCTGCAGCGCGTTCTTCAGCTCGGCCTTGGGGCTGAGCGGCAGGATCACCTGGGCGAGCGCCGGCGCCGGCGACTTCTTTTCCGACTTGAGCTGGTCGAAGCGGTACCAGGCGTCGCGCACGCCCAGCACCGCGTGGCGCACGTTCCAGCTCAGCGGGCGCGAGCCGATCTTCAGGTCCACGAGGAAGAGCGCCGCGTCCTTGGCGCCGAGCTCCTTCAGCGCCTGCGCGGCCGCGCGCACCGCGTCGCGATAGCTGCCTTCCGCCGTTTTCTCGCCCAGCCCGACCAGCAGCACGCGCTCGGCCGCGACGCCGGGGAGGTTGCGCAGCAGAAGCGTCGAGCCGCTGCGCCCGGAGATGTCGCGCAGCGCCTTCTTCAGCGCGCCCTTGGAGGCCTGATCGACGCGGCGCGCGGCCGGCGTCAGCGCGCCGCCCTGGTACACACCGAGGACTACGCAGCCGACTTGCGCCGTCTCGGGCGACAGCGCCTTTATGCTAAATTCCACGGGCCGAAAGTATCGCATGATCTTCCAACGGGCGCTGCTGAGGGAGTTCGCAAGTCTCGCGGGCGCCGTATTCATGACGCTGTTTGCCATCGCGGTGACCACCAGGCTGATTCGTCTCCTCGGCCAGGCCGCGGGCGGCAAGTTTCCGTCGGATGCGGTGTTCGCGTTTCTGGGCTTCTTCGCGCTCGGCGCGCTGCCGGTGCTGCTGTCGCTCACCATGTTCATCTCGGTGCTGCTCACCATGACGCGCAGCTGGCGCGACTCGGAGATGGTGATCTGGTTCAGCGCCGGCCAGCCGCTCACCGCGTGGCTCAAGCCGGTGATGCTGTTCGCGCTGCCGCAGATCGCGGTGATCGCGGCGCTCTCGCTGTTCATCTCGCCGTGGGCGGCGCAGATGGCGGGCCAGTACGTGAGCAAGCTCGACACGCGCGACGACGTCTCGCGCGTCAGCCCGGGCGTGTTCGGCGAGACCGCCAACCGCCAGCGCGTGTTCTTCGTCGAATCGGTGTCGGGCGAGTCGAACGCGGTGCAGAACATTTTCGTGAGCTCGGTGCAGCAGAACCGCAGCGGGGTGAGCATGAGCCGCAGCGGCCACACCGAGACCGCGTCCAACGGCGACAGCTTCATCGTGCTCGAGCAGGGCCGGCGCTACGAGGGCGCGCCGGGCGACCCGGAGTACCGGCTGACCGAGTTCGACAAGTACGCCGCGCGCATCGAGACCAAGGAGAGCAAGGAAGTCGCGCCCACCGAGAAGAACCTGCCGACCTGGGCGCTGATCACCAACCCGACGCGGCAGAACCTGGGCGAGCTGCTGTGGCGCATCGGCATCCCGATCTCGGCGCTGGTGCTGGTGATGCTCGCGATCCCGATGAGCTTCGTCAATCCGCGCGCCGGGCGCTCGGCCAACCTGCTGTTCGCGCTGCTCACCTACATCGTCTACTCCAACCTGCTGAGCGTGAGCCAGGCGCGCGTCTCGACCGGGCGCATGGACTTCGGCGTCGGCTGGTGGCTGGTGCACGCCGGCATGATCGTGCTGCTGGTGGTGATGTTCGCGCAGCGCATGCAGCTCATCCGCCTGCGGCTCGGAAGATAGCGGTGCGCGTGCGCACCCGCACCCTGGAGCGCTACCTCGCGCGGCAGATCTACGCCGCGGTCGGCTTCGTGCTGTTCGCCTTCCTCGCCCTGTTCGCGTTCTTCGACCTGATCCGCGAGCTCGCCGACCTCGGCAAGGTCGAGTACAACCTGCGCCAGGTGTTCACCTTCGTGCTGCTCTCCATGCCGACGCACGCCTACGAGCTGCTGCCGGTGGTGGTGCTGATCGGCACGCTCTACGTGCTCGCGCACCTCGCGAGCAATTCGGAATACACCGTGATGCGCGCCTCCGGGCTGTCGCCGCGGCGCGCGGGGCTGATCCTGGGCAGGATCGGCCTCGTGTTCGTGGTGCTCACCTTCGTGGTCGGCGAGTGGGTGTCGCCCTGGGCCGAAGAGGCGGCGCAGAAGGTCAAGCTGCGCGCGATGAGCTCGATGATCGGCCAGGACCTCGAATCGGGCCTGTGGTTCAAGGACGAGGGCTCGTTCATCAACGTGCGCGAGGCGCGCCAGACCAATCAGCTCGCCGGCGTGCGCATCTACGACTTCGACGCCGAGTACCGGCTGCGCCAGATCACGCTCGCGCAGCGCGCCGAGTACGCCGGCAAGGGCATCTGGCGGCTGCACGAGACCATGCAGACGCAGTTCACGCCCGAGGGACCGCGCACCAAGAAATCCGCCGAGTCGGAATGGCATTCGCGCGTCAGTCCCGACATGCTCGATGCGCTGATCGTCAAGCCCGAGCGCATGTCGGCCTGGGCGCTGCACAAGTACACCGAGCACCTGCAGGGCAACCGCCAGCGCACCGAGCGCTACGAGATCGCGCTGTGGAAGAAGCTGTTCTACCCCGCCGCGGCGCTGGTGATGATGGCGCTCGCGCTGCCCTTCGCCTACATGCAGGCGCGCGCCGGCATGGTGGGCGTGAAGGTGTTCCTCGGCATCATGCTCGGCATCTTCTTCCACATGATGAACAGCCTGTTCTCGCACATCGGCCTGCTGCACAACTGGGCGCCGCTCTACGCGGCGATCGTGCCGAGCCTCGCCTTCCTTACCGCGGCGATTCTGATGATGTGGTGGGTCGAGCGGCGTTGACCAGCCGCGTGCCGCTCAGGCGGTCGTGCAGGAACTGGCGGTCGCGATCGAACAGTGCCCAGGCGATCGAGACCGGAAACAGCAGGGTCGCGAGCAGCAGCCGAACCAGCGCCTTCGCCGGCGTGATCTCGACCACGCGGATATGCCAGGCCTTCATCGCGAGCGTCTGCCCGCCGCGCAGCCAGCACCAAAGAAAATAGGCGGCGAACACCGTAAAGATGAAAAGCTGCAGCGCGTAGCGCAGCCCGCCGCTGGTGGCGTCCCTGCCGCCGCTGACGAAGAAGAACAGCCAGGCGGCGAAGAAGGCGACGGCAAAGAGAAGGATTGCCTCGTACACCATGGAAGCGAGTCGCCGCGGGAGCCCGGGCGTGCCCGCCGCTGCGCTACTTCTTACGGCGATGCTCCGGGACCAGGTCTTCGCGCTCGCGCTGCGGCAGCGACTGGTATTCGGCCCAGTGGTCGCGCAGATTGCCGCGCTGCTCCGGCGGCACCTTGACGATCTGCTTGTAGGTCTCGCGCGCCTGGCGCCGCTGCTCCGGCGAGAGCGCGGCCCAGCGCTGCATGCGGCGCTGCACGCGCTCCTGCTCCTCGGCCTTCATCGTCGGATAGCGCTTGGCGAGGCCGATCCACTTGCGGCGGCGCTCGGTCTCCAGGCTCTCCCAGTCGGCCTTGAGCGGCGCGAGCGTCTTCTGCTGCTCGGCGGTGAGCTCGGCCCACGCCGGACGTGCCGTGGCCTTGGCCTTGGCCGCCGGCTTGGCGGCCGGCTTCTTGGCCGCGGCCTTGGGCGCAACGTCGACCGGCGGCTCCGCAAACGCGGCGCCCGTCAGGAGAAGGGCGAGCAACAGCCATGCGCGGCGCATCATTGCTCCGCGGCGCGCTTCTTCAGCCAGTTCTGGAATCCGCGATCGAGGTAAGCGTCGATCGGCAGGTCGTCGGTGAGCAGCAGCGCGTCGACTTCCTCGATCTCCGCGGCGCGCTGGTTCTGCTGCCAGGTGTAGATCGCGCCGGCGCAGGCCACCAGCATCGCGAGCGGCACCAGCACGCGCAGCGCGATGCCGGCCCAGCCGATGCTGCCGGTGACGTTGTCGGCCCAGGCGAGCGCCGGTTCGGGGCGGTAACGCTCGAGCGCGCGCTGGCGCGCAGCCGCGAGGCGCTGGGCGATACCCGGCTTCAGTTCGTGGGTCCCCTGATTCAGGATTTGGCGGATCCTGTAACCGAATTGGCGTTCTTGTGTTTCGTTCATGATTTCGGGTCGGGCGTAATGCCGCGCGCGGTGAGCGCCGCCGCCAATGCGTGCGCAGCCCGGGAGCAGTGCGTTTTGACGCTGCCCTCCGAACAGTTCATCGCCCTGGCGGTTTCGGCCACGTCCAGTTCCTCCCAATAACGCAGGATGAAAGCCTCTCGTTGACGCGGAGGCAAGCGTGAAATCTCTTGGTCAATGATTTCAAGGACTTGGGCTTGTTCGAGTTGCTCCGCAGGCGCCGCCTGCAGGTTGGACCCGTCGGCCGCTTCCAGGGTTTCCAGCGGATCCTGGTCGTCGTCCTCGCGCCCGCCGCTGAGCGAGGAGAGCAGCGTGGTCCAGAGCGAGCGCACCTTCTGCCGCCGGTACCAGTCGCGGATCGCGTTCTGCACGATGCGATGGAACAGCAGCGGCAACTCGCCCACCGGAAGGTGGCTGTACTTCTCGGTGAGCCGGAGCATCGCATCCTGCACGATGTCGAGCGCGGCTTCCTCGTCGCGCACGGCGAACATCGCCTGCTTGAAGGCCCGCTTTTCGACGCCGGCTAGGAAAGTGGAAAGCTCGCTGCGCGAGGCCAGTGGGTTCCTCTGTTCTTTGCGAGACATGGTATCAAAAGGCGCCGGCGCAACCGTCGCGCGCAGCTTGACCGCACCGCACCAAGCCTTTATTCTTCAAAGCTTTTCCGCCACTTTAGCGAAATCAGGGACCCATGGATCGCGCGAAGACCAGCACGCTGACCGGCGCCGAAATCGTGATTCGCTGCCTTCAGGAAGAAGGCGTCGAGTACGTCTTCGGCTATCCCGGCGGCGCGGTGCTCTTCATCTACGACGAGCTGTTCAAGCAGGACAAGGTGAAGCACGTGCTGGTGCGCCACGAGCAGGGCGCGGTGCACGCGGCCGACGGCTACTCGCGCAGCTCGAAGAAAATCGGCGTGGCGCTGGTGACCTCCGGGCCCGGCGTGACCAACGCGGTGACCGGCATCGCCACCGCGTACATGGACTCGATCCCGATGGTCGTGATCACCGGCCAGGTGCCGACCGCGGCGATCGGCCTGGACGCGTTCCAGGAGTGCGACACCGTCGGCATCACGCGTCCCATCGTCAAGCACAATTTCCTGGTGAAGAACGTCGCCGACCTCGCCTCGACGATGAAGAAGGCGTTCCATATCGCGTCGACCGGGCGCCCGGGGCCGGTGGTGGTCGACATTCCCAAGGACGTCACGCAGCACGCCTGCGAGTTCGACTATCCCGAGAGCGTGCAGATGCGCTCCTACAACCCGGTGCGCAAGGGCCACGCCGGGCAGATCAAGAAGGCGGTGCAGCTGCTGCTCGAGGCGGAGCGGCCGTTCGTCTACACCGGCGGCGGCGTGGTGCTGTCAAACGCTTCTTCTCAGCTCAGAGAGCTGGTCAGAGGCCTGGGCGTTCCCTGCACCAACACGCTGATGGGCCTGGGCGCCTACCCGGCGACCGACAAGCAGTTCCTCGGCATGCCCGGCATGCACGGCACCTACGAAGCCAACATGGCGATGCAGCACTGCGACGTGCTGCTCGCGATCGGCGCGCGCTTCGACGACCGCGTGATCGGCAACCCGGCGCACTTCGCGCAGAACCCGCGCAAGATCATCCACATCGACATCGACCCGTCGTCGATCTCGAAGCGCGTCAAGGTCGACGTGCCGATCGTGGGCAACATTCCGGACGTGCTGACCGATCTGTTGAGCCTGCTGAAGAATTCCAGGACAAAAGACCTCAAGCCGTGGTGGAACCAGATCGGCGAGTGGCGCGCGAAGGACTGCCTGCGCTACGACCGCAAGTCGGCGATCATCAAGCCGCAGTTCGTGCTGGAGAAGCTGTACGAAGTCACCAAGGGCCAGGCCTTCGTCACCTCGGACGTCGGCCAGCACCAGATGTGGGCGGCGCAGTTCTACAAGTTCGACGAGCCGCGGCGCTGGATCAATTCCGGCGGCCTCGGCACCATGGGCTTCGGCCTGCCGGCGGCGATGGGCACGCAGATGGCCAACCCGGGCGCGACGGTGGCGTGCGTCACCGGCGAGTCCTCGATCCAGATGTGCCTGCAGGAGCTCTCGACCTGCAAGCAGTACCGCCTGCCGATCAAGATCATCAACCTGAACAACAAGTACATGGGCATGGTGCGCCAGTGGCAGCAGTTCTTCCACGGCAACCGCTACTCCGAGTCCTACATGGACGCGCTGCCCGACTTCGTGAAGCTGGCGGAGGGCTATGGCCACC
>Ga0310900_10000970_pt1 | contig 10797 bp, 11 predicted proteins | sample C24D1metaG_FD_203879 | JGI IMG/M metagenome (GOLD analysis project Ga0310900, IMG submission 203879) | Lab incubated soil microbial communities from West Virginia University Organic Research Farm, Morgantown, WV, United States - C24D1 | ecosystem: Environmental > Terrestrial > Soil >...
GGTCTTGGTCGCCGCCAGCTCTTCGAGGCGGTTCGCTTCGCGGAAGAAATGGATCGCGTCGGGCAGCACCGCAGCGTTGCTGCGCGGCGCGAGCTCGAGGATGCGGTTCGCCCTGGCGATGGTGCTGATCTCGACCCACGGCATCGGCTCGAGGTTGGCCGCCAGGCCATAGCGGCCGGCGAGGTCGCACAGGCGGCCCCAGTTATCCGCAAGGCGCGCGCGGTCCGCATCCGCACCGTGCACCAGCAGGTCGCTCGCGCGCAGGCGCGCGCAGATTTCGAGCATCGGCTCGTAATCGGCCACGCTGGTTTCCGCGTCGAGGCGGAACACCTCGACGTCGAGCACCTTCATCCCGGTGTCGGCGAGGCGCCTCTCGATCGCCGCGGCGTCCACCGCGTGCTGATGCGGCTGCCCGGCGACCGGAATCAGGCGCAGCCCGACGAAGTCGTAGCCAACCTGCGCCGCGAGCGAAACCTGGTCCTGCGGCGAGAGCTCGAGCACGGTGAGCGCGGCGAGGCCGATCTTGCGCGTCATGCCACCAATCGGCGGAAATGCGCGTCCATGCGCGCCGCGTCCGCGTCGCGCCCGGTGAACAGCTTGAAGCCGCGGATCGCCTGGCCGACGTTCATGTGCCCGCCGTCGGCGCTCGCGCAGCCGATGCGCCGCGCCGCCTTGAGCAGCCCGGTCTCGAGCGGCACGTAGACGATCTCGGAGACCCACATCGCAGGGCGCAGCCACGCGGCATCGAGCGGCAGGCCGGGGTGGCCGGCCATGCCGATCGGCGTGCAGTGGATCAATCCGGTCGCGGACGCCATTGCGCTTTTCAGATCTCCAGCGGGAGACGCCTTCTTGCCCAACCGCGAGGCAAGCGCAGCAGCCCGGGACGGCTCCAGATCGAAGATCAGCAGCTCTGCGACGCCAAGGCCCAGGGCCGCGTAGCCGACCGCCGCGCCCGCGCCGCCGGCACCGAGCAGCACCACGCGCGAGAGGTCGGCCTTCGGCAGCGCGCGCTGGAAGCCCCAGGCCCAGCCCGAGGCGTCGGTGTTGTAGCCGACCAGCCGATCGCCTTCGCGCACCACGGTGTTCACCGCGCCGATGGCGCGAGCCTCGTCCGACAATTCGTCGAGCAGCGGGATCACCGCCTGCTTGCAGGGAAACGTGATGTTCAGTCCCGCAAACTTCATGATGCGGACCGCGCGGATCAGCTCCGGCAATACCTCGACGCCGGTGCCGGCGATATCGATCAGCTGGTAATGCAGCCGCAGCCCGTGCTGGCGCGCTTCCTCCTCCTGCAACGCGGGCGAGAGCGAGCGCTGGATGCCGGCGCCGATCAGGCCGACCAGCAGCTTGCTCAAGCGATTTCTCCCGCGCTCAGCGAGTAGGCCGGGCGATAGAAGCCGACCAGGCCCTCGGGCAGCGGCGTCGGCGCCAATGCTTCGGCGTCGTAGCCGCCGACGAGCAGGACCCAGTCCGCGCTCGCGTCGCCGCCGCGGATCTTTTGCTCGGTGGTCGGCGCGCCGGGCATCGGCTGCGACTCGAGCAGATGCGCGCCGGTCAGGCCCCGGCCTCGCGGAAGCTTGGGCAAGACCGACGCCGGCGTAAAACGGATCGTTGCCAGCACCTGCGGCACGCCGCCGCCCCAGCCTGCGCGCACGGCGCACAGGCTGCGCACCATGTTGCGATGGTGCGGCATCATCTTTCTCGACCAGGGCGTCGGATTGTTGAGGCGCTCGAGGTACGCGCCGGTCGTGATCGTGGCCAGCTCCGCGACTTCATAGAGGACGAAATAGGACGGCGCGCCGGAACGCGCGACCCAGCGCGTGCCGCGCAGGAATCCCGGAATGGCGAGGCGCTCCGGCATGTGCTCGCTCGAATGCCAGTGCTCCCATTCGGCGCGCACCTCGGGCGCTACGTCCCACCACATGGCAACGGCAGCCCTGCCCAGCATCGAAGCCTCAGTTCACCCTTTGTAGCCGAACAGGCGTGGCAGCCAGAGCACGAGCTCCGGCACGAACGTCATCAGCGCGAGGGCGGCGATCATCGCCCACAGGAACGGCATCACCTCGCGCACCAGCTCGGTCAGCGAGACTTGTCCGATCTTGACCATCAGGAAGAGCAGCAGGCCATAGGGCGGGGTGACCAGGCCGATCATGATGTTCACCACGCAGACCACGCCGAAATGCACCGGATCGATGCCGAGTGCGACCGCGGTCGGCAGCAGGACCGGCACGATCACCAGCAGGATGGTCGTGCCCTCCAGGAAGCAGCCGAGGATCAGCAGCAGGATGTTGGCGAACAGCAGAAAGGTGAACGGCGACAGCTGGTACGCCTGCAGCATGGCGGCCACGGTCTTCGGAATGTTCTCGACCGTGACCACGTAGTTGAACACCATCGCGCCGGCGATCAGCATGCCGATCGAGATCGTGATGCGGGCGCTGGTGTTGAGGGAGTTGTAGATATCGCGCAAGCCGACCGACTGATAGAGAACCATGGAAGCGAGCAAGGCGTACGCCGCAGCCGCAGCCGCCGCTTCGGTCGGCGTCGTTACCCCGCTGTAGAGCAGGCCAAACAGGATCACCGGCATCAGCAGCGCGGGAAAAGCTTCCCAGGTGATGCGCGGCAGCTCGCGCAGCGGAATCTTCGCCTCGACCGGAAAGTTCCTGCGCTTGGCGGTGATGGCGATCAGCCCCATCTGCGAGGCGCCGATCAGCAGCCCGGGGACCACGCCGCCGAGAAACAGGTAGCCGATCGAGGTGTCGGAGATCAGCGCATACAGCACCATCGGAATCGACGGCGGGATGATCGGCCCGATGACCGACGAGACCGCGGTGAGCGCGGCGGCGAAGGCCGGCGTGTAGCGGCCGTCGCGCGTCATCAGCGACTGCATCAGCTTGCCCGAGCTCGCCGCGTCGGCGAGCGCGGAGCCCGACATGCCGGCGAAGATGATGCTCTGCACCACGTTGACGTGGGCGAGGCCGCCGCGAAAGCGCCCGACCAGCGCGTTGCAGAAGCGCAGCAGCCGGTCCATGATCGCGCCGGCGTTCATGAACTCGGCCGCGAGGATGAACAGCGGAATCGCGAGCAGCAGGAAACTCGAGTACATGCCGTTCAGCAACTGCTCGGCGGCGGTGCCCGGGTCGATCCCCTTCACGAACAGGTAGAGGATCGAGCCGGCGATCATGGCGTGGCCGATCGGCAGCCCGAGCAGGCTCAGGGCGACGATGGCGATCAGGCAGAGCGCGAAGGCGAGCGTCACAGGCCCGAGCTCACCTTGGTCACGTCGCCGGTCCCGGGCTGGGGGTCCTTGCCGCGCAGAAGCTGCGACAAGAGCCACAGGTAGCGCGCGATGATCGCCACCAGGAAGACGATGTAGATCGAGTACAGCCAGTCCATGCGGATCTTCAGGTACGAGGCCTTCTCGACCTTCATGAAGCTGACGTAATCGAACGAGGCCTTCAGCGATGCGCCGTACAGCCCGATGATCGCCAGCGCGCACACCATCGCCATGCCGATGCGCACGCGCGGGGGCACCGCGCTATAGATCAGGTCGAAGCGGATCTCTTCCTTCTCGCCGAGCACGAACGCCGAGCCCCACAGCACGAGCCACAGCCACATGATCACCGTGAGCTCGGTGGTCCACCCGGTCGGGAAATTGAAGAAATAGCGGAATACGATCTGGATGATGAACGCGGCGAACATCACCGCGAGCATGGCCGCGGCGACGTTCTCCGCGCGGCGCCGCAGCCAGGCTCCGAGGCTTTGCATTTATTTCAGCGCGTTGATCTTCTCCAGCATCCCTTTTGGCCACGACTTGGCCTCGTCGGAGGCGAGATAGACCTTCTGCGCGTGCGCGCGGAACGCGTTCTGGTCCGGCGCGTAGACCTGCAATCCCTGCTTGCGGAAGCCGTCGGCGAGCTCCGCCTCGCGCTTCAGGTGCTCGTCGGCGCTCCACTTGATCGCCTTGTCGGCGGCCGCCTGGAAGGCCTTCTGCTTCGCCGCCCCCATGGCGTTCCAGGTCTTCAGGTTGACCGTCAGCAGGTCGTAGCCGACCAGGTGCGAGGTGAGCACGATTTGCGACATCACCTCGTAGAACTTCATGTTCTGCACGTTCGGCAGCGGGTTGTCCTGGCCGTCGATCGCGCCGGTCTGCAGGCCGGTGTAGACCTCGGCGTATGCCATCGGCGTCGGGTTCGCGCCGAGCGAGCGGCCGAGCAGCTGCCAGGCGTCGCCGGGCGGCATGCGCAGCTTGATGCCGGCGAGATCGGCCGGGGTGCTGATCTTCTTGTTCGGCTTGAGACCCACCTGGCGCGTGCCGAAGAAGGTCGGCCCGAGGATCTTCACCTTGACCTCGCTCTCGGCCTGCTTCTTGAACTCCGCGCCCAGGCTGCCCGACCAGAATGCGTTCAGGTGGTTGGCGTCGCGGAACAGGTAAGCGGAGGTCAGGATCGACCACGCCGGGATCTGCTTGGAGATGTCCTGCGGCGCGATGTTGCCCATCTCGAGGTTGTCGCGCTGCAGGGCGACGAGCTCGGTGCCCTGCTTGAACAGCGAGCCGTTGTAGAACGGCTCGACCTCGAAGTCGGCCGCGACCTCCTTCGCGAACAGGCGAATCATGTCGGCGCGGATGTCCTTTTCCGAAAACACCGCGGCGAAGCGCAGTTTCGTCTTGGATTGGGAAAAAACCGGGAAACTTGCCGCGGCGGCGAGCGCGGCGCCCGCCTGGATGGCATTGCGTCGGGTGAACTTCATTGACTTCCTCCTCTGGTGAGATAGCTGAGAATCAGATCCGCGACCATGGCGCGGCGCCGGCCGACATCGCCTTTCGCCCCCATCTCGCGCTGGAAAATGCTGCCGAACGTGTACTGGTTGGTGACGTTGAACATGCCGAGCGCGGCGATCGACTTGTGGATCTCCACCGGGTCGACGCCGCCGCGAAACAGGCCCTCGGCCTGGCCGCGCTCGATCACGCGCGCCAGCCGGTCGATGATCGGGCGGTTGAGCGTGCGCATCGCCTTCGACTTCCTGAAGTGCCGCCCTCTGGCCTGGTTCTCGGCCACCACGATGCGCACGAAATACTGGTGGGCCAGGTAGTACTGGTAGGTGAACTCGACGATGCGCCGGATCGCCGCCACCGGCGGCAGGTGCTCGAGGTCGAGCTCGCCTTCCGCCTGGCGGATCTCGGCGTATACCTGCTCGAGCACCGCGAGGTAGACCTGCTCCTTGCCGCCGAAGTAATAATTGATCATCGCGCGCGTGGTGTGGGTGCGCGACGCGATCGCATCCATGCTCGCCCCCTTGAAGCCGCGCGAAGCGAACTCGTCGATCGCCGCCTTGAGGATGCGGGCGCGGTTGGCTTCGGGCGCTTTCGGCTTGCGCATCGCCGCCCGCGGGGCCGCTTGCGCGGCCGCTTCGGTGGCCTTCATCATCGCCTGCTTGAAATTAACAAGGCTGTTAGGATAACTTAACAACCCCGCTAATGACCATAGCCGAGCCTCTGCCGCAGCCCTCCAACCCGGTGGGCATCGACGGCATCGAGTTCATCGAGTTCGTCACTGCGCAGCCGCAGGCGCTGGGCGCGGTGCTGGAGAAGATCGGCTTCCACGCGGTCGCGCGCCACCGCTCGCGCGAGGTGATGCTCTACCGCCAGGGGACGATGAACCTGATCGTCAACTCGCACGGCGTGAGCGAGGCCACGCCCGAGCTGAAGGCGATCGCGCTGCGCGTGCGCGATGCCGGGCAGGCGTGGGCGCACGCGCTCGCCATGGGCGCGTGGGAAATGCCGACGCGCGCCTCCGCCATGGAGCTCAACATTCCCGGCATCCACGGCGTCGGCGACAGCCTGCTCTACTTCGTCGACCGCTACCGCGACTTCTCGATCTACGACGTCGATTTCGTCTACGACACCAACACCAACCGCAAGCCGCCGGCGCTCGCCGGCCTGCACTACTTCGGCGTGGTGCAGAGCATCTACGGCGACCGCACGCGCGACTGGGTGGATTTCTATCGCCACCTGTTCGGCTTCTCGGTGCTGCCCGAGGGCGAATACTTCGGCGTGCTGCCGAAAGGCACGCTGCTCGAGAGCCCGTGCCACAAGTTCTACCTGCAGCTGATCGAGCCGCCGCCGGGATCGGAAGAGATTCACTGGGAAGAGCAGCTCGTGCGGATCGGCCTGGGCGCGCCCGACGTGCCCACCGCGACCAAGGCGCTGAAGGATCGCGGCGTGGTGTTCGTCGATCGCGGCCCGGTGCAGCCGAGCGAGAAAGGCGCGCTCACCCAGATCTATCTCGGCGGTGTGACCTTCGAGCTGGTCGTGAGTCATCTGAAGCCATGAATCTGGATCACTTCGGGATGGACACCATCACGCTGGCGGGGCCGCTCGAGGCCAAGCTCGCGGCAATGCGCGCCGCGGGCTTCACCCAGGTGATGCTGAATGCCAACGACCTCGCCGGCCATCCCGGCGGCCCGGCGGCGGCCACCGAAACCGTGCGCAAGAGCGGACTGCGCGTCACCGGCTTCCAGGTGCTGCGCGACTTCGAGGGGCTGTCGGGACACCTGCATGCCTACAAGGTGGACATCGCCAAGGCGATGCTCGACATGTGCCACGCGCTCGGCTCGCGCGTGCTGCTGTGCTGCTCGTCGACCTCACTGCACGCCACTGCCGATGCCGAGCTGCTGAAAAAAGACCTGCAGAAGCTGGCGATGCTCGCGGTTCCCTATGGCATCCGCATCGCCTACGAGGCGCTGTCGTGGGGCCGGCACGTCAACGAGTACACCCAGGCCTGGGACCTGGTGGCCGAGGCCGACCGCGCCAACCTCGGCCTCGCCATCGACTCGTTCCACATCCTCGCCACCGGCACCAGCACCGAGCGCCTGGAAGAAGTCGTCGCCGGCAAGATCGTCCTGGTGCAGCTCGCCGACTTCATGTGGCGCGAGATCCGCTCGCGCGAGGAGCGCATCGACACCGCGCGCCACTTCCGCGTGTTCCCGGGCGAAGGGGTGCACAGCGCCGAGGTGGCGAAGCTGGTGCGCACGCTCGACGAGCTCGGCTACCGCGGGGACTACAGCTTCGAAGTGTTCAACGACGACTACACCCAGTTGCCGCACGCGGTGGTGGCCGAGCGCGCCCGCCGCTCGGTAAAATGGCTCACCGACCAGGTGTCGCGGCGCAGTTTGCCGCTGCGCGGGGCCGCAGGGTAAATGAACCCGCCGCATGCAATCACTACGCCTCTACGACGAGCTCACCGCCGCGCGCACGCGCTTCCTGCGCGTGGACGAACTTTGTCGCCTTGCGGCCGAGAACGGCTTTTTACCTTCAACCAAGGATCTTGAAGCCGAAGCGCGGCTGCCGCTGAAGGAAAAGAAGGGGCTGGAGAAGGCGCAGGGCCAGTTCCTCAGCGAGATCCTGTCCAACCCGGTGGCGGGCACGCACCTTTGTCATGCGATGCTGTTGCCGCTTGCCGAATCCCTCGCCAAGGTTTCCGCCTACCAGAAAACCGGCGAGCTGGATCTTGGCGCGGTCCACCTCAAGCGCCAGGGCAAAGCCTCGATCCTCACCACGCGCAACCCGCGCTACCTCAACGCCGAAGACGAGACCACGCTGCCCGCCACCGAAATGGCGGTCGATATCGCGCTGCTCGACCCGAAGACCGAGGTGTGCGTGCTGCGCGGCGACGTGGTGACGCACACCAAGCACGCCGGCCGGCGCCTGTTCGGCGCCGGCATCAACCTCACGCACCTGTACGAAGGAAAGATCCGCTACCTCTGGTACCTGATCCGCGATCTGGGATTCGTGAACAAGATCTACCGGGGCCTCGCCACCGAGTCCCAGTCGCCGGAGACCACTTCCACGGAAAAACTGTGGATCGCCGCGCTCGACGGCTTCGCCATCGGCGGGCACTGCCAGATCCTGCTCACCATTGACTACACCATCGCCGCCGCCGACGCCTACCTCACGCTGCCGGCGCGCAAGGAAGGCATCATCCCCGGCGCCGCCAACCTGCGCCTGCCGCGCTTCGTCGGCGACCGCATCGCGCGCCAGGCGATCCTCGCCGAGCGGCGCATCGACTGCGACAGCCCTGAAGGCCGCCTGATCTGCGACGAGGTGGTCGCCCCGGACCGCATGGAAAACAAACTTGATGAAATTATCGACAAGCTCACCAGCTCGGGCGTGGTGAGCGCCGCAGGCAACCGCCGGGCGTTCCGCGCCGGCGAGGAGCCGCTCGATACGTTCCGCCGCTACATGGGGGTCTACGCCCGCGAGCAGGCATACTGTCACCTCAGCCCCGCATTGATCGCCAATCTCGAAAAGAACTGGAAAAGAAAATGAAGATCCTGGTCCTGAACGGCCCGAACCTGAACCTGCTCGGCCGGCGCGAGCCGCATATCTACGGCAGCATGACGCTCGCCGAGCTCATCAAGCGCCTGCAGGTGCTGGCGAAGGAGCTCAAGGTCACGCTGGTGCCGTTCCAGTCGAACCACGAAGGCGAGCTGGTCGACATGATGCACAAGCACATCGACAGTGCCGACGGCGCGCTGCTCAACCCGGCAGGGCTGACGCAGTTCGGCGTCTCGCTGCACGACGCGATCAAGACCATGCCCTATCCCGTGATCGAAGTGCACATCTCCAATCGCCACGCGCGCGAGCACTGGCGCGGCCACTCGATCATCTCGCCGGCGGCAAAGGCCACCGTCGAGGGCCTGGGCTGGCGCTCCTACACCGCGGCGCTGCGCGCGCTGGTCGAGATCCTGCGCGAGCAGAAAAACCCGTAGCGGGTGGCCCTCGTTCTCGACGTCATCTGCATCGGCCGCTGCTCGGTCGACCTGTACGGCCAGCAGATCGGCTCGCGCCTCGAGGACATCGGCAGCTTCGCCAAATCGGTCGGCGGCTCGCCCGCCAACATGGCGATCGGCACCGCGCGCCTCGGCCTCAAGTCCGGGCTGATCACCCGCGTCGGCGACGAGCAGATGGGCCGCTACGTGCTCGAGCAGATGCGCCGCGAGGGCGTGGCGCTCGAGGGTATCCGCACCGATCCGAAGCGCCTGACGGCGCTGGTGCTGCTCGCGGTCGAGGACGAAGGCGTCTCGCCGCACATCTTCTATCGCACCGACTGCGCGGACATGGCGCTCGCCGAGGAAGACATCGACGAGGCGTTCATCGCCTCGGCCGGCGCGGTGGTGGTCACCGGCACGCACTTCTCGCGCCCGAACAGCGAGGCCGCGCAGCGCAAGGCGATGCGCATCGCCAAGCAGCACGGCCGCAAGGTCGCGTTCGACATCGACTACCGCCCGACGCTGTGGGGACTGACCGGCCATGCCGCGGGCTTCGAGCGCTACGTCAAGTCGGGCACAGTTTCGGAACGACTGAAAAGCGTACTGCCGGACTGCGACCTGATCGTCGGCACCGAGGAAGAGGTGATGATCGCCGGCGGCGCGGATACGCCGCTCGAGGCACTGAAGGCAATCCGCGCGGTGTCGAAGGCAATCATCGTCCTCAAGCGCGGGCCGATGGGCTGCGTGGTTTACGAAAAGGAAATCACCAGCCTCGAGAACGGCATCGTCGGCAGGGGCTTTCCGATCGAGGTCTACAACGTGCTCGGCGCGGGCGATGCCTTCATGTCGGGTTTCCTGCGCGGCTGGCTGAAGGGCGAGCCGCTCGCCACCGCGGCCACCTGGGCGAACGCCTGCGGTGCATTCGCGGTCTCGCGCCTGCTGTGCTCGCCCGAGTATCCGACCTGGGCGGAGCTCAACCATTTCCTCAAGAACGGCAGCGAGCAGCGCGCGCTGCGCAAGGATCCGGCGCTGAGCCACATCCACTGGGCAACGACGCGCCGCCCGCAGGCGCAGACGCTGATGGCGCTGGCCATCGACCACCGCGCACAGCTCGAGGCAGTGGCCGACCGGCACGGCGCGCCGCGCAGCCGCATCGAGCACTTCAAGGTGCTCGCGGTCGAAGCCGCGCTGCGCGTGGCGCAGGGACGCCCCGGGTTCGGCATGCTGCTCGATTCGACCTACGGCCAGAAGGCGCTCTACAAGGCGGCCAAAGCCGGCCTGTGGCTGGCGCGGCCGGTCGAGAAACCCGGCTCCCGCCCGCTCGACCTGGAGCCGTTCAACCTCGCCGAATGGCCGGTGACGCATACGGTGAAATGCCTGTGCTTCTACCACCCGGACGACGGCGACGAGCTCAAGGCGCGCCAGGAGCGGGAGCTGCTGCGCGTGCACCACGCGGCGCGCACTGCCGGGCGCGAGCTGCTGATCGAGATCATCGCCGGCAAGCACGGCCCGCTCGCGGACGACACGGTGGCCAAGGTGCTGCACCGGATCTACGCGCTCGGTATCAAGCCCGACTGGTGGAAGCTCGAGCCCCAGAAGACGCCCGCGGCATGGCATGCCATCGAAAAGACGCTGGAAACGCATGACCCCTACTGCCGGGGCATTGTGGTGCTCGGCCTCGAGGCGCCGGAGAGCGAGCTCGCCGCCGCTTTTCGCGCGTGCTCCAGCGCCAAACTGGTCAAAGGCTTCGCAGTCGGCCGCACGATCTTCGCCGACGCCGCGGACCGGTGGCTGTGCGGCAAAATGACCGACGAGGACGCGGTGGCCGACATGGCCGCCCGGTTCGAGCGCCTCGTTTCGATATGGACGGAGACCCAGCATGTCCAGGCTGCTCGTAAAACCGCGCGCTGAGCGCGGCAAGGTGATCAGCATCACGCCGCAGAGCGCCGGCTGGAAGCACGTCGGCTTCGAGGTGCACAAGCTGGCGAAGGGCGAGAGCGCGGCGGCCGCCACCGGCGAGCGCGAGGT
>Ga0310900_10000972_pt1 | contig 10785 bp, 12 predicted proteins | sample C24D1metaG_FD_203879 | JGI IMG/M metagenome (GOLD analysis project Ga0310900, IMG submission 203879) | Lab incubated soil microbial communities from West Virginia University Organic Research Farm, Morgantown, WV, United States - C24D1 | ecosystem: Environmental > Terrestrial > Soil >...
TATTGTTAATTGCGGCAATTGTACTTATTGCAGTGAGCGCAATCATGAAATCGAAGGGTAATGGTCGTAACGGTTATTCAGGAGGAACGGGCAGAGGCTCCGCTGGCCGGACGAATGTATTTGCGCCTTGGCCGAATGCGGAGCTGCCGTCAGCGCTCGGCGTACCATTCGGACACCCCGCAAGATCGGCGGCAGAGCGCCTCGAGTCTGCGCTTGGCTTAGACTTTGAGAGCCGCGTCAAGGACCGGGTATTAAAGGAATATCCGAGGATAAAGGATAAAGAATGGGATTGGACTTGGTTTGAGCTGAAGCGGTATTTTCTGATGTGCGGCATCATGCGCAGCGTTCCTATGTACAGCAGACAGGTGGATGCGGTATGGCATGAGATGCTTATGTTCACAAGGGAGTATGAGCAGTTCTGCTCGCGCTTTTGCGGAGAAATGATTCACCATGCGCCTCATGCGCCCGGCGCTTCGCCTCATCCGGGAGAGCGTGCCTTATTCGATTGGGTGTATGGCGAGCTGTTCGGTCAGGCGCCGGCAAGCGGCAGAATATGGGGTGCTTTCTATCGGACACGAATGCCGGAGCAAAAGCTGGAGGAGCTTGCAGAGTGGAGCGAGGATAAGCTGCGCGAGCAATGGTTTAACGTCAAAGCAGCGACGCGATATGCCGATTTGCATGCATCGGCCAGCTATTTGATCGATCGGGCAAAGTCGCAGCTTTCGGCAGCCCGGAACGGTGAATCGCCTGACAGAAGAGAAGCCGGCTCCGCAAGCGGCTATGGCTATGATCCTGCGCTTGGAGCAACCGGCCTGCTGTCGGGACTGCTCATTTACCACTCCATATCGCATCCTACCGATTTTGCAAAGCAGATGGACCAGGAACAAAACGAGGATGAACGCAAAGCGAACGGCAGCGGCGATTCCACTTATGCCTGCAGCGGGTCCTCTGATGACGGGAGAGACCATCCAGACGGCGGATCTGGCGGTGATTCTTCCTGCGGCAGCAGCGGCGGGGACGGCGGCGGGTCATCTTGCGGCTCTTCCTGCGGCGGTGGCGGCTGCGGCAGCAGCTAAGTACAAAGGCCTACTCCTTCCTTGCAGGTGCCGGTAATTGTTTAGGCTGCCGCAAAACTCAAGATGCAACCGTTAGTTTACAATGCTATAATATACGGGATTGTGTCAGGGCCTACAACAACAAACGGGAGGAATACCGCTCCATGAGCAAATTAATCATTTGCGACCATCCGTTAATTCAGCATAAGCTGACTTTTATTCGGAATAAAGAGACGAATACGAAAGATTTTCGGGAATTGGTTGACGAAGTCGCTACATTAATGTCATACGAACTTACGAGAGAAATACCGCTTGACACGATTAAGGTTCAAACGCCTGTCGCTGAGACGGATGCTAAGGTTGTATCCGGTAGAATGCTCGGTCTTGTGCCTATTCTGCGTGCCGGACTTGGTATGGTGGACGGCATATTGAAGCTGATGCCATCCGCAAAGGTAGGTCATATCGGTCTTGCGCGCGATCACGAGACGCTCCAGCCGAAGGAATATTATATCAATTTGCCGACGGATGCCCCGAATCGTCTGCTCATCGTCATTGATCCGATGCTTGCAACGGGAGGCTCGGCTATCGCAGCCATTACTTCACTGAAGAACCGTAACTGCGACCAAATTAAATTAATGTGCCTTATAGCTGCTCCGGAAGGCGTGAAGGCGGTACAAGAAGCTCATCCTGATGTCGATATTTATATCGCGGCTTTGGATGAGTGTCTGAACGAGAAGGGTTATATCGTCCCGGGTCTAGGCGATGCTGGAGACCGCATGTTCGGTACGAACTAACGCTGAGCAGCATGAAATTATAATAGGAGTGAAAGCTTTTGTCTAAACTGAAGGTAATGACTATTTTTGGAACGCGTCCTGAGGCAGTCAAGATGGCGCCACTCGTGCTTGAGCTGCAGAAGCGCGAAGACGAGATCGAATCGATTGTATGCGTAACAGCGCAGCACCGCCAAATGCTGGACCAGGTACTTGATTTTTTTGAGATCCACCCGAACTACGATTTGAATGTTATGAAGGATCGCCAGACGTTAACCGAGACGACTGTACGCGTTTTGGAAGGGCTCGATCCTGTTCTAACGCAAGCGAAGCCCGATATCGTACTTGTACACGGCGACACGCAAACGACGTTTCTTGCGAGCTACGCAGCGTTCCTGAAGCAAATCCAGGTCGGTCACGTGGAGGCGGGGCTTCGTACTTGGAACAAGCTTTCTCCGTATCCGGAGGAAATGAATCGGCAGCTTGCCGGCGTGCTCTCTGATGTGCACTTTGCACCGACGGAATGGTCGGCTAATAATTTGCGCAAGGAGAATAAGTCGGATGCTGCTATTTATGTGACCGGAAACACGGCCACTGACGTATTTCAATATACGGTGGACGAGTCGTTCTCGCATCCCGTCATCGATTGGGCAAAGGGAAAACGGATGATTCTCATGACAGCTCACCGCAGGGAAGCGCTCGGCGAGCCGCATCGGAATATTTTCCGTGCTGTAAAGCGGATCGCCGACGAGCATGAGGATGTTGTCATCGTGTACGCGGTGCATCCGAATCCGGCCGTAAGAGAGCCGGCGAATGAAATTTTAGGCGATCATCCGCGTATTCGCTTGATCGATCCGCTCGACGTATTCGAGTTCCACAATTTCTACCCGCACGCTTATATGATTATGACGGATTCCGGCGGCTTGCAGGAGGAGGCTCCGTCATTCGGCGTACCGACACTGGTGCTTCGCGATACGACTGAGCGTCCGGAGGGCATCGAGGCAGGAACGCTGGAGCTTGTGGGCACGGATGAGGAGCTGGTGTACGGCCGGGCGCATGCGCTGCTAACGGATTCCCAGCTGTACGGGCGCATGAGTCAAGCTGCAAATCCGTATGGTGACGGACACGCTTCCGAGCGAATTGTAGACGCGATTTTACATCATTTTGGCAGGTTGAAGCAGCGTCCTGATTCGTTCACACAAAGTTCATAGTTTTGAAATGACGAAATGCTAGCCGCACAATATACAGCATACAGTAGTACTGTACGGTTTTGGACGCTAAGAATCCTTTATTTACAGGGGTTTTCGAGCTTTCGTTCACTAAATGTTTGAATTTAAATCAATTGACAAAACTTGAAGCGCTTCGATAAAATAAATGAGAGTTTTGGAGTGATTCCCTATGGATCGATCCAATAAACAACCATCCGAGGAAAATCGGAAACCAAGTGAAAGTAGCTTTGGAGATGATCCTTGGCGAGCTATGGGATTGGTCGGCGCCGTTGGAGTCGATCTAGCCGTATGTCTGGGAGTAGGCTACTGGCTTGGCAATAAAGCTGATAAAGTAAGCGGTACCGAATACTACTCCATCATCGGATTAGTTGCTGGACTTGCAGTCGGCGTTATTACGATTTATTTCCTGATTCGGACATTTGTGGGGGGCAAAACGAAATAATGGACGATTTGTCGGCCCACGTGAAAGCCGTAACAAGATTAACCTTCTTTTTTTTGTCCGTGTGCTGTTTGGCCTGGGTTTTCCTTCCTGCTTATGAAAGCTGGTGGGGCGGGCTCATGATTGGCGGTGCGGCCAGTCTGCTGAATGCCCGTCATTTAGCATGGAAGGTTACGCGGATTGGGGCGAATGCCGCTGCTCACACAAACCGGAGAGCGAATCTCGGATTTTTTACACGGGCATGTATTGCGCTTCTTGCAGTAGTCATTGCGATAAAAACTTACACGTTTCAACTTCCTGCGACAGTGGCTGGATTATTTGTTGCGCAATTGGCAACACTCATACTGGGTTTTTTGTCCAAGCGGAAGTTGATGGCGACCAATTCTACCGACGAAAGGGGTGAAAACAACTAATGGATCATATTTTTCCAACGGTTCATTTAGCTGGCATTAAGTTCGATTTGGCTGCCATCTATATGATCATCATCACTAGCGTTATCGTATTCGTATTGGCGCGGTTGGCCGTAAGAAACTTATCCGTCACCAATCCTACGAAGATGCAAAACTTCATGGAGTGGGTCATCGAATTCGTTATCGGCATTATCGGTACCTCGATGGATCTCAAAAAAGGCCGTCCATACCTGATTTTGGGAATCACCTTGATTATGTACATTTTTGTAGGCGATATGCTCGGCTTGCCGCTCGGTATCGTTACGGAAGTACATCATGGCGCAACCGTTTTCGGCATGGAGCTTGATTTGAAAGGTGCAGAGGAAGGCCACGTGGCATGGTGGAAGTCGCCGACTGCGGATGTAGCGGTCACGGGTGCACTGACGGTAATCGTTATCCTGCTGACACATATTGAGGGTCTTCGCCTTAATAGGAAACACTACTTAAAGCATTACATCGAACCGCACTGGGGATTTTTGCCGCTCGCTCTAATTAAGGAAGTGTCGAAACCGTTGTCGCTTGCACTGCGTCTTTACGGTAACATTTTCGCGGGTGAAGTGATGATTTCCGTCATCTTGGGCATGGGTGTCTTTGGACTTCCTGCGCTCGTTGTATGGCAAGGCTTCAGTATGTTTATCGGTGCTATCCAGGCATTCGTATTCTGTATGCTGACGATGGTATACATGTCGCAATCGATTGTGCATGAAGAGCATGGAGAGCATTAATAGGGCTTCAAACCAGAGGATAACGACTAAAAGTCCGGACCGACGGTCAATATAAAACAAAATTTTTTCAAAAAGTTGAGGAGGATTTTTCTAATGGGAGCATTGGCATTAGTTGCAGCAGCAATTGTTTTTGGTTTGGGCGCATTGGGCGCTGGTATTGGTAACGGTCTGATCGTAGGCCGTACGGTTGAAGGTATTTCCCGTCAACCTGAGCTTCGCGGTACGCTTCAAACGACTATGTTCATCGGGGTAGCGCTAGTAGAAGCACTTCCGGTTATCACGCTCGTATTGGCGTTCATTTTCTTGGGCCGCGCTTAATATTAAGCAATCACACATGGCGGGGAGAGTGGGTTTACCTCCGCGCCTTCCTTTTTGTTCAGTCCCCCGGGCTGGCAAGTTATACGCACCATGAGTTTGGTTTAAATCGTGTTAAGCTATGGAAAGGAGTGACGTTTTTTGGAAATCGTATGGTCGACGTTTATCATCCAGCTGGTTGCGTTTCTGATTCTTCTGTTCTTGCTTAAGCGCTACGCGTTCGGACCTTTGCTGAGCATTATGGAACAACGCAAGCAATTCGTTGCGGACCAGATCAATAATGCGGAAGCAAGCCGTCAGCAAGCCGAGCAGCAGTTGGAGCAACAGAAACAAGCACTTCAGGAAGCTCGTAAAGAAGCTTATGACATCATCGAGCAAGCGAAGGCTACCAGCTCGAAACAAGCAGAAGATATTATTCAGGTTGCAAAATCCGAGTCGAGTCGTCTTAAGGACGAAGCGGTTAAAGATATCGAGAGCGAGAAAAACAAAGCGGTTGCTGCTCTTCGCGAAGAGGTTGGCGGCATCTCTGTTAAAATTGCTTCGAAAATTATCGAGCAGCAAGTTGATGAGAAGTCCCAGGAAAAGCTGGTTGACCAATACCTGAAAGAGGTAGGAAGCAAATGAGCCGGGATACCGTTGTAGCGAAGCGCTACGCTAAAGCACTGTTTGAGCTTGCGCAGGAGCAAAGCATCGTTTCACAAGTGGGTGAGCAGCTGAAGCTTGTGGTTGATACTTTGGGGAAAGAGCCGGAAGCTTCTAAATTTCTGGAACTTCCAAGTATCGATCCGGCGAAAAAAATTGCCGTGTTCAAAGGATCGTTCGGCGATCAGATATCTGCGCTGCTGCTTCACACGCTTGAACTTCTTATTATCCGCGGACGCCAAGACCTCATTGCAGATGTGTACAAGGCGTATACCAAAGTTGCCGGAGAATCGCTCGGTCAAGCTCATGCGACGGTATATACAGCTAAGACACTAACAGGTGCAGAGCTATCTGAAGTGGAAACCATCTTCGGCAAGTTGAGCGGCAAGAAGATCGTTGCTGAGCAAATTGTTGATTCATCTTTACTCGGCGGCGTACAAGTACGCATCGGCGACCGCCTTTATGACGGCAGCTTGTCTGGCAAGCTGGAGCGTTTACAAAAATCGTTTAAAATCTAATGCACTGTAGATAGGGGTGAACGAATTGAGTATCAGACCTGATGAAATCAGCACGCTGATTAAACAACAGATCGAACAATATAAATCCGAAATTCAAGTCGTAGACGTCGGCACCGTAATCAATGTCGGTGACGGTATCGCCCGCGTACACGGTTTAGAAAATGCGATGCAGGGCGAACTGCTCGAATTCTCTAACGGTGTTGTCGGTATGGCTTTGAACCTCGAAGAAAGCAATGTCGGTGTCGTTATCCTTGGACCATACACGGATATTCGTGAAGGCGATCAAGTAAAACGTACAGGCCGTATTATGGAAGTACCTGTCGGCGAAGAGCTTCTTGGCCGCGTAGTTAACCCGCTTGGCCAGCCGCTTGACGGCAAAGGGCCAATCAACACAACTCAATTCCGTGCGATTGAATCTCAAGCACCTGGCGTAATCGACCGTAAATCGGTTCATGAGCCAATGCAAACGGGAATTAAAGCAATCGACGCGATGGTACCGGTAGGCCGCGGACAACGTGAGCTTATCATCGGTGACCGTCAAACGGGTAAAACAGCGATTGCTATCGACGCAATCATCAACCAAAAAGGCAACGGCGTAAAATGTATTTACGTTGCTGTTGGTCAGAAACAATCCACTGTTGCGAACGTTGTAGAAACGCTTCGCCGCCACGGTGCGCTTGATTACACAATCGTTGTAACGGCTGGCGCATCTGAGCCGGCTCCATTGCTCTTCCTGGCTCCTTATGCCGGTTGCACAATGGGCGAGTACTTCATGTACAAAGGCGAGCACGTTCTGGTTATCTATGATGACTTGTCGAAACAAGCAGCAGCTTACCGTGAGCTTTCACTCTTGCTTCGCCGTCCACCGGGTCGTGAAGCATACCCAGGTGACGTATTCTACCTGCACTCCCGTTTGCTCGAGCGTGCTGCTAAGCTAAGCGATGCTAGAGGCGGCGGTTCAATGACGGCATTGCCATTCATTGAGACGCAAGCATCCGACGTATCGGCATACATTCCTACGAATGTTATCTCGATTACAGACGGTCAAATTTTCCTTGAAGCAGATCTCTTCTATTCGGGTCAACGTCCAGCGGTTAACGTTGGTATCTCCGTATCCCGTGTAGGTGGTTCCGCTCAAATTAAAGCGATGAAGAAGGTAGCCGGTACACTCCGTCTGGATCTTGCGGCTTACCGCGAGCTTCAAGCGTTCTCGCAATTCGGCTCTGACCTCGACAAATCGACGCTTGCCCGCCTTAACCGCGGTGCGCGTACGATGGAAATTCTTAAGCAAGACGTTAACCAGCCGATGCCGGTTGAGAAGCAAGTTATCTCGATCTACTCAGCGGTTAAAGGTCACTTGGATGAAATTCCGGTGTCGAATATCCTTCGTTTCGAGAAAGAGTTCCACGCGTACCTGGATTCGAACAGCCCTGAAATCGGCCAATCGATCCGTGATACGAAGGACATCACTGCTGATAACGAGAAAGCTCTCGTTGAGGCAATCAATAAATTTAAGAAAAGCTTCGCCGTATCGGCATAAACAAGCGTAAACAGCTTTCGCCACTACGGTGGCGAAGCTTGTGTTTCGCGGAGAAATATAGGGATCGTATGCGGGTGAAACCTATCCGGTCTTATATTTCAATATATGCCTGAGCCCGTTCATGATGTCCGGGCTTAGGCTACTTACTCCACCAACACCAGGCTTTGGAGCAGGTCCAAAGCAACAAAGGCGGGTGAAACCAAATGGCAAAAGGTATGCGCGATATTAAACGCGAGATCAAGAGTAAACAAAATACGAAGCAGATCACAAAAGCGATGGAGATGGTTGCCGCTTCCCGCTTAAGAAAAGCACAGGAAGCAGCTCAAGCATCGCGTCCATACGCTGAGAAGCTGAAGGAAGTTGTAGCAAGCATCGCAGCAGGCACAAAGGGTGTGAAGCATCCGATGTTGGAATCGCGTCCGGTAAAGAAGACGGGTTATCTCGTTATTACTTCCGACCGCGGTCTTGCAGGCGGCTACAACGCGAATATTCTTCGTAAAGTAACGCAAACGATTCGTGAAAAGCATCAGTCAAATGATGATTACGTGCTGTTCGTTATCGGACGTAAGGGCCGGGATTACTTCCGCCGCCGTAACATGCCAATCGTTGAGGAAGTGACTGGCTTGCCGGATGCTCCGTCATTCGCTGACATTAAATCAGTTGCTTATTCTGCGGTTAAGAAGTTCTCTGAAGGCGCTTATGATGAGCTTTACTTGTACTACAACGAATTCGTTAATGCGATTACTCAAGTTCCGACAGCACTACGTTTATTGCCGCTTGAAGAAGTGGGCGGAAACGCATCTGTCACATCGTACGAATACGAGCCATCACCGGAGGGCGTGCTTGAAGTACTGCTGCCTAAATATGCGGAAACGCTCATTTACAGCGCGGTTCTAGACGGCAAAGCAAGTGAGTTCGGGGCACGTATGACTGCCATGGGAAGCGCAACGAAAAATGCGACGAAAATTATCAACCAATTGACGCTCACTTACAATAGAGCGCGTCAAGCGGCGATTACGCAAGAAATATCCGAAATCGTTGCGGGGGCAAACGCCCAATCGTAACCTATAGCTGCAAGAGCCGGGCGCTTGTCATAAGCTGACCGGCTTGCAGTAACAAGAAGGAACCAGGAGGGAAAACCATGAAAAAAGGACATGTTGTATCCGTCATGGGTCCGGTCGTAGACTTAGAGTTCGAACGCGGCAATTTGCCGGAAATTTTGAACGCTGTCAAAATCGAGCAAAAGGGCGAAGCAGGCGGCATTGATATTAACTTGACGCTTGAAGTAGCCGTTCACCTCGGTGACAATAAGGTACGTGCCGTAGCTATGAGTACGACAGACGGTCTTGTACGCGGTATGATCGCTGTAGATACAGGCGCACCAATTACTATTCCGGTAGGAGCGCCAACGCTCGGCCGTGTATTTAACGTACTTGGAGAGCCGATCGACGAAGCTGGCGATGCTACTTCGACAATTAATCTTCCGATTCACCGCGCGGCACCTGCTTTCGACCAATTGTCCACGCAAGCGGAAATTCTAGAAACAGGCATTAAAGTAATCGACCTTCTCGCTCCATACGCAAAAGGCGGTAAAATCGGCCTCTTCGGCGGCGCGGGCGTAGGTAAAACGGTTACGATTCAAGAGCTTATCAACAACATCGCACAAGAGCACGGCGGTATTTCCGTATTCGCGGGTGTTGGTGAGCGTACTCGTGAAGGTAATGACCTTTACCACGAGATGAAAGACTCCGGCGTACTTAGCAAAACTGCGATGGTATTCGGACAAATGAATGAGCCGCCAGGCGCACGTCAACGTGTTGCTTTGACGGGTCTGACAATGGCTGAATATTTCCGTGATGAAGAAGGTAAAGACGTACTATTGTTCGTCGATAACATCTTCCGTTTCACGCAAGCAGGCTCCGAGGTTTCGGCCCTTCTAGGCCGTATGCCTTCCGCAGTAGGTTACCAGCCAACGCTGGCAACTGAAATGGGTCAGCTGCAAGAGCGTATCACGTCAACGAAAAAAGGCTCGGTTACTTCGATCCAAGCGATCTACGTGCCTGCCGATGACTACACGGATCCGGCTCCTGCAACGACGTTTGCCCACTTGGATGCAACGACGAACCTAGAGCGTAAAATTTCCGAGATGGGTATCTTCCCAGCGGTTGATCCGCTCGCGTCGTCTTCCCGTATCCTAAGCCCGGCAGTTTTGGGTGAAGAGCACTACAATGTAGCTCAAGGCGTTAAGAAAATTCTTCAGCGCTACAAAGAGCTTCAAGATATTATCGCAATCCTTGGTATGGACGAGCTAAGTGAAGAAGATAAATTGACCGTGTCTCGCGCACGTAAAATTCAACTCTTCCTGTCTCAACCGTTCCACGTTGCTGAACCGTTCACAGGTATCAAAGGTAAATATGTACCTGTTAAAGAATCTGTTCGCAGCTTTAAAGAAATTCTCGAGGGCAAACATGACGACCTTCCGGAAGAAGCTTTCCGATATGTAGGTGTGATTGAAGAAGCCGTGGAGAAAGCCAAAACGCTTTAATAGCGAAAGGCGGGAGGAATCCACATGAGTTCGTTTTTGGTAGAGATCGTAACACCGGAGCGTAAGGTGTACACAGAGACAGCGAACATGGTTAGCGTAAAGGGTATTGATGGTGAGCTTGGTATTTTGCCAAATCACATTCCGCTCGTAACGCCGCTTCGTATCGCTCCTGTCGTCATCAAGCGCGATAATAAAGCTGATGTTGTAGCCGTTAATGGAGGCTTTATCGAGGTACGCAAGGATAAGATCGTTATTCTTGCCGAGAGCGCAGAGCTTGCAACAGATATTAACATCGAGCGTGCAGAAGCCGCTAAACAGCGTGCCGAGCAGCGTCTTGCCGCTAAGCAGGATCAGATCGATTTCCGTCGTGCAGAGCTTGCTTTGCAGCGTGCGATGAATCGTCTGAACGTAAAACAAAAATAAGCATCACCAACTAAGCACCGTTCATGCCTTCATAGGCATGGGCGGTGCTTTTTGTTATGTAAGGTTTTATCATTGCTGGTGGCTGAGTACATAATTATGCCATGGAATAGTTATCCTAAGACAGATTCACTATTC
>Ga0310900_10000976_pt1 | contig 10772 bp, 10 predicted proteins | sample C24D1metaG_FD_203879 | JGI IMG/M metagenome (GOLD analysis project Ga0310900, IMG submission 203879) | Lab incubated soil microbial communities from West Virginia University Organic Research Farm, Morgantown, WV, United States - C24D1 | ecosystem: Environmental > Terrestrial > Soil >...
CACTTCCTGAAGGACTTCCCCGTAAATCAAGAGGTTAGAGTCAATGAACATGTCAAGCGTATGGTTGACCACGCCTTCGGTGGTGTTCTCGATGGGGACGACTCCAAAGTTGGCTCTCCCTCGCTCGACTTCGCTGAACACTTCCTTAATGCTGTTGACCGGCACATATTGCGCCGACGCTCCGAACTTTTGGGTACAGGCCATATGCGTGAATGTCGCTCGCGGCCCGAGATAGGCCACTTTCTGCGGACCTTCCAGAGAGAGCGACGCCGACATGATCTCCCGATACACCGGCCGGATGGCATCGGAAGGAAACGGACCGGTGTTTTGTGAGACCAGTCGCTCGATGATCGCCGCCTCCCTGGCCGGGGTGTGCAGGTTCGCATCAGCATCCTGCTGCTTTTTGAGTTTGCCGATCTCGACGACACTTTTCGAGCGCTCGTTGAGGAGACGCAAGATCTCGTCATCGATCCGATCAATCTCTTTCCGGTAATCGGAAAGGTCACCGGGCATGAATGGAACCCCCTCCACCCGTGCCCCATGAGTTGGACGAACGTCCAGAGGCAGGACAGGTGCGAGCAAGCAAGGAATGATACAGGAACCGCTTCGAGGAATGCAAGGAGAGCCCAAGACTTTCAGGAACTTGCGTGTATTCTAATGAAAGGGAGTACCGGCCGTTCGCCAGGCCTTGTGAGGAGGGTCAATACAGCAATGTCGACGGCCTCTTGAAATGGTCCAAGGCCGCCTTCGTGACCTGCCGGCCACGACCCGTCCGGTCGAGGAAGCCGGCCTGGATCAGATAGGGCTCGTAGACGTCCTCGAGAGTGGTCCGATCCTCCTGCACCGCGGCGGCCAGAGACTCGACTCCGACCGGTCCACCGCCGAATTTGTCGATGATCGTCAGCAAGATGTTGCGGTCCATCTCGTCGAAACCGGCAGCGTCCACCCCCAACCATGTGAGCGCGTCCTGGGCCACCGCGCGAGTGATCCGTCCCTCCGCCTTGACCTGTGCATAATCACGAACCCGTTTGATGAGCCGATTGACAATACGAGGCGTGCCACGGGCTCGACGCGCGATTTCCTCGGCCCCGGGTTGGTCGATGGCAATCCCGAGCAAGCCAGCTGAGCGCATGACGATCACTTCCAGTTCGGCTGGAGAATAGAATTCCAGGCGATGGACAAGGCCGAACCGGTCTCGCAGCGGCGAGGTCAGGGCTCCGGCTTTCGTCGTCGCGCCCACTAGCGTGAAACGTGGTAGATCAAGCTTGACCGTTCGTGCGGCCGGTCCCTGGCCGACGACCAGATCCAGCTGGAAATCCTCCATCGCGGGATACAAGGCTTCCTCGACCGAGGCGGGCAAGCGGTGAATCTCGTCGATGAAGAGGACGTCGTGTTCTTGAAGATTCGTCAGAATCGCTGCAAGATCGCCCGCATGCGCAAGGACCAGTCCGGAGGTCGGGCAAAACGTCCCTCCCATTTCTCGCGCAATAATGTGAGCGACAGTGGTCTTGCCGAGTCCCGGTGGACCGTAGAAAATCGTATGGTCGAGCGGTTCCCTCCGCTGTTTCGCCGCTTCGATGCAGATCCGAAGGGAATCCTTCATGCGCGCTTGCCCGATGTACTCGTCCAGCGTTTGAGGGCGGAGTGTGTGCTCCATGCTCCGTTCCTCTTCGCTCAACTGCGCATTGACGACTCGCTGTGACATGGTGACCCGGACTCCTTGATCATCCCCTCATGGTTTATCAGGCGGGGGAATATATTTCGGTGGCGGCGGTAATGCCCCTTGGCCTGGGGCCGGCATGTTGCCGCAATCCGGTGGGCATACTTTTCTTCCTTGAGTCGGATCCGGCAAATTGAGCTCCATTCGCTCCAATTGACATTGCGACAGCCGGCCTCCGTCCTGGCTTCCGCAACGAGCCGGCACGGACGAACTCCCGATCTCGCGATACCCGTCTGGACAGAAACCACACACCGGCAGCAGGTTCGCCCCCAGAGGCAAGCACTGCACGAGCGTGGGGTCGCCGTCTTTACAGATCTCAGGCGCCTGGGTCGTACCCGTTGTCGCATAGCCCTCGGGACATTTCCCGCAGGTCTTGCGGATGCTCTTCGGTTCCGCGGGGGCGTCATCCGCCGATGAGACGACTGGAGGCGCCCCATAAAGAACGCCGACCAGCGCAAGGCTGATAGACCAGGTCTTCCGAAGAACGGTCGGTTCATTCACGTGCATGGTCACCCCCTCGCCAAATTCTTCAAGCTTTCACGAATGAGTTCCTGGAGGGTCATGGGTCCGGAACGAGACCGTTGCGCCGCCTTCAGTGCCTCTTTGGCATCCGATGACCGATAGCCCAAGTTCGTCAAGGCCGAGAGCGCATCATCAAACGTGTCGTCGCCACCTCTCGAGACAGGGGAATCGTGAGACGTGAGTGCCGGATGCAGTTTCGTCACCCTATCCTTCAGCTCCAGGACGAGACGGCCAGCTGATTTCTTCCCGATCCCAGGGACGGTTTCGAGTTTCTCAACGTCCCCCGATTGAATGGCCGAAACGAGATCCGAAACGGGGAGCGCGGACAGAATTCCCAAGGCCGACTTAGGCCCGATGCCGGAAACGCTCATCAAGAGCACGAATGCATCCTTTTCCTGAGGCGTGCTGAACCCAAACAGTTGAATGGCATCCTCACGGACATGTGTATGGATGCTTAAAGTCAGGTTGTCGCTGAGGTTTGGGAGGTTGTAGTACGTGCTGAGGGGAATAAAGACTTCGTATCCGACCCCTTGGACGTCGAGAGCCAGATGAGTGGGCGCCTTGAAGGCCAATCGGCCTGTCAGAAGGGCGATCATTCGTCGGTGGTGGAGACTTACCCTGCGGCCGTGGCCGCGACCTTTTCCATCACGTCGTCCGGAATATCGAAGTTGGCATGCACCTTCTGAACGTCGTCATGCTCGTCGAGAATCTCCATGAGCCTCAACATCTGCTCTGCGCCCTTTTCCTGAAGCTTGACGGTGTTCTGGGGGATGTAGGTGATCTCTGCCAGCGACGTGTCGATCTTCGCATCCGCGAGGGCCTTCTTCACCGGGTCGAAATCATGGGGGTTGGTGATCACCTCAAAGGTCTTCTCGCCGACTTTCACGTCTTCCGCCCCGGCATCCAGCGCCAGCGACAGCAGGGTGTCTTCGTCGCTTTTGGACTTGTCGACTGCGAGCAGCCCCTTCTTGTGGAACTGCCAGGACACCGCGCCCGCCTCGGCCATATTGCCGTGATTTTTCGTCAGCACGCTACGGATCTCCGCCACGGTGCGGTTCCGGTTGTCACTGGTGATCTCGATCAGCAGGGCCGTTCCGCCGGGGCCATAACCTTCGAGCGTGAACTCCTCATACGTCACCCCGGGCAACTCTCCCGTACCCCGTTGGATCGCTTTCTTTAACGTGTCCCCGGGCATATTGGCTTCCTTCGCCTTCGCAATCGCCAGTCTCAACCTGGGATTGCCGTCGGGGTCGCCGCCCGTGCGAGCTGCAATGGTGACTTCCCGAATAATCCGGGTGAAAATCTTCCCCCGCTTCGCGTCCTGAGCCCCTTTATGGCGCTTGATGGTCGCCCAGTGACTATGTCCGCCCATGGTCCAACTCCAAGTTCAGCCCCTGCAGCGACGGCCGGTATGACAGAGAACGGTGATCGTGAAGTTGTAGACCTAACACAGCGTTTGGAAGGGTGTCAATTACAGCTGACAGCCGAGCTGCAGGAGGCTTATTCCGAATAGATGAGCAATTGCGCCCCGATGAGGAGTATGAGGGAAACCCACACCCATTCCCAATTTGTGGACCGTGCCGGTCCTGCCGGCCCCACCCAGGTGGACATGAGCTTGGACGAGCCCGCGGTGACGGCCATCGTTCCCATGATGGCGTGGTGCATGGCAATTTTCTGAGCCGACGGGTGAAATCCATGAGAGTGCCCGAAGAGCATCAGGCCTCCGACGATCGCCATGAGCGGCAGGGGGGAAGCCCAGGCCTTATGTCCGATTCGTCCCAGGCGGCGGAACAATTCGACGCTTCCGACCCCCAAAGCCAGAATCCCGTAGATCTTATGTTGCAGGATCTCGTGATCTCCGCCCATGAAGGTTTGCGCCAAACTGAGCGACCCGATTGGCCAGGCTTCGTGATCGCTCCAAATGATGATAAGCAGGCTCGCAAGCAGGAGGGCTGAGGGTAACAGGAGTCTGGCCCAGTGGAGCGACGACAGGCGCAGAACGTAGGATAATTCGGCGAGCCCCATCAGGACCACCATGAATCCCGCAATGTGATGGTTGCGTTCCGAATAGGCGATCCCTTTCGCAGAACCTTCCCATCCTTCCGTCGACGTTGCGTGGTCGTGCCCGTCATGGCCGCCGGAGGGCGGCGGGTCGTGATGGAGCGGAACTGAATGTTGGGCGAACAACGGAACGGCAGTCAGCAACACAAGCAGTGCCGCCCGGCAGAGAACAGTTGTTAGGAAAAATCTCCCGCGCATGGGCCGTCGAATGTTGGCATAGCAAAGGCCCATCCAGTCCGACCGGATGGGCCTTTCGTCTTTCAGGGCGAGAAGCGGTCTCACGCTACATAAACTTCATGAATTTGTCCTTGGCATCATCCATCACTTGGGCCGTGATGGTGACGACGCCGCGTTCCTTCGCGAGCCGCTCGATTTCCTTGCGGGCCATCGGACGAATGAAGTCCGGAATGTTGTCGAGACGCTGTTGCGCTTCGGGTGTCCAGGACATGCCGTTGGGCGAGTCATTCTTCGAATCGTCCATCACTTGTAGGTTGATCGTCTGATACCCTTGCTTGCGTGCGTAGGATTCGACACTGCTCTGCACCATAGGCTTCACAAACGCAGGAAGCCGGTCCAGTTTCTCTTTTGCGTCGGGGGTCCAGGTAAATTCGGACTTGCCCGAGCCGCCATTCGCGGGCTTCCCGCTCGACGTCAGGCCCATTTCCGCAACCATAGCCGAGAAGGGGCATCCGCCACTGGCTTTTTCACCGGGTTTCCCGGGAGCAGGAGACGCAGCCGCGGGCTGTCCGCCCTGTATTTTTTCGTTCAAGTACGCGGCCATCTGTCCAGAGCCCGCCTGCGCCTCATCTTTGAGCGTGCCGCGGGTCATTTCAAACGGCTGTGCCTGCGCACTCCGTCCTCCTAACTGCACACCGAGCGAGCTGACCATCTGCGTCTCACCGGGGTTGGTGACCATCGAGAACTTGGCGCCGCAGGACGGGCAGCCGAAGAACACACCCAGCGATCCTTCGCCGGGTTTTTCCACTTTCTCGAAGTTCATATAGGTTTCACAGTTGAGACACACAAATTTCATGGCATCTCCTCTCCGCTCACAATTGTTCTGCGAGGACTCTCTTGTAGTCCAACAGGGTTCGGATCCGGCCCGCAATGTCCTGATAGCGTTGGATGGTCGGGTAGGTCTCATCCAGCAGCGGCTCGCCCTTGTCAAACGTGCGGGCCAGTTTTCGGTCGAACGGGATCCGGCCCAGCAAAGGAAGGTCAAGCGCTTCGCACATGGCCTCGGTATTGCCTTCAAACAGCTCGTTCAGCTCGCCGCACGAAGGACATCGGTACTCGCTCATATTTTCGACGATGCCCAGCACCTTGATGCCCATGTCGCGAGCATAGGTGACGGATTTCTGCACCACATCAGAGGCCACCTCTGAAGGCGTCGTCACGACAATGGCGCCTGCCAGATCGGGGATGAAGCCGGCAATCACCGGCGGTTTATCGGCGGCCGCGCCAGGTGGCAGATCGGCCAGCAGGTAATCCAGTTCTCCCCAGATCACATCTGCCAGAAATTCCCGGATCACGTTCATTTCCATCAAGCCTAACCATACGGGGCTCACGTCCATCGGCCCCTTCCACCGGACCGGCGAGGCTGCGCCCAGGAAGAAATCCATCGAAGCGACCTTGACGCCCAGGGGGCCAACCGGGGGCACCGCTCCCTCTGGCGTCATCGTCAACGATTGACCATGCAGGCCGAGCATGCGAGGAACACAGGGGCCGTTGAGATCAACATCCAGGAGACCGACACGAGCCTGTTGGCGAGCGAGGGCGAGGGCGAGATTCACGGTCGTCATGCTTTTGCCGACGCCGCCTTTGCCGCTCATCACGACCAGCTTGTGCTTGATGCCGGCCATGCGGGCTTGCACCTGCTTCATCTGTTCGGTGATCTGCTCAACGACTTTGGCGTCGTCGGAGTACCGGAGCCTGCTCAGAATAGTTTTCAGGTCTTTTTCGTGAGCCATCAGCACCACCCACCTGGTAAATGAAAGGTGGTACCGTAGCACAGCAATTTCCGATGAGTCAAACCGCTGGAAGGGGGAAGACCTTGTAGAAACAGGAGAATCGGTGGTGTTCGAGACCTCGCTCAGGAGATCTCTCTGGTTCCTAAATCGAATACTGAAACGTTGGCTTGGCTCCGATCGCTTGCGCCAAGACCCCGCGACGCTTGAGTTCGTCCAGGATCCGCTTGGTCGCTGCATCGAAGTCGGCTGGACCGGAGAAGACAATGTCGGCGTCCGTGGAAGCCGCTTCGGGAAGCTTGCTCATATGGATCGATATCACCGGCGTAGGATGGACCAGCGTCCTGATGGCCTGTGCAGCCTCCTGATAGTCCATTCCGAAGGGGTTCGTGGTCGAGACCACGATCAACCCCGTATCGGCCAATAGCCGGGCCACTTCGCCGTAGCGCCGGGCCATTTCCATCGTCTGCCCCCGCTGATCATCTGCAAGATCGGCGTCCAGCCCCCTCCGGAGATTCTCGCCGTCCAGAAGGTACGCATGGCGGCCGTCGGCCACCAGCCTCGCTTCCAGCTTCTTGGCCAGAAACGACTTGCCGGTATGCCGCCCACCCGCAATCAGCACAATGGCGGCGCGGTGACCGAATTGCTGGGCTCGCTCTTCGATACCGACCTCCCCCTTCACCCACGCAAAATCGCGGCGACGCGCTTCTTCGCGGAGAATCTCCTGATCATCCCGAATCATCTCCGTCACGATGCCGCCTCCGGCGATGTCGTACTCATCCACCAGGACGAATCGACCCGTGGCTTCGAATGACGAAGAGAGGTCAAATGCCACCGGCGCCTTGGTGCGGAGAGTCAGTTCTGCGACCTGGTTGCGACCGACCGTCTTGCTGCCCTGCTGTTGGTTCAAATCCATCGTATCGATGATCCGGTGAATCGCCGCGACTTCGCATTCCACTTCTTTCGTGGCGACGCGAAGCAGATACCTGCGTCCTTCCTCCAACGGGCGCTTGCCGAGCCAGAACAGATTCGCTTTGAACGCCGTCGACACGAGCGGCAACTGCGCTTGGTGAGTGGCAATCTCTCCACGTTCGACGAAAATCTGTTCATCGAGGGTAATGCCGACGGATTGTCCGGCATCGGCGGAAGTCGGCACCGGTTCGATATTGAAAGCCTCGATCGTGCGAATGTTCGCGCGCTTGTTGGAGGGCGAGAAGACAAGATGATCGCCGATCTTCATCCGGCCCGCCGCGATCCGCCCAGCAAGGATGCGCCGGGCATCGAATTTATAGACGTCCTGAACCGGGAAGCGCAGCGGCTGCTCGGACCGCACGGCTTCCTTCTTGAACGTGCTGAGCGCTTCCAGCACCGTCGGACCCTGGTACCAGGCCATCGCTACGCTGCGATTGGCGATGTTGTCGCCCAGCTTCGCACTCACCGGAATAATATGTTCCGGGTTTGCGCCGAACTGCCCCAGGAATTCCCGGTACTCCTTTTCGATACCCTCGAACACGTCCTGCCGGTAGCCGACCAGGTCCATCTTGTTCACGACAACCGCGAACTGACGCACGCCCAAAAGGGACAATAGATAGCCGTGTTTCTTTGACTGTTCCTTCACCCCCTCCAGTGCATCGATCAACAGCAGCGCCGCCTCGGCGCGCGCGGCGCCCGAAATCATGTTCTTGAGAAATTCTTTATGGCCGGGCGCGTCGATGATGATGTACTGCCGGCCCTTCCAATGAAAGAAGGTCCTGGCTGTATCAATCGTGATGCCCTGCTCCTGCTCCTCCAGAAACGCATCGAACAGGAAGGCATACTCGAATTCCTTGCCTTGCTGACGGCAGATGGCCTGAACCTTTTCCAACTTGCCATCTGGCAGGGAGCCGGTATCCGCATAGAGTCGTCCGAGCAACGTGGACTTGCCGTGATCGACGTGCCCGACAATGACAATATTGAGATGTTCGGAGGATTTCGCAGTGCTCATAGTCGCCTACCGTTACATGTATCCATCTTTTCGCAACAACTCCATCCCTCGCCCCTCGTCTTGGGCGCGCCCCGACCGCTCGGCCACGGTGGTGTGACGCAGCTCTTCAATGATGTCGTCCACTGTGGTGGCAGTCGACTTGATCGGCATCGTACAGGGCGCGCATCCCAGGCTGCGGTAACGGGTCCCGTCACCCTTGTTCAGGTAAAGGTCGATAAAGGGAATGTTCTCGAGCTTGATATATTCCCAGATGTTGATCTCAGTCCAGTCCAGGAGCGGATGGATGCGGATGTGCGTGCCGGGAGGGAACGTCGTCTTGAATTGGTCCCACAGCTCAGGCGGCTGGTCACGAAAATCCCAGTCGCCATGCTTGTCGCGGGGTGAAAAATACCGCTCCTTCGCCCGGGTGCCTTCCTCATCGGCCCGAACCCCCAGAATGACGCCCGTATATCCCTTCTGCTCGAGCAGCTGTTTGAGCCCGTTCGTCTTGAGCGCGGTACAACAGGTCACCCGCCCCAGCGTGTGGTTCATCCCCGCCGCGAGCGCCTCTTTATTCTGTCCGACGACGAGATTGAGGTGCCACTCCCTCGCAAGGCGGTCACGATACTCGATCATCGCCGGAATCTTGTAACTCGTATCCACATGGAGCAGGGGGAACGGCACATGCCCGAAAAATGCTTTGCGCGCGAGCCAGAGCAGCACGGTCGAGTCTTTACCCATGGACCAGAGCATGGCCAGGCTATCGAAATGCTTGTAGGCTTCTCTCAGAATATAGACACTCTGATCTTCAAGCTGACGAAGATGTTTCACACGATGCTCCCGTGAATCGGCTCAAAAATTTTGAGCGGCTGCCAGTGTCTGAGTGAGGGCTTCCAATTTTCTCGCCCCGGCGCCATTTTCGAGTGCTCGACGCGCTAACGACGTGCACTCCGCCAACGATCGGCCTCTGCCGCCTGCGTAGAGCAGCAGGCCGGCATTGAGCAGCACCCAATCTCGCTGTCCACCGCCCACCTGGTTATGCAGGATGCGTTTGAGGAGGTCGGCTTCCTTTTCCCGTTGCTCCGGAGGATACCCCGCCATGTCGCGGGATGTCCCGGATGGCAAGCCGGCATCCTTGGAAGCCAGGGTCAAGGGGGTAATGCGCTCGTCGCGCAGCTCCAACACTTTGGTCGCCATCGCGATGGACAATTCTGGATCGCCTTCGACGCCCCTCACGACAAGCGCCCTTGGTAGGCCGAGCATCCGGATGGCCTCGACGGTTTTCTCGAAATGGGGTGGATGCGTCAGACCGACGACTTGTGAGGCTGCGCGAGCCGGGTTCAGGAGCCTCGCGATCGGATGAAACACGTTTCGGACACCGAGTTCCTGTCTCATTTCGAGGAAGCGATACAGCGGCGGATGGTACAGACCGATGTCCAGGTACCCGAATCCATGCTTGATCACCATGTTCGCAACCGCCTTGCCCTCCAGGTCGATCGGTATGCCCAAGCCTCTAAGGACGGCAGCGTTTCCCGGGCGACCTGGAATGCCGTCGTACCCATGCATGAGCACGGCACCGCCTGCCGCGGCCGCAAGGATGGCTGCTCCAGCCAATGCATGAAAGGTGTCCTGCTTGCCCGCGTAAGACGGCAGATCGACGACGCCCACGTCCTGAGGAATGGGCAAGGCCCCCGCGTAGGACCGCGCCGCGGCGGTAAATGAAGCCAACTCGGTCACGGACTCCATCTTGAATCGCATTGCGATGAGAAATGCGCCCGTCTGTGCCGGCGTCGCGTCGCCTTCGATCAAGGCCTGCATGGCCCGCTTGGCCTCATCCCAGGTGAGGTCCTTGGAGACCTTGGGTCCTTTGGCAATTTTAGCGAGGAATTCTTGCATGCCCATTATGATGCCTTGTGAAGCCCGCATTCGGTTTTCTCACGCCCCTGCCAGCGCCCCGAGCGAGGATCCTCCCCGGGCATGACCGGCTTTGTGCAATGGGTGCAGCCGATGCTCGGGTAGTGTTGGTCATGCAGCGGGTTGTACGGCACTTCATAGACCTTGATGTACGTCCATACATCGGCCCACGTCCAACGGACAAGCGGATTGACCTTCACGAGTTGGAAGGTGTGGTCCCACTCGATCGGCTTGGCATTCGCCCTGGTCGGCGCTTGCTCCCGCCTAATGCCCGTAATCCAGGCATCGTAGCCGTCGAGGACGCGCCTGAGCGGCTCGACTTTCCTCAGCTGGCAGCATCGGTCCGGGCTGCTGGTCCATAACGCCTCGCCGTGCTGTTGCGCCTGCTGCTCCGGCGTCAGCAGCGACTTGACCTGATGCACTTGAGCCGGCTTCAGTTCGTACCGTTCAATGATGCGGTCGCGAGTCGCATAGGTCTCAGGAAACAGGAAATCGGTATCCAGATAGAACACGCCTACCGAGGGGTCGATCCGATGCAGCATGTCCAAAAGCACGACATCTTCAGCGCCGAAGCTGCAGGCCAGGATAATCCTGGGGCGATAGCGTGCAACCGCTGCATCGAGAA
>Ga0310900_10000980_pt1 | contig 10765 bp, 10 predicted proteins | sample C24D1metaG_FD_203879 | JGI IMG/M metagenome (GOLD analysis project Ga0310900, IMG submission 203879) | Lab incubated soil microbial communities from West Virginia University Organic Research Farm, Morgantown, WV, United States - C24D1 | ecosystem: Environmental > Terrestrial > Soil >...
ACGGAAGCGCGTGGCCGCCGTCGGAATGCGCAGCACGTTCGACCGCCGCGAGATCTCGATGCTGACGTTCGCCGTCATGCCCGGCTTCAGCTTCAGCTGCGGGTTCGGCACGGCGATCACCGTCTGATACGTGACCACGTTCTGCACCGTCGTCGGCTGCAGGCGAACGAGCCTCACGGTGCCGTTGAACTGACGGCGCGGATACGCATCAACCGTGAACGTCACCGTCGCGCCGGTCTTCACGCCGCCGACATCCGACTCGTCAACGCGAGCCTGCAACTCGAGGCGGGTGAGATCGCGGGCGATCACGAAGAGCGTCGGCGCCTGCAGGCCGGCCGACACCGTTTGCCCCACCTCCACGTTGCGGCTCAGCACGATGCCGTCAGTCGGCGACGTAATGACCGTGTGCGACAGATTCACCTTCGCTTGCGTCAGGGCGGCCTCAGATTGCGTCAGCTGCGCCTTCGCTCCCGTGAGCGACGTCTCGGCAACACGCGCGGTCGATCGCGCGGTATCGACGTCCTGCTGCGGCAGCAGCTCGTCGGCGGCCAGTTGCTCGGCGCGCTTCAGCTTCAATTGAGCGTCCTCCAGCTGCACTTGCGCCTTGTCGAGTTCGGAGTGGAGCCGGATCAACGTCGCCTCGGCCTGATCGATCTGCGTCTGAAACAAGGCCGGATCGAGCGTGGCCAGCACCTGGCCCTTCTTCACTTGTTGATTGAAGTCCGTGCCGATCGAGGCGATCGTGCCCGACACCTGCGTGCCGACTTCGACCGTGTCGACCGGCTGCAGCGTGCCGGTGGCCTCGACCGTGGCGACCACGTCGCCGCGCGACACCGAATCAAACGTCAGCTGAGTTGGCGCGGCTGAAACATCGACCTTGACGTAATAGCCGACGGCCAGGGCCACCAGCAGGCAAACACCAACAATCCACGGTAGGCGCTTCATATGTCCTCACTGCATGAGACGCCAGCTCTATGAACGCGCGAAGGCAGATGTGTGGCAGGAGTGTGGCAGACGTTTAGGGTGGGTAAAACCTATCGGTTCAAGACTTCAATGGTTCAGGGCTTCAAGAGTTAAAGGCCCCTAAGCCCCAAGCCCGTAAGCTCGTAAGCCCACAAGTCCCCTATTTCTTGATCGTCACCGTCATTTGCGGACCCGGCAGGCGGACGCCGCTGGCGTCGAACGCCTTCTTGATGCGGCGCCGCAGCTCGCGCCCGACCATCCATTGCTTGAGCGGCAAGGTCTTGATCCGGAATCGCAGCGTCACCTCGCCGGCCTTGAAGGCATCGACGCCAACGACTTCCAGGGGGTCGAGGATGCTTGACGCGTAGTCCGGATCCTGCATCAGCTCGTGGGCCGCGCCGCGCACCATTTCGACGATGCGATCCGTGTCGTCGTCATAGCCGACACCGATGTCGATCACGTAGTACGAGAAGTCCTTCGATTTGTTGGCCAGCGTGCGGATCTCGCCGTTGGCGAGGTAGTGCAGTGTGCCTTCGACGTCGCGCAGCACAATCGTGCGCAGGTTGATCTCCTCGACCGCGCCGCCGATGCCGTTGATCTCCGCGACGTCGCCGATGCGCACCTGATCCTCCGCGATTAGGAACAGGCCCGAGATGATGTCCTTGACGAGCGTCTGGGCGCCAAAGCCGACCGCCAGGCCGATAATGCTGGCGCCGGCGAGCACCGGTGTGATGTCGACGTCGAGCTCGCGCAGCACCATCAGCCCGGCCGCCGTCCAGATGAGGATCCCGAAGAACCGCCGCAACGTGGCGCCGACCGTGTGAAGGCGCTTGCGCCGCTCCAGCGTCTTGAAGTCGTCGCCGTCGACGATTTCGTGCTCGGCGTTTCGAATGACCGATGCCGCGAATCGATTGGCGGCGAAGGCGAGCAGGATCAGCAGCAGGACCCGCGCGCCACTCTCCGTCAGCCATCGCGTCACATCCTCCGGATGCAGACCCACCGCGACCTTGACCCCCGCGAGGTCGAGAGCGGGGAAGGCGAGCACGAGCAGGGAGAGCACGAACGTGACCCGCCGCACGGCTGTGACCGTGGCCTGCGCGATGGGCTGCGTGTGGAAGCGATCGCCTTCGATCGCGAGCAGCAGCCGGCGCGTCAGCGAGCCGACCACCAGGGAAATCGCCGACGCGACGAGCGCCGCGATGGCGAGCGCCGCCAGCGCTTCGACGCTGATGATGTCGTGGATCGCTTGCTGCGGAGCAGGCGCCTGCATGCCGTCGCTTAGTGTAATCGGAGAAAGTGGGGAGTGGGGAGTGGGGAGTGGAGAGTGGAGAGTGGAGAGGTCTTAATCGGTGGATCGTCGAATCAGTGGCCCTAGCGGCGCCGCACCCGGCGCTCCTGCTGGATTTCGATCGGAATGCGAAGCGTCGATCGCCGGCTCTCGCGCAGGATCTCGACGCGGACGGTCGAGCCGATGCTGCTGTCGGCGATCAGCCGGACAAACTGCGAGGGGTCGGCGATGGCGGTGCCGTTCACGGACAGGATGATGTCGCCGGGCTCGAGCCCATTCTTGTAGGCCGCTGACTCGCGCGACATCTGGTTGACGACGATGCCGTCGCTGGCCGGCGCGCGCAGCTCGCCCGCAAGGCGCGCGGTCAGCGGAATCACCTCGACGTAACCGATCGAACCACGCCGCACGCGCCCGAACTTCTGCAGATCATCGACGACCCGTCGAACGAGATTGCTGGGGACGGCGAACCCGATGCCCTGGTAGCCGCCGCTCTGCGAAAAGATCGCGGTGTTGATGCCGACCAGCTCACCGCGGCCGTTGATCAGGGCGCCGCCTGAGTTTCCGGGATTGATCGCGGCATCCGTCTGGATGAAGTCCTCGTAGGCCGTGATGCCGACGTTGGCGCGGCCGAGTGCGCTCACGATGCCGAGCGTGACCGTTTGGTTGAGCGAGAAGGGGTTGCCGACCGCCATCACCCATTCGGCAACCTTCAGTTTCGACGAATCGCCCCACGGGATCACGGGCAGGCCTGTCACGTCGATCTTGAGCAAGCCAAGGTCGGTCCACGAATCGACGCCGATGATCTTGGCCTTCACGTCGCGGTGTTCGCCGACCGTCACGGTTACCTCGGCGACGTCGTCGCCAATCACGTGATTGTTGGTGACGACATAGCCGTCGGATGAAATCACCACGCCCGAGCCGAGGCTCTGTTCGGCGCGGCTGCGCCCGAACATCTCGCCCTGATCCCCGAAGAAGTACTGGAAGAACGGGTCGTTTGTGAACGGCGACGCCGATCGGCGTACGACTTGGACCGATGAGATGTTGGTGACCGCGCGAACCGTTTGCGCGGCGACACGCGTGAAATCAGGGCCGCCGGAAGGTGCGGGAGCGACCGCCTGCCCGGTTGCCCGTTCCGCGGCGCCCGGCGCGTCCGGTGTCCGCGCGGCGATCGCGGGCTGATCGGTGGCGCGGCCCGACAGCACGAGGCCGACAATGACGCCTGCGACGAGCAGGCTGAGCATGGAAAGGGTTTTCAACACTTTATTCAAGAACGCTCTAGGAGACGACCACGCGGCGAGGCGCTTCGACGGGCAGCTTTGGAACCGTGATCGTGAGCACGCCGTCAGCAAATTCGGCGGTCACACCATCACCGTTGACCGGATGCGAGAGCACGAACGTCCGCATGAACTCGCCGTGCCCGCGCTCGACCTGGTGATACTGCTCACAGGAAACACGTGCTTCGCGCCGCCCCTGCAGCGTCAGCCGGTTGTCGTGCACGTCGATGCGTACCTGCTCGCGCGACAGGCCCGGGAGCTCAGCGGTGAAAACGAACGCATCGGCGGTTTCGCAAAGATCGACGGCAGGCGCCCAGCCTTGCGGACCATGAGACGCCAGGCGCTCCAGGCCGTGCTGGATGCGGATCAAATCGCGGAACGGGTCCCAGCGCGCAAAGACCACGATTCAAGAATCGTAGCACGGGCCTCCCATTGGCCCGAAGGTCTGTCCGTATGTTAAACTCGCAAGGTTCTACTACTTGATTTCAAAGGCTTTATGGCAGACAACCTTCTCGCAACCCAGCTCCGCAAGGGGATGATCGTCAAGATCGACAACAAGCTGTTCCGCATTTTCGACCGCCAGCACGTCACGCCCGGCAACCTGCGCGGTTTCGTGCGCGTCAAGATGCGCAATATCCAGAACGGCTCGATGGCCGAAGAGAAGTTCCGCTCGGAAGACATCGTCGAACGCGTCGCGCTCGAGCAGAAGGAAATGCAGTATCTCTACAACGACGGCGGCGGCTATCACTTCATGGACACGGTGACCTACGACCAGGTCCAGTTGCCGGCGGATCTGCTGGGCGATTCGGTCGGCTTCCTGAAGCCGGAAATGAGCGTCGAAGTCGAATTCTTCGGCGAGAACCCGATCGGCGTCGAGCTGCCCCAGACCGTTGACTTGAAGGTCGTGTCGACGATGCCCGCGATCAAGGGCGCGACGGCGACCAACCAGACCAAGCCCGCGACGCTCGAAACCGGTGTCGTGATCCAGGTGCCGCCGTTCATCGGCGAGGGTGACGTGATTCGCGTCAACACCGAGACCGGCGAGTACCAGACGAGGGCTTAGAAAATAACGAATGACGAATAACGAATAACGAATAACGAATAACGAAGGCTTTGTTATTTGTTCTTCGTTATTTGTTATTTCGTCGTCGGCGCCGCCTGCCGATGAAAGACGCCAGAGTCGACGGTCTTTGCCTGATCCGAAATCGTCTGGAAGTAGAAATCCTCTCCGGCAATCTCCACCGCCATGAAGCTGTAGCCCGTATCGAAGCCTTTGGCCGTCAGGCCCTGGCTGCCGATATCGCCGCTGCGCAGCTTCGCGCTCCCGCCCACGACGAAGTACTGAATTCCCTTTTGCGGCTTGACGCGCTCGTAGAAATGATCGTGACCCGAGAGCACGACGTTCACGTTGTATTTCAGGAAGATCGGCTCGAGCTGATCGCGTAGTGCCGCGTCAGAGCCATGGCGCCCCCCGGACGAATACAGCGGGTGATGGAAGAACGCGATCTTCCATTCCGACCCGCTCGCGGCCAGCTCCTTCTGCAGCCACGTCAGCTGCTCAGGGCTCATGTAGTTGCTGTCGAGCGCAAAGAACCGCACGCCAGGCTTCGGCCTGAACGTGTAGTACTGTTGGCCGCCCATGTTGAACAGCTTGTAGTTGCGCTGGTTCGGCGTGTCGTGATTGCCGAGCGCCGCGTAGAACTTCAGTCCGGCGTCGAGCAGCGGCTTGTATGGCACCTCGAAGCGGCGCTCGAAGTCCTTCGCACTCTCGCCGCCGTAGGTGTTGTCACCCATCATCACCAGGAACTCGTACTTGAACTGGTTCCTGAAGGCGATCAGCTTCTCGGCGACGGCGTATTGATGCGAGTCGCCGGTGCCCGTGTCGCCGATCACGGCGAACTTCAGCGAGTCGGGTTTGTTGGGCAGCGTGAGCTGCTGCGCGAGCACTCCGCTCGCGAGCACAACGATCAGCGCTGCGATCGACCAGGGAAGACGGCGAGTCGAAGTCATGGTGTGAATCCTCACGGGATGGCGTTAGGCAGAACATCAATGATGAGACTCGCGCGCGAGTCGTAGAGGATCAGATGCTTCTGGATGAAGCGAAACTCGATATCCTTTGGCAGTTTCGGAAGCTGCAGCAATACATCGGGCGGCACGATCGAGAGCGGCTGGTCCTCGGGATAGGGAGCGTTCACCTTCAGCGCGACGATCGGCTTCTCTTCCTTGATCGTGTTCTTGTTTTCCTTGCCGTCCGTCCCCTTGATCGCCGGCTTCAGCAATCGCTTGAAGAGCGGCTGAACCTCAGGCGTGAAGATATCGCCGGGCTTCGCGCCGGCGCGCGCCTTCCGAATATTTGCCGCGAGCGCCCTTCTTTGCGACTCCAGCTTCTCCGGCTCCTTGGTCTGCGTTTGCCGGGCTGCACCCTCGTCAACCTTGTCGCGAAGGTCGTGGTAGGCCTTGACGCGTGCGTCAAAGTCGGCGAGTAACTTGGCCTCGGCCGGCGTGGCCAGCGGCGAAGGTGCCTGCGTGCCGCTCAGCGAGATCGCCGGTAACGAGCTGGCGAGCATCGTACAGATGAGTAGCTTCCACATGACGAATTTCAAAGCACGTGCCGTGCCATTTGTAACGACGGTGTAAGATTTGGTTATGTCGAGCTCGGAGCTCGACTGTCCTGGCGATCCATAATCGAGTGACTCATGGATGTTGTTAGAACCCCGAATACGGGTTGGATTGAAGTCGTTGTCGGCAGCATGTTCAGCGGCAAAAGCGAAGAGCTGATCCGCCGCCTGCGTCGCGCGCAGATTGCGCGGCAGCGCGTGCAGATCTTCAAGCCCTCCGTCGACACCCGGTACGCGGCCGATCACATCGTGTCGCACAGCGAGCTCAGGATTCCATCCGAGAGCGCGAAGACCGCCGCGGACTTGCTGGCGCAGGTGCGGCCCGACACCGAAGTCGTGGGCATCGACGAAGGGCAGTTCTTCGACGCGGAGCTGCCGGCCGTCGCGTCGGAGCTGGCGCGCCGCGGCGTGCGCGTGATCGTCGCCGGGCTCGACCAGGATTACCTCGGCAAGCCGTTCGAGCCGATGCCGCAGCTGCTCGCGATCGCGGAGTACATCACCAAGACGCGAGCCATCTGCATGGTGTGCGGGAACCCCGCCAACCACACGCAACGTCTCGTCGTCAGCTCCGATCGCGTCCTGCTCGGCGCGCAAGGCACGTACGAAGCGCGCTGCCGCCACTGTTTCGATCCGTCGCTGTCGCGCGAAGAGGAGACTAACGCCGCCAGAGAAGCCGCCGGGAAGACGCGATGACGCTGCAGGAGCTTGCCCCGGTTTTACGGCAAGCCCTGCTCGCGCTCGGTGTGCTCTTTGTCATCGTCGACGCCAACGTCGCCTGGCAGATCGCCAGGTGGTGGCGGATCCGGCGCCAGGCGATCGTCACGTGGCCGGCGCCGCGCCCGCCGTTTTACGCAATCAATCTCGCGATTGGCGTGATGCTGGGCATCCTGCTCTTCGTCACCGTGTTCGTCGTGCCGCGGCCTGCCGCGTCAGTGTTCGGCGTCGCGATGATGTTCCTGTATTACGGCTACCTGCTGCCGCTCTCGACCCGCATCCGGCGCGGCCTTTATCAACACGGCATGTGGACGGACTCGGGCTTTATGAGGTACACCGACATCGGCGGGCTCACCTGGAAGGGTGACGATACGCTGGTCGTCGCGTCGCGGCAGAAGACGCTGGCGCGCCGCCTGCGGGTGCCAGGCGTCCACCTGGGCGAGGTCCGGCATATCCTGAGGGAGAAGATCGGCGACCACGCGATTGAGTTTGAAGCCGGCCCCGGTTTACATCTGGGCACGCGAGATACGCGCGAATCTGTGTAAAGCCGGGAACCCGGAATCGGGAACCGGGAACCGGAAGCGCCCAAAGAGGCTGAAGGCCGACGGCCGAGAGCCGATAAAAGGAGCACGAAATGGCGGCACGTCCTACCTGGAAGGGCTACATCAAGGTCAGCCTCGTCACAATTCCGGTGCGCGTTTATCCCGCGACCGAGGCCAGCGCGACCATTTCGTTCAACCAGCTCCACGCGGCCTGCCAGACCAAGATCCAGCAGAAGAAATGGTGTCCGAAGTGCGAGATCGAGCTGACCCAGGCCGACATCGTCAAGGGCTACGAATTCGAAAAGGGCCGCTGGGTCGTCGTCGACGATGAAGACATCGCCAAGGTCAAGACCGAGTCGACCAAGATCATCAACCTCCTGCAGTTCACCGAGGTCGATGCGATCGATCCGATGTACGTGGACAAGGCGTATTACCTGGCTCCCGAAGGCCCGATGGCTGCCGATGCGTATTCGGTGATGCGCGAAGGCATGCAGGGCAAGGCCGGCATCGGCAAGGTCGCCATTCACGGGCGCGAGTATCTCGTCGCCGTGAAGCCGCACAAGCAGGGCATGGTGATGTACACGCTCCATCACGCCGCAGAGATCCGCACCATCGATCAGATCGACGAGCTGCGTGAAGTGCGCGGCAAGGTCAACCCGGCCGAAATGAAACTTGCCCGGCAAGTGATCGAAAGCATCGAGGGTGATCTAAACCTTTCCGACTATAAGGACGAATATCAGGAGGGGCTCCGCAAGATCATCGACGCCAAGGTGGCCGGCGAAGAGATCGTGGCTCCGGAAGAAGTGGCGCCGCCGAAGGTTGTTGACCTGATGGAAGCGCTTCGCAGGAGCCTCGATCAGGTCAGCTCGGGCAAGAAGAAGACCGCCAAGGCCGATGCCGGCGCGGCGGAAAAGAAGGTCACGAACATCAAGGCGGCCGCCAAGAACGGCGCCAAGAAGCGCAAGGCTTCATAGGAGAGACTGAATGGCGAGGAAAGCTGTCTGGGGCAGTTACAAGCGCAAGAAGTTAGCGAAGAAACGCAAGTAAGCCCATTCCGGTGGCCGTCGGATCGCTGATCCAGTCCGGCGGCACCAGCCACACGAACGCAAGAATGACCACCACCCAGATGTCGTAGGGCAGGGTGGCGCGTTCGTCCCGCCAGAAAAAGAAGCGCGCGAACCAGCCTTCCGGCATCGGCTTGTTGTTCAACACCAGATACGTGTAATGGATCCGATTGCTCACGGTGATGATCGCGAGCACGAGGATCACCCACAGCACGCCGGCCATGCGATTGGTGAAGGCGCCGATCATGAAGAGCACGATCCGCTCGGGCCGCTCCATGAATCCGACTTTGCATTTGTCGATCAGCGACTCGGCGCGGGCGCGCGCGTAGCTCGTCATGATCGAAAAGATCAGCGCCAGCGTCGCGACCAGCACGTAACCATTGCGGCCAAGCTCCGCGTAGAGCCAGATCAAACCGGTGAAGAGGGCCAGATCCGAAAAACGATCCAGCGTCGAGTCCCAGAATGCGCCGAACTGCGACTGCTTGCCGCTGATGTGCGCCACCTTGCCGTCGATGAAGTCGAAGATGTTCGCGACAATCATGATGACGCCCGCCAGGATGAAGCGGTCCATCGCCAGGTAGTACGCGGCCAGAACGTTGATCAGCACCCCGATCAGGGTCAAAACGTTAGGGTGAATGCCCAGAGCCACTGAGACGTTGATGATGGCCCTGAGGGGGAGCATGCAGGCGGCGCCGATCGCGCCAGTGAAGGTCATGAGCGGCGACAAGCGTACCCGATGGCGGCGTGCACCTTCAAGGTAACTGCAACGTAAACATGCGGTAGCCTTGCTGACGGAGGATGTCTATGCGCCGCTGGTGCCTTGCCCTTTGTTGTTCCTTTTCCCTACTCGCCCTCATACCCTCAGCCGCCTTCGCCCAGGAGACCACCGCCATCCTCGCCGGAATGGTTACCGACGAGAGCGGTGCCGTGCTGCCAGGTGCCGTGGTCTCCCTCAAACATCTGCCGACTGGCCATGTGACCGAGATCGTCACCGGCACCGAGGGGGTCTACCACTTGCCCTTGCTGCCGATTGGCGCCTACGAAGTGACATTTTCACTGCAGGGCTTTCAGCCGCGCGTCGTCAAGGGCGTGGTTCTGGCCGTCAACGATCGAGTCAGGCTTGACGCCGTTCTCAAGACCGGCGGTGTCTCCGAGGTCATCCAGGTTACCGGCCAGACCCAGGTGCAGACGACGACGGCGGTGCAGACATTGATCGACTCCCAACAAGTGCAGGAGCTGCCGATCAACAACCGCAACTTCGTCAAGCTTGCCGAGCTGGCGCCCGGCGTCTCGAGCGATCTCGCCGACGAAGTCGGCGTCGGCTTGACCAACAGGGTGAACATCTCGGTGAACGGCGCGCGGCGCAACGCGGTCAATTGGCTGGTCGACGGGGTCATGAACGTCGACGTCGGCAGCAACATCACGCTGCTCTCGACCCCGACGCTGGAATCGATCGAGCAGTTCAAGATCATCACCTCGAGCTATGCGGCCGAATGGCCGCGCTCGGGCGGCGGCATCATCAACGTCGTCACCAAGTCGGGCACGAGCCGCTATGCCGGCAGCGGCTACGAGTTCTTCCGAAGCGACAAAATGAACAGCAATTCGTACTTCCGCGAGCAGTCCACCGACCCGGCCATCCGCGACCACGCGCCGGAGCTGAAATACAACAACTTCGGCTTCACCGTCGGCGGCCCGGTGCTGCCGTCGAAGGACAAGTTGTACTTCTTCTTCTCCGAGGAGGTGCGCCGAATCAATCGCGCGCCCGCGTCGCTGACCGCGACCGTGCCCAACCCCGAGTGGCTCACCGATCCGACCAGCGCCAACTACGTCCCGCCGGTCGAGCGCGATCCCAATGCGGTGAAATTCCTGGCCGGCTACCCGCAGCCGAATACGCCGCCGCTCGCGGCGGGCGCTGTCGGCCGGTATCTGGTGTCCTCGCCCAACTTCCAGAACACGCGCCAGGAAGTGATCCGCATGGACTACGACTGGAGCAACACGCAGCGCCTCTGGGGCCGCTATACCCATGACCTCAGCGAGACGCGCGAGCTGGGCGGCTTGTTCTTCGGCACTCAGATTCCCGGCGTTGCGGGCACCGATACGGACATTCCTGGACAGGTGGCGGCAATCGGTCTGCGCAGCATCATCGGCGGCAACAAGCTGAACGAAATCAACTATCACTTCAGCAGCAACAACATCACGACGCAGCCGGCCGAAGGGGTGAAGAACACCAGGGCCGCCTACGGCGTGACCATTCCCGAAGTGTTTCCCGAAAACTCCGCAGGCCTGATTCCGACCATCGATG
>Ga0310900_10000981_pt1 | contig 10763 bp, 6 predicted proteins | sample C24D1metaG_FD_203879 | JGI IMG/M metagenome (GOLD analysis project Ga0310900, IMG submission 203879) | Lab incubated soil microbial communities from West Virginia University Organic Research Farm, Morgantown, WV, United States - C24D1 | ecosystem: Environmental > Terrestrial > Soil >...
ACGTGCGGGATTTCTACGGTGAAGCGACCCAGGTGCGTAGCGTTGCCCGTGCCCTCGATTGAGACAGACAGAAACGGAGGTGTACCCGGCGTAATGGTCGCGGTTCCTTCCAACCTGCCCTTGAACGGCACTTCCTGGTCGTTGGAGAGAACACCCGCGCCGGTAACTCTCGCCTCTGACGACGCGATGGACAGGCTGGCGGACGAGAGAGATGTCGGACTGGTTGGCGTGATCGGCTGACTACAGCCAACGAACAGCGCGACACCGACGACGCCAACAGAGGTGAGCGAGGCATGCATTGGTGGCCCCGTTTGAATACAGCGTGATTTTTGAATACAGCGTGATTGGCGACTCTCGCGTCATGTCGTGTGGAGTGTCGGATCGTACGCGGGCGCACGTCCTCGATCTGTGCAGAACGGAACAGCGGCCCGTTCAGTGAGCAGCACCCGCGCGCCATCCACGTTCACGTGCATGCCGCGCGGCAGCCGGCCGTCCAGAAGGTTTTGCTAAGATTCGCCGACAGCTGATGACGAGCGGCGAAGCGTTTCATTTCGGCGATTGCACACTCGACGTAGCCGAGCGCCAACTGCTGCGCAGCGCCACAGTCGTCCGGCTCGCGCCGAAAGCCTTCGATGTTCTCGTCGCGTTAGTGCGGCACCCGGGTCATCTGGTCACCAAGGACGAACTCCTCGCGGATGTCTGGCCAGAGTCCTTCGTCGAGGAAGGGATTCTCACAGTACACGTCTCGGCTCTCCGCAAGGCGCTTGGCGACGACCAGCGGCCGCCAACCTACATCGAAACAGTGGCGCGGTCGGGATATCGGTTCATCGCGCCGGTCACCCGCGTCGCGGCAGATGACGAGCCACCAGCACCAAGCGTGGCGCCCCGCCCGGTCGAGCTCTATGAGTTTGTGGGGCGCGGGCGCACTCACCTGCTCTCAGGCTCGTACTTCGAGCTGCCGAATGCGGTGGACGCGTTTCGCGCCGCCGTCGAGATCGATTCGACCTACGCGCCCGCGCACGCCGGCCTGGCACGGGCAAGGTGCGCTCAGGCAGCGCTCCGCGCCGTGCCACATCAAGAAGCGTTTGCGGAGGCGAAGGCCTCGGCGCTGCGCGCGCTGGCAATGGACAGTACGTCCGCGGACGCCCAAGTCGCCCTCGGCACCGTCCTGTTTCTCAGCGAGTGGGATTGGACGGCTGCGGAACACAGCTTGTGCCGCGCGCTCGACATCAATCCCGATCACACGGAAGCGCTGCTCCAGTACGGGTCGCTGCAGGAAGCGCTCGGGCGGCTCGACGATGGCCTGCGGATCAAGCAGCAGGCGCTCGCGCGTGATCCGAGATCAGCGCTCGTGCTGGTACAAATCGCGATGTCGTATTGGCATCAGCGGAAGTACGACGACACGCTCGTCTGGGCACAGCGGGCGCTCGACGTTGACCCGAAGCACCTCCTCGCCAGCGAATTCCTCGCCGGCGTCTACTGGAAGGTTGAAGATATCGACAAGTTCGTGGCCGAGAACCTGCGTGTCGCTGTGACGTTTGGCGTGCCCGATGAGGCATTGGCGAAACTGAAGCAGGTCACCGTCCAGATACAGGACGCCTACGCGGCAGCCGGCCTCGCCGGCATGACGCGATTCCTGGCGGATCAGATCACGAACGAGCGCCTCGACTACGACCATCTACTGAAGATGGCCTTCCGGCGTGCCGTGATGTACGGCGCAGCAAACCGGATGGACGAGGCATTCGAATGCCTCGACCAGGCGATTTCATTCCGCGACCCGGCCCTGGTGCACCTCGCCGTCGCACCCCAGTGGGACAGCCTGCGCGACGATCCGCGGTTTGGCGAGCGGCTGAAGGTCATGCGGCTGCCCCGCGCCGCGTAACGAGGTCGCACCGATTACAGGCCGTGTGGTCGTGGACCAATAGTGAAAAGCGGCGGGAGGCCACGATCTACGTTGCCCCGATTTTCCTGCAGGGGTATTCTCCTTTGGTTGGTGCGAAAGGAAGGAGGCTGTGTATGAGACGACTACTTCTTATTGCGACCGCTGTTGCCGTGTTTGGGGCAGGCGGTGCATTCGCAGGCGAGGTGAAGGGACCTCCGGGTACTCCCAACAATACGAACGAGACCGGCGCTCTGGACCACGCGCACTCGGCATGCGCCGCGAGCGGGCTGAATGACCACGACGAGACCGAGGGTCAGAACGTGTCGCAGACTCAGACCGCGGCAGACTCGTGGAAGTTTTACGGGCTTCCCAAAGGCACCCCAGGCACAGCCTGCAGGGGGAATTGAACTCAGAATCGCGAGTGGTAGGTACGATTCTCGCCGTTGGCGTGAAGACGTCGGCAGCGAGTGTCACTGATACCGCAGCGCGTCCATTGGATCGGCTTTCGCGAACCGCCAGGCTGGCAGCAAGCACGCCAGCCCGGCTACCCCGGAGAGCACGACGGCCACCACGGCGATCGTGAGCGGGTCCTCCGTGCCGACGCCGTAGAGCATCGACGACATGACGCGAGTCGCGGCAAACGTTCCGGCAAGTCCGATCGAGAGTCCGATCAACGTGAGCCGCATCCCTCTTTGGATGATCAACTTTCGCAGGTTGCTCGCGCTGGCTCCAAGTGCCGCGCGAATGCCCATTTCGTTTGTCCGCTGGGCAGCCGTGTAAGACATGACGCCGTAGATCCCCACAGCAGCGAGCAATAGCGCAATGAAGGCAAACCCCGTGAGGAGCGTGCTCACGAAGCGGTTGCCCAGCATGGATTCATCGACGATCTGTTCAAGCGTGCGGATATCGCTCAGCGCCTGGTTCTTGTTGACGCTATCAACCGCCGACCGAACGGCTTTCTGCACAGACTCGGGAGGCATGCCGGCTTGCACGATGAGGTTGATGCCGTAGGTCGGGCTCTGCTGGTTTGAGACGTACATGCCTGCGCTGATCTCATCGCCGAGTCCGGTGATCTTCTCACCCGCGATGACGCCAACGATCTCCCAGGCGATCTCCTGGCCGAGCTCAGTCTTGCCCGGGACGATTTCTTGCACCAGGATCTGATGACCGATCGGGTTCTCACCAGGAAACTCCCGCTTGGCCAGCGTCTCGTTGATCAGCGCGACGGGCGGCGCGCCCGCAATGTCGTTGTCGCGCAACACGCGGCCTGCACGTAGCTTGATGCCGAGTGTGTCGAAGTAAGACGGACTGACGATCTTGAAGAACACCGGGCGGCGATTGGCCCGATCGATCAACTCGCGATCGGCAATCGAGTAGCGGACGCCGTAGCCCCAGCCCTGTAGCGGTAACGCCGACGTCAGAGCCGTCTCGCGAACACCCGGCACGGCCTCTACCGCGGCCCTAATCGAGGCCAGATATGCGTTCGATTCGACAGGATCGGGATGCTGTTCTTGACTAATCGGAAGACTGGCCGTCAGGACATTGGTCGCAGTGAATCCAGGATCGACGTCGAGCAGCTTGAAGAAACTGCGCATCAGCAGTCCCGACGCGACCAACAGCACGAATGCGAGCGCGATTTCTGCGACGACGAGAATGCCACGCGCGCGCCGACCCGAACGACCCGCCGTCGTGACGTGTCCCCCTTCCTTCAGCGCACTGATCAGGCTCGGGTTCGTGGTCCGCGCTGCTGGCGCAACGCCGAACAGCAGGCCCGTCACGACGGCAACGGTCAAGGTATACAGCAGCACGACGCTATCCATTCGAATGTCCACAGCCGGGGGTAGGGTGTAAGGAGGAATCAACGATTGGATCCATGTCAGCATCGCGTAACCGACGCCAACTCCGACGATGCCACCGCACACAGAGATCACGACGTTCTCGATCAGCAACTGCCTTACTAAGTGCCAGCGGCTTGCACCGAGCGTGGCGCGCACTGCCATCTCACTTTCCCGTGAAAGGCTGCGTGCAAGCGCGAGATTCGCCAGGTTGGCGCAACCGATCAGCAACACGAATGCAGTGGCGGCAAACAGGACCGTGATGGCGGTGTGCAACTGCGGGCCAATCAACACGTCGGCGAGACGGTCGACGGCAACGCCCCAGCCCTTGTTGGAGTTTGGGTAGGCGTTGGCAATACGCCGCCCGATGACGTCCATCGCGGCCTGCGCTTGCTCGAGCGTCACGCCTGGCTTGAGCTTGGCGCTCGCGCCGAGCCAGCGAAAATCACGCGTCATGTTTGAAGGCTGGAAGGAAAGGGGTCGCCAAATCTGGACTGCGGCGCGATCGAATGGGCCCTTCGGAAGGACGCCGATCACGGTGTATGCCTCGCCGTCCAACGAGACGTCCCGTCCCAGCACTGCGGGATCGGAACCGAAGCGGCTTTCCCACAGCACATGGTTCAGCAGCACAACACGATCTTTGCCGAGCTGGTCCTCACCCGGAAGAAACGTGCGGCCCATCACTGGCTGAACTCCGAAGATATCGAAGTAGTGTGCTGAGACGCGCGCGCCTTGGATCCAGACCGGTTCGTTCCCACCGGTCAACGTGGCACGCCAACCCACTTCCCCGGCCATGTACTCGAAGACGGCGTTCTGGTTCGTCCAATCGAGATAGTTCAGCGTGGAGATGCCATTGCGCCCGCCGGTGGGATGCCTTTCGAGGATGCGCACGATGCGGTCCGACTCGGGATATGGCAAAGGACTGAGTAGGATGCCATTCACCAAACTGAACATTGCCGTATTCGCGCCGATCGCGATCGCGATGGTGGCAATCGCGACAGCGGAGAGGCCCGGGCTGTTGCGAAGCAGACGAATAGCGTGACGAAGGTCGTGAAGTACGCTGGAAGTCAACGACCGCATCGCCGGCCAGGCACGCTACCGCGGTGCGACGACGAGCAGCGCCTTCGCCGCGTACGACCCGCGCTGGCGCGCCACCTCCGAGAAGATGCCCTGCTTGATCGGGTCGTTCGTGTTGAACGTCGTGCGCTTAGTGGCGTGCTGACGGTAGGGGTCCCAGGCGCTGAAGATCTCCTTGCTGACCTCGTCGGGGAAGAAGATCTGACTCGCGACGACTTCGTTGCCGCCCAGGAACACTTTGAAGTGCACGTGCGGCGTACGCCCGCCGTACCAGCTGGGGAAGATCGTCCGGAACTGAACGTTGCCGGCGGAGTCGGTGAACTGCGTGCCGCGCAGGTACTGCTGCCCCATCGCAGCTTTCGTCGAGATGCCACCGACGCCCGACTGCTTTTCATAGCCCGAATACAGGCCCAACGCATCCGCGTGCCACACGTCAACACGAGCGTTCGCGAGCATGGCGCAGTCGCCGGCCCGCACCACCTGCAGCGCCAGATTCAGCGGCGCGCCAGGTTGTTTCGAAGTAATGTCCGAGCGAATCAGCTTGGGATCGAGATAGAAGGGACCCTCGCCCGCTTCGGGCGTGAGCACACAGCTGTCAGGCTTGCCCTGAGCGAGCGCGGCGCGCGCATCCAAGCGCGCATGCGCCCACACGGGCCTCGCGCTCATCGTCGCCATGACGATGCCGGAGAGTCCGATCAGCGCTCGGCGTCTATCGATGTCCATCCCGCTCGGTCGCCACAACGGGCTCGGTCGTTGTCTATCGTTGTCCTCCATGTCCGATCTCCCTTAGGGCAGCGGTATGCGATACAGGTTTCGCTGAGTTCGCTCACGCGAGAACGCGTAGACCTCGTCCGATGGGCCGGGAACCGCGTCCGGCACATCGAGCGTGCGTACGTTCGGAAGCGTGCTGACGTCCGAGTCCACCGCAAAGCCGTGCGGCGGAAGCTCCGGCCACATCCTGCCCGCCGCGAGCGGAACGATATAGGTCTTTCCAGCCATGCCGCTGTAGTACGACGACTCGATGGACAAGAACAGCCATCGTCCGTCGCGCGACCACTTCAGCGGCGTCAAGCTGCCGGGACCGAAGACGCGAATGCCGGGCCCGCCGGCGAGCGGGAACGCCATCGTCGCGCCCTCCGGCTCCTGTCCCGGACGTGCATAGCGCGCATAAACAACCAGCCACTTCCCGTCCAGGGAGATACCGTTTGTGGTGATGACCGGGTAATCGAAGGCCTTCGTCAGACCGCTGCCATCCGACCGGACTCGATAGGCATATCCGTAGCTGCCTTCTCGCCCCCGGAAATAGATCTCCCCGGTCGGCGCAAACACCGGGCTGTCGCCTTCGACGTTCGGAATCGGCGTCGGTGGCGATCGGTGATTGATGGGAGCCAGCCACAAGCGCTCCTTGCCTGCGTCATCGACGGCGTGGACGACCACCTGACGGCCATCGGGTGAGACATCATAGAGCTGGCGGGCCCCACCCGCTCCAAGTCGGAACCCGGGAAGTACGGCTTGCGTGCGTCCCGACGACACGTCAGCTGACCACAGTTCGTTCGCCCCCGCGTTCTGAAGGACGTAGAACAGCGTCTGCCCGTCAGGACTGAACTTGGGTTCGGATGCGTGTCCCTCGAGAGAGATCTGCCGCTCACCGGAACTATCGCGGACCCACGCGGCTCGCTGGCTCAGGCCCACGGCGGTGATCAGAGAACGGCCGTCCGGGGCCATGGCGATCCCCTCTTCGCTCGTGGGACCAGCGGTCACTTGTTCCGGAGCGGCTCCCGCCGCGAGCCGCTGACGCCAGATATGAAACGCTCCCCCGGTATTGGCATTGGCGTACATCCATTTGCCATCAGGCGACCACGCGCCAAACCAGCATGCGCCCGAAGGCGGTCCTATCGGTCTGCCCGGCGACGAGCCGTCCATCGGAACGACGCGACACGGAAGCCACTCGCCTCTGTCGGTCATCTCGGACAGGATCACCGACTTGCCGTCGGGCGACGGGAACGACCGATGCGCCATCGCGCCTTTGGGCGACGGCACGTAGACGTCGCGCGCACCGGCGCGGCTCTCTTCGGCGGCCACGATCTTCATGTGGTTGCCTTCGAGGCGATCGATGATTTCGGAGAAGACGATGGTTTTCTTGTCGCTCCACGCGAGCCCCGATGCGTTCGGCAGCCACCGGCTCGGTCCTCCTCCCAGGACCGGAATGAGCCAGGTGTCATACTCGGCGGCGGTGTATGCGATCCGCGATCCATCTGGTGTGAACACCGGACTCATCTTTTTCAGATCGTCTTTCGTCAACTGTTGTGGCTCGCCGTCAGGCAGCAGCTTGACGTAGACCTGTCCACTCGTCATGAACGAGCCCGGTCCGCGAAGGAACGTCAACATTCGTCCATCCGGGGACAGTGCGGGTTGGCTGACCGAGTCGGGAAAATTCGTCAGCTGCACCCATTCGGAGGGCGACGCCGGCCGATGGCTCGGAGTCGTCCAGACCCAGATTGCTGCGGCCACGAGCGTTAGCACCAGGCCTGCCGCCATCGCCGGTCGCCGCCATCCACGCGTGGCGCGATCGATCGATACGGGCGCCTCCTCGTTCACGCGCGCGAAGCGACGCAGATCGACCGTGACGTCCTTCATCGACTGATACCGGTCTGCGGAGTTCTTCGCGAGGGCCTTGTCGACGACGCCACGCAGGACGGCAGGCACGTCGCGAGGGAGCGGCCGCGCTACGCCGTGGACAATCTGCTGCAGGACTTCCAGCTCGTTCGCTCCAGTGAAGGGCCGTTCGCCGGCGAGCATTTCATGGAGCACCACGCCAAACGAGAACACGTCGCTACGCGCGTCGAGCGGTGCGCCGGACGCCTGTTCCGGCGACATGTACGCGATGGTTCCGACAACGACACCTGGTCTGGTGGCCCCTTCGGTCAGCGTGCGGGTCTCGAGTAACTCGTCAGACAGCTTTGCCAACCCGAAGTCAGCGAGCTTCGCGTATCCGCTGCGTGTGACGAGAATGTTCGCCGGCTTGATGTCGCGATGGAGGATCCCCGCGTCGTGGGCGGTCGCCAGTGCATCGGCGACGCCAGCGAGCAACTCGACGACCTCGCGCCGGGTGCGGCGGCCGGTCCGCGCCCAGTCGCGTAATGTTCCTCCGTCGACGAGCTCCGTGACGAGGTATTGCCGGCCCTCGAACTCGCCCACATCGTGTACGGTCAGGATGTGCGGATGGTTGAGCGCGGACGTCATCTGCGCTTCACGCTGGAAGCGCCGCAGCGCGGCGACGTCGGCGCCGTGGCTGGCGAGAAACTTGATGGCAACGAGCCGGTTCAGCCTCGTGTCGAGGGCGCGATAGACCGTCCCCATGCCGCCCTCGCCGAGGCGGTCCTCGATCTGATACGGTCCAACACGCTCCGGCCACGCTTCAGACATGGGTGTGTCCGGCGGAACTCGCCAGCAAGATAGCAGATCGTCCTATGGACGCATAATACGCTCCCAGCACGCATGACCCTCGGTCCCTCGGAACGCACTCACTCCCTGTTAGCCGCCGACATCATCACTGCCGTTCGAGCGCTCGCCCCGGAGATCCAGTCGCGCGGCGACGAGATCGCTGCGCTCCGCCGGCTGCCTGTCGATCTCGTCACCAAGCTGAAAGCGACAGGCGCATTTCGCACGGCGATGCCCAAGGCGTGGGGCGGACCGGAGATGACGCCGCGCGAGCAGTGCGAAGTGTACGAAGTGCTCGGCGCCGCGGACGCGTCGGTCGCGTGGTGTGTGAAGATTGGATCCGACAGCGGCTACTTCGCCGCGCAGCTCGACGAAGACGCCGCGCGCACGCTGTATCCGGACCTCGACTACGTGACGGCCGGACAAGTGCCACCCAACGGTCTCGCCGAACGCGTCGATGGCGGATATCGCCTCTCGGGCCACTGGACCTTTGGCAGCGGGTGCACGCACGCCGAGGTGATCGCCACAGGATTCCTGGTCACCGAGAACGGCAAGCCGGTCATGAATGGCGGTGTGCCGCACACTCGCATCGCCTTCGCTCCGGCCTCGCGCTTCGAGATCATCGACACTTGGCACAGCACCGGACTTGCCGGCAGCGGCAGCAACGACTATCGGGTCAAAGATCTATTCGTCCCCGACGCGCACACGATCGCGCAGGACGATCCGCCGCGACGCAGTGAACCGCTCTACTGCTACTTCGGGATGTTCCTGGCCAGCTGGCACGGGATCGCGCTAGGACTCGCCCGTCGAGCGATCGATGGGGCGCTCGCGGTCGCGGAGAAGAAGATGCACATCTTCCCTCCCCCGCCGATGCCTCTTCGCCAGCGGCCCCACGCACGGGTCGCGCTCGCAAAAGCCGAGATGACATGGCGCGCCGCGCGCGCCTTCACTTACGAGACGACGGATCGGATCTGGGAGGAAGCTCAGTCGCAGGGCGGCGTGTCGCCGGACACGCGCCGCGCGATGGCGCTGTCGCTGTCATATTCGTTCCGCGCTGCGCGCGAGGTCGCGCAGTCGATGTATGACCTGGCGGGCCCGACGGCCGTGTTCTCAGCCAAGACCCCACTCGATCGCCTGCTGCGCGACGCGATCACGATGAGCGAGCACCTGCTGCTCAGCGACAGCTTTCTCGAGATGGTCGGCGCGGGGATCGTCGGCGACCCGCCGCAAATGGGCTGGCTCTAGGACCAAGGACCAAGGACCAAGGACTTAACGGTCCGGCTAAAGCCGGACACTACATGACCACTACGTCATCGAATAGTCGTGCTGTGTGCGCGCATATTCGACGAAGTAGTCCAGCGACTGCACGTTGGCCATCGCGGCGCGGTTGGCCGCCTTCTCCGCCGGCACACCCATCAGGATGCGGCGCACCGGCACTTCCATCTTCTTGCCGGTCAGCGTGTAGGGAATCGCACTGACCTGAAAGATCTTGTCCGGCACGTGACGCGGTGAGTATTCCCGCCGGATTTGTGCGCGGATCTGCTCGGCGATCGCCTCGTCCAGCGGCATGTCGTTCTTGGTCTTCACGAACAACGGCATGAAGAACTTGCCGCCGGGGAGATCCAGATTGACGATGAGCGAGTCTTCAACGGCCGGCACACCGAGGAGCGAGCGATAGACTTCCGCAGTGCCGATGCGCACGCCGTGTCGATTCAGCGTCGCGTCCGAGCGGCCGAGCACGAAGCAGCCTCCTCGCGCGTTGATGCGGAAGAAATCGCCGTGTCGCCATACGCCTGCGTACAGATCGAAGTACGACTCGCGATACCGGCTGCCGTCGGTGTCGCCCCAGAATCCTACGGGCATGGACGGCATCGGTTGCGTCAGCACGAGCTCGCCCACCTGATCGACGACGGATCTCCCCTGCTCGTCGTAGGCAAAGGCGGCCACGCCCAATTGACGCGCCTGGATCTCGCCCGCGTAGATCGGCAGATTCACGACACCGCCGACGAGTCCGGTGCAGATGTCGGTGCCGCCGCTCCCGGAATGCGCCCAGAGGTCCTTCTTCACGTTCTCAAAGAACCAGGCCTGGCATTCCGCGGTGACTGGTGAGCCCGCAAGCACGATCGTTTCGAGTTTCTCGAGCGCAAACCGGTCCTTGGGCACGATGCCCGCCTTCTCGAGGAGGCTCTGATAGCTGGGGCTCGCGCCGAACAGATGCGCGCCGGTGTCATCGGCCAGCTTCCATAGCAGATCCGGCGTCGGCCACGCCGGGTTGCCGTCGTAGAGGACCGGCACGACGTCCACGAGGAGACTGCTCGCCAGGAAGTTCCACATCATCCAGCCGGTGCTGGTGAAGAAGAACATGCGCTGCCTCGGGTGCATGTCCATGTGGAAGTGAAACAGCTTCAGCTGCTCGATGGTGATGCCACCGTGGCAGTGGATGATCGGCTTGGGAAGTCCAGTCGTCCCCGACGAGAACAGAATCCACAACGGGTGCGCAAACGGCACCGGCTCGAATTGAAATCCGT
>Ga0310900_10000982_pt1 | contig 10758 bp, 12 predicted proteins | sample C24D1metaG_FD_203879 | JGI IMG/M metagenome (GOLD analysis project Ga0310900, IMG submission 203879) | Lab incubated soil microbial communities from West Virginia University Organic Research Farm, Morgantown, WV, United States - C24D1 | ecosystem: Environmental > Terrestrial > Soil >...
AGGTGTTATTACCCATTAAAACTTGCTATGGGAGACCATCTACTAACTCAATAGATGGATCTTATCTTTATTTTGTATCATGAAAATAAATTACTAGGTAATATAAATAAATCAAAATACATAATTACTGTTTACTGGTATATTACAAGTTAATTTTCTAGTTTTTAGTCATTAGGATTTTTATGAAGGTAACGCTAACTGACTAGAGGAACACTGATGTTTCTTTTACCCTATGACAATGGTCGATGTAAATAACCTCTTCAGACAAAATTATACAAACCTGATTTTCTTTAACCAAAATAAAGTAAATGAATTGAGGATCTAGATTATATAGTCATGCTATTTAACATTTCATTCAACGCAGTCATTTTTTTCCAAAAATGATATTTTGCTTTTTAGTATCTTTTTATAGAAAATGGGTTTTAATAAGCACATGAATTGGAATTTTGTTAGCCACTGACTGCGAAATGCAAGGGAATAATTGATGCAATACTTGACATGTAAATTTAGGATGTAAAATTAGTTAGGTTATAGAATTATTTTACAGGTTTTTACTCGATAATCTAAATATTCCGATTATTTGATGTGAAATACAATTAAGATGTCTATAATTAAAAATAAATCCATGATTCTTGCAGTAGTAATTGCTTTTGCTACCACACTGCTAGTTGCAGGTGCATTGAATGTGAACACCGATAACCAAAGTGTTTTTGCAAAAAAGATCAAATCAAACAACTCGACCCAAGGAGTTTTACAAGATCAGTTTACTGGACAATCTAGCGAAGTATTCTCTGAAAATGGAGATTCTACAGCATCCGGTAACAACGTTGCTTTGTCATTCAACTTGAATGATGGTAACAACCCATTAGGTCAACAATAGAATAGTCTGGATTTCTAGACTATTTGGTTTTTTGTTAGGACCTGTTTATATATTCATATTGTAATTGATTTCTCCAACTTTTTCTTAAATTTTGATAAAATTTTGATACATGGAAGAGTAATGAAGGCGTCAATAAGGTCTCAAGTCGCCTCCCATGTTTTTGTATCTCAAAAACATCAATAAATCCGTATGGATGATATTGCTTTCATTCAGTCATAAACACTCTTCAATAGAAGATACTTATCGCATGATTGTAGCCTTATTACTCCCCAAATATCACGTTAGGTTTGACTGGATGAAATCCTTTGAACTATTGAGTTCCGAGTAGTATCATTGAATTGCTCTAATACTTATTTAATCCTGATCTAGATTTTCGTTTTTGATTCTACAGGTCAAGAAAAATTCTGGGTAATATTCATGATTGATTGAACATACACATCAAATAGAAATATTTGTCACTAAAACAGTAATCAAGGCATCATTTTAGGTACGGATGACCTACTCATGATTTTGTTACATATTGCTACAAAAAGTGGTATGTGAACTTATGTCATGATTGTAGCCTTTCTTACCGATTCAAATGTGAACTTATGTCATGATTGTAGCCTTTCTTACCGATTCAAAGTCAACCAATAGGTCCATTGGAACTTTTCTGTAACTTTAGATAAAGTTTTATTTAATCCTGATCTCGATTTTCAAAAATGAGATTTAGTTCTGGGTCTGTGATGTAAAACTAAGTTACAAAATGAACAAAAATTAGAAATTCAAGAAATTATTAGCTTCAATGAAACATCCATTTTGTTTTCTTTTTAGCGTTTTCTGCAATTAAGGACAGGTTATTTTTAGTGTTAATTAAATCGAACTAATTAATCTATACAAAGATGCAATGATATGGAAATATACCAATATTCCGTCATTTTGTGAATAAATTTTGTACGTATGATAATAGAAATAATTTGATTTTCTTTGTTATGAAACAATTTAAATATTAGGCTGGATTAATTAGGCCATACTAATGTCTGCTACCGACCACCACCAACAATCCTTATCGTCATCGTCACTCATAAATGAAAATGAAGAAAAAGAGTCTGAAGACAATTTCATAACCTATATTTGCGAAAACACAGATGGAATACTTGACTCAATCGACCAAATGACTTTTGCATTAAATGAGACAGCCATAAGATATGGTCCTATCGTAGTTCTCAAAGATGCACCATAGTATCAGGAAGTAACTAATAAAATTGGTATTGCCTACTAAAACCACTTCTACTAATACATCAAATTCTACTTCATCAGGAAAGCACCCAATTCAGGAAGATAAAGCAGACGAGGTTAAGGCCCTTATAGCTAGATATGTTTTATTAAAAATTGAACAAAAGAAAATCGAATCAAAGTTGTCTGATATAGCAAAGTATTATGATGATGAATCTCTAAGAACTATATTTGAACCCATCGGTGAATCAATGATGGGCATTATCGGTTTGGAGCTTCCATCCAACAGGAAAAGAGAAAATAATGGCTAATTAGCGTATTTGATGAAATGAATTTCAGAACATAATATTGCTTTCCTTACTATTTTATTTACTACAAATTATTCAAAATTATTTCTTCGACTTTAACAAATTATAGGGATTTGATTTTCTCTTATTATTTTTTCTTTTACTCTTTTGGAGAGGATTTTTTCCTGCTTTTGGCATAATCTTTCCCTTCATCAACCTAAGACCACAAATAGTACAATTGCCTTCAATTGTCGCCATATTATTTGCTAATCTAACAAATCTAATATCTGATAAATTTACGCTAATCTTACACACTGTACAATAGGTAGAATATTTAGAAATAGTGTCAGTCAACCTGACTAAGTACTTTTACAATATATTTATATTATTGTTTTAAATCAAAAAATAAAAGAAAAATATTTTATTGGATTTCTAGCTTTGCTAAAATATCTTCTATGTTTTGTTCATCTTCTAATTCTGCATCTAATAGTTCTAATGCAAGATGGTATGTTGCATGGTCTTTATCTTTTACATTATTTGCCAAATCATTATAATGTTTAATCACAGCCCTTTCAAATTCTAATGCTTTTTCCAATGCACTCCTAAGTGTTAAATATCTTGAAGGTTGTAGCTTTCCAAGACCGCTGTCTTGTTCCCATTGTGATGGTTCATCGGTTGGTTGTGTTTCCAACTGCATTAACCTGAATGCAACTTTTTTTGCATGTCCTAGTTCTTCCTTTGCTCTATCTTCAAAGAAACCTTGATGTAATACTCCTAATCCTTCTATATTCTGTGATACGAACCAAAAGTAATGAAATGCAGATAATTCAGCGCCATATGCTTTTTTGAGCATTTGTACTGTACCTTCAACACCAGGCCCAGCAATTTCTTTTGACATTTTACCCATATTGATCAAATATATTATACAGTTCTTTTATATAAATATTTTAATTTTATATGAAAAATTATAAAATATTAGTACAGATTAATGAAATATTAGTACAAATTAATGAAATATTAGTACAAATTAACGTTTTTTTGCTTTCCATGTCTACTTCCTTCAAACTCTTCTATAATCTATTCAAATACTGACAATTAATCATTCATTGATTAGTTCTTGTCTGATGCAATGAGAACCAATTGTCACAATATGTCCATAAAATCTTTGCATGATGAATTTACGAGGTTGCAATTCTTTAAAACCAATGATCTAACAAAATTTCCTGTTAGCATCCATGCCAATTAACTATTATAACCTCTAATTCCTAATATTTAGAAATACTATCAGTTGACTTTCAGTGATTTTTAAAATGTAGAATCGAAACCGATAATAAAGATCATTATTAAATAGTGCTGGCAACTTACAATTAATCCTTGATTGCAGTATATTACCTTAGTAACAGAGGTTTTATCTATGTTATTAGCCTCATAATAGACTATTTGGAATGAAGAGATACGGATCCAAATCGAAATAAGAACATGATCAACTCTGTTAATTCTTAATTGGTTCTATATGTTTATCATACTAGCGATCTTAATATTCCTTCTCTCTCACTTCAATTAGCAAGAGCGACTACTTTGATAAGGAACAAATAAGTTTCTTTTATGATATTGAACTAAACGTTAGTCTCATAATTGAGATTGAAATCATTATTTATATAATATTCTAATTTTAATTAAGAAGATGTCTACATCGAACAAAACCGATAGTGCGGCTGAATCTACCTCTAGTAATGTAAGTAAGGAGATAACGGTTGAAAAAGACGCAGGTAAAGATGGAACTGAATTGATGAAATTAAAAGAATCAAAATTTTATGAGTTAATTGATTGGTTAAAAAAATGGGGCTATGAAACAAAGGATACAACAAAGGAAAATAAAACTGAAGGTATCGAATTTCAAGCACAAATATCTCCACAATTGCCTTATTCGTCGGGGTTGTCTACTCCATTCTTTTTGGAATTTCAGAAGGATTTAGATGATGGTTTTATAATCCGAACAACCTTTGAACTGGACAAAAATATTGAAAGCCAAATTACTGGAAAAGAACTAGATTTAACATATATAGAGTTAGACAGTCTCATATTACCTAAGAATATCTCTATGATCAAGTCTCCCCCGTTAATTAACTTATATAAGGTAATATTTTATGATGGTTTGAGTAAACAGTTCTTTTTAGATGCTGTTACTGCTCTGATTAGTTCAATGTCAATTGTAACGGGAAAATGGAACCAAAAAAGTCGCGAAAAGTCTCAACAAGTTGACTCTGCTAGTTAACTGAATGAAAACAACAGAATATGGTTTACCATCTGAGGACTATTATGATTTTCTATTTGGAACTAAAATGAATTAGTAAGATCAAAAGATAGAAATAGTTATTGACTTCTATGAGTGCAACTGTGTTTGTCTGTAGGGTTCAATATAGATTAAAGAATACTATATTTTTCTCCAGAGTCAGTGACTAGATTGTTCTTTAATACATGTATGTGAAATAATACGCCTTGTAATCAATTTTGATCGTATTGGCAAGCTTATTGATGTTGTAAGATTGTTGGATAATATTTCGGTTTATTTCTTCAATATTTTTCATCTATATGAATTATAATACTGTAACATTGATTTATCATGTTAGCTTATTAATTATCACAAAATCTGTTCAATTTAATTAGACAATAATCTTTATCATATATCATTATCAAACTTATCAGCTTATGTTTAGGACAATACAATAATTAAGAGACATCGTTATTTTATCTTATGAAATTAAAAGTACATAGATTTGATCCTGGACCTACTGAGCAAAGTCCCTTTACCCTTCTCTTAACCAAGGGAACTAAGGTAATTGGTTACAATTTCAACATAGAGCAACATGATACGCTAGTTTGCATCGAAGATGATTCGATGAGTGAAAAGGAGAAAAGAACTTTTCAGTGGATCATGGATGGCGATATAGTAGAGAATCTAGAGGATTATAAATATCTCGGAACAAGAAATGGTTATCGATATTTGTTCGAAATTACAGGGAAAGAAATGGAATGATTTATTGTAGTATACTTTGACCAATACTTTTTAGATTTATGATACATATCTTAGTAATTATAGAATCTAGTTATGATATGATATATCATGTGAGAGTATTGCATTACCAAAAAAAGATATTTATTTTGTATTATTTTATCTCCATCTGAATAGGGAGATCTTTGGCTAACTTCATTAACGTATCTATATCTGTATAAATTAAAATCATATCTGTTTCCAATTTTTTAAAACTTAATTGTAGAGAAATATCATATCCTGCTTCAGTTGTAAAAAAAATCGATCCTTCTTTAGAATTTACTTGCAACTCCTCTGGAATAACCATATGAATTTCTGATCCTTCCTGAATATTTATTTTAAAAGATTTTTGATTATTTGATGCTATTCCATGAATATAACCATTACCGAGGTCGACTTTTAAGTTAAGTATCATGAACTATGTTTACAATAAGACTTTTTATATATTATCTTTACATTTGAATAATTCATTTCATTTACTGCAAAAATAGTTGTTTTCGCATTGTTTTAATTAATCTGTGGAACTTTATTCAATAATTTTTGATATGTGAGATTTAAGATCCTTTGAAACAATTTCAATTTTTCCTTTCGCTGCATTGTTGAAGTTTTCTTCATTAATGGATAATATATTAGAGGGTTTGATTTGATTTGAACCAATAATTTGATTATTATCTCTATTGTTATCAAAATTATGATAAAGCTGACATTTGTGGTTCTCCTATTTAAACTGTCCAAAAATCTAATTAAATTTTGTATTTTTCTAAATATGTTATTTTTTCAGGTTTAACATCTATTGTAAATAACCATCATTCCTCATTAGTCAGAATCTCTGGACGTTTTCAAACGTCAAAAATTTGGTTATTGTTATTTGTCTCTTTCTTTTCTTTGTTTATGGTGATTTATTTCTCCCCACTTAACATTGAGCCACTAGCTTTTGCACATTTTTTTTGGAGGTAATGATGCCAGTTTTAATGGCACTCACTAAGTCAATAGGAAATTACACTGTAGAGTTTTTAGTAAACTCATCAAAACCCATTATTGACAGAACTACATCTTTTCTTTTTCGTCTTACTTCCAACGCCGGAGATGTATTAATAAAACTTCCTGTTTCTTTTTATTTTTTTAAAGACGGAAAGCCGGTATTCTCAAATCCAAATAATTTTACTCTGGTTAGTCAAGGGCATTACGATTTTAATTATACCTTCAGTGAGCCCGGAAAATATCTTTTATTTATATGGATATCAAGGACATTTTCTATATCTTAGATATCGTAAATTTTATGTTTGAGGTTGATGTCGTACTACCAGTAACAGAAAGAATCCTCAATTTATTGAAAGCATTTTTTATGAATTACTACTACTTTTACATTCCATTAATCGCATTGATTGGATTATCTATTGTTATGAAATCAAAGACACGTAAAGATGTAAAAAGAGTGAATGAAAAGTTCGATAAATGAATTGAAAAAACTAAAAAATGAAATCTTTAGAATCAAGTCTTAATAATAAATAATTGCATATATTGCAATAAAATGACGAGGAATATTTCGAGGTGTGTTTGAACAATAAATATCCAAAGTTTCATCTGTCAAAATCAGACATCTTATTGATGAAATGGATATTCCATCCAATCTTCATATGGAGAGTGTATTTTTAACAAAAGAGAGGCCTTCTTATAAAAACATCAGCTAATTTGTAATGATCATATCCACAATTATTTTATTGCAATTATCTTTATCTATAAATTCATTATTCATTCATCAATATCTGTTGGATGAAATTTTTCGATTTGGATAGTAGAGTGGATTATGTTGAATCTTTTCTCAAGTACTGAACTGATGTCGTGCAGAACTTGATAAGAATTGCTTGTATCCATTACAACTATGTGAGCAGATAAAGCATGATATCCAGAAGTTATGGTCCAAATATGTAAATCGAATACGCCTGTAACCCCTTTAGTTTGGAGTAATGCTTGTTGAATTACTTCGTACGAAATATTTGACGGTACTCCTTCCATTAATATGTGTACAGATTTCTTTAGTAAACCCCATACCCGAGGTAAAATGAATATTGCTAGTCCAATACTTAAAATAGGATCTATTATTGTAATATTGGTTATTGCAATCGCTATTCCTCCACCTATAACACCAATAGAACCGATAGTATCACTTAGTAGCTCTAGACGTGCTCCTTTTATGTTTAGATCTTCTTCTTGATCTGAATGTTCCTTGTGTATAGGATCACTTGATCTATCTGGGTGCTCCTTTATGGAGAGTGATTTTTTAATATTATTGTCATTGATTTTATTCCTACTTCCATGATCGTGAACGTGTTCTCCACGTAGAATATACATTCCTGTAACATTTACAATTAATCCAATCATAGCTACTATGATCATAGGCAAACTTTGAATATCTACAGGCTCGAATATGCGTCTATAAGCTTCATAGATTATGATAATAGACAATAGCGATAATATTATACTGTTGAGAAGAGATGCTAATATTTCAGTCCTAAAAAAGCCAAAGGTATGAACTGGAGTCGCTTCCTTTCTGCTGTATATGGCGGCTATCAAAGCAATACCTATTCCAAAAGTGTCAGTAAACATGTGTCCAGCGTCTGCAAGTAGTGCCAAACTCCCTGTATAGAACCCAGCCAGGATTTCTATAACAAGGTAGGTAGAAATCAAAACCAATACAATTTTTAATTTTCTGATTTTTACATTACTCTTTATTATCTCTGTTGTATTATTATGCAAAAGGAATTTACTCGTTTATAATATCATCTTATATTTATTCTAAAATATAAGAGGGATTACATATCTTTAGACATCGAATCATTCTAGCGTATAACTATTTAGCATATTCTCAAAAACTAATATTATAGGAAATGTCGTCATTGTCAGAAAGTAAAATATAGGCTATTACGGAATAATAGTAGTTTTACATCATCACAACAACCCTATCATTTAATTTCTATATCCACAATTTTTGAGACAGTGATGTCTTTATTCGGTTTTGCACTAATTGTCAATGTGTAGTTTCCTGGAATCACGTCTTTTGTTGGAGCAATCGTTAATGTCGTGTTTAATTGTGGCGATGGTCCGATTTCATCTGCTGGTTTTTTTCCAGTTGTTATATTGTCTTGACTAAAACTACTAGTAAGGTTAGTTAGTTTTCCATTTTTAGCTATAGAAGATGTTACATCCATAGTTATATTCAGAGACTTGTTTATACTATTTGCAGCCTCATTACCAGTAGTAGAATTTATAATCTTACTAGCGTTTAAAATATTTTCATGAATGTAAATGTCTATAGAATCACTCTTGTTGTTTTTACTATCTAAGACTAATTTATTCTTCGATACCCCCAATGTTATAGGTATCTGATCTAATCTGTCTTTTGTAATAACTCCCAATTTATTTTCAGTCCATTCTGTAAACCATATTGATCCATTATTATCAAATGTAAACCTAAGTGGATTTGAGGAATTAACCCATAATGGATTTTGAGATGGAACATAATATTCCACCAGGGTTTTATTTTCAGGATCATAGGATGCTATAGCATTTCCATAGTGTTCATTAAACCAAACTTTTCCATCTCTATATTCATTATAATAAGGCAAAGTGGTTAAATTACCAGAGGCAGAAGGATTGGATGTGGCATACTGTTTTACCGCACCTGTATTGGGATCTAATGAGAAGAAAAGATTTGCAATATGACTGTTAGCCCAAAGCATACCGTTTTCATCCTCTGCTATACTGAAGGGAACACTATGAGTATATGTCACATCATGAATGGTCAGAGACTCTGAAGGTATATCATACTTGATAATCTGTCCTCCCATTGGAAAGATAGCAGTTGAAAACCATAGTGTCTCATTTGTGTTAGTGGTATTGGTATTGGTATTGGTAAATCCAAAACCATTTGAAATAGGTCCCATAGTTTGAAAATCGATTTGTTTGGACATATCCAATTCTGAAATGCCTTCTGTGGTGTTTGTTATTACCTTTGACGGATCAATAAATCCGAGTCTCTTCCCAAAAAATTGTGTAAACCATACATTGCCATCAGAATCAAATGAGATCGATTGTGGATATCCGCCTTCCTCTAATAGTCTGTAATTCTCAAACTTTCCATCCTTGGTAAAATACTTCCAAATTGAATTGCTAAGTTCATCAGTAAACCACAAATTACCGTTCTTATCAAATTTCATTTCCCATATCATAGATCCAATAATTCTTTTTTGTTCTGGCCAGTTTGGTATTTTTATAATTTTGTCAAATTCTAAGGTTTTTGTATTAAAAACCAATAAACTTCCTAACTTTCCAGATGCTATCCAGATGTTGTTATCCTTATCCACAGCTATTCCTACAGGCTGGCTACACTGAATAGGGAGGGTATATTCACTAACGTACAGGTTAGAGTTTGGAATGTCATCTCCACAAAATCTCTTTTTGTCTTCTTCTGAAGTCGTCGTATTGGATGGATCATGGTTCATTTCTGACATATGTTCTGAATGAGAAGCAGCATTAGTCATTGCATAAACAACTAAAGGATTGGTTAAAGTTAGTAAACTACTATTCATAGAGAAAATATATAGTCCAATTATTATTACACTAGAAATAATAGAAATTCCTGCAATACTGCATTTGGTTAATAGCATTATGGTTTGAAAGTATATCTTATAGAATTAATATCTATTGTTGTACAACTATAGAAGTTCATAACAATAGAATATGAAATATATCTGATATCACCATATTTCAATGCAGGTATTATTTCTTTAATTTTTAGTGTGATGTATGCCTTTACTTTGATTAATTAGTTCATGTGACGCCAATATTTGGATTAATTATAGTCGCATACTCTAACTTTTTTAGATGATGAGAAATGAACATGATCTTTGAGTTAGTTCGTAATCTGAATATAATTTCATGAACGGAGTCACAATCTTGGAAAATGGTATATCACTCATCTGTGAACTAGATGAATCAGAACCGTATATCACAATTTTAGCCAACGATCCTTCGTATAATTCAAAATGTTATCAGTATGTATCATGATTGACAAAATTAAGAATATTGTGAGAATAACAGTTGAGGATACTTGATATCTATTCTTCCATAATACTTACTCTAATGCTAAATCAGATTTCAATTAATAATTATCCATATATTACAAAGCTAAAAACGCGTAGAAAAAGGAACTCGATCTGCTTTATCTAAACTACATATAAATAACAATATCTAAAGTAACATGATTTGACGATTTTTAAAGTCTTATTTACTTTTTTGCTATTGTATAGTATTTTTTATGTTTA
>Ga0310900_10000989_pt1 | contig 10737 bp, 8 predicted proteins | sample C24D1metaG_FD_203879 | JGI IMG/M metagenome (GOLD analysis project Ga0310900, IMG submission 203879) | Lab incubated soil microbial communities from West Virginia University Organic Research Farm, Morgantown, WV, United States - C24D1 | ecosystem: Environmental > Terrestrial > Soil >...
GTCGGCCAGGCGGTTCCAGCCCGCGGCTTCGTCGCGCAAGCGCTGACGGCCGAGCGTCGTCAGTTTGTAGTATTTCGCGCGCCGGTTGTTCTCGGACAGGCCCCATTCGCTGTCGATCAATCCCTGTCGCTCGAGGCGATACAGCGCCGGGTAGAGCGCACCCTGCTGAATGTGCAGCGCGCCGCCGGTGATTTGCTCGATGCGCAGCAGCACGGCGTAACCGTGGAGCTTGCCGAGCGAAACCGATTTCAGAATCAACAGGTCGAGCGTGCCCGGCAGCAATTCGGCGGTGTTGGCCATCTCTCTCCTAATACGTATAGGAGAGCGTATCGGTTCTCTCCTAAGCCGTCAAGGAGAGTCGACGCCCGCTTCAGCTTGCGCGCGCTTTGTAATGTGGCGATAGTGGGAGTTTCGAACGGGAGGTGTTTCATGGCGAAAGCAGCAAGTCCGGTTCCGAAGGGTCTTCACACGATCACTCCACAGCTCACCCTGGACAACGCCGCCAAAACGCTCGACTGGTACCAAACGGCGTTTGGCGCAAAGGAGATTTACCGAAGCCTTGGGCCCGACGGCAAAGTCATGCACGCAGAGGTGCATATTGGCGATTCGGTGTTCTACGCCAACGACGTGATGATGGGCAAGGGGCCCAAGGACTTCGGCGGATCGCCTGCGGGCTTCTGGCTGTATGTCGCCGACTGCGATGCGCTCTTCAAGCGCGCCCTCGATGCCGGCGCCAAAGTCGCGATGCCGATGGAGGATCAGTTCTGGGGCGACCGCGCAGGGCTCCTCACCGATCCAGCCGGCTATAACTGGTGGATCGCGACACGCAAGGAAGATTTGTCGGAGAACGAGTTGAAGCAGCGCGCCGAAGCGCACTTCGCGAAGATGGCTCAGCTACCCGGTTAGTAACGGCCGTGACAGTAGACTAGGTCAAGTGGCTGTTAACCTCACAACCGACGAGCGCGCGATTGCCGCTGGGGCGCGCGGTGATGGCGCGGCCATGGCGATGCGCATCGTCGCGGAAACGGCGCGGCTGATGGGGGCCGAGCGGCTGATTCCGATCGAGTCCGCGCACATCGACGGTGCGCTGTATCACGGAGACTCCGGAACGCTGTTCGCCGAACGACTGGTTGCCGGCGGCGCCAGGACCGCCGTTCGGGCGACGCTCAATGTCGGCGCGATCGATCTGACCGGCTGCTCGCGTAACCGGTTGCCGCCACACGAGCTCGAAATGGCCCGGCGCATGATGACCGCGTACCAACAGCTCGGATGCGAATCGACGTGGACGTGCGCGCCGTACCAAGCCGGTCATCGCCCGCGGCTGGGCAGCCAGGTCGCCTGGGGCGAATCGAATGCGGTCGTGTTCTGCAATTCCGTTCTTGGTGCGCGCACCAATCGTTACGGAGATTTCCTCGACATCGCCTGCGCGATTTCCGGCCGCGCGCCAGACTATGGCCTGCATCGGACGGAGAATCGCCGCGCCACCGTTGTCTTCGACCTCTCGCGGATCGACCAGAGGTTCCTCCAGTCCGACGTCGCCTGGCCGGTGCTTGGCAACTTGTACGGCCGGTTGATCGGCGATGCGGTCGGGGTCATCACCGGTCTGGCGTTTCGCCCGTGGGAAGACATCTTGAAAGGGTTCGGAGCGACCGCGGCTTCAGCGGGATCGGTCGGGCTGTTTCACGTTGCGGGGGCGACGCCGGAAGCTCCTGACGAAGCCACCGCGTTGCACGGCGTTCCGGCACGCGAGCGCATCATCGTCACCGACGAAATGCTGCTCGATGCGCAGCGACGGCTGTCGACGGCGGATCGGGCCGATCGCGTCGATGCGGTCGCGGTGGGCAGCCCGCATTTGTCGCTCGAGGAATTCGACAACCTGCGGCGGCTTCTCGCCGGACGCAAACTTGCCGTGCCGCTTTACGCGTGCACGGGCAGGCACGTGTTGCGCCTCCTGGAGCGCGACGGCCATCGCCAGGAGATCGAGGCGAGCGGTGTGACCATCGTGGCCGACACCTGCGTGGTCGTGACGCCGATCCTTCCCGAAAAGCCCGGCGCCGTGCTCATGACCAACTCCGGAAAGTTCGCGCATTATGCGCCGTCCAACACCGGGTATTCGGTTTTGTATGGATCGATGGCCGATTGCATCGAGAGCGCGGTCACCGGCACGCCGATCTTCGGGGCGCCGACGTGGTGAGCATGCAGGCCGAAGTGTTGCTGACGGGGCCAGGCGCGGCCGCGACGGCGCTCGCGCTGACCGCGCCGATCAGTTTCTGGGGCGGCGTCGATCCGAAGAGCGGCCTCGTCGCCGATCCGCGCCACCCGGACTGCGGCCAGCTGATTTCCGGCAAGGTGCTGTTCGTGCCCGAGACCGTCGGCTCGTCGTCAGCCGCGGCAATCCTGTTGGAACTCGTTCATGCCGGGCGCGCACCCTCCGCGATCGTGCTGCACGAGCCGGACGCGATCTTGTTGCTCGGATTGATCGTCGCCAGGGAGATGGGCTTTGAGACGCCGATCGCCCTGCGACTCGACCGCGATCACTTTGCGTCCCTCCACGGCCGGCACCTCTCGATCTCCGCCACCGGCCAGATCGATCACTTGTAACCGATCAATCACTTGTAACCGGGTCTGGCACCTTAACAGCGGTATTTGCAGCAATTCCTGCGAACAGCGCCTCTCAAGATCTGTGAGTACGCAGGAAGCGCATCGTTTTGGCGGGTAAGGGTGTCAGTCCCCGTTACAATCTCGGCGTCATGAAACGAGCCGCCGTCGCCGTCACGGCGATCCTTGTCACACTGTTGTCATCTACCGAGCTGTTGCAGGCATGGGGCGCGCAGGGTCACCGCCTCGTCGGATTGATCGCCGCCGAACGGCTTACGCCGGTTGCGAAACAAAACGTCGCTTGGCTCCTCGACGGCCAGACGCTGGCGGATGTTTCGAGCTGGGCGGACACGCTGACGAGCGACCAGGTGCAGACGTCGTACTGGCACTACCTGAACATTCCAGCGGATGCCCGCGGCTACGATCGCGATCGCGACTGCCCGAAGCAGCCCGGCGTCGACGCCGGCTCACGCGGCGATCGCTGGCGCGATTGCGTCGTCGATCGCATCGCGTATTGGGAAGAGCGTCTCGGCGATCAGAAACTCGATCGCGCCGATCGCGCCATCGCGCTGAAGTTCATCGTCCACTTCATCGGCGATCTGCACCAGCCGTTTCATGCGCTCGGCGTCGGCCGCGGCGGCAACGACGTCAAGGTCCGTGTGTTCGATCAAGCGAACTGCAGCAACGATCCCGCCCGGCCGAGCCCGTGCAACTTGCATTCGGTGTGGGACAGCAGGCTGATCACCCGGCGCGCCCTCGAGGACGGCCCGTACCTCGCGGAGCTGAGGAACGTGATCACCAGAAAGGGATTCGGCTCGCTTCCCGTGGGCACCCCCGCGCAGTGGGCGGAGCAGTCCTTCAGGCTGGCGAAAGAAGCGCTCGTGGCGCCGGATACGAACATCGACGACGGGTATTACCGTCGCCATATCACGGTGATTGACGAACGGCTTTCGCTAGGCGGCGTCAGGCTGGCTGCCGAGCTCAACAGAATCTTGACCGCCCCGCGCTAAGTGGGGACCAGGTGCTGAAATTGAGCGGAACGCCAAGCGTGGAATAGGTCTCAGGAATGGGACACCTGGTCCCAGCATAGCGTTTTGCTGAATTTCAGCACCTGGTCCCCAACTTACTATTCAGAGCGAAGCGCGTGCATGGGATCTACGCGCGATGCGCGGCGGACCGGGATGATGCACGACGGCAACGCGACAGCGATGATGACCACGGTGATGCCGATCATCGTGACCGGATCGCTCGGTTCGATCTCCACCAGCCGGAGGCGCGCGATCGAGCCAAGGGCAAGGGCGGCCGGCAATCCGATGGCGAGCCCCAGAAGAAGCTGGATCAAGCCGCGCTTCAGGAACAGCCACGACACATCCCAACGCTTCGCGCCGATCGCCATGCGGACGCCGATCTCCTGCGTGCGCTGCGTAACCGCGTAGGCCATGACGCCATAGACGCCAATGGCCGACAACAGCAGGCCGATCGACGCCAGCATGCCGAAGAGCGTCGAGAAAATCCTGTAGATGATCCGCTCATTGTCGAACACGGCGGTGATCGTTTCAATCGTGAAGACCGGTTGATCGACATCGACCGACTGCACGGCGGTTCTGACCGCGCTCATCACACTGCCAAGCGGCAGCGCGCTGCGAATCACGACCGACGTGGTGCGCGGCGCCGATTGCCGCAACGGCAGGTACACCACCGGGCTTCGAAATGCATCGTCCGACGATCCCTGCAGGAACGGCGCGCTCACACCGACAATGGTGCGCCAGGATCGCGCGAAGGCCGCATCGGTGGGGAGGGCGTCGACCTTGCTGCGAGGCACGAATGTGATGCGACGACCGATCGGATCCTCGCCTGCAAAATGGCGATCCGCAAACACCTGACTGATCACGATGTTCTCAGCGCCCGGCCCGCCGTCGGTCGCATTCAACGCCCGCCCGCGATTGATGCCGACCCCGAGGACGTCGAAATAATTCGGCGTGGTCGTGACGGTGCTGGTCCACGGACGCGGCTGGCCTTCCGCATACTGGCGGCCATCGATCTCGAACCTCCACTCCTCATCGTCCAGGGGCGGGACGCTGGTCGTAAACGCTGCGCCCTGCACGCCTGGAATGGCTTCGATTCGCGGTTGCAACTGTTCGAAGAACCGCAGCCGCGCCTCAGCGGTCGGATACTTCGACGGCGGCAATTGCATCTTCATTCGCGACAGGCCGTCCACCGTGAAGCCAGGTTCAGTCGCATAAAGGGCGATGAAGCTGCGCAACATCAGGCCCGCGCCGCAGAGCAAGACGACGGTCAACGCCAGCTCGCCAACGATCAGAGCCTGCCCGAACCGGTTCGCACGGCGATTGCCGAAACTGCCGCGCGCGCCTTCCTTCAAAGTCTCGTGCTGATTGGCGCTCGACAGGTGCCATGCGGGCGCGAGCCCGAATAGGATGCCGGTCGCGACGCAGATGGCGGCCACATACAACAGCACCTTGTAATCCATCGTGAAACTAAGCCAGAAGGGTGCGCCGGAAGCTTGAATTCCGGCATCGAACGCGCGCACACCGTACCACGCGAGGACCAGGCCGAGCAGGCCGCCGATACTCGACAGCGCGATGCTCTCGATCAGCAGCTGGCGGATGATCCGCCAGCGGGTCGCGCCGAGCGTCGATCGCACCGCCACCTCGCGCGCGCGATGCATCGACCGGGACAGCAGCAGGTTCGCAACGTTGCCGCAGGCGATCAACAGCACGAAGATCACCGCGCCCATGACCGTGATCAGCATCGGCCGCGCGGCGCCGCCGAGGTACCGCTCGGTGAATGTCTCGAGCTGTCCGCCGGCCAGGCCCTTGGTCTGATCGGGGTTGGCGGACTTGATCCGCTGCGCGATGCCGTCAAGCTCGGTTGCTGCGGCCGTCGCGCTGACTCCGGGAGCGAGCCGGCCGAACGCGCTCAGCAGGCGCCGATCGCGGGCTAACTGCGCGTCGGTCGGAATGAACGGCAGCCACAATTCGGATCCGGCGTTGTCCGGAAATTTCATTCGCTCCGGCATCACGCCGATGATGGTTGAGGGCTGGCCGTTGACGCGCACAGTACGGCCAACGATCTGCGGATCGAGCTCGAAGCGATGCTTCCAGATTTCGTAGCCGATGATGACCACCGGCTCGGCGCCGCGCTGCTCGTCGGCGGCGACAAAGGTGCGGCCAAGTACGGGCCGCTGTCTCAAGACATCGAAATGATTGGCCGTGACCCAGGCGCCCTGCGTCTGCTCAGGCGCTGCATGATCGTCGCTGAGATTGATGGCGGCGAAGGTGTATGCGGCGATGCCGGAAAACGATCGTGACTGCGCCCGCCAGTCTTCGAGATCGAGCACCGAAGCAGCGTTCCTGCGGCCGTTGTCCGGCCGCCACGAGATGGCGCGCAGCCGGTCGGCCTCATCGAAAGGAAAGCCGCGCAGGAATGCCGCATTGACGATGGTGAAGCCGACGGTGTTGGCGCCGATCCCGAGCGCGATGGCGGCAATCGCCGCAACGGACAGCCAGCGATCCTTGATCATCAATCGTGACGCGAAGCGCAGATCCTGGACGAGATCGTCAAGGAGCCTGAACCCGCGAACGTCGTGATGCTGTGAATGCAGGGACGCGGCGCCGCCGAGCCGGAGCGCGGCCTGCCGCCTCGCTTCGACCGGTGTCATGCCCCGGCGAACATTTTCTTCGGTGGCCATCTCGAGATGCGCGTTGATCTCCTCCGAGAAGTCGCGATCGAGCTCGGAGCCGCGGAAGAAGGCGCGCAGTCGTGCGGCGAATTGCCTCAGCGTCGCCATCGCATCACCTCTTCGATAAATCGAGGACGCGGCCGATCACGCCGGCGACGCGCTCCCAGTTCCTGGTTTCAGCGGCGAGCTGCTTCTTGCCGGCCTTGGAGATCGCGTAGAACTTCGCCTTGCGATTGTTCTCGGAGGTGCCCCAGGAAGCGTCGACCCAGCCCTTCTGCACCAGGCGGATGAGGCAGAGATAGATGGTGCCCTGGTTGATCTGTAGCGCCGCTTCACTGACCTGCTCGATGCGGCGGGCGAGGCCGTAGCCGTGCATCGGACCCATGGCGTCGAGAGTCTTGAGGACCATCAAGTCGAGCGTGCCCTGCATGATGTCTGACTTCACTTCGCCCAATCGGCTGCTCCTGTGGGTTGGTTAGAGGAGTATAGAACACTCCTCTATACGGCCCACAGGAACAAAGGTTCCAAGTTCCGAAGTTCCATGGTTCCGCGGTTGGTTCTGAGCACCCGGTCCGCCGTTGCGGGACTGTGGCGTAGCTCTTGCTCCATCTCTTGAGAGTTCTCAAGCTGGAGGGTGCGATGGCGAAATGCGATGTGTGCGGAAACAACTACGACAAGAGCTTCGAGGTGAGGATGGCGGGGAAGACGTATACGTTCGACAGCTTCGAGTGCGCGATCCATGAGCTGGCGCCGGAGTGCGAGCACTGTGGCTGCCGCATCATCGGACACGGAGTGGAGGCTGACGGCCGGATGTTCTGCTGCGCAAATTGCGCGAGGCACGCCGGTATCAGCGAGATGGTCGATCGGAGCGCGGCGGACGCGGCGCCATGAGCAATAAAAAATAACGAATTACGAATAAAGAAAGGGGAGGGTCCGATTCGACCCTCCCCCCTCTTCTTTTATTCCTTGTTATTCGTTCTTCGTTATTTCTACCGAAGTCCAGCAGCGCGGCGGCGGAGTGTGTCCGCCAGCGCGTTCAATCGCTTCTGATCCTGGCCGCTGGCGGCCTTCGCGTCGCCTTCGACCTGCGCGGCTGCGGCATCGAGGGCAGTCAGCGTGCCGGCGGCGCCGCCTTCTTTGCCGGTGCGCAGCTGATCAGCTTTCGACAGCACATCGGTGATCGTCTTGGCGCGCTGCGGGGAAATGCCCTTCGTGCGGTTCAGCTGATCGAGGTAGGCCTTCGCGACCGCGGAGGATGCCGGCCATGCCACCTTCGGCTGGTTCTGCGAATTGAACTCCTGCAGGCGGAACTGCATCGCGGCATCGATCTCGTTCTGCGACAGGAGCTCGCTCGGCTTCAGGCGGAACACGTCGATGCCGCGCGCCATCTCGGAGCCGTAAATGTTGCCGTTGTACCAATACGTCGACCAGTAGCCGCCCGACAGCATCGCTTCGCCGTTGATCGGACCACGGTCGAAGTAGGCGATCTCTTTAGGATTGGCCGAGTCGGTGAAGTCGAACACCGACAGGCCGCCTTGGTACCACGACTGCACCATGATGTCGCGGCCGGGGACCGGAATCAGCGAGCCGTTATGCGCCACGCAGTTTTCCTGTTCGGTCTGCGCCGCCGGCATCTTGAAGTAGCCCTTGTGCACCAGCTTCTTGTCGACGATGTCGTAGATGGCGTCGGCGCCCCAGGTCAGCGGATCGACCGCGCGGCAGCGCGGACGGCCGCCGCCGCCCCACTCGTCGGTGAACAGAACCTTAGTGCCGTCGTTGTTGAACGTCGCCGAGTGCCAGTAGGCGAAACCCTTGTCAGATACAAAGTCGAGGCGCTTCGGATTCCGCGGATCGCTGATGTCCATCAGGATGCCGTTGCCCGAGCACGCGCCGGCGGCCAGGCCGATCTCCGAGTACACCGTGATGTCGTGGCACTGATTCGTGGTGCTGGTGCGTTGCGTGTTGGGGCCATGATCGCCGCCGGTCCAGAGGCCGGCGAGATTACCCTCGGTGCTCGCGAACAGTCGCGGCTGGTTGACGATGCGCGCGTTCTGGGGCGCCGCGATCGGCACTTCGATCACGTCGATGCTGAAGAGCGACGTGTTCGGATCGTCTTTCGGATCCTTGCCGGAGCAGCCCACCAGCTCTTCACCCGAGCGGACGCCGCCGGTGCCCGACGCATACAGGAAGATGTGGCTCTTATCGCGCGGGTCGGGAACCAGCGTGTGCGTATGCGAGCCGCGGCACGTCTGCACCGCCGCGACCTGCTTCGGGTTCTTCAGATCGGTGACGTCGAAGACGCGCACGCCGCGGAAGCGCTCGTTGCTGACGACCGGCACCACGCCCTGCAGGCCGCAGTCGACGCGGCCGCGCGTCTGCTCGACCGACATGAACAGGAGGTTGCCCCAGATCGAAACGTCGCCTTGTCCACCCGGACAGACCACCGACGCGATCAGCTGCGGCTTGTTGGCGCGCTCGATGTTGTAGGTGTTGAAGCCGTGGTAGTTGCCGACAATGACGTGGCTGCCGCTGAACGCGAGATCCGAGTTCGTGTAGCCGAGTTGATTCGGATTCGGCGGAGTCCGCGGCGCTCCCGGTGCCGGTTCGGGCTGCTGTGGAGGCCGCGTGCCAAGCGGCATGTCCTTGTCGTAGAAGCCCTCGGGCTTCGGCAGATTCGAGACGAGCTCCATGTTCCAGGCAGCCTCCGCTGCTTTGACACCCGGCCCGCCAGCCTTCAGGCTCGAGCGCGGATCCGTCGTCGACGGCCGCGGCAGGTCGTCCGGGGGAGTCGGATCGGGCCGCTGCTGCGGTGGACCGGCTTGCGGTGCCTGGGGCGCCGGGGCCTGCGGTGCCGGTGCCTGAGGTGCGGCTTGGCCGACGGCGATCGCCGACGCCAGGATCACCGCGATTGCAAACGATGTCGTCACTCTCTTCATCACCAACTCCTTAACGCAGCGCCTGAGCGCGCCCCTTCAACGTCTCTGCGAGCGCCGTCAACCGCGTGGCGTCGCGGCCGGTTTTCGATTTTGCATCCGCTTCCACTTGCGCGGCGACGGCGGTCAGCGCGTCGAGCCGGGCAGCGGCGTTGCCTTCCTTGCCGGTGCGCAGCTCATCGACCTTCGCGAGGTTGTCCCGGACGGCCTTGGCTCGCTCCGAGGAAATTGCGTTATTGCGGCCCAGCTGATCGAGATAGGCCTTGGCGACGATCGACGTCGCCGGCCACGCGATCTTCGGCTGGTTCTGTGCATTGAACTCGGTCGCCCGCACCTGGACGGCCGCGTCGATTTCGTTCTGCGTGAGGTACTGCGTCGGTATCAGCCGGAAGATGTCCATGCCGCGCGCGATCTCGGCGCCGTAGATGTTGCCGTTGTACCAGTACCCCGACCAGTAGCCGCCGATGATCAGGTTCTTCGGATCGAGCGGGCCGCGATCGAAGAACGCGATCTCGACCGGGTTCTTCGAGTCGGTGAAGTCGAACACCGAGACACCGCCCTGGTACCAGCCCTGCACCATGATGTCGCGGCCGGGGACGGGGATCAGCGAGCCGTTGTGCGCGACACAGTTTTCAGTCTCGGTCTGCGCCCCCGGCATCTTGTAGTAGCCGCCAAACACCATCTTCTTGTCGACGATGTCGAAGATGGCGTCGGCGCCCCAGTTGAGGAGGTCTTCAGCGCGGCATCGCGGCCGTGTGCCGCCGCCCCATTCATCCGTGAAGATCACCTTCGTGCCGTCGTTGTTGAACGAGGCCGAATGCCAGTAAGCGAAGTTCTTGTCCGACACCGCGTCGAGGCGCTTCGGGTTCGCCGGATCCGAAATGTCCATCAGGATGCCGTTGCCCGAGCACGCGCCCGCGGCGAGGCCGACCGCCGGATACACGGTGATGTCATGGCACTGGTTGGTCGTGCTGGTGCGCTGCGTCCCGGGACCGTGATCGCCGCCGGCCCAGAGGCCCGCAACGTTGCCGCTCTTCTCGTCGGCGAAGATGCGCGGCCGGTTGACGACGCGCGCCTTCTCGGGCGCGCCGAGCGGCACTTCGATGACGTCGATGCTGAAGAGCGCCGTGTTGGGATTGTCCTTCGGTTCGCCGGCAGAGCAGTCGGAGAGCTCTTCACCTGAACGGACGCCGCCCGTGCCAGAGCCGTAGACATAGAGCGTCTGCTTGTCTTTCGGCACCAGCGTGTGCGTGTGCGAGCCGCGGCAGGTCTGCACCGCCGCGACCTGTTTCGGATTCCTGATATCGCTGATGTCGAAGATGCGCACGCCGCGGAAGCGGTCCTTGCTGATCGCCTCGGCGACGCCCTGGAGGCCGCAGTCGACGCGGCCGCGCGTCTGTTCGACCGACATGAAGAGGAGATTGCCGTAGATCGAGACGTCGCCCTGGCCGCCGGGGCAGACAATCGACGCAAGCAGACGCGGACTCTGGCGCTTTCGATGTCGTA
>Ga0310900_10000992_pt1 | contig 10728 bp, 10 predicted proteins | sample C24D1metaG_FD_203879 | JGI IMG/M metagenome (GOLD analysis project Ga0310900, IMG submission 203879) | Lab incubated soil microbial communities from West Virginia University Organic Research Farm, Morgantown, WV, United States - C24D1 | ecosystem: Environmental > Terrestrial > Soil >...
CACCTGCGGGTGGATGAGGCGCGCGGCCTGCGGCGTGATGGCGTGCTTCGTCGTCACCGTCTCGACGCGCACGGTCCGCGTGAACTGTTCGACGAACGCCGAGTCGCCGGCGGCCATGATGACGGGGACGCCCACGGAGCCGGCGTAGGCGGCATTCAGCTCTCCCTCGCCAACCTCGATGTCGTTCAGCCAGAGCCCCTTCACCGACCCGGTGCCCGTGTGCGCGATGAAGCCGTTCGGCGTGCCGGCACGGGAGTGGTAGCCGAGGAAGATCGCGGCGGCGAACGTGGAATCGAGCCCTTCGACCATGCCGAGCGGCTTGATCGCCCCCTGGTTGTAGGTGACGCGCGGGTCGAGCTCGGTGTGCAGCAGATTCTGCATGTCGCCGTGCGAATCGTTGACGAGGATCTCGGCCGGCCCGCGCTGCAGGATCGCGCCGATGACGGCGTTCACCTCGTCGGTCATGAGCTTGCGGCCTACTGCGTAATCCTTGCCGGTCGGGTTCGTCATGGCGGACGTGCCGATCCCGCCAATGCCTTCCATGTCCACCGAGATGAAGATCTTCGGCGGCCGTTGGGCGGTGGCGGTCGCTGGAAGAAGTGTCGCGAGAACGAGAACGGCCGAGAGGGGACGGAGCATGTTGATGGGCACGGGGGACAGGTTACAGGGAGCGGAGAATCGGAGCAGAACACGACCGACCGGGGTACGCTTCCGACCCGGAGCACTGGCGGAGGGCAATGATCGTCGATGTGGTCGAGGAGAGCCAGCCCGACCTCGCTGGGTACGCGAGCATCCCGATCGCGCTCGACGTGCGCGACGTAGCGCGAATCGTGGCCGGGCCTCCGCCGTCGGGCGGGTTCACGATCGATCCGCACCCGCTCGCGGTTCCGCGGACGAAGAATTTACGCACGCCATCGCTTCGTGCAGCGGGCGGTGAACCGCGGTGTGTACCCGGAGCTGCCGGAGGAGACGCAGCTGTTGTGGTACAAGCGCCTGTAACTGTCATTCCGAGCGGAGGCCCGTAGGGCCGGAGGCGAGGAATCGCCATCGTCCCGAGCGGGAGATCCCTCTACCGGGATGACTGCGATTCCTCGCCTTCGGCCCTTCGGGCCTCCGCTCGGAATGACACGGCCGGCGATTCCTCGCCTCCACACCTTCGGTGCTCCGCTCGGAATGACGGGGTCAGATCTCGTCGATCATCTCGATCCGGCGAACGTGCCGGCCGCCGTCGAACGGCGTCGTCAGCCATGTATCCACGATCGCGACTGCGTCCTCACGCGACACCATCCGCTCGCCGATCGAGATCACGTTCGCGTCGTTATGCGCGCGCCCCAGCTTCGCGGACTCGACGTTCCAGCACAGCGCGCACCGCACGCCCTTCACGCGGTTCGCGACGATCGCTTCGCCATTCCCCGAGCCGCCGAGGACGATTCCGCGCTCGCAGTCGCCCGCTGCAACGGCCAGCGCTACCGGCCGGATGAACTTCGGATAGTCCACTGACGCGGGCGAGTCCGTTCCAAAGTCCTGCACATCGTGCCCGCGGGCCCGGAGCACCGTGATGAGCATCTGCTTGTACTCGAAGCCCGCGTGGTCCGACCCGATCGCAATACGCATGGAAGTCCGAAAGGTGTGAGGTCCGGAAGTTGACTCGTCTCCGCCTGTCGCCGCGAGCCGCCGCACGATCGAGACGGCCGCGAAGTCGCCCGTCACGTTGCCCATCGTGGCGAAGAGGTCGGGAATGGCGTCGACCGCGATGAGGAGCGCCACGCCCGCCGCCGGAATGCCCAGACTCGCCAGCATCGGCGCCAGCAGCAGGAAGGCACCGTTAGGCACGCCGGGCGTCGCGAAGCTCAGCGCGATCGCCGATGCCGCGATCGTGAAATAGTCCACGAGCCCCAGCGGTACGCCGTACAGCTGGCCGAGAAACAGCGTGCCGGTGAGCCACGATGCGGCCATGCCGACCTTGAACGACGCGACCGCAAGCGGTAACACGAACCCGGCCACCGGCTGTGGAACACCGAGCCGCTCGGCGGAATCGATGAGCGCGGGCAGCGACGCGAGCGACGAGCTGGAGCTGAACGCAACCGCCTGTGCCGGCAGCGCCGCCCGCATGAACCGAGGCAGCGGCGTTCGGCCGCCGAACGCTCCAACCACGCACATGACTCCTGCCACAGCGAGCATCATCGCCACGTACACGAGCGCGTAGTACCCGAGCGCTCCAGCGAGCGAGAGCCCCAGGCGCGCGGCCGTCGGCGCGACGAGCGTGAACACACCGACGGGGGCGGCGGCGATGAGCCAGCGGACGATCTCGAGCATCGCGCCGCCGACCCCGTCGAACACGCGCAGCACGTTGTCGCGACGCTCCGGCGTGATCCGGCGGAGCGCGAGCGCAAACAGCAGCGTGAACACGATCAGCGGAAGCATCGCGCCGTCAGCGGCCGCGCGCACGACGTTCGCGGGGGCGAGACTCGCCACCCATTGCCCGAACCCCGGCAGCGACCGCACCTGCTCGTTCGTCGTCGCACTCGCGGCGGTGGCGTCCGCTTGCAGTTGCGCGACACTCGCCGGGTCGATCGGCAGTCGGCTCATGAGCGCCGGCACCAATGCGAGCGCTACCACCGCCACGATCACGTGCAGGGCAACAAAGGTCCCGAACGCGAGCCCGCCGAAGCGTCCGACGCGGGCTTCGGTACCTCTCGCAACCGCACCGAGCAGCAGCGCGACGACGAGCGGCACCACGGTCATTCGAATGCCATTGACCCAGATCGCCCCGATCGGCTCGAGCAGCGCCAGCCCTCGACTCAACGTCGGATTCCCGATGCGAGCGACACCGATTCCCACGACGAGGCCAAGCACCAGCGCGACCGCGACTCGGCCCACGCCTCGCGATCCTCGCGTTCTCTCCCGCGTGCCCGGGTCGGTCAACGATCGATCGGGCGAGCCTTCAGTCGAGGCGCATGGAGACGGGCTTCGCGCGCTCCAGGAGCTCGCGGAGCTCCGTTTCGGGTGCCGTGGCCCAGTACAGCGGCAGCGGATTCAGACGCCGCCGATCGGTTCCGGATTGAAAGGCGAGCCAGCCGCCATCCAGCGTGGGGCCTACCCATTTGCTGGGAACGACGTCCCACACTTCCCAGTCGCGGCCTTCCGCATCCTTGAACGTTCTGTGCGCCATACCCTAATGCTAGTCGCAACGGGGGAGCGACCGAACCCCTCTCCCGGCGCGTCAATCGACGAGATCCGGGCGGCCGCGGACCGCCATCATCGTGGCCTGCATGATCGTGACGACGGACTCGCGCGCGCCGGCCACCGCGACGACCTCGCCGGTACACACGACGAGCGTCCGTCCGGCTTTGATCACGCGACCGACGGCCCGCATGCGGTCGCCGACGGCGGGCGCGAGGAGGTTGACCTTGTATTCGACGCTGAGGACGGCGGACTCCCGGTCCATCACGGACAACGCCGCGTAGCCGCACGCGCTGTCGACGAGCGTCGTGACGATGCCGGCATGGAGAAAGCCATGCTGCTGTGTGAGGTCGTCTCGAAACGGCAGCTCGAGCTCGACCTCCCCCGGCTCGACGCGGACGATGGAAGCGCCTATCGTGTGCATGGCGCGCTGGCGCGCGAAGCTCGCACGCACGCGGGCTTCGAAGTCGGGGTCGCGCGGCTCGAATCGATGTGGCATTTCAGATGTTATTCGTCATTCCGATCTCGCTCGTCGGGACGCGCGCGTCTGCGCAAAGTGGCGGCACCCCTCCGGCCGCCGCAACCCAGGCACCGCCGGTCGATCCCTGATAGCGCTACCGCATGCCGGAACTGCCGGACGTCACCGTCTACATCGAGTCGCTCAAGCCCCGGATCCTCGGTCACGAGATCCGGGGCGCGCGCGCCATGAACCCGTTCGTGCTGCGCACCGTCACGCCGCCACTCTCGGCGATCATCGGCAAGCGCGTGCGGACCATCAGCCGGCTTGGCAAACGCATCGTCATCGGCACCGACGACGCGCTCTACGTCGTCATCCACCTGATGATCGCCGGGCGGCTCCGGTGGCGCGAAGGCGGTAAGAAAATCGCTGGCAAGCTGGCGCAGGCGTCGTTCGACTTCGAGAAGGGCACGCTCTACCTCACCGAGGCCGGCTCGAAGCGCCGCGCGTCGATCCACGTCGTCGCGGGCGCCGACGCGCTCGCGCAGTTCGACCGTGGCGGGTTGGAGGTGCTCGACGCCGATCTCGCGGAGTTTGCGGCGCGGCTGCGCAGCGAGAACCACACGCTGAAGCGGTCACTCACCGACCCGCGCCTCTTCAGCGGCATCGGCAACGCGTACTCCGACGAGCTCCTGCACCGCGCGAAGATGTCGCCGCTGCAGCTGACGTCGCGGCTGACGGACGAGCAGATCGCGCAGCTCTTCGAAGCGACGAAGGCGACGCTCATTGACTGGACGGATCGCCTGCGCGCCGACGTCGGCGACGGGTTCCCCGAGAAAGTGACGGCGTTCCGCGAACAGATGGCGGTGCACGGGCGGTACAAGCTGCCGTGCCCCGTGTGCGGCTCGCCCGTGCAGCGCATTCGGTATGCGGACAACGAGACGAACTACTGCGCGCGGTGTCAGACGGCCGGACGTCTCCTCGCAGACCGTGCGATGTCGCGACTGCTCAAGCAGGACTGGCCGAGGTCGATCGACGAGGTGGAGTGATGCTGGCGAGCGAGGCTGGCAAGCGAGGCTGGCGAGCAGCCTAGCGAGTCGCGTCGGCGACGATACCCTCGATGGCGGCCGTCATCCGCGTCAAAAGCTCGTCCTTCCCCGTCACGGCGTGGCGCGCGGCGATCGCCTTGATCGGGTCGTACGAGACCCGTGCCTTGCCGTCCTCGCCCTGCCAGACGAGGAAACGCAGCGGAAGCTCGACCCCGATGCGCTGGTCCGCCTGCATGAGTGGAGTGCCGGCGGCCGGGTTGCCGGCGATGACCAGCGTCGTGGGACGCAGCGTCAGCCCCGCACGTTTCGCCGCGGCGGCGTGATCGAGCTTGAGCGCAACCGTGAGTCCCTTGGCGACGGCAGCGCGCTCGAGTCGAGCGAGCGTCGAATCGAACGAGGACGCGCTGACAACCGTGGCGACGCTCGCCGGGGCGGCGGGTGAGCCCTGCGCTCGGGCGCGCGGTGCGACGATCGCGACGCTGCTCGCGAGCGTAGCGCTGACGAATACCCAACCTCCGCGGCTCATGGGTACGGTGGTCCTCCGTTTCGAGACGGATCGACGGTCCCGTTTGAGCCGACGGCAGTCGACTGGTTTCGGAGCTCGGCGAGAAACGCCGCGGGCCCGGCGCCGTCGGGTAAGGCTCTTAGCGCGCGAAGCGCTTCTTCGGCGCGGGTGGTCAGCCCGGCGACCATCTGGGCGGGATCGACTCCAACTCGTTCGAGCTCTGCGACGAGCTGACGAACTATTTCCGCGTGCGGCATCAGCCTCCTGACTGGGGCTGGAGACGACGTTTCACGGTACGGTGGCTGAAAGAGGCGTGCGTCGCGATCGACGATAGAGCAGTTTGCTGCAGCGACGCCTCGCCAGACGCATGGAAGGACGAGGGTCTCGTGCTCGCCGACGGCAGGTGAGCGGCACGGGCTCGACGCGCGCGACGATGTGTGAGAGTCGCTGACCGTCGCACCGTTGCGGCAACCGCACGGCTACTTCGGCAAAAGATCTCGCGAGTGTACCGGAAGGTCACGCTCCCGCGTAACGAATCACGTCACGTTCCGAGCCCAAATTGTTGGGACGCTCGTGCCCTAAGGTGCTACGTTGCGCGTCAAGGCACAACAGACGAGTTCCGCAAGCACCGCGCGCAACACCAGGCTCAACCGGAAGTATTGGACCCCAACAGATGGACCGTGCTCATACTCGTGGGGACTGTCGCGCTGGGTCACGACTGTCACTTGTCGCGCCGAGTCCAGATAGCGATGAGCCCGCAGCTCGAGTCGCGCGACATCGAGGCGTATTCGGCCGGGATGGTACCTGGCCCGGGATACACCTCGATCCCGTGAATCTCCTCGGGCGCGATGGAGTTCACCGCGAAGCCCCATTCGCGCAGATGGCCGTCGACGACGACGCGAAGCGGACATGGCGCCAGGTCGAACTCCTGACCGGCAATGACGGGCTTGTCCGACCGGCGTGACACCGGCATGACGACGCCCGCGCTGTCGATGATCCTGATGGACGAGATCCGACGCAGGAGATCGGTGGCGCGCACAGGCCTGCGAGCGGCGATATCCGCGCGCGTGATGTACGCGGCACTTCCGGCGTGGTTGAGCGCTCGCCGCTCGAATCCCGCCAGGGTCGGAGAGCGGCTCGTCATGGAATCCCGCACCGTGACGTCGGCGAGTCGCTGCGGCACGGGCGTCATGGCAAACGTCACCCGAGCGGTATCACCCGCCACGACGTTCACCATCAAGGCACCAAGCTCTTACCCAAGGCGGCGGAAGAGGAGCGCGACCTTGCCGGAGGCCTGCGCCCGGTAGAGCAACCTGCCGCGATCGTCCGTGACCCGCTCGGATTCCACACCCGCGACCGACACGCGCACGCCAGCGAGCGGGGCATCGGTCGCGTCGTCGATGACCAGAATCGAGACGACCGCGGTCTGCGCCTCCGCATAACGCGGAACAGCGAGGGCGACCGCGAGAGCCGCGAGAATGGCGCGCATTGGCCTATTCTCGCGGCGAAACCTTTCCCGCGAAAGAGACTCCGTCAGATCTGGTGCTGCGACGGCCCGCCGAGACCCCGATCCGAATCCAGCCACTCCCGCGGGTTCCAGTTCACCGGCATCGCGCCCACTCGCTCGAACTTGATGCGCGGGTCATCCGACTGAACCAGCGTCAACAGTCGGCGCCCGGTGAGCAGGAGCCGGCGCGAGGTCGTCTCCAGTGCGTCGAGCACCGACCACGAGAGATGTGGCTCCGCCTTCACGAAGCGGTCGTACCGCCGCATCTGCACGGCGACCGCGCCGCCGGGCGGAATCGCGAGCTCACCGAGCGCATCGACGAGCGACGCGAGGTTGTTCGTGTAGTGGCTCGGAAACGCGAAGACGCGCTTCACGTCCTCGTGAAACGCGCGCGCGTCCTTCCACCCATGCGCATCGAGCTCGCGGAGCTGATAGTTCTCGCGCACGAGCCACGCGACGTGCTCCGTCAGGACCTGCTGCTTGTGGTAGAGCGTGACACCGCCATTCTGAAACAGCACCCAGTCGAGACGTTCACGATCCGCCGCAGTGTCGCCGAACGCGGCTGGCGTCGCGACATTCGCTGCTGGTCCGGCGGCCGACGCTTTCTTGAAGGCCCGAAGGATCATGATGCGGCCCGAAGCTCCGAGAGCCGGTTCTCGACGAGCGCCACCAGCTCGCGCATGGTCTCCGCGTCGAACACGAGCCGGGCGCCCGCCGTGCGATAGATCTCCGGCAGCCCCTCTGTCCCGCCTAACGCCAGCGCCGCCCGGTACTGGCGCACCGCGTTCGCCTGGTCGGACAGGCTGTGCCGCCATACCTGCAGCGCTCCCATCTGCGCGATCCCGTACTCGATGTAGTAGAACGGATACTCGAAGATGTGGAGCTGGCGATACCAGCGCGCTACACGCTCCTGTTCGAGTCCGGACCAGTCGATGCCGCGCTCGAAGCGGCTGCGGACGTCCAGCCAGGCGCGATCGCGTGCGACCGCATCATGCCCCTGGCCGCTCGTGTAGATCCAGCTCTGGAACGCGTCGACGCTCGCGATGTGCGGAAGGCTGAAGAGAATGTCCTCGAGGTGCTCGATCTGCGCGGAGCGCGCCTCGCCCTCGGAGTAGTAGCCGTCCGGCTTCTGGAGATAGGGCGATGCCAGCAGCTCCATGCTCATCGACGCGAGCTCCGCCGCCTCGTGTCCCGGAGAGCGCTGCCAGATGAGCGGCTGCTCGTGCGCCGCGAAATCGTGGAACGAATGCCCCGCCTCGTGGACGAGCGTGTTGACGTCGTCGGCCACGCCCACCGCATTCATGAAGATGAACGGCTTGCCGCGGAAGCTCAGCTTCGTGCAATAGCCGCCCGGGGCCTTGCCCTGCCGACTCTCGAGGTCGAGCAGCCCTTCCGTCGCCATCAGCGCGAACTCTTCACCGAGCTTCGGGTCGACTCGTCGGAAGATCGACTTCGCCCGGTCCACGAAGGTCGCGACGTCCTCGAACGGCCGGAGCGACTCCACGCGCTCGAGCTCGACGCCCAGGTCCCACGGCCTAACGCGATCCAGGCCGAGCCGCTCGCGGCGATACTCGAGCTGGCGCGCCACCGCCGGTACGACCGTGCGCTCGACCGCCTCGTGGAAGCGCGCGCAGTCCGCGGGCGTGTAGTCGAACCGGTGCTTCGACTTGAAGGCGTACTCCTGATAGTTCGGAAACCCGGCGTTACTGGCGACCTTGGTACGCGCCGCGAACATCCTGTCGAACAGCGCGGCGAGCTCGTCGCGGTGCGCGAGATACGCCTCGTTGCCGAGTCGCCAGGCCCGCTCGCGCACCTGGCGGTCCCGCTCCTTGAGGTAGGGCTGCAATTGCGGGATGGTCTTCGTCTCGCCCTCCCACTGCACCGTCAGCCCGCCCACGATCTTCTGATACTGCGCGCTCAGCTCCTCCAGCTCGGCGAACAGCGGCACGTTCTCCTCGCGGAAGATCTCCGCGTCCGTGCGAAAGCGCGCGACGGTCGTCTCGAGCCCCGGTCTCGTGTAGCCGAGCTCGAGGAGCCTCTTCGACAGGCGGACACTCTGCTCGTGCGCCTGCGGGAAGATCTCGGTGGAGAACCGGAGGTGTGCCTTCTCCTTGTCGGCGTCCGCGGTGTCACCGGTATAGGCGACCATGGCGAGCGTGCCGGCCTCGTCGATGAGCTCCTCGAGCTGGGACCAGCGCTTGAGCCAGTCCTCTACGTTGTCGTTGGAGAGCGGGGCGGAGGCGAGATCCTCGAAGTACGGTGCGACGTCGGGCCAGCCGGCACCTGCAAATGCCGCGGGGGATTCGGGAAGGGAAAGCGTTTGCACGACGGTTGAGCTCCAGCATCGGAAAGGAAAACGAAAGTTGTCCCGGCGAGCGGAACGACACTAGTGGAAGTTGGGGGATCCGCCTTGGTGGGTCCCGACCGAGGGGCTCGCGTCTCTCTACCGGGACGATGGCGATTCCTCGCCTCCGCCGCGGCGCGGCTCCGCTCGGAATGACAACGAACCCGCTACCCGCCTCCCGCCTCCCGTCAGTCCCTGTACGGATCGAACTCCCTCTCCCCCGCCATGACCACGACGAGCGGCCGGAGCGTGTGCAGGACCTCCACCGTCCCCTCCTGCGCGGCGAGGACCTCCGGCAACCGCCGATAGGCGTGCGGGCTCTCATCCAGACCCCCGCCGCGGAGAATGACTCCCTTCGCATTCACCCACTCCTGCATCATCTCCGGGGACACACGCCCGGGCGTGAGCACCACGCCCGTCTTCCGATTTCGCTTCCCCGCCGCCTGCGTGCGCGACATCACGCGACCCGCGCCGTGCACCGTCGAGTACAGCGCCCCACGCTGTGCCTCCGCCACCTGCTCGCTCACCGCGTTAGGCTCGACGCCCCGGACGATCACCGCGTCGTCGCCCATCGAGCCGCCGACGAACCCACGCTGCCCCGGGAACGCCGGGGTCGCGCCCTTCCGCACGACGATCATCTCCTCGCCGCCATGCGTCTCGCGCCACGCGAAGTTGTGGTGGTTGTGCACGAGGTCCAGTTCGGTGACACCGAGGATCTCCACGACCTTGCGGGCGACCCATTCCCGGCCGGCGTACGCGTACCGGCCGGCGAGGTTCATGAGGTGCCAGTAGTCGTGGCCCGCCGGCGCAGCGAGGTCGAGCAGGGCTTCGCGCTCCGGGGCGCGTTCGCCCCACCCCTTGCCTTGGCTGATCGCGATGAAGCTCGACGCGATCGTATGCCCGAAACCTCGGCTCCCAAAGTGCACGCCGACCCAGATGTCACCCCTCTCATCCGCGAAGACGTCGACGTAGTGATTTCCGCTTCCCACAGTCCCGAGCTGTGACCGCGCCTTGTGCAGCAGCTCGCGGCGATGGTTGTGCGGCACGGCGTCCCACGCGGCATCGTCGAACAGCGGATGGTCGACGGGCGCATCGTCTGCGCGGTTGTTCCGCCCGATGCCGAAGCTGACCGTTCCGGCGATCTCGTCGGCGAGCCCTGTGAGCGTGCGGCGCACTTCCTCGGGGGAGTCGCCGAGTTGCGCGAGCGTGAGGTCGGTGTGAATCGCTGCGTTGCCACAGGCGATGTCGAACCCGACGCCGACGACGGACACCTGGTCGTGATAGGCCGCGACACCGCCGATCGGCATCACGTACCCGACGTGTCCGTCTGCCATGAGCGCGGCGTCAGCGGCGCGCGAGCGGACGTCCTCGAGCTGCGCGAGCGTGGCGGGGTCGTGCGAGCCAAAGATCTTCATTGAGCGGAGACGCGGCGTTTCTCGGGAAACGGGAAGAGGGAAACCGGAAAGGAACCTGCGAGCTGAATGCCGTGAAGCATACAAAGGCCTCGGAACGCTTAGCGTTCCGAGGCCTTTGTCCGTTCCCGTTCCCTTCTCCCTTTTCCCGCATTACAAGCAGGCTACCAAAGACCGACGGGACTCCGCTCACCACGCCTCACGCTTTCACCGCTACGCGATCGGCACGATCCGTCACCCGCATCTCGCCGCCGGCCCCCCGCGTTCCTCG
>Ga0310900_10000994_pt1 | contig 10722 bp, 7 predicted proteins | sample C24D1metaG_FD_203879 | JGI IMG/M metagenome (GOLD analysis project Ga0310900, IMG submission 203879) | Lab incubated soil microbial communities from West Virginia University Organic Research Farm, Morgantown, WV, United States - C24D1 | ecosystem: Environmental > Terrestrial > Soil >...
CGGCAACGCCAGCCGGGGGGCTCGCAGCGCTCGCCGGGGTCGGCGCAGCTTGCCGGGGAGGAATGCTTGTCGGGAGTTATTCGAGCGGCCGAATCGCACGACATCCCTGAAGTGCGGCAGATGCTGGAGGAATATGTCGCGTGGATCGGGCTCGACCTCGCATTCCAGGAGATCGACGCCGAGCTCGCCGGGTTGCCGGGCGACTATGCGCCGCCTCGCGGGGCGTTGTTCGTGGTTCCGGACGGGGCGGGACTTGCCGCCATGATTGGCGTCCGCGAGCTCGAGGGGAACATTTGCGAGATGAAGCGTCTGTTCGTGCGGCCCTCGGCGCGCGGGCGCGGGCTTGCGAAGCAACTCATCGCGGTCGCGCTGGATGAGGCGCGGCGGCTGCGCTATTCCGAGATCAGGCTCGACACGCTGCCGATGATGGGCGACGCACAGTCGCTCTACGTCTCACTCGGTTTTCGCGACATCGCGCCGTATTACGACACGCCGATCGCCGGCACGCGTTTCATGGCGAAGCGGCTGTGACAGTCGTATGATGGTTCCACAGTGATTTTGCGCCGTGGATTCGTGGCGGCATCAGCCGTCCTGATGCTGGTGATCGGGCTGTCGTTCCTGGCCTCCGCCCAGGCGCCGTCGATCACGGTCATCGCGCGCGAGGGCCGCAAGCCGCTGCCGATCACGTCGATCAACAGCCAGGATTACGTCGCCGTGGACGATGTCAACGCGGCGTTCGCGACGACGTCACGCGAGGATCGCCTCGCCGGCGGACTGACGATCACGGCGCGCGGCCGATCGATCGTCCTCACCGAAAACCAGAACGTCGTGTCGGTCGCCGGCCGGCTGGTCACGCTGCCGGCGCCGCCGCTGCGCCGTGACGGCAAGTGGTTCGTGCCCGCGGAATTCCTGCCGCGCGCGCTGTCCGCCGCCCTCGATGTCCGCCTCGATCTGCGCCGCTCCGCGCGGCTGCTGATCGTCGGCGACCTGCGCGTGCCGCGCGTCGTCGCGCGCATCGATGCCGGCGCGAACAACGTGGCGGTGACCTTCGACATCACGCCGAATACCGAGACGCGCGTGAATCAGCAGCCAGGCCGCCTGATCGTGCAGTTCGATGCGGACGCGCTCGATTTGAGCATTCCGCTCGTGCCGCAGCAGGCCTTCGTGCAGAACATCACACCGGGCGATACGCCGACGACCATCACCGTGACGCTCGGGCCGCGCTACGCGCTGCATCGCGTCACCAACTCGCAGCCGGATGCCGGCTCGGGACGATTGACGATCGATTTGATGCCGGCGACCACGGATGTCGCGCCGGTGCCGGCCCCGCCCGCAGCGGCGCCTGACACGCGCCTCGTGATTCCGGCGCAGGGTCCCTCGACGGGCCTGCGCACCGTCGTCATCGATCCCGGTCATGGCGGCGACGAGCTCGGCACGCAGGGCGCCAAGGGCACGATCGAGAAAGAGATCACGCTATCGGTCGCCCGCCGGCTGCGCACGCTGATCGAGAGCCGTCTTGGCTTGAAGGTGTTCCTGACCCGCGAGGACGATCGCACGATGCCGCACGACGATCGATCGGCCTTCGCGAACAACCATCGCGCCGACGTGTTCCTCAGCATCCACGCCAACTCCGCGGTGCGGCCAACGGTCAGGGGCGCCGAAGTCTATTACCTGACCGTCGAGCGCGCCGAAGCCGAGGCGCGCAAGAAAGCCGACGAGAACGCGACGACGCTTCCTGCGCTCGGCGGCGGCAATCGCGCCATCGATCTGATCTTGTGGGAAACGGCGCAGGCCCGTTATCTCGAACAATCGGCGACGCTGGCCGGCTTCATCGAACAATCGCTCCGGGCGCGCATCGATATGAGCCCGCGCGCCGTGCAACAGGCGCCGTTTCGCGTGCTGGTCGGCGCGAACATGCCAGCCGCGCTGGTGGAAATCGGCTACCTCTCGAACGCCGAGCAGGAAGGGCAGCTCGCAACCGCGTCATACCAGGATCAGGTCGCGCAGGCGCTGCTCGACGCGCTGATCAAGTTCCGCGAATTCCTTGAACACTAGTGGCCCGAAGGTGAAGACCAAAGTGACCCCATCGCCAAATCGGCGATGGGCAGTCATCACGCTGATCGGGTGCGCCGCCGTGGTGTTCGCGGTCGTGTTGTTCACTGGATTGAGCCGTTTGCTCAGCCGGCCCGCACCGGGGACCGCCGCGGTCGATCCGGTGGTTGCGCCGCCGGCGCCCGTGACGACGCCGGCGGTTCCGAAAATCAAAGCGACACTGTACTTCGCATCGGCAGACGGCCTGCACCTCGTGCCGACGGAGCGCGAAGTGCCGCTGGCCGAAGGCGCCGTCGCCCAGGCGCGATCAATTCTCGAAGCGCAATTGTCCGCGGAGGCGCCGTCGCCGTTTGTCTCGACCATTCCGAAAGGCGCGCTGCTGCGCGGCATCTTCGTCTCCGAGCGCAACGAGGTGTTCGTCGATCTCGATCCGGCGATTCGCACCGCGCATCCCGGCGGCACCATGCAGGAGCTGATGACGGTCTATACCATCGTCAACGCGGTGCTCACCAACCTGCCCAACCTCCAGGAAGTGCAGATCCTCATCGGCGGGCAGGAAGCCGACACGCTCGCGGGACATGTGGACTTGCGGCGGCCGCTCAGAAAGAATGAGTCACTGATACAACATGACGCGCCTTAACGATCGTTCCCCCGACGAGCTCCGCCCCACCATCATCACTCCAGGGTTTACGATTCACGCGGAGGGCTCCGTCCTGATCGAGGTGGGCAACACGCGCGTGATCTGCAACGCGAGCGTGGAAGACAAGGTGCCGCCCTTTCTCCGCAACACCGGCAAGGGCTGGGTCACGGCGGAGTACGGCATGCTGCCGCGCGCAACGTCGACCCGATCCAATCGTGAAGCCGCCTCGGGCAAGGTCGGTGGCCGGACGATGGAGATCCAGCGGCTGATCGGGCGATCGATGCGATCGGTGATCAAGCTCGAGGACCTGGGCGAGCGGACGATCTGGCTGGACTGCGACGTCATCCAGGCCGATGGCGGCACGCGGTGCGCGTCGATCACCGGCGCGTTCGTCGCGCTCGTCCTCGCGCTCGGGAAGATCAAGGACGCCGGCCATCTGAAATCGATCCCGGTCTCCGATTACGTCGCTGCCACCAGCGTCGGCATCGTCGCCGGCATGCCGCTGCTCGATCTCGCCTATGAAGAAGACTCGAAGGCCGACGTCGACATGAACGTCGTCAAGACCAGCGACGGACGCTTCGTCGAGATCCAGGGCACGGCGGAAGCGGAGCCCTTCGGAACGGACACGCTCATGGGCATGCTCGCGCTCGCCGACAAGGGCATCACCGATCTCATCGCCCGGCAGCGCGCCATCGTCGGACCCATCCTTGGCCGCTGACGGCGCAGAATACCAGCCACAGAAGGCACAGAAGGCACAGAAGGCACAGAAGGCTCAGAAACACGTTCGATGCGCCTGTTAATCGCAACCACAAATCCCAACAAGCTTCGCGAGATTCGTCCGCTCCTCGCCAATCTTCACATCGAGCTGGTGACGCTTGCCGACATCGATGCGATCCCGGAGCCCGAGGAAAGCGCGCACACATTCTGGCAAAACGCGCGCATCAAGGCGCTCGCGTATGCGAAGGCGTCTGGACTCATTTCCGTCGCCGAGGATTCCGGCCTCGAAATCGAGGCGATGAACGGCGAGCCCGGCGTGCTCTCGGCGCGCTTCATGGGCGCGGCGACGCCGTATCCGGATCGCTTCACGGAAATCTTCCGGCGCATCAACGGCCACGATCGATCGGCCAGGTTTGTGACCGCGCTCGTCGTGGCGCGCGGCAACGAAATTCTGTTCGAGACGGAGACGACGATCGACGGTGAGATCGCGCGCGATGCATCAGGCGCGCACGGCTTTGGCTACGATCCGATCTTCTGGTATCCGCCGCTGCAGAAGACGACCGCTCAGCTTCCGGATCCGGAGAAGGCGATCGTCTCGCATCGTGCACGCGCCTTCCGGGATCTGCACCGTTGGCTGGCGGCGAGGCCGTTCTGATCAGATTCCTCCGTATCCCCTCCAAACTGTAATTACCTTCCTGCAATCGCGCGAAAAACGCGCACAAAGGCCCGTCGCGGCCTCGGCATGCCTTTTCCACTGATCCAGATTTGTTTGCCCTTGGACCGTTCCTGGGATTGAGGATTCAGGTCATGAGATCGCGAGGCTTGCCTTTAGCGTTGGCGACATTGCTCGGCGCGGTGCTTTCTCCGTGGCACGAACATGCGGGCGCGCAGACCGGAAGCACGTCTGGCATCGTGATCAGCGAGTACCGCTTTCGCGGAGCGAGAGGCACCAGCGACGAGTTCATCGAGCTGTTCAACGCAGGCAATGCGCCGATCGACGTCAGCGGCTGGTTGATTCGATCGTCGACCAACACGAATCCGCCGGCGCTCGTGACGGTCGCGACGATTCCCGGTCCGGCCGTTTCCAGACCTAGCACCATCATCAATCCCGGCTGCTACTACCTGGTCGCCAACAACGCCACCAACGGCTACGGCGGCACCGTCACGCCGAACCTGACCTACACGATGAGCATCAGCGATAACGGCGGCGTGGCGGTGGCGAGGACCCCGCTGGACATCGTCGATCAAGTCGGACAAGGCACGCAGCCGACCGCGTACGGTGAAGGGCAACGTTTGACGTTCGCCAACCTGGGTATCAGCCTGACCACCGACGTTGAGCGCGGCATCGAGCGCCGGCCCGGCGGCGCGCTTGGCCACGTCGATACCAACGACAACCTGACTGACTTCCAGGTGAACGCAGTTTCGCGTCCGCAGAACGCGTCCACATGCCTGGTTCGGGTCAACCTCGCGATCACCGCGTCGACATCGGCGCCCTCGGTCGAGCAGGGACAGCCGCTGACGGTGTTCGCCAATGTCACTCCCGGCACCGTGCCGCCGAGCAGCGGTATCCAGGTGACGGGCGATCTCAGCGAGGTCGGTGGAAGGCCGGCGACTCCGTTTGCCGACAATGGCGTCGCGCCGGACAGGTTCGCCAACGACAACATCTTCACGGCAGAAGTATTCGTGGCGCAAAACAACCCGCTTGGCGTGAAACAGATCACGCTGACGGCGACCGACGCGCAATCGCGCAGCGCCTCGGGCACCGCCACGGTGAACGTCACCCTGCCCGCCCGGTTGTACCTGCCGCATGAAGTCCAGGGCAGCGGCGTCATGTCGCCGATCGCGATCGGCACGCCGGTCGTCGTTCGCGGCGTCGTCACCGCACTCCAGAGCCGCGGCTTCTTTATGCAGACGGAAGTCAACTCGGAAGACGCCGACCCGGATACGTCTGAAGGCCTGTTTGTTGCCGTTGGCGGTTCGCTTCTCGCCGCGGCGCAGGTTGGCCATGCCATCACGGTGAACGGCGCCGTCGCGGAGCTCGTGCCGGTGACCGATCCGACAAGCCCGTCGCTGACGGCGTTGAACTTCGTCACGTCCGTGTTTGACCTCGGCGATGGTGGGTTGCCGGCACCTGTGGCACTCACAACGGAGGAGGTCTCGGACGCCGGAACGCTTGACCAGCTCGAGCGATTCGAGGGTATGCGCGTGCACGCATCGTTGGTGGCCGTCAGCGGCACCGGCGTTGACGGCGCGTTCTACGCCGTGGTCAATGGACAGGCGCGTCCGTTCCGCGAGCCTGGTGTTGAATCCGGCTACCCGGTGCTGCCGTGCGCGGTGGGTCCGTGCAACGTGCCGCTCTTCGACGGCAATCCGGAACGCCTGCGCGTGGATACGGATGGACAGCTCGGCGTCGCCGCGGTTGACGTTTCCAGCGGCGCGACGATGAACGTGACCGGCCCGCTCGACTTCGAGTCGCGCACGTTCACGATTGTTCCCGATGCGCAGGTGACCTTTGCCGGCGGCATGAGCGTCCTCGCGGCCCCGGCCGCGGCGGCCAATCAATTCACCGTCGCATCGTTCTTCCTGGGCGGAACCGTGAACGCGAATCGGCTGGCGAAGGCGGCGATCGCGATTCGCGACGGCCTCAACATGCCCGACATCATCGGCGTGCAGGAGGTGGAGGACCTCGCCGCGTTGACGGCACTCGCGCAGGCCATCGACGACGGCGCGGCCGCAGGCCAGGCACCGAATTATGAGGCGCAGTTCCTCGAGGATTCGGATGCAGGCGTCGGCGTCCTGGTCAAGCAGGCCGGCGGCCGGGTCACGGTCGACTCGTTCGAAGCGGCCGGCGCTGACGCGGTGATGTTGCGCGCCATCGTGGCCGGGCCTTCGACGATGTTGCCGCAGGCGGTCACGGTGATCGTCCCGCACCTGCTGTCGAGAGACGGTTCGGAAACGGGTGACGCGGCCGGCGCCCTGGTGCGCGAGCAGCGCAAGGCGCAGGCCGAAGCCCTGGCGAACTTCATCCAGTCGCGCCAGAGCCCGACCGAGGCGATCGTCGTGATGGGCGACTTCAACGGGTTCTCCTTCAACGACGGCTACGTCGACGTGGTCGGCACGGTTGCCGGCACCCCGGCGACGGGCGATCAGGTTGCGACGCAGACCACTTCTCCGGTGTCGCCGCCTCCGGTCAACCTCGGCGATCTGATGCCGCCGGCGGAGCGTTATTCGTCGGTGTCGAACGGCAACGCGCAGGCGCTCGATCACGCGCTGGCGACAGCGAACCTGGCGTCACAATTCGCTGGTGCGGCGCGCGCGCGCATCAATGCCGATTTCCCCGCGATGCTGAGCGGTGTCGTCCTAAGCCCGAGCCGCCTGTCGGATCGCGATCCGATGGTCGTGTATTTCACGTTCCGGGCGGACACGCTGGCTCCGGTGATCAGCGACGTCCCTGGCGATCAGGTCGTCGAGGCGACCAGCGGCAGCGGCGCCACGGTGAACTACAACACGCCGACAGCGACAGACAATCTCGACCCGGTCGTCGCGGTCACGTGTGCGCCTGCGAGCGGCGGCGTATTCGCGCTCGGCAATACCGGCGTCTTCTGCTCGGCGCAGGACGCCGCGGGCAACGTCGCCGAAGCGTCGTTCACGGTCTCGGTTCGGGACACGACTGCGCCGGACCTCACCGTGCCGTCGGACATCGTTGAAGAGGCAAATGCGGCGGCGGGCAATGTGGTGTCGTTTGTCGCGTCGGCGACGGATGCCGTGACCGCTTCACCGTCAATCGCCTGCTCGCCTGTGAGCGGCAGCGTCTTCGCGCTCGGCACGACCACCGTGCAGTGCTCGGCGCAGGACGGCGCGGGGAATAGGTCGACTGACTCGTTCACGGTGACGGTGCGCGATACCACCGCGCCGGCGCTCTTCGTTCCGGGCGACCTGACCGCGGAGGCCGCGTCCGCGGCCGGTGCGGCGGTGTCGTTCGCCATCTCCGCGTTCGATACGGTGACGTCGTCCCCGTCGGTCGGTTGCTCGTCGTCGAGCGGCATGTTCCCGCTGGGCACGACGATGGTGAATTGCTCGGCGCAGGATGCGGCGGGCAACACCTCGTATGGTTCCTTCACGGTCACCGTCCAGGACACGGTGCCGCCGACGCTGACGATGCCGGCGCCGATCACCGCGAGCACCACCTCGTCGTCCGGTCGAGTGATTTCGTTTACCACCACCGCGACCGACGCGGTGACGGCATCTCCGACGGTGAACTGCACGCCCGCATCGGGTAGCAATTTCCCCGTCGGCGACACGGTCGTGACGTGCGCCGCCGCGGATGCGGCGGGCAACGTCGCGACCGGCACATTCCCGGTGGCGGTCACGATGCAGACGCCCCCTCCGCCCGTAGCGCTGCCCGGCCGTCTCGCCGGCGCGGGCACCGTCGTGAGCGGTGAGGACACCGTCCACTTCGCGTTCGATGTGCGGGAATCGGCCGCCGGCGAGCGTGGCTACCTGCTCGCGCAGGTACGCCGCACGCGGAGCAAGCCCACGTTCTTCATCGCCACGCACGTCAGCGAGGTGCAGATGTCGGACTCGCCGAGCTACACGCCCGGAACGAATCCGGCAAGCGGCGTTGACACCGTGATGTTCACCGGGACAGGCGTATTCAATGGCGCCACGGGCTACCGCTTCGTGGTTAACGCGGCGGATCGCGGTGAGCCCGGACGCGATCACGACACGTTCTCGCTCACGGTCTACGCGCCGAACGGCCAGGTCGTGCTGTCGGCGAGCGGCGTGCTCAACTACGGCAATATTCAGTCGCTGAGATAACAGGACCGGGGCCCGCTGTGATCAGCGGGTCCCGTCGATCAATCCGCAGACTCTGCGCTTACGCCCGACCTAGCAAACGCAATTCATGCTCCAGCGTCTGCGCCATGCCTTCTTCGAGTGGCCTAGGGGAGAACCCCAACTCGCGGATCGCCTTGTCGTTCGCGCCGAAGTACGTCGTTCCAGCTAGGACGCGCAGCGCTTCGGGCGTGAACGCCGGTGGCAGCGTGATAAATCGACCGACGCCCGCCATCGCCGCCGCCATGGCGCGCATCCTGCGCGGTCCCGGATGCACGATCGGCGCGCGGACCTTCGCGATCGACGCGGCGAGATCGAACGCGTACTCGAAGGAGTGACGCGGACCCGCGATGATGTAGGTCTCGCCCGGCTTGCCCTGCTCCATCGCGAGGATGTGGCCGCGGGCCGTGTCTTCGATGTGCGCCCAGCAGAAGGCGGTCTTCGCCGGCGTCATCGGCAGCCGCCCGCGCAGCAGATCGACGAGCGCCGTACGCATGCCGCTCGTGTCGCCAGGTCCGTAGACGAGCCCGGGCATCACGATCGTCAGCGGCAATCCCTTTTCCATCTTCGGCAACGCGACGTTGTAATGCGCGATCCATTTCGTGCGGTCGTACTCGCTGAGGTGAGGGCCGTCGTATCGATAAGTTTCGTCGGGGACGGCACCCCTGGTGTCCGAGAACACCGCGACCGTGCTGGTATACACGCCGCGCGGAATTTCCAGGGCGCGCATCGTCGTCAGCACGTTGCGGGTGCCGTCGACGTTGATTTGATCCGCGAGCGGCTCCTTGACGCCGACTTTGTACCAAGCGGCGACATGAAACACGCCGTCGACGCCGGTCATCGGCGCCTTGAGCGTTTCGCGATCGGTGATGTCGCCTAGATGGATCTCCACGCCCAGGGCTTTGAGCATGGCGGCTTTGTCGAGTGATCGGACGAGCGCCGCCACCTTGTAGCCGCGCCCGACTAATTGCTTGACGATCTCCCCGCCGATGAAGCCCGTCGCGCCCGTGACGAAATACTTCGCCATTCCCGGGCAAAGCTTACACCGACAGCGTCGTGACCTCGCGTGCAGCGACGCGAAGATCATGCAACCCGTCGATCAGATCCGCGATCAGATCGTCGGAATGCTCGATGCCGGGCGAGAGGCGGATCAACGTGTCGGCGAGGCCGAGAGCGGCGCGACGCTCCGCAGGGATCGACGCGTGCGTCATGCGCGCCGGGTGGCAGATGAGTGACTTGACGCCGCCGAGGCTCTCGCCGAGCGTGAAGAACTTCCTGTTCGAAACAAACCTCGTGACCTCGTCGGTCGAGCCATCGAGCTCGAACGACACCATGCCGCCGAAGCTGGTCATCTGTTTCCTTGCGACATCGTGACCGGGATGCTGCGGCAGCCCCGGGTAATACACGCGCCTGACGCCGGGACTCGACGCGAGCGTCGCGGCGATCCGGCCGGCATTCTCGGCATGCCGCTGCACGCGCAGCTCCAGCGTCTTCAAGCCGCGCAGCGTCAACCAGCAATCGAGCGGCGCCGGCACCGCGCCAATCGCGTTCTGAAGAAACCTGATCGGCTCGAAGATCGCGGCATCGCGGGCCAGCGCGGCGCCCTGGATCAGATCGGAATGCCCGGCGAGGTACTTGGTCACGCTGTGAACGACGATGTCGGCGCCGAGGGAGAACGGCTGCTGGCAGACCGGCGTCGCAAAGGTGTTGTCGACGACGACGAGCGCGCCCTTCTCATGAGCGATGTTGGCGATCGCCTGGATGTCCGACACGATCAGGCGCGGATTGGTGGGCGTCTCGAGCCAGACCAGCCGCGTTCGATCGGTGATCGCGGATCGCACGGCATCGAGATTCGCCGTATCGGCCGGCGTGATCGTGAGATCGAAGCCCGCGAAGACGCGGTTCAGCAATCGAAACGTGCCGCCGTAGACGTCGAGCGGCACGACGATCTCGTCGTGCGGCCTCAGGTAGGCGTGCAACACCGCGTGTTCGGCGGCGAGCCCTGACGCGAAGACGGCGCAGTGCGTGACGCCTTCGAGATCCGCGAGGACCTCTTCGAGCCGCTGGCGCGTCGGGTTGTTGGTCCGCGAGTAATCGAAGCCGAGATTGACGCCGGGACTCTCCTGCTCGTAGGTCGACGTCTGGTAGATCGGGGCGATCAACGCCCCCGTCGAGGGATCGCTCGGCTGCGCGGCATGAATGGCTCGAGTGGCAAAATGCATGGCTAAATCCTTCTGAAGGCGGCCGCATCGATCCGATGCGTGTTCGACAGTTTCTCAATCGCCGCGTCGACATCGCGGCGTCCTTGCGGGCCGATCAAGAGCCATCGCGAATTGGCGCCGGCGTGATCCGCGACGCGTTCGACCGGCAGGCCGGCCACGGCGACGATTGATGCGACGGCGCTGGATGCCGGCAGAACGCCCGGGAACATCACGCGCAACAACCACGGTGTCGCCGGCGATGAGGGAAACACCGGCCTC
>Ga0310900_10000998_pt1 | contig 10712 bp, 10 predicted proteins | sample C24D1metaG_FD_203879 | JGI IMG/M metagenome (GOLD analysis project Ga0310900, IMG submission 203879) | Lab incubated soil microbial communities from West Virginia University Organic Research Farm, Morgantown, WV, United States - C24D1 | ecosystem: Environmental > Terrestrial > Soil >...
ACCCAGGCGTTGATGATGCGCAGCGGCGTCCACGGCTCGGCGCTGCCGGGCTTGAGCACGAGCGGCATCTTCAACACCGGCGTCGGCGCCCACAGCGAATGCACGCCGGGAGAGTTGCTGGGCAGGACGACTCCGAGCGCGTCGGTTCGCGGGAAAAAGCTGAGCATCTGTCCACGCACCGAGCCGTATCCAGCGTCCAGCACCGACAGATCGAGGCCGCGCGTCAGACCCGCGAGCACGTCTTCCACTTTGTCCAGTACGCCATGCACCTTGTTCATGTTGCGGCGCACGTTGCTGAACGGCATGCCCGTCGTCGCCGACACCTGCTCGACGTATTGCTGCGGCGTCTGCATCGTCCCGCTCTCCGGATCGAGCGGCAGCGTGTCGTTCAGGAAATGATCGGCGGCCTTGCCGGCCATCGCCACGAGATCCGCAACGGCAATGTTCTGCAGCAGCGCTCGTGCTTCTGCCTGCCGCAACAGGTCGCGGCGAATCAGGCCGACGTTCGCCTGGCTCATCGAAACGAACGGCTCGCGCGTGCGGAAATGCGGCGTCACAATTTGATTGACGCTTCGATAGGGTTGCCCCCACCGCAATATTGGCAAGTGAAGCATTTTGACTAACCTCTAACCTCTAACCTCTAACCTCTAACCTCTAACCTCTAATACACGCCCTCGACGACAGATTTTTGGAACCTTGAGAACGGGCGTACATTCCGAACGCCGTCCCACGGGTACTGCTCGCATGGACGCTCGCGCTCGCACTCATCACGCTCGAGAAACCGCGGCATGAAGAACTCCTTCGTGAGCGTCGTCAGCCTGGTGCGGCCGGTCGTGCCGTACTCGACGAGCTTCCAGGGATCGTCGGGATCGACCACCTCGATCATCGCGCGCGGCGCGGGCGGGTAATAAATGATCGCCCAGTTGTCTTCCTTGGCGGGCGGCTTCGAGGGCCCCAGCCCCATGAGCGTGTTGCCATAGGTGGGCCTGAACGACGCGCCTTCCATCAATTCTTCAACCGCGAAGCGATGAAACTGCGGCGTCATCTCGGTGCCGCCGCAGAATACGCCCGTGATGCCGGCTTTCTTCAACGAGATTCGCTCGCACAACGCTTCGAGCAGCTTCGGCGTCGTGAACAGGCACTTGATGTTGTCGTGCGCCTTGAGAAGCGTCAGCGCCTGATCGATCACGTGGCGCTTGTAGAGCTCCATCATTTCCAATTCGCCCATCTTGATCAGCTTGATGACCCAGCGCGGATCGAGATCGACCATGAAGCAGATGCCGCCGCGATACTGCGCCAGATGTTCGATGGCGAGACGCAAGCGCCGCGGCCCGCTCGGTCCCACCATCAGCCAGTCCGAGCCCTTCGGGAATTTGTCGTCCGGGAGTGTCGTGCTGTATTGCTCGTAATCGATCCGGAAATCATTCACGTTGATGCGCGACTTCGGCACGCCTGTGCTGCCGCCGGTCTCGAACGTGTAGATCGGTTGATCCTTGTAGGCGCGTGGCACCCAGCGCCGGACAGGGCCGCCGCGCAGCCACTCGTCCTGGAACAAACCGAACTTATCGAGATCGTCATACGACCTGATCTCCTTGCGGGGATCCCAGCCGGCCTTCTCAGCCCACTGCAGCCAGAAAGGACAGCCGGTTTCAGGACTGAAGTGCCATTGCATCAACTCCCGCACCCACGCATCGAGCGTGGTGCGGGCTTTCTCGAGCTCGGGAACCGCGACGGGCATATCCCGGAATTGTAGTAGAAGATGTCAGAAGCGTCGCTTCGGTGCAGGTTGCTTTTTCTGGAGGCCAAGCAGCTTCGTCGTCAGCTGCATCCGCACCTGCGGCGTGAGCGGGAGAAACGCCGGGGTCCTGCCGACGTATTGGATGTATCCAGCCTTCTCAATCAGCGTCGATTCGAGCAACGCCACGCCCGAGACATAGATCAGCAGGTAGGTGAGGAGCGCCGGGCCCAATAGACCGGGCACACCGCCGGTAGCGGCGCCGATCAAGCCGAATCCCCACCACAACAGCGCTTCGCCAAAATAATTTGGATGCCGCGTGTAGCGCCACAGGCCGGTGTCGAGCACCTTGCCGCGGTTGACGCGGTCGGCGCGGAAGCGGCGCAACTGCTCGTCGGCGAGGCTCTCAAAAACCAGCCCGGAGACAAACAGCAGGAGGCCGAGGTAGTCGAGCATCGTGAGTGACGGGGACCCCAGCGAGACGATCGCGAAATAGATCGGCAGCGACACAATCCACGCGATCACTGCCTGCAGCAGGAAGACCTTGAAGTAGCTGACCAGCCACCAATGCTCGTACTGATCACGCCACTTCACATAGCGAAAATCCTCGCCCTGCAGCCTGGTGCGGATGCCGAGATGAACTCCGAGGCGGATAGCCCAGATCGCCAGCAGCGCCAGCGTCAGGTGCGCGCGCAGCGGGACGCCATCGCTGGTGAAGTAATAGGTCAGGCCAATGACGAGGATGCCGGGGCCCCACGCCACGTCGGCAATGCTCGAGTTCTGCAGACGAAGTGATGCCGCCCACAAAACCGTGAACAGAATGAGGATCGCGGCGAGGCCGAGTAGTAACAAATGTTCTTATCTGGGTCCGAACCGCGATGCCAGGTGATCGATGAGCGGTTGTTTCTCGGCGTCGCTGACGGCGGCGCCCCAACGCATCATCTTTTCGACCGATCGCGTCCAGCCCGCGGGGGTGAGCCTCTGCTGTTCAATCATATCGGCGTCATGGCACGTGAGGCACACCCTCTTGTAGGTGGCCGCTCCGGCTTCCGCGGAAACATGCGACGCCACGGGCTTTGGCGCGAAATGCTGCGCAAGATAGGGCTGAAGCACCTCGCGCTCCTCAGGAGTGATCTGCGATCCCCAGCGGACCATCTTGTTGATCGAATTCGTCCAACCGGTCAGCGAGAGTCTCTGCGACGTGATGATGTCGGATTCATGACAGATCACACATCGATCTTTCAGCACGTCGGCGCCAGGGCCAGGCGGCAACGATTGCGTTGACACCATTTGGCTGGCCAGCAGCATGCCGCCGAACGCAAGAAGTGTTCGGCTCATTTGACTTCAACCCTGACGGAATCATATTGATTCCAGAGATATCCAGAAGGATTCCACTGCGAGACGGCCGGCTGCATATTGCCCTGGTTGTCGGTGGCCCGCGAAAGAATCAGATACGACTGCGGCTTCGCCGCGTTGAACGCATGTTCGAACCGCCGCCACGTGAAGCGCGCCTGCTCGCCGGTGAGCCGCGCCGCCTGCCACGTGGCGCCGTTGTCGATCGAGACGTCCACCTTGGTGACGTCGTTTTCGCCGGCCCATGCAAAGCCGGCGACGGCAATCTTGCCAACCGGCAGCGATGCGCCCGTGCCAGGCGTCGTGATCAGCGATTTCACCGCGAGGCCCTTGAGCGGCTCCATGTCCTTCGCATCGACGGCGGCGCCGGGCGCGACGCGCTTGTTCGGGTAGCGATAGCCGGTCACGAACCAAAAACTGTCGGTGTCCTTCGCGAGCACGTTGAGCGCGTTCAGCCACTTCACCGAATACGCGCCTTCCCATCCCGGGACGACCGCGCGCAGGGGCATGCCGTGCGGCAGCGGAATCGGCTGGCCGTTCATGTCCCACGCGATGATGGTGTCCGGGTGCATCGCCTTCGCCATCGGCACCTGGCGCACGAATGCCGGCATGGTGCCTGGCGGACGATCGGCGGCGTGCATCTCGACGTTGAGGCCGGACGTCTTCACGCCGGCCTTCTTGAGCAAGTCGGACATGCGGGCGCCGGTGAAGCGGGCGGTGCCGACCGCGCCCTTCTCCCACTGAATTCCGGCAAGCGCGGGCTCGAAGAAGGCGCGGCCGTTGCCGGCGCATTCGAGCGTCGCCGTAATCGTCACGGCCGGCAGCTTCTTGATCTCGTCGAGCGTGAGCGAGATCGGCGAGTTCACCTCGCCGCCGATCTTGAGGGCCCACGTCGAGGCATCGACCTGCGGGACCGGCATGTGCGATCGCACGTAGAACAGTTCGTTCGGCGTGATGAACGAGTCGAGCAGCGCCACCGGCGTTTCAAAGTCGGGCGGCCGCATCGAGCGGACGATCAGTTTTTCCTTGCCGAAGCGCTGCGCCGCGGTCTGCGCCTGGGCGAACAACTCAGCGGGCGCCAGTTTCAGGGCTGCGCCGGCCATCGCCAGCTGCGCCAACAGGTCTCTGCGCGAAATCATTCGGCGATTATATAGTGCAGTCTCTCGCATGAGCCCGTCGAATCAGATTCCCGATCGCGTGTCTTCGCTCGAGCTGTTCTTCGATCTGGTCTTCGTGTTCACGATCACGCAGGTCGCGGAGGTCGTGGTCCATCATCCCGACGCCAGCGGCATCGCCCATGCCGCGATCGAGTTGAGCGTGCTGCTGTGGATGTTCGGCGGCTATGCATGGTTGACCAACGCGGCCGGGCCGGATACCTGGCCGCGGCGCGTGTTGCTCCTGCTGGGCATGGCGGCGTTCTTCGTCTGCGCGCTGGCCGTGCCGCACGCGTTCGATGAAGACGGGCTGGCCTTTGGCGCAGCCTACCTGATCGTCAACCTCATTCACCTCGGCGGCTTCTTTCTTGATTCGGGCCGCACGCCGATCCAGGCGGTGATCAAGCTCGCGCCGTTCAACCTGACGAGCGCGGGCCTGGTGCTCGCAGCGGGATTTGTCACCGGCCCGATCGACTGGCTGTTGTGGGGCGGCGCGATCGCGGTGCAGGTCGCGACGCCATTTCTCGCGCACGCCGACCGCGGATTCGTGCTGAACCCGACGCACTTCGCCGAACGCCACGGCCTGATGATCTTGATCGTTCTCGGCGAGCTCCTGGTCAGCGTCGGCCTGGCGGCGGCCGCGTCCTCGCGGCACGCGGACCTCGCGCTGATCCTTGGCGTGCTTGCGGGCCTCTCCGCGTCGGCGGCAATGTGGTGGGCGTACTTTGCCGGTGAAGACGAGAAGGCGGCGCGCGCGCACGAGAAGGCGACGATCCGCCGCCGCGCCGTTCACGGTCTGCTCGGCTTCGGCCTCGCGCACTTGATCATGATTTTCGGCGCGGTGGCCATCGCGGCGGCGACGAAATTATCGCTGCAGGAACTGCTTGGTCCGATGGACGGCTTCAGCGCCTGGCTGATGGCTGGCGGATGCGCGCTCTACTTGATCGGCGGCGCGGTGTTCCGCGGCGTGATGGGTCACGGCTCGCCGATCCCGCGCATCTTCGGCGCAATCGCCGCGGCATTTGTCGCCCCGGCCGGAGCCCGCGGATCGACGGCGCTCGCGCTGGCGTGCGTGGCATTCGTGATCGCCGGAACCTTGTTCGTGGAGCGCGCGATCGATCGGAAAAAGGAACCTGCCACATTTTTACGAAACGCGTAATTTACGAATCGCGAAAAAATGTGGCAGGTTCCGTTTTCAGGACTCGAGCCGATCCAACAGGGCGCGCCAGCGCCGGCGTGCTACGGTCATTGCCTGGCCATTGCCGAGCAGTATCTCACCCGTGCCGTCGCTGAACGGCTTGGCTTCCTTCACCGCATCAAGCCTGATAATCGCGTTCCTCGACACCTGGAAGAAGCTCTCCGTGTCGAGACGACGGGCAAGCGAGGCAAGAGTGGGTTGCATCGAGAGTTGCTCGGTCGTCGTCAACAGATGTGTGACCCCGTCGACGAAGATGAACGCGACGACTTCGTTCGCCGGCACCACGCGGAATCGATTGCCGCGCTTGGCGAGGAAGCGCGTCGGCGCCATGCCGTCCGCTTGGGTGAGTTGCTCGAGCGCGCGATCGCGTCCCGCCCCAGCCTTGGCGGAGGCGGAGCGCACGCGATCGAGCGCCGCGGCCAGCCGGGCGCGATTGACCGGCTTCAGCAAGTAATCGAGCGCCGACAGCTCGAACGCATCGACCGCGTACTGATCGTACGCGGTGCAGAAGATCACCGCCGGCCGCGGCTTCCCGAGCGACGCCGCGACATCGAGTCCGCTTGCTCCGGGCATCTGGATGTCGAGCAGGACCAGGTCTGGCGCGAGCTCAGCAATCTGTTCCGCCGCTTGCACGCCATCATCGGCTTCGCCGACGACTTCGACATCGGCATGCGCGCCGAGCAGCTGCTTCAACCGCTCGCGCGCCGGCTGCTCGTCGTCAATCACCAGCGTGCGGATCATTGGGCTTTCACCACGAGCACCGTCACGTCGTCCTGATCCTGCCGTGAGCCGCGGAATTGACGAATCGTGTCGAGCACGGCCGCGCAGACTTCCGCGGCGCTCCGCTCGCGATAACCGTCGATCAATTGCATCAGTCGATCTTCGCCGAATTCAGCGTCGCCATCATCACGCGCCTCGCTGACGCCGTCGGTGTAGGCCACCAACAGGGTGCCGGGTGCCAGCATGATCTCGTGGGCGCCAAAGGTGCCCGCTTCAATCAGTCCAAGGGCAGGTCCAGTCGCGCCTAAAGCGACCGATGTGGAGGCAACCCCGTCTTGGGCTTGCCTGATCAGAATTGCCGGGTGACCCGCATTCACGATCGTCAGGCGCGATGTGGATGCGTCGATGACGCCGTAAATCGCCGTCGCGTAGCGAGCGCCATCGGTCGTCGCATAGACATCACGATCGACTGCGGCCATCAAGGCTTGCGGATCGAGATGTGCCAGTCGGGCCGCCGTGTTGACTCGGGCCTGGACGGCGGACGCGACAAGACCTGCAGCGACGCCTTTCCCCGATGCATCTCCAAGCAGCAGCGCCCATTGTGATTCGGCGATCGCGAACACATCGTAAAAGTCGCCGCCAACGCCGCGCGCCGGCAATGATGCCGCGGCGCAATCAAAGCCGGCGATCTTCGGCAGCGCCCCCGGCCACATATCCGACTGCACCTTCGTTGCGGCCACGATGTCACGTTCCGTCGTCAGGGTCGCGAGCCGCGCGCGCACGCGATCGAGCGTAGCCGCGAGCTTGGTCCGCGACACCGGCTTCAGCAGGTAATCGGTCGCATCGACGGCGATCGCGTCGAGGGCGTAAGTCTCGAACGCGGTGGCGAAGACGATGAACGGCCGCGGTTCGGGGAGCGATGCGGCGAGCGCCGTGCCGCGAACTTCGGGCATTTCGACATCGAGGAACAGCAGATCCGGCCGCGTTGCCTGAATGACGAGGCGCGCCTCGTCGGCGTTGCCAGCCTCGCCGACGACCGACACGTCGCCCACCGCATCGAGCAGCTGGCGCATCCGCACGCGCGCCGGCGGCTCATCGTCGACCAGCACCGCACGAATCATGCTGCGACCTTGACGTGCGGCATGGCGATTCGCGCCACGGTGACGCCGGCGGTTTCGTCGCGCGTCAAGCCGAACGACGCGCGATCGCCGAAGTGGCCCTTCAATCGCTCGCGCACGCTATGGAGACCGAAACCCTCGCCCTCACGCGACCGCCCGGCCCGTGATTCAGCACCCGGTCCGGTGTTCCGCACTTCCAGCGTCACCTGGTCCGAGGTCGTCCTGACGATCACGTCGATGCGGCCGGGGCCTCGCGCCTGCGACACGCCGTGCTTGACCGCATTTTCGAGCAGCGTTTGCAGCAGCATCGAGGGCACGAGCGGGATCGGCGACTGATGATCCGAATCGATCGTGCAGGTTAGCCGCTGCCCGAAACGCGCCTGCTCGACGTCGAGATACGCGCGCGCGAAGGTCAGCTCTTGATCGAGCGGCGCCCACTCCGAATCCGAGCGGCGCAGCGTATATCGAAAGACCTCGGCGAGCTGCTCGACAGCCTCGTCGGCGCGACCCGGGTCAGTGTGAATCAGCGACGCGATGGCGTTCAGCGCGTTGAACAGGAAGTGCGGATTGATCTGCGCGCGGAGCGCCTTCAGCTCCGACTTGCTCGACTGGAGCCGCAACTCCTGCGCGAGCTGCTCCTGCTCGACCCGTTTTCGCTGGAGCCGGATGTTCTCGAGCATGAAACCGAAGACGCCGCCGAGCGATCGGAGCAGCGCCAGATCTTCCGACAGGAGGCGGCGAGTGCGGTGGTCCTGCGTCACGCTGATCCGTATCACGGCGCCCGATACCGGACTGGTCAGCTTGACGTCCGTCTCGCTGACGGGCTCGAAGATCGCGCGCGAACCCACCAGCACGACGATCTTCGCGCCGAAGATCTCGCTCAGTCTGGCCTCCGCGGCTTCGATGAGCGTGTGTTCATCGGTGGCCGGCTGCATGGCGGCAAGCACGTGCTTCACCGCGTCAACCGGCGTGAATTCGCGGCCGAGCCAGAGCCGATCGAGCAATCGCTCGGTGCGCGACATCAGCCACGGCATGACCATGGCGAGCGGTGCCAGCGCTACGGCGAACAGCCACGGACGCGCCATGCCGCCCGGCAGGGCGTCCAGGAACGGCAGCGTCGCGGCCATCGACACGCCGAGCACCATGACGCTCAACAGCAGCAGCACCGCCCGCTTGACCACCAGGTCGTAGAACTCGAAGCGGTTCTCGAAATAGATCGAGGCGATCATGAAGAAGATCGGCGAGCTCTTCGAAACCCGCTCGAGGATCATGCCGAGCAGCTGCTGCTCGCGGAGGAAAATCAGGATGATGAAGATCGTGCTCAGGCCGACGAACCCCGCAATCATCACGTTGCGCAGCTTGAGCTGATCGGCGGTGCGCTGCCGGGGCGGGCGGCGCAGCATTATCAGGCTCGAATAGATGCTGGCCAGCGTGAACAACCCACCGATCGTCACGCCGATGAACATGCCGAACGGTTTCGGATACGGCGCCCAGCCGAAGATCGCGCCAACCATCCAGACGGCCATCGCCGGCCCGAGGATGTACATCCCGGCCAGCGCGTATCGATAGATCGCCGGCGGTGGCGGATCGCCCTCGCAGTGCGATTCGAGATACACCGTGTGCATGATCACCGGCGGAAACAGGAACACGATGAACTGGGCCAGGTCGAGCCCGCCTTCTTCCGTGTAGCGGGTGAAGCTGCGGAATTCGAGCAGTAAGGCGATCACGAACCAGGCCGTGCTGATCGCGAACAGCGCGAGGCCGGCGCGATCGATCCGCCGCCGTACGACCGGCGCGTAACTGCGGCTCGACTCGCCCCAGAGCGGGCTCATCTCCCGCAGGCCGTACACGGTCGCGGCGCCGTAGGCGTAGGCGCCAAACAGGTAGACGAACAGGAAGATCAGGCTGACGACGGTCATGGTCCTGTTGGTTTATACGCCAAAGTCGTGCCCGCAAGACGGGCGCCATCGACCGAACGGCCGAATGGCCTGCTCGAGCGGCGCCCGCAGTATCCTGATCGGCATCAGGGGATACTGCACGTGCTGACACGGTTTGCCCCCGCGCCGACCGGCTATCTGCATCTCGGCCACGTCCTCAACGCCTGGCAGGTCTGGGGAGCGGCGCGGGATCGTGGCGGCCAGGTGCTGCTGCGCATCGAGGATCACGATCGGCAGCGCTCCCGCGTCGAATTCGAGAAGGCGATCGTGGAGGATCTCGCGTGGCTCGGCTTCGCGCACGATGGAGCAATCGTCCGCCAGAGCGAGCGCGATCAGGTCTACCACGCGGCGCTGCAGCGCTTGATTGATCGAGGGTTGGTCTACGGATGCGTGTGTACTCGCGCGGACATCCAGGGCGAGCGGTATCCCAACACCTGTCGCGACAAGGGCATTCCGCTCGGCAGCGAGGTCGGCTGGCGCGTGCTCATGGAGCCCGGCATCGAGCGTTTCGTCGACGGGATTCTCGGGCCGCAGGAGCAGGATCCGAGCCGGCAGTGCGGCGATTTACTGGTGCGCGATCGCAAGGGCAACTGGACGTATCAATACGCCGTGGTTGTCGACGATTACCTGCAGCGCATTACCGACGTGATTCGCGGCGCCGATCTGTTGTCTTCGACCGGCCGACAGATTCGACTCGCGCGGCTGCTCGGAAGGGACGTGCCGCCGCGCTTTCGGCACCACGCGTTAATCATGAAATCCCTCACGCAAAAACTGAGCAAATCCGATCACGACAGCGGCGTCCGAGACTTGCGAGCGTCGGGCTGGACCCGGGAACAGGTCATCCAGAAAGCTGCTAATCTACAAGGATGAAGCAGCTTCTTTTCGCGGTTTTGGCGCTCAGCTTCCTCATTCCGGCCGTCCCGATGGCTCATCCCGGTCACGATCATAAGTTGATGGGCACGATCTCGTCGATCGACAGGAACAAGATCGTGATGAAGACCACCGAAGGAAAAGACATGACCTTCGAGGTCGTCCCGATCACGACGTTCAAGGCGGGCGCCAAGAGAGGCGCGCAGGCTGACCTCAAGGCCGGCATGCGCGTTGTCGTCAACGTTGGCGACGGCGTTGAGCCGCTGAAGGCCAAGGAAGTTCAGTACTCCGCGCCGACGACCACCGCGAAGCAGTGATCCCCGCGCCCCAGCCTGCCTCGCCGACGCGGAGCGAAGGCGGGGCGGCTCTGGCCATTGCGGTCAAGGACGCCACCGAGATCTGGCGTGATGGCCGGTTCCGCTGGGCGGCTGGCCTGCTTCTGCTTCTGCTCATCGCCGCCGTTGCGGGCGGCGTTCACAATCAATCCCAGATCGCCCGGCAGCATGCCGACGCGCAGCGAGCGGAGCGGGACGTGTGGCTCGACAAGGGCGACATGAATCCGCATGCGGCGGCGCACTACGGCGCCTTCGTCTTCAAGCCGGTGCAGCCGCTTTCGGCGATCGATCC
>Ga0310900_10000999_pt1 | contig 10711 bp, 11 predicted proteins | sample C24D1metaG_FD_203879 | JGI IMG/M metagenome (GOLD analysis project Ga0310900, IMG submission 203879) | Lab incubated soil microbial communities from West Virginia University Organic Research Farm, Morgantown, WV, United States - C24D1 | ecosystem: Environmental > Terrestrial > Soil >...
ACAGAATTGAGAGTTCAGAGCTCGTTGAAAAACATTTGGATAATAAAATACAGAGAATAGTTGAATTTTTTAGCGCTTAATGGATTTAACAGAATCTCTTATTATAAGGTTAGTTGGGAATAAAATATTGTCTTGTTTTAATTTTTTGTCCGAATCAATTTGAGTGAGTAGCATTTTAAATGCAGTTTTCCCTATTTCTTCTTTTGCTTGAGAGATGGTGGTCATTGGAGTTTTTAATAAGCAGGAATATCCTTCCTCGTCAAATGAGATAATAGAAACGTCTTCGGGAATTGAAATATCTGATTCTAAAAATGCTTTTAAAATTCCTAAAGTAATTGTGTTGCTTAAAGAGAGGATAGCTGTAGGTAAACCTTCTTTACTTTCAATTAATTGTTTGGCAGAAATATATCCATTTTCCTCACTAAAAGCATTTCCAATAATGCTATTATCATCTATTTTTAAGCCATTAGAAATAATAGTGTCTTTAAACGCATTTATTCGACTGTCGTTTATAGAAGTGCCTGATAATCCTTGAACACATACTATTTTTGTATGTCCTAAATGAATAAGATGGTTGACAGCTTTGGCGGCACCATTATAGTCATCAGATGTAACATATGGAATTTCTATATTTGAAAAAAAACGGTCAATCAAGACTAAGGGAATATTGCTATATACTTTTTCTAAATGTTTATATTCTAATCCTACAGGTGAAGTAATGATGCCGTCTACTTTTCTTTTTTGTAATAAAAGAATAGAATCTCTTTCAATCTTTGTAGAATTGTCACTATCACAAAGAAAGACAGAATAGTTATTTAGTCTAGCTTCTTTTTCAATCAATGAAGCCATTTTAGCAAAAAAAGGATTAGAAATATCCGGAACAATTAAACCAATAGTAAAAGTCTTTTTTAGTCTTAAACTTCTTGCATTTTCATTAAAAGAGAAATTTGAGTCACTGGCAGCTTTCAGTATTATATTTTGTGTTGCTTCGCTTATTCTATATTTGGAACCTAAACCATTAAGCACCCTTGAAATTGTGGAGGGTGTAAAACCTGTCATAATAGTGAGGTCCTTTAGCGTTTTTGCTTCCTTACTGGGCATATTTATAGTGCTATTTAAATATTAGATACAACAAATATAAGTATCTTATGTTAAAAAAAGGGATTTTATTTGGACAAATGAGTTTTTTTAATATCTTTGAACAAACGTTTGTTCTTTAAAGGTTCTTTTTTTAATTATTTTGAACAAACGTTTGTTTGAGTAAGGGGGATAAAGATGATTTTGGAGCGAAGATTTAAAAGTAAAATAGTTGAAACGCCTGTATCGCAATTATAAAATTAGTAATTTGAGTTGGTTTGAGTCTGGGGCAAAATTTTGTTTGCCCTGGACTAATTTAAAAACAATTAAAAACAATTAAAAACAATTAAAAAAATGAAGAAAGTATTATTTATCGGGGAATCTTGGTTCACATATTCAGTACATCAAAAAGGTTTTGATGTTTTTCATACGGCTGAGTATGTTGAAGGAGGTACAAATTTTATGAATCAATTAAAAAAACAAGGTATAGAAGTGGATTATGTTCCGGCTCATAAAATTGAAGCAGAAGTGCCTGACGAGGTAAAAGATTTTAAACAATATGATGTTGTAATCATAAGTGATGTTGGTGCAAACAGTTTTTTATTAGGCAGAAAAACATTCACTCAGTCTAAAGTTGTACCAAATAAACTTCAAGCTATATCTGATTATGTTGAAGAAGGAGGAAGTCTTTTAATGGTTGGTGGTTATTTGTCTTTTACAGGAATTGATGCTAAGGCACGTTTTGGTCAATCACCTTTGAAAGATTGTTTGCCAGTTATTATGCCTGATTGTGATGATAGAGTTGAAATTCCAGAAGGAATTACTCCAATTAAAACAAAAGAACATGCCATTACCAACAACTTACCTAAAGAATGGCCTCTTTTATTAGGATATAATCAATTTTCAGCAAAAGAAAATACTGAAACACTTGCAGTTGTAGGAGATGACCCTTTACTTGTAATTGGGGGATTTGGTAAAGGGCGTACAGCTGCTTTTGCATCAGATTTGGCACCACACTGGGCAACACCAGAATTTGTAGATTGGAATGAATATCCAAAGTTGTGGAAACAGCTAATTTTGTGGTTAAGTGTAAAGTAATAAACTGACTAGATATTAAATAAATATTTGATTATTGTATTTAAAATGAGTAAAATAATAAATCAATGGCAAAGATAATAGTAGTAGGGAGCTCAAACACGGATATGGTTGTACAAACTAACCATATCCCTGTTCCGGGAGAAACAGTATTAGGAGGTAAATTCTTTATGAATCCTGGCGGAAAAGGGGCAAATCAGGCTGTTGCAGTTACGAGGCTTGGTGGTAAAGTAGTATTTATTACCAAAATAGGTCGAGATAAGTTTGGAGCTGAATTATTAAAAAAATTTAAGGAAGAAGGAATCAACACGCAATTTGCCTCAATTCACAAATCGGAACCTACAGGAGTTGCCTTAATTACATTAGGTGAGAAAGCAGAAAACAGTATTGTAGTTTCACCAGGAGCTAATAATTCCTTGAAAAAGAAGAATATCAATAAGGCGTTAGATGAAATTAAAGAGGCAGATATTATTTTAATTCAGCTTGAAATACCTTTAAAGATTGTCAAACAAGTAATTTCTATTGGAAAAGAATATGGGAAAAAAGTAATTTTAAATCCAGCTCCCGCACAGGAGCTTGAAGATGAATTATACAAAGGTCTGTATGCAATAATACCAAATGAAACAGAAGCCGAAATAATGACAGGTGTAAAGGTAACAGATGCAGAAAGTGCAAAAAAAGCAGCTATGATTTTTAGAGACAAAGGTGTTGCCAATGTGATAATTACGATGGGAGATAAGGGCGCTTTTGTATTTTCAAATGATGTTTCTGAAATTATTTCAAGTTGCAAAGTTGAAGCAGTAGATACAACAGCAGCTGGTGATACGTTTAGTGGAGCTTTTGTCGTAGGAATTAATAATGGAATGTCGTTAAGAGAAGCAGTAGAGTTTGCTAATAGATCAGCTTCTCTGGCAGTTACAAAATATGGAGCTCAATCCTCAATTCCATATCTAAAAGATTTAGAATTGATTTATAAAGAATACAGTAAATCGTAGTCTTTTTGACTACTTGTCAATTGCTGAAATTCGTTAAAACTTAAGATATAGAAAATGAAAAACTCTGTACTTCTTTTACTTTTTGCTTTTTTTGTTTGTAGCTGTAATTTACAAAAAAACATAAGTTTTAATTATTTGGATAGTTATGAGATTCCATCAAATTTTGAATTTCAAGAAACTAAAGTTGGTGGAATTTCGGGTATTGAGTACCGATCAAATACAGGAGATTATTATTTAATAAGTGATGACAGGTCTGAAAATAGTCCAGCAAGATTTTATGCAGCAAAAATCAATTTATCTCGTAATGCCATTGATTCGATCAATTTTTCAAGATCAATTTTGTGTTATGATAACAAAAAAAGATTATTAGAGAAGGAAACATCAGATTTCGAGAGTATCAGGTATAGCCCAATTAAAAGCGAATTGTTTGTAGGAGATGAAGGTGGTAGAAAAGGGCGAACAAGAATAAGAATTATGGATACACTGGGAAATTATAGAGCTGATTTTAAGTTAGATTCGACGTACATAAATAAGATCAGACCTAATAAATCTTTTGAAAGCACAAGTTTTTCAAGTGACTTTAAATCTTTTTTTTATGGAACCGAAGCACCTTTATCAGATGATGGAGATGAGCCGACAGTAAATAACGGGGGATTAATTAGAATTATTGAAAGTGATCTTGCAGGAAGTATCAAAAAAGAATTTCTGTATCATTTGGAAAAAGTGCCTTTTGCTGCAGCAAAGATGCCTCCTTGGGAAGGAACCGGAAGTGATAACGGATTATCTGAAATCTTAAGTTATGGTAAAGATCAGTTTTTAACTTTAGAACGCTCAGGTGCTTATCAGACAGATGGAACATTTAAGTTTACCTGTAAACTGTTTTTGGTAAAAGGTAAATCAAAAGGAAATACAAATGATTCGAAACCAGTTGAAACAACAAAACTTCAGGTTATTGATTTTTCGAAATTGTCAAATGGGAACTTTAATATTGAGGGAATGACTTTAGGTCCTGTTATTAACAAAAAGCAATCGATTATTTTTATTTCTGATAATAATTTTGGAGAAAAAATTCCTACTATGGTGTATTTATTTACAATCGAAAATAAATAATTTAATAAAATGAATAAGATGAAAACGGATATTATTATTAAGAATGGACAAGTGCTAACCATTAATTCAAAGATGGAAGTTATTGAAAATGGAGTTGTTGTAATTAAAGATAAAAAGATTATCGATTTGGGGGATGATAGTCTTTTAGAGAAATACACTGCGGAAAAAATAATTGACGCAAAACAGGGGATTGTAATGCCAGGGATGGTTAACACTCATTGTCACTTACCAATGATTGCTTTTAGAGGTCTGGGAGAAGAGGGAATTGAAGATCAGTTGATGGGCTATTTTATGCCTTTAGAAAAAGAAATGCTAAGCCGCAAGCTCATTTATGATGCTACGATTCATGGAACTATAGACATGGCAATGTCCGGTGTAACAACTTATGCGGATATGTATTACCATATTGATGAAATGGCCAAGGCTACAAAAAATATAGGATTAAGAGCTGTTTTAGGACAAACAATTGTTGGTTTTCCTGTTGTTGACGCATCAGAGTCTTACGGAGGCTTGGAATATGCAGAGCAACTTATTAAAACTTTTGAAAATGAAGAGTTAGTGATTTTAGCTTTAGCACCTCATGCTCCTTATACAGTATCTAAAGAGAAACTACTGGAAGTTAAAAAGCTAGCTGACAAACATAATTTGTTAATTCATATCCATGCTGCCGAATTTGAAGATGAAAAAACGCAAATTAAAGACAATGTAGAAAATCTTTCTGTTATTAAGTATTTAGATAAAATAGGTTTTTTGGATAGTAATGTACTGTTGGCACATTGTAACTATGTGGATGAAGAAGATTTCAAAATAATAGAGTCAAAAGGAGCAAGAATTGCGCACAATCCAATGGCTAATGCGAAAGGAGCTACAGGAACCGCAAGAATAGTGGAGGCTTTAAATTATAAAATTCCAATTGGAATCGGTACAGATGGCCCCATGGGGTCAAACGTTGTTGATCTTTTCAAGGTAATGACATATACAAATACTATACAGCGCATACGGAAAATGGATAGAACTATAATGACTCCGGATGTAGTTGTAAGGATGGCGACAATGGGCGGAGCTGAAGCATTGGGGTTGGATAAAAATATTGGTTCATTGGAAATTGGAAAACTAGCCGATATTATAATTATTGAAACACAATCGATGAATATGATTCCAAATTATGAACCTCATGCGACTTTAGTTTTTCAGGCGAATCCGCATAATGTAGAAACTACAATTGTAAATGGTAAAATAATTGTGGAAAACAGAAAATTAATGACTTACGATATTGAGGAGAATTTAAAGCAAATGAAGGAGTGGGTGAGTAAAATAAAACCTTTTGGTAACGAATTAGCTAAGAGGGTGAAGGAAACTAATTCATAAAAATAACTAATTTTTTGGGTTACTTATTATTAAATAATTCTGTAATGTTTAAATATTATAGTTTTAAATGTTAAAGGGGGGTGTAGTAAATTTTTTTAGAGCATGTAGAATTTTAAAAGTAAAAGAAATGAATATTAAAATTAGGTTGTCGATTTTAAACTTTTTTGAATTCTTCGCTTGGGGGTCTTGGTTGCTTTCGGCAGGGGTTTATATGTCTTCTACCTTGCACTTTACAGGGGTTCAAATTGGGGCAGTTTACGCTACCATGGGTATTACTTCTTTATTTATGCCGACAATTATGGGGGTTATAGCAGACCGTTGGATTCGTGTGGAGAAGTTGTTTGGATTTTGCCATTGGATAGTGGCATGCTTACTGTTTTTTCTAACCCAAGTAAAGGATTTTAAGACGTTTTATACTATAATGTTTCTTGTTAATTCATTCTATATGCCAACTATGGCTTTGAATTATTCGGTATCATATTCCGTTCTTTCGAAATTAAAATTTGATATCGTTAAGACATTCCCATCAATTAGAGTATGGGGGACTATTGGTTTTATTATAGCTGCCTGGGGAATAGATTTAATGAATTGGAGTACTAGTGAATATCAATTTTATGCAGCTTCAATTGCTTCAATATTTTTAGGAGTTTATGCTTTTACATTGCCTAAATCTACTGTTATGAAGTCAGAAAGCAATTCATTTTGGCAAATATTTGCTAGTCAGGTTGTGTTAATTTTTAAGAATAGTCAATTACGGATATTTTTTATTTTTTCAATATTAATGGGATCCGTTTTACAGATAACAAATATTTGGGGGGTACCTTTTTTAAATGATTTTGCATTAAATTATCCTGATTCATTTGCTGTGAGGCATTCTGTTTTTGTTTTGTCTTTATCTCAAATTTCTGAAACAATTTTCATCCTTGCAATACCATTTTTTTATAAAAAATTTGGAATAAAAGTGGTGATTTTGATAAGTATGTTGGCTTGGGTTTTTAGATTTGGATTTTTTGCCGTAGGTAATCCAGAAGGCATTGGGTTAGTTTTTTTATTGGGATCAATGATTATTTATGGAATGGCGTTCGATTTCTTTAATATTTCAGGGTCATTATATTTAGAAGAAGAGACCCCCGAAAATATACGCTCGAGTGTTCAAGCACTGTATTCTATGACTACTGGGGGATTGGGGCCAATTATTGGAGCATATTGTAGTGGTTATATTGTTGATTTTTTTACAAAACAGGCAGTGAAAGATTGGTCTTTAATCTGGTTTGTATTTGCAGGTTATGCGTTGGTTATAGCATTATGCTTTGCAATAGTTTTCAGATCAAGCAAACAAACAAACAAAATATAGTTTATAATCAAAAAAAATATATGATATGAGTGCACATAACAATGCAAAAAAAGGAGACATAGCAAATTTTGTTTTGCTACCTGGTGATCCACGAAGAGCAAAGTTGATAGCGGAAACATTTTTAACAGATGTGAAGTGTTATAACGAGGTTAGGGGGATGTTGGGATATACAGGTTTTTATAATGGTAAGAGAATCAGTATACAAGGTACCGGTATGGGCATGCCATCAATTTCAATATATGTAACAGAGCTAATTGAGGAATATGGAGTTGATACTTTAGTAAGAATTGGGTCTTGTGGTTCTATTCAGGAGGATGTAGAAATGATGGATATTATATTGGCAATGAGTGCGTGTACGGATTCAGGCATGAATAAATTTAGATTTAATGGGAATGATTTTGCTCCGACAGCCAATTTTGAATTGTTAAAAAAGGCTAATGAAATTGCAGAGCAAAAAAAGATAAAACCTCACATAGGGTCAATATTGACATCTGATTTTTTTTACGGTGAAAGCCATTTGGGAGATCCTTTTTTAAATTGGAAAACTTACGGTGTTTTAGGTGTTGATATGGAAACGGCTGCATTGTATTCTATTGCTGCAAAATATAGAAAAAAGGCTCTGGCTATTTTAACTGTATCAGATCATATTCTTAAGAAACAGGCTTTATCGGCAGATGACAGGCAAAATTCTTTTAAAGAGATGATAGATTTCGCATTACAGTTAGCTTAAATGGAAAACTTTAAAAAATAGAAGAAATGAAAGAGGTAAATTGGGTTGAAATACTAGGTTACATAGCTTCAGCATTTATAGCTATAAGTTTTACCATGGAGTCTGTAGTTAAATTAAGGGTTGTAAATTTTACAGGTGCAGTATTATTTGGGACATATGGTATTTTTATCAACTCTATACCCATAGTATTGGTAAACTATTTTATTGCAATTGTAAATATTTATTATTTATGGAAATATTTTAAATCCATAAAAAAAGCAAATAATATAAAAGAATTATAATTTCTGGAAAATTTAGATTTCGTTACAGCATCAAAATACAAATTGGTCAAAGAGTCTCTGCAGTTAGTTATAAGTTATGCTTTATTAATGAATATATTAGATAAAAAAGAAAATAGGAATTAGTTATAACCCTTAATTATAAAATGATGGTAAATAGAAAAATATTGGTAATCATTGTAGCTTATGTGTTTTTATTTTTTGGCTGTAATGCTACAATTGTAAAACGAGCTAATAAAGATTTAGAGCAAAGCAATTTGAATAGAAATGTTCAATCATATTCAGTTAAATCAGTCTTATGGCAGCAGTCATCGGGGGAATATCGCGCTTTAGCTTATCAAGCATTTCGTTTAGCGCACTTAGAGTTAGATAAAATGTTATTGGAAAACAAGAATAATGAATCATTGGTTATTATAACAGATATAGATGAAACGATTTTGGATAATAGTCCGTTTTTCGGAAAATTGATCGAATTAAATGAAAATTTCAGCAATGAACGATGGTCGGAATGGGAAAAGAAAATAAACGCAAAATCAGTACCTGGGGCTGTGGAATTCTTTCAGTATGCTGCAAATAAAGGCGTTGGAGTATTCTATATCTCAAATCGTTACGATGCTCAATTGAATCAGACACTTACCAACTTAAAAAATATTGGTTTTCCATTTGCTGATAAAGAACATGTTTTATTAAAAACAGATAGTAGTGCAAAAGAAACTAGAAGGAATAAAGTATCAACAGAAAACAAAATAATTATGTTATTGGGTGATAATTTGTCTGATTTTTCAAACGTTTTTGAAAATAGTTCAATGAAAAAGAGAAATGATTTAGTAGAAAGTTTAAAAGAAGACTTTGGAAGAAAATTTATTGTTCTGCCTAACCCTATGTATGGTGATTGGGAAAGTCAGGGTATATATGAAGGTAGATATAATTGGACACCCAAAGAAAAGGATTCTATTATTAGGTCCAAATTAATCAGCTATTAGACTTTGAAATCTTCTTAATCTTTACTTTTTATAAAATCTAAACTAACAAATTGACTTAATTATTAATTTATATTATTGACTATTTTAAATAACCAAAAAACAAATCATATGAAATTTTTTATTGATACTGCAAATTTAGAAGATATTAAAGAGGCACAATCCCTAGGTGTTTTAGATGGAGTGACTACAAATCCATCATTAATGGCAAAAGAAGGAATTTCTGGGAAGCAAAACATTTTGAAACATTATGTTGACATCTGTAATATAGTTGATGGAGATGTCTCTGCCGAAGTTATTTCGACAGATTTCGATGGCATGATAAGAGAGGGAGAAGAATTAGCAGCTTTGCATGAGCAAATTGTGGTTAAATTGCCAATGATTGCTGACGGAATCAAAGCTTGTAAATATTTTTCGGATAAAGGAATAAGAACTAATGTGACTTTGGTTTTCTCAGCTGGTCAGGCCATTTTAGCCGCCAAAGCAGGTGCAACTTATGTATCGCCTTTTTTAGGCAGATTGGATGATATTTCAACAGATGGTATGCATTTGATTGCTGAAATTCGTGAGATTTATGACAATTATGGATTTAATACACAAGTTCTTTCTGCATCCATTAGACATACCATGCATGTTGTGAGTTGTGCAAAAGTAGGCTCGGACGTGATGACAGGACCTTTGTCTTCAATCAAAGGATTATTAAAGCACCCTTTAACAGATATTGGTTTAGCACAATTTGTTGAGGATGCAAAAAAAATGAATCTATAATTATGAAAATTCAACAATTAAACGATTTAATTATCCAAGTAAGAAGAGACATCCTTCGAATGGTACACGCTGTTAATTCAGGTCACCCAGGAGGTTCTCTAGGTTGTACCGAATTTTTGGTAGCCTTGTATCAAAATATAATGGACCGCAAAGAAGGTTGGGACATGGACGGAATTGGTGAAGATTTATTCTTCTTATCAAACGGTCATATCTCTCCAGTTTTCTATAGTGTTTTAGCTCGTAGTGGCTATTTCCCTGTTGCTGAATTAGCAACTTTCCGTTTGTTAAATTCAAGATTACAAGGACACCCAACTACTCACGATAACTTACCGGGAGTACGTATTGCATCTGGTTCACTAGGTCAGGGATTATCAGTAGCAATTGGAGCTGCACAAGCTAAAAAATTAAACAACGACAAACATATCGTTTATACACTTCACGGTGATGGTGAATTACAGGAAGGTCAAAACTGGGAAGCTATCATGTATGCTTCTGCTAAACAAGTAGACAACTTAATTGCAACTGTTGACCTTAACGGAAAACAAATCGACGGAACTACCGACGAAGTTTTAGCAATGGGAAGTCTTCGTGCTAAATTTGAAGCTTTTGACTGGGAAGTTGTTGAAATCACTAAAGGAAATGATGTTGAAGCTATCATTGGAGGAATGGCTGAAGCAAAAGCAAGAACAGGAAAAGGGAAACCGGTTTGCGTATTGTTGCATACTGAAATGGGTAATGGTGTAGATTATATGATGTACAGTCATGCTTGGCATGGTAAAGCACCTAATGATGCACAACTTGAAAACGCTTTAGGACAAAATTATAATACTGGAGGCAATTCAGATTATTAATAAGTGTTCAGTATTCAGTAATTTAGTGTTCAGCAGAATACTAGCAAAAATCTAAATTAAGAAATGAAAAAATATATAAATACAGGAAGTAAAGATACCCGTTCA
>Ga0310900_10001003_pt1 | contig 10698 bp, 8 predicted proteins | sample C24D1metaG_FD_203879 | JGI IMG/M metagenome (GOLD analysis project Ga0310900, IMG submission 203879) | Lab incubated soil microbial communities from West Virginia University Organic Research Farm, Morgantown, WV, United States - C24D1 | ecosystem: Environmental > Terrestrial > Soil >...
AGCGTCCTATGCTGGTTGTGACGCACAACATGTTCTCTGCGCAGAAGATTGCGGAGGATTTGCAGGAATGTCTTTCTCCAGAAAATGTATTGCTGTATCCCGCGAATGAGCTGGTTGCTGCCGAAGCGGCGATCTCGAGTCCCGAGACGCTTGCGCAGCGTATGGATGTGCTGATTAAGCTGTCCAAAGGCTTCCGCGGGATTGTTGTCGTGCCCTTCTCGGGGGTACGCCGCTACTTGCCAATAAGCAGCGTGATGGCGGAAGCGCAAATCGAAGTCAACGTCGGCGATTCGCTGCCGATTGATTCTTTCCTGCGGCAAATGACAGCGCTTGGCTATACGAGAACCGACCGCGTGGAATTACGCGGCGAGATGAGCGTGCGCGGCGGTATTGTCGACTTTTATCCGCTAACGGCTTCCCAGGCGTACCGGATCGAATGGTTCGGCGATGACGTCGACTCCATACGCGCCTTCGATCCTGCGGATCAGCGCTCCTCCGACCGGTTAGACCGCTACGTGGTTCCGCCGTGCCAGGAGCTGCTGGCCGATGGCCGCAGAATGGAAATTGCGGCAAATCATGTGCAGAAGCTGCTCGATAAGCAGCTGGACAAAATGACGGACCGTACGGCGAAGGATCGGCTTCGTACCGAGCTTGGCGGAGAGATTGAAAAGCTGCGCGAGCATGTTTATTTTCCGGAAATATATAAGTATATTTCGCTGCTGTATCCAGAGCGGCAAACGATTCTCGACTATATGCCGAGCGATACGCTGCTCATACTAGACGAGCCGACGCGATTGATAGAGACGGCTAAGCAGCTGGAGCGGGACGAGGCGGAATGGTCGATGCATTTGCTGCAAAACGGCAAGTCGCTGCCGGATCTTGCGCTTGCGCGCGATACGGAAGAAATATTGCACCATCGTCCGTTTCCGACGCTGTTTCTATCATTATTTCTCAGACAAATACCGCATTCGCAGCCGCAAAATATTTTGAACATGACCAGCCGCTCGATGCAAAACTTCCATGGGCAAATGAATGTGTTGAAGGCGGAGATGGAACGTTGGCGCAAGACGGGCGCAACGGTGATGATGCTTGCCGGCAATGCGGAGCGCATGGAACGGATGCGCCGCGTGCTCGACGATTATAATATTGAGACACCTACTCTGCTGGAGGGTAATTTACAGTCGGGCTTTGAAATGCCTTCCTCCCATCTCGTTATCATTACAGAAGGCGAGATGTTCTCGCAGAAGCAGCGCAAAGCAAGAAGACTGGATAAGAAAGTAGACAATGCCGAGCGCATTAAGAGCTATACGGAGCTCAAGGTCGGTGACTACGTCGTTCACCATAATCATGGTATCGGTAAGTATGTAGGCATTGGCACGCTCGAGATTGCAGGCATTCATAAAGATTATTTGCACATTCTGTACGCTGGCGGCGATAAGCTGTCGGTTCCAATCGAGCAAGTCGATATGATCCAGAAGTATGTTGGCAATGAAGAAAAAGAGCCAAAGGTCAATAAGCTCGGCGGCAGCGAATGGACAAGAGCGAAGAGCAAGGTGAAAGCGTCCGTACAGGATATCGCCGATGACTTGATCAAGCTGTATGCGGAGCGGCAGTCGGCACCGGGCTATTCATTTGGACAAGATACCTCGTATCAGAACGAATTCGAGGCGATGTTCCCTTACGACGAGACGCGTGACCAGCTCAGAGCGATCGAAGAGATTAAGAAGGACATGGAGAAGACCCAACCGATGGACCGGTTGCTGTGCGGCGACGTTGGCTACGGAAAAACCGAGGTTGCGATTCGTGCCGCCTTCAAGGCGGCTATGGACAGCAAACAGGTAGCGGTGCTTGTGCCGACGACGATATTGGCGCAGCAGCATTACGAGACATTCCGCGAGCGCTTTGCGGGTTATCCGATCAACGTTCAGGTGCTTAGCCGTTTCCGCTCGCGCAAGGAGCAGAACGATACGATGAAAGGGCTGAAGGCAGGTACGGTCGATGTCGTTATCGGGACGCACCGTCTGCTGTCTCAGGATATTATTTTTAAATCGTTAGGGCTTCTGATCGTTGACGAGGAGCAGCGCTTTGGCGTGTCCCATAAAGAGAAGCTGAAGAAGCTGAAAACGAATGTTGACGTGCTTACGCTTACAGCCACTCCGATTCCGAGAACGCTGCATATGTCGATGCTTGGCGTGCGGGACTTGTCGGTTATTGAGACCCCGCCGGAGAATCGGTTCCCCGTGCAAACCTATGTGGTAGAATACAGCCCGTCTCTCGTTCGGGAGGCGATTGAGCGGGAGCTTGCGCGCGGCGGTCAAGTCTATTATCTCTATAACCGCGTACAGGGTATCTATCAAATGGCGGAGCAAATCAATGCGCTCGTTCCGGGTGCTAGAGTTGCGGTCGGCCATGGGCAGATGTCGGAGCAGGAGCTGGAGAAGACGATTCTCGACTTCCTCGATGGAGAGTCGGACGTTCTTGTCAGCACGAGTATTATCGAAACCGGCGTTGATATTCCGAACGTCAACACGTTAATCGTCCATGATGCGGACAAAATGGGTCTCTCCCAGCTTTATCAGCTGCGCGGCCGGGTAGGGCGTTCGAATCGCATTGCATACGCTTATTTTACTTATCAACGGGATAAGGTGCTTACTGAGGTAGCGGAAAAGCGATTGCAGTCGATCAAAGAATTTACCGAGCTTGGTTCGGGCTTCAAAATTGCGATGCGCGATCTGTCGATTCGCGGAGCGGGCAACTTGCTTGGCGCGGAACAGCACGGCTTTATTGCCTCAGTAGGCTTCGACATGTACTCTCAAATGCTCGCTGATGAGATTGCGAAGCGCAAAGCGGAGATGAGCGGTGAAGAAATCAAAGAAGTAAAGCCGGTTAGCACGCTTATCGATGTGAGCATTGACGCTTATTTGCCATCCGATTATATTTACGACAGCATCCAAAAAATCGAGATTTATAAAAAGGTTGCTGCCATTCGTACGTTTGAGGAAGCGGATGATGTGATTGATGAGCTCGTGGACCGCTTTGGCGATTTGCCGCAGGCGGTAAGCAACCTGCTCGCGGTCGCAAGGCTGAAGGTATACGGCTCGCTGTATGGCATTGAGCAAATTAGCGGCAAGGGTGATGAGCTGCTGCTTCGCTTTGCGGCTGCCGAGAAGCGTCGGATTGACCGGAAAAAGGTCGATCAGCTGTGCCTGAAGCATGAGAACCGCTTTAAGCAGAGTAGTGATCAGGAGCCGAACCCGAGCATTTTGCTGCGGGGCAAGGGATTAAATATGGAGCAGAAAATTCATATGATTGAGCAATTTTTGCAAGCTTATAAGGATGTTCTCTTATATACGAACGAATTGCAAAATGTGACGCCATAGACAATATTCGCTTTCTGCTTCCCTTTTCTGATACAATACTAACAAGTTCATAAGATGAAAGGGGATCCAACATGTTATACAGTTTACGCAAATCGGCATGGCGCAAAGGCGCGCTGCTTCTCATAGCGGCTGTGCTGGTTATGACGATGGCGGCATGCGGCGCGAAAGAAACAGAAGTTGCAACCTATAAGGGCGGCAGTGTAACCGATAAGGAATTCAATAAGTATTTGGATGTATTTACAGTTACGCAGCCGACTTATGCGCAAGTTATCGAAATACCGCAATTTAAGGAGCAGTTGCTCCAGCAGTATATTTCTTACAAAATTTTAGGAAGCCGGGCTTCTGAGGAAGCAATTAAGGAGGCTAAAGCGGACGTCAAAGAGCAAATGACGCAATACAAAGATGCGTTGACGAAAAATGCCGAATTGAAAGCTTCGGTAGATGCGAAGAAATTGAAAAACAAAGATATGGAAAACTATTTGCTGCTGACATCGAAGGTTGTCGCGCATATGAACTCCCAAGTAACAGAGGAAGAAATGAAAACCGAGTATGAGACGAACAAAGTGAACTATGCGATAGTTACGGTACGTCACATTTTGGTTTCGACGAAGACCACAGACCCGGCAACGCAAGAGGAGAAAGAGCTTCGTACAGATAAAGAAGCTTTGGCCCGCGCCAAAGAAGTGAAGGAAAAGCTGGCTGCAGGCGGCGACTGGACTGCCCTTGCCAAAGAATATTCCGATGATCCTGGCTCTAAGGAAACAGGCGGACTTTATGCGGATAAGATGAACGGAGATTGGGTTGAAGAATTCAAGCAGGCTGCTTACAAGCAAGAGATCGGCGTAATTGGCGATCCGGTACAAACAGAGTACGGTTACCATGTTATTCTTGTCGAGAAGCGCGATTCGCCAACCTTCGATAAATTGAGCGAAACGGCTAAGGATGCGGTAAAAAGCACCGTCTCTTACACTCATATGAACAAGTTCATGTCGGACGAGCTTCCAAAGCTAGAGATCGAAATTAAACTTCCGAAAACGGAAGAGGAGACTCCTGCAGGCGATACGCCTGCAAGTGATGCTCCAGCCGGCGAAAAAACGCCGGCAACAGAAGCGCCGGCTACTGAGGCGCCTGCAGCAAAATAAGCGTAAGGATAAACCTCTCAGACCCTTTAACCATTCGCTGGTTAAGGGGTCTTTTTCTAAGTATTAACCGGTAAATAGAATTAGAGAAGAACCCACCTGGAGGCACAGGGCTTTAAGGTGGGTTTTTTGTAGTTTTTTGCAGGTAAATGACGTCAAATTATATAACATTAAAGAACGATAGAAAGCATAGTTTAAAGATAGTGTGTTAGATAAATGTTATTATATATAACACGAATAAGTTAATACTCCTCTTAAAAAGACTGTTTATGCATGAAAACCTATCCGAACACTAATTTAATGTAAAGTATATTGACACCATAACGAAAGCCAATCTATAATGAAACCACGAACGTTGGAAGTTCATTCCAAATGAATATTCGGAAATTAGAGACTCATACAAACAATTGGGGAGTGGGAAGATGAGAAAGAGCATGTTTTATCAGTTTAGCTTGTTGCTTGTGGCATTAACACTTGTATTAGCAGGCTGTGGTGCTAATAACAAACCGGCTTCTACAAATGGGGAAACAGCAAAGGCGACAAATACAGCTAATTCGGGAGTGAGCGCGGAGGGGGAGATTAAAGTAGGGATTCTTCACTCGCAGAGCGGCACAATGGCGATTAGCGAGGTGTCGGTTATCGATGCGGAGATGATGGCTATTGATGAAATTAATGCGGCTGGCGGTGTGCTGGGCAAGAAAATCGTGCCTGTGCTTGAGGATGGCGCTTCGGATTGGCCGACCTTTGCGGAGAAGGCCCGCAAGCTGATTTCCGAAGATAAAGTCGCAACGGTATTCGGCGGATGGACGTCCGCAAGCCGGAAAGCGATGAAGCCGGTATTCGAGGAGCTGAACGGCTTGCTTTGGTACCCGGTGCAGTATGAAGGTCTGGAGTCCTCCCCGAATATTTTCTATACAGGCGCAACGACCAACCAACAAATTGTTCCTTCGGTTTCGTGGCTGCTTGAAAACCGCGGCAAGAAATTTTACTTGCTCGGATCAGACTACGTATTCCCACGTACCGCAAACCTCATCATTAAAGAGCAGTTGAAGGCAGAAGGCGGCCAATTGGTTGGCGAGGAATATACACCGCTTGGCCATACCGATTACAGCACGTTAATTAGCAAAATTAAAGAAGCTAAGCCGGATGTCGTTTTCAATACATTGAACGGTGACAGCAACGTTGCTTTCTTTAAGCAATTGAAGGATGCGGGCATTACAGCGAAGGACTTGACGACCTTGTCTGTATCGGTCGCGGAGGAAGAAATTCGCGGTATCGGCGTCGATGTGCTGGAAGGCCATTTGGCAGCATGGAACTACTACCAAACGACGGATACGCCTGCGAACAAAACGTTCGTCGAAAACTACAAAAAGAAATACGGCGACGAACGCGTAACCGCGGATCCAATCGAGGCAGGTTACACGGCGGTGTACTTATGGGCAGCCGCTGTTGAGAAGGCCGGCTCTACGGAAGTGGATAAAGTAAAGGAGGCGGCTAAAGAGCTGGAGTGGGATGCTCCAGAGGGCAAGGTGAAAGTTGACGGCGTTACGCAGCACATTTACAAAACGGTTCGTATTGGAGAAGTGCAGGCCAACGGCCAGTTCAAGGAATTGTGGAATTCAGGCGAAGCGGTTAAGCCGGATCCATACCTGAAGGGCTATGATTGGGCGGCAAGCATTCAGCCGACGGAATAATTCTTAAGCTAGTAACGGTCTAATACGCAGCATTATAGGGGGAAGTATTCGTTCGCTTCGAATGCTTCCCTTCTGTTTTATCGATATAAGCATGGACGGCGGCAACCGTTTGCGCTTAAAAGGAGCGTTCATATGGAAGTGTTTTTGCTGCAGCTCTTTAACGGTTTAAGTATTAGCTCCATTTTGCTGCTGGTTGCTTTGGGGCTTGCGATTACGTTCGGTCTGATGAAGGTCATTAATATGGCGCATGGCGAGCTTATTATGATTGGGGCTTACTCCACTTATTTAACGCAAAATCTATTTCACGATTATTTGCCGGAATCGATGTTCGATTGGTACTACGTGCTGGCGATTCCGGTTAGCTTTGCTATTGCATTCGTATTTGGTCTCATTCTTGAAATGTCTCTCATTCGTTTTTTGTATGGCCGTCCGCTCGACAGCTTGCTTGCCACATGGGGTGTGGGTCTCGTGCTGCAGCAGCTTGCGAGGTCAATCTTCGGCGCGCCGAACGTTGCGGTTACGAGCCCGGCATGGTTAAACGGCGGCTTAAAGATTATGGATGGAACCTTGCTTCCGTATAAACGGCTTTTTATTATCGCGCTTGTCGCTGCTTGCCTGATTGCGATGTACTTCTACATTTACCGCAGCCATGAGGGAAGAAGAATGCGCGCGGTTATGCAAAATCGTGACATGGCAGCCTGTCTTGGCGTATCGACGCGGCGTGTTGACGCAATGACCTTTGCCATTGGCTCCGGCATTGCCGGTATAGCGGGCTGTGCTCTGACGCTGCTCGGTCCAATCGGTCCTTCGCTCGGCACCTACTATATCGTCGATGCGTTTATGGTCGTCGTGCTTGGCGGCGTTGGCAAGCTCGTCGGAACGGTGCTCGGGGCGACGGGAATAGGCATGTTCAATACTTTGTTTGAGTATTGGACGAATGCATCGCTAGGCAAGGTGCTTGTGTTTGTATGTATTGTCGCATTTCTGCAATGGAAGCCTATGGGGCTCGTTGCGATGCGGTCGCGGTCATTGGATTAGGATATGAGAGGCGGAACGCTCATGCGGTTGCAAAAATTTACTCCTCAGCGAATATGGATACTGATCGGATACGCCGCTGCGGCAGCCGCTCTATTCTCGGCGCCGCTATTTGTAAGTGATTTTCGGCTTAATTTGCTGGCGAAATTTCTAGCCTTTGCTATAGTGGCGCTCGGGCTTGATCTTATATGGGGCTTCACGGGAATTTTGAGCTTAGGGCACGGCATTTTTTTCGGGCTCGGCGCCTATGCGATGGCGATGTATTTGAAGCTGGAAGCCAGCGGCGGGAGGCCGCCGGATTTCATGGGCTGGAGCGGCCTTAAGGAGCTTCCGCTATTCTGGCAGCCGTTTCAAAACTTCTGGTTTGCGGTTGCGATGGGCATTGCGATACCGGCGCTGCTCGCGCTCGTGCTCGGATATTTTACGTTCCGCAACCGGATCCGAGGTGTGTATTTTACGATTTTGACGCAGGCGCTTGTCATCATTACGACAACGCTCCTCATTGGTCAGCAAGCTTTTACGGGCGGGACAAATGGAATTACGGGCTACCAGACGGTGCTTGGCTACTCGATTGGCTCTCCCGATACGAAGCGCGTGCTGTATTATATTACGGTCGCCGCGCTCATTGGCATATTCGTGTTTTGCCGCTTCGTTATCGGCAGCCGCTTCGGAAAAGTGCTGCGCGCCATTCGCGACGGCGAGAACCGCGTTCGCTTCATCGGCTACAATCCGGCTGTGTATCAAATGGTCGTATTCACCATATCGGCGGCCATTGCCGGTATAGCCGGCATGCTGTTCGTTCTTCATGTGGGCATTATTTCACCATCCATGCTGGGTATTGTGCCGTCGATTGAGATGGTGCTCTGGGTAGCGATTGGCGGGCGGGGAACGCTTATCGGCGCGGCGCTTGGCGCGATACTCATGAACTGGGCGAAGAGCGAGTTCAGTACGGCGTATCCGGAGGGCTGGTTGTTTTTCATGGGCTTGCTGTTCGTGGTGGTCGTCGTATTTATGCCTAAGGGCGTCGCTGGTTTGGTTAGCCAACTGAAATTCCGCAAAAAGAGGAGGGAGCAGAAGCATGAAGGAGTCCGCAATCCTGCTGTGTGATGATGTGACGGTTGATTTCGACGGGTTTAAGGCGGTTCAGGGGATGAATCTAAAGCTGGAAAAAGGCGAGCTGCGCTTTCTGATTGGACCTAATGGAGCCGGTAAAACGACGATGCTCGATGTTATTTGCGGTAAAGTTAGGCCCACGTCCGGGCGAGTCACGTTCGGCGGCACGGTGGATATTACAAAAAAGAAGGAGCATCAAATTGCAGAGCTCGGCATTGGCCGCAAGTTTCAGGCTCCTTCCATATTCCCGTCTATGACCGTTGCTGAAAATTTGGAAATCGCCATGCGCCAGAAGCGTACCGTATTCGCTACGCTGTTCGCCAAATTGGCGGAGGAGGATCGGGCGAAAATTGATGGGCAGCTCACGATGATTGGTCTGGAGAATAAAGCCGGGTGGCGGGCCGGCGGCTTATCGCATGGCGAGAAGCAGTGGCTGGAGATTGGCATGATGCTGCTCCAGGAGCCGGAGATTTTGCTGCTTGATGAGCCGGTGGCAGGGATGACGGACAAGGAAACGGATAAGACGGGCGAGCTGCTGCATCAAATTGCCCGGATGCGATCGATTGTCGTCGTGGAGCATGATATGGAATTCGTTCGTAATTTTGCAAGTAAGGTCACGGTCATGCACGAAGGCAGACTGCTGAAGGAAGGCACGATGGATGAAGTTCAACGGGATGACCGCGTAGCTGAAGTGTACTTGGGGAAAAGGCGGGATGCCGATGTTAGCCGTTCAACAGCTTGAAGCCGGTTATGGTGAAAGTATTATTTTGCGGGACGTATCGCTGAAGGTGCGGCAGGGGCAGGTCGTATGCCTTCTGGGACGTAACGGCGTTGGCAAGACAACGCTTATGAAAAGTATTATGGGACTGCTGAAAGCCCGCGGAGGCTCTGTTTCCTATAACGGATCGGATCTGACCAAGAAGGCGCCGGGGCTGCGGGCAAAAAGCGGAATCGGCTATGTGCCGCAGGGGCGTGAAATATTTGCCCAGCTGTCGGTTTACGAAAATTTGCTGCTTGGACTTGAAGCCTCGCGGGTGAAGGTGACGGCCGTACCGGAAGAGGCGATCGCAAAGTTCCCTGTGCTGCGGGCGATGTACACGCGCCGCGGCGGCGACCTGAGCGGCGGACAGCAGCAGCAGCTTGCGTTCGCAAGGGCGCTTGCCTCAAAGCCGGAGGTGCTGCTGCTCGATGAGCCTTGCGAAGGAATTCAACCCTCCATCGTAGACGATATAAGGGATGTTATTCGTTCGATTAAAGCGGAGGGCAAGACGGCGGTATTGCTGGTGGAACAAAGCTTGGAGTTTGTGAAGAGCGTCGGAGATTATTTCTACGTGCTGGAGAAGGGTTCGGTCGTTTGGGAAGGCGGCTTGGAGTCGCTGGATGACGAGGTTATTCGCAAATATTTGACGGTATAGCGTAATAACAGACAAAAAAGGCAGCAAAAGCGCCCCTCGCGAGGAGGAGCTCTTTTTGCTGCGTCATTTTATAAATATTTTTCTACCACAGCCCGGTAAAGTGATTTGGGACGCAGTCCGACAAGCTTATCCATGGGCAGCCCGTTTTTATAGACGATAACCGTCGGCGTACCTAACACACCTGCTTCTGAAGCGGATGCCGGCAAATCCTCGCAGTTCACTTTGACGATACCGACCTTTCCGTTCATTTCCTGATCCAGCTCATCCAAAATGCCGAGCAATGTCTTACAGGGCGGGCAATAAGGCGCTCCGTAGTCGACAAGAACGACTCCCTCGCTAACGATTGCTTTCAGCATGCTGTCCGATTCTGCGTTCATAATGGCCATTCCGATTCATCCTCCTATTTGTTATTTTCTTGCACCCCCTGTTGAAAGGAAGCGATCCGATCGATCAGATTCGCTTTGATCTGATTCAGCTCAATAATCTGCCGTTCGATTTCAGCGAGCTTTTTGCGGTAAACCGGCATAACCTCGGTACAAAACGCTTCTTTATTTTGCAGCACGCAGGTAAGAAAACCGGCAATTTGCTCCGTGGTTAAGCCGAGGTTTAAATAAAGCTTGACCGTCTCCACCGTCTCTTTCGTGAGCGCGGAATATTCACGGTAACCATTAGGTAAACGGACGGTTGTGATTAAGCCTTGTTTCTCGTAATAGCGCAGAGACCGGATGCTGACACCCGTCAATTGTGATAATTCACCGATTTTCATAACTGGCCCCCGGGTTTATGAGAATGGTTTAGATTTAGTATAAACAGTGACATTAGTGTCAGGGTCAATAGTTTTTTTAAAAAAGAGGTTATTAAGAATGACCGATCAGCATCGATTTGAGCGGTACCATCGAATCTTCAGGAACATAATACTTAA
>Ga0310900_10001004_pt1 | contig 10696 bp, 7 predicted proteins | sample C24D1metaG_FD_203879 | JGI IMG/M metagenome (GOLD analysis project Ga0310900, IMG submission 203879) | Lab incubated soil microbial communities from West Virginia University Organic Research Farm, Morgantown, WV, United States - C24D1 | ecosystem: Environmental > Terrestrial > Soil >...
AGAATTCGGTCGCGCCGAATGCCTCGAACACTTTCGGACACGTGTTCGTCGCGCGGCAGCGGTCGAGCAGGCTTGCCGATTTGCCACCCCGGCGAGGATCGGGATACTTGCTCCACCACAACACCGGTTCGCTGCCAGGCTCGTAGAGCGAGGCGGCGCCGCCCGGAGCGGCGAAGCGGAAATTCATCGGCGTCTGCCGCGCGGCGATGAACGGGAAGATGCCGTCCCACACGGTGCGCCCCGCGAGATCCTCATTGAACCCGAGGTGTACGAATGTCTTCAAAAGATTGCCGGCCTGCGACGTGCCGCTCGCGACGGCATGGCTAATCATGCCCGCGAGCGGATTGGGAGTGCCCCCCGCATCCGCGCTGGCGTGTCGGAAAAACGAGATGAGATCGCGCGTCGCCGCCAGCCCCACGCCCAACACCAGCGGATCCCTGGCGGTGTAGACGAGGTCGTAGAGCCGGCCCGGATCGAAGCCACTCTTCAGGCAGATGTGGGTCGGATCCGGCGCTCCGGGGAACGGCATCGAGCGGCAGTCGGCAAACGCCCAATCCGCGGATGGAACGATTTCAGAGCCGGTGTGCTCGCCGGTGACCGTTTCACCGCGATGAAAGGTCAACGTCGCGCGCGAGGTGTCGAGGCTCACCGGCGGATAGCTGGCAGTTCCCATCGAGCCAATGCGAATGGCGGCCGTCGTCGCGCCAGCGGGCACGTCGACAAAACGGGCCAGTACCGGACCGCTGACAGCGGATCCGTCGCGATTGCGCGCGACCGGCACGCGGATCGTCTGGTTGTTGGCCGTCGGGATGACATCACCTTGCCAGCCGCTGACCAGTGAGACATGTCCTTCGGGGCTTTCCGTCGGCGCGCCGTTGCCGCGATTCACGACCGAGTACATGAGGACGCCGCTCTGCCTGCGCCGATCGACTGGCTTGATCAGCGCGAACGTGGCGGCATACTCGACGCGTCCGCGCGCATTCCTCGGCGCGAGCTCGAGATCCTGGATGATGCGGTTTCTGCGTTCGGCCGGATCGACCTCGCCATGTGCAACGCCGTTGATCCGCTCGTAGCTGCCGGTCACCTCGCGGCTCGTGATTTCGAGGCGGGTCACCTGCGCGGCAGCCGGTGCCGCGACGGCGAGCAGGACGAACGTGGCGGCGACGCGCATCAGTCGACTGCTCCTGCCAACTCACCTTGGAGGTACGAGGCCTGCACCGCGCCACGGCGCACCTTGCCGCTCGTCGTCCGGCCGATCGTTCCGCCTGAGACGAGCACGACGTCTCCGAGCGGCAGCCCGAATTGTTCGCTGACTGTGCGCCGGATCTGGACCGCCAACGAAGCGGCTGGAACCGTGCCTGTCGGCTCGGCCACGATCACGGCGCGTGCCGGCTCGCCGGCGCCGAACGCGACGACCCGGCCACGCCTCACACCCGTGAGCTGCTCCACGCTCCACTCGAGATCGTGCGGGTGGTATTTCCGGCCGTTGATCACGATGAGTTCTTTCACCCGTCCGCAGACAAAGAGCTCGCCCTCGGACACGTACCCGAGATCGCCGGTGTAGAGCCAGCCGTCGCGGAGTACCTCGGCGGTCGATTCGGGATCCTTATAGTACCCGCGCATCACCGATGGACCTGCGAGAGCGATCTCCCCCACTTCCCGCTCGCCGGCTCCTGACCCATCCTCGGCGACGATGCGCAGCGCATGACCCGGGAGTGGACGTCCGCAGCTCACCAGCCGGATCCCAGCGTCATCGTCGGGATGCGCGGGCGCAGCGAGGCGGCTGTCCGACAGCGCGTCGGCCGAGACGAAGTCGACGCGCGGCGCGCGCTGGCGAACCGAGACCGACGCCGCGAGCACATGCTCGGCAAGGCCGTAGCTCGGCAGGAAACTCTCGGGCCGGAATCCGACGCGCGCGAACTTGTCGGCGAAGGCGTGCAGCGTCGCGGCGTTGATCGGTTCGGCGCCGCATCCCGCCACACGCCACGTGGACAGATCGAGACCTTCGAGGTCGCGATCCTTCACACGGCGCACGCACAGATCGTACGCGAAGTTCGGCGCGTAGCTGACGGTCGCGCGATAGCGTGTAATCGCACGGAGCCATTCGACCGGGCGCTTCACGAACATTTCGGGCGGCATGAGCGTCACCGGCCTGCCGCTGTAGAGGCCGCCGAGCGACATGCCGACGAGGCCCATATCGTGGTACAGCGGCAGCCAGCTCACGCCGACGTCGTCGGGCGCCACGTCGAGACCGGACGGCCCGTGGATGGCCTCGATGTTCGCCGCCAGGCTGCGATGGGTCACGATGACGCCCTTTGGCATCGACGTCGACCCGGACGTGTACTGAATGAATGCCACATCATCCAGTGACGGCCGCCACTCGTCGATGGCGGCCGGCGAGTCGAGATCGTCAGGCGTAAAGACAAACTCGAGGTGCGGATGTTGGGAGCCGAGCGATCGAAAACCCGGCGCGAAGGCGCTGACGGTGATCACGGCGCGCGCCTCGGCGGCTGCGAGCACGGACGCGGTCGTGTCGAAGAATCGCGGTAGATCTGCAGTCGTCGACGGCGGGTAGAGTGAAGCTGGCACGACGCCGGCAAGCGCAGCGCCGATGAGCGTCGTCAGGAACTGCTCGGCATCGCCGATGACAAGGGCGGCGACGTCTCCACGCTCCAGGCCCGAGCCGCGCAGGCCGACCGCAATCTGGCGAGCCGCGCGCCCAATCTCGGCGTACGAGCGTGTGCGCGCTCCACCCTCACCGACAAAGGTGTAGCCGACGCCGGTGTTGGATCCCGCATCGAGCGCGTCCGCAAGCGTCTTCGGCGTCGGCATCACCTGTGAGCACGCTGCTCGACCAGAGCGGTGACGTGGGCGACGACCTGCGCCACGGTGCGAGTGGCGGACGCGTCGTCCAAGGGGATCGAAATGTCGAACGCGTCCTCGAGCTCGGCGACGACCTCCAGGACCTGGAGCGAATCGAAGCCGAGATCCGCGACCAGGTCGCTCGAGAGCGTCGGCTCGATGGGACGGCGGCTGACGTTTTTCAGGACGTCGATGACCCCGGACTCGATTCGTGAGGAGGCGGCATCTGCCATCGCCGAAGGGTGACAAGAATACCCGAATCCGCACTCAGGGAAACGCTCGTTCACGGCCGAGCCGGCGGCCGGCCGGTGTACACTCGAACTCTATGCCACGACACGCTCTTGCGGCGTTGGGCCTGCTGCTGCAAGCGTCGGTCCTGTTCGGCAGCGAGTTGAGCGACGACCTGTCGGCGCGCCGCACGCGGCTGATGGAGCGTCTCGGACCTGATGCGATGGTGGTGCTGTTCAGCGCCCCTGAGCGCAACTACTCGCTCGACGTCGATTACGAGTACCGGCAGGACAGCAACTTCTACTACCTGACCGGGCTCGTGCAGCAGAACTCAGTGCTCGTGCTGATGCCGGGCAACACGTCGCGGCGGGAGATCTTGTTCGTCAGCGAACGAAACGCCGAGCGCGAGCACTGGAACGGCCGACTGCTATCGCGGACGGAGGCGGCCGAACTGACCGGGATCAAGACCGTGCTCGGGCGCAGCCAGTTCGAGCCGTTCGTCGGCGCCATGCTCAGCCGGCGCGGGTCTGGCGAGATCAATGAACCAGAAGCGGCGGCGCTGTTCGACGCGCTCGGCGCCGGCCGCGGCCGCGTCGGTCTCGTCCTGCAGGCCGGCGGCCCTGCCGATCCGCTGAGCCCGGTGCAGGACTTCGCCCGTCGCATCCGCGATCGGTATGTGGGCTTCCAGGCCGTCGACGTGACGCAGGCGCTGACCGAGCTTCGGATGATTAAGACCCCGTATGAGCGGAAGGTCCTGGTCAAGAGCCTCGAGATCTCGAGCGATGCGCAGATGGCCGGCATGCGCGCCGCGCGGCCGGGGGGCTGGGAGTACGAAGTCGAAGCGGCGATCGAGGCCGTGCACCGGTCGCGCGGTGCGGTGTCGTGGAGCTATCCGTCGATCGTGGCGAGTGGTCCAAACGCGACGATTCTCCACTACAGCGAGAACAACCGCCAGATGCAGGCCGGCGAGCTGCTGCTGGTGGACGCGGCCGCCAATTACGAATACATGTCGGGCGACATCACTCGGACCTATCCAATCAGCGGCAGATTCTCGCCGGTTCAGAGAGACATCTACGCCCTCGTCCTGCAGGCGCAGGACGAGGCGATGAAGGTGGCGCGGGCCGGCACACCGCTGAACCAGGTGCACGACAAAACGGTCGAAGTGATCAAGGCGGGCCTGTTGAAGCTTGGCCTGATCACGGATGCCAGCGGCGATCAGTATCGGATGTGGTACACCCACGGCGCCAACCACTACATCGGCATCGACGTGCATGACGTCGGCGAACGCACGCGTCCGCTCCAGCCGGGAATGGCGTTCGTCATCGAGCCGGGCATCTATATCCGGCAGAGCGCGCTCGACTCTTTGCCGATGACGCCGGAGAACCGGGCGCTTGTCGACAAGATCCAGCCGGCCGTGAAGAAGTACCTGGACGTCGGCGTCCGCATCGAGGACGCGTTCCTGCTCGAGGAGAACGGTCTGCGGCGGCTGACCTCGTCGGCGCCGCGCACCATCGAGGAGATCGAGACCTTCATGCGCAAGCGCGGCTCTGCGCAGACGAGTGCCGCCCGATGATGCCTCTCACTCGCCGTTGCGCGATCGTTGCCGCCGTCGTCGCCGCCTATGCGCTGGCACCGCTGCAGGCGCAGAATCGCGACTTCATCTGGAAAGCATCACGCGGGCAGTCGGTCGTGTATCTGGTCGGATCGGTGCACCTGTTGAGCAAGGACTATTACCCGCTCAGCCCGGCGCTCGACAAGGCATTCAAGGAAACAGACCTCCTCGTGGAGGAGCTCCACCTCGGACAGATGGCGCAGGTCGAGTCGCAGATGACCATCCTGATGCGAGGGATGCTGCCCTCCGGTCAGACGCTCGACAAGGTGGTCACGCCGGCGACCTTCGCGCTCGTCAGCGAGCGGATCAAGTCGCTCGGGCTGCCCATTGAACCGTTATCGCGCTTCAAGCCGTGGTCGCTCGCGCTGACGCTGCTCGGCCTCGAATGGCAGGCGGCCGGCTTCGACGCCGACCTGGGCCTCGACAAGCACTTCTATGATCAGGCGGTCGCAGCCGGTAAGGAAGTCCAGGGGCTCGAGACGATCGAGTTCCAGATCTCGCGGTTCGACGAGATGTCGATGGAAGAACAGGATCGGATGCTGGCGTCGACGCTTCGCGAGCTCGAGACCGAGAAGGCAGCCGTCTCGACGCTCGCCAACGCCTGGAAAGCCGGCGACGCCCCGACCGTCGAGAAGATCGTGCTGCAGGAGCTTCGGCAGGAGCCACGGATGTACCAGCGCCTGCTGGTCGATCGCAACAAAGACTGGATGCCGAAAATCGAGGCACTCTTTTCACGCAAGGGCCGCGCGTTTGTGGTTGTCGGCGCCGCCCATCTGGTCGGGCCTGACGGCCTGCTTGCGCAGCTCAAGGCCAAGGGCTACGTAATCGAACAGCTGTGAGACGACCGGCTCTCGCTGCCCTTCTCCTGGTCGTTGCCGTTGCGGCCGTTCCTGCGCAACGGCGTTCCATCGACGACTTCTTCGCCTCGTTCACCGCCGACTGGATCCGTCAGAATCCCAACCAGGCGGCCTCGACGAGGTTCTTCACCGGCGAGGAGCAGCGGCAATTCGAGCGGCAGATCACGCCATTGACGCCGGAGTGGCGGCGGGCCCGTGTCGCGCTGGCCGAGCGCAGTCTTGCCGAGCTCAACAACATCGAGAAGGCGGACGCTCTCAACGAAAAACAGCGCGTTTCAGCCGATCTGATGCGCTGGCAGCTCGAAACGTTCATTCGCAGCGATCGCTACAACGACTACTTCTTCCCGTTCGAGCAGTTCGGCGGCGCGAACGTCGGGCTCGTCAGCCTGATGACCGTCAGCCATCCGATTCTCACCGCGGCCGACGCCGAGAATTACGTCGCGCGTCTCGGCCAGGTCGGGCCAAGACTCGACGAAGCCATCGCCGAGGCGAGGCGGATTGCAGGACTGGGCTTCATCCCGCCGCGTTTCATCGTTCGGGCGACCCTTGCCCAAATGCAGCAATTCGTCGCGTCGCCGCCCGCGCAGAATCCGCTGGTCGCGTCGTTCGCGAGCCGGATGGCGGCCGCGCCAGCGATCCCCGAAGCACGTCGGCCGACCCTCGCCACCGACGCCGAACAGGTTGTCGCCTCGCAGATCTACCCGGCCTGGCAGCGCGCGATTGAGGCCATCCGGCCGCTCGAGACCAGGGCGACCGACGACGCCGGCCTGTGGCGGTTCAAGGACGGAGCGACGGCCTACGCCTCGATGCTCCGACGGTTCACGACCACCGACCTGACGGCCGACCAGATCCATCAAATCGGGCTCGACGAGGTCGCGCGCCTTGAAAAGGAGATGGACGCGATCCTCCGCAAGATCGGACGGACCGAGGGGTCGGTCAATGAACGCGTCGGTCGACTGAAGACGGATCTGGGTTACCCGGTGACCGAGGACGGCCGAACGCGGATCATGGCGGATGTCGAACAGATTCTGCGCGACGCAGAAAAGCGCGCGGCGCCGCAGTTCGATCGCCGTCCCACGGCGCCCGTGGTGGCGCGGCCATTTCAACGGTTCCAGGAAGCGAACGCCGCCGCCAACTACACGGCGCCGGCCCGGGACGGCTCGCGACCCGGCATCTTTCAGATCCCGCTGCGGCCCGAACGCATGACGAAATTCAACCTGCGATCGCTCGTCTACCACGAGACGGTCCCCGGCCATCACTTTCAAGTGGCGCTCGAGCTCGAGAACACCGACCTCCCGCAGTTCCGTCAGCTTCGCGCCTTCGGTCCGATCTCGGCGTTCGGCGAAGGCTGGGGACTGTATGCCGAGCGGCTGGCGGCGGAGCTCGGCTGGTACGATGGCGACCCCGAAGGTCTGCTCGGCCAGCTCGATTCGGCGCTGTTTCGGGCACGCCGCCTCGTCGTGGACACCGGCCTGCACGCCAAGCGTTGGACCCGGCAGCAGGCGATCGACTACGGCATCGAAGCGAGCGAAGTCGAGCGCTACGTCGTCAACCCCGGCCAGGCGTGCTCGTACATGATCGGCCAGCTGAAGATCGTCGAGCTGCGCGAGAAAGCACGTGCCGCACTCGGCAGCCGCTTCTCGATCCGCGAGTTCCACAACGTGGTGCTCGGCACCGGCAGCGTCCCGCTCCAACTCCTCGAACGTCAGGTCGACGCCTATATCACCCGTTCGGCCTCGCAATAGGCACCCTTCGCCAGCGACCGTGCTTTCGGCGGAATGGCGAGAAGCGGCGATCATCCGACGCGCATCTGACCTAAGATTTTGGGCGTGTCGGTGCTGAACGGAGTGTCCGTCCTGGTGGCGGGTGCCGGGCTGGCGGGGCTAACGGCGGCAAGGGACTTGATCGCGCTTGGCGCAACCGTGACCGTCGTCGATGCGCGCGACCGCGTCGGCGGCCGGGTCTTGAGCGTGCGAGAGGGCTTCAAGGACGGCCAGCACGCCGAGGGTGGCGCCGATCTCATCGACGGCGCGCAGGAGGAGATCCAGAAGCTCGCGTCTGAGCTGGGACTCGAGCTGACGCGGATCCTGCGCAGCGGCTGGGGGTTCGTGCGCCCCGACGCACACGGCCGCCCGCAGATCGTCCGGCGCGGCGTCGCCCGCGGCTGGGAACGCCTCGCGAGCCACGTCTCGGCGTTCAGCGAACCGTACCGCCTTGCCGAGCGCCGGTGGGAGTCGCCTATCGTCGCCGACATCGCGCGCCAGTCCGTCGCACAGTGGTTGAACACCATCAATGCCGACGAGGAGCTGCGCGAGACCGCCGTGGGCCTGCGCGGGTTCTTCCTCGGCGACCCCAACGAGCTGTCGCTGCTGGCCCTGGTCGATCAGTTCGCCACCGAGGACGCGCCGGTGCCGGACAAGATGTATCGCATCAAGGGCGGCAACGATCGGCTGGCCACCTCACTGGCGGCGCCGCTCGGAGCCGCGCTGAAGCTGCGAACCGAAGTCGTCGCCATCTCGCAGCGCGGCCGTGCGGTACGCGTGAGCCTGAAGAACAGCCGACAGGTCGCGCAGCTATCGTGCGAGTACGTCGTGTTCGCGCTGCCGGCAACGGTGCTCCGGCGCATTCCGATCACGCCGGCGCTGCCCCAGCAGCAGCACGATGCGTTCGTGCGGTTGAAGTACGGACGCGCGACCAAGACGCTGCTGCAATTCTCGCGGCGGTTCTGGCGACTTCCAGGCCGGCCGCGTGCCTTCGGGTCGCCGCTGCCGTTCGGTGCCCTCTGGGAGGGCAACGAAGAACAGCGCGGCGCCCCGGGCATTCTCGCGTTCATGTCGGGCGGCTCGGCGAGCGATGCGATCCGCGAACAGTTCACGCGCGACGGCCCCGAGGCGCTCGCCCGATCGCTCGAGTGGCTCGGCGTGAAACGCGCCGACCTGATCGCATCGCGACAGGTGGTGTGGGATGAAGACCCGTGGGCCCGCGGTGGCTACGCGTTCTTCGACCCGGCCTTCGACCCGTCGCTGCGATCGTGGCTCGCCCGCCCGGCCGGACGCCTGTTCTTCGCCGGCGAGCACACCAGCAACAAGTGGCAGGGCTACATGAATGGTGCAATCGAAAGCGGGCGCCGCGCCGCGGCGGAAGTCGCGGCCGTCCATGCATTGATGCCAGCTCCAAGCACGAACGGCGCGCGGACGTAGCGGACCCAGGCGCGCGAGTTGAGCGGACCTGAAGGTCCGCGCTACTAGACCTGAAGGTCCGCACCACTAAGGGTCCGCAATACTTATCGCAGCTTGTCTCCGTGAGGCGGGGTCGCGACGTGGTACCCGGGCCGCGCCTCGACCATCGCGCCGGTCAGTTCCAGCTCTGCCTGGGATTCGGCCACTTCCGTCAGCCGTCGCGCGGCGCGCCCCTCTTCTTCCAACGTCTCGAGCAGCAGCCGCGCCTCATCCGGCCGGCTGAGCCTGCGCGCATACGTGCGAGCACAGCCGTATGCGGCGATTTCATAGTGCTCGAGGCGCTGCGCAAGCCCGATGACGATGGCGTCGCGGGCGTCGTCTGTCACGGCTTCATGCAGCCGCTCGTCTGCTTCTTGAACAATGCCGGCCAGCCCGGCCGAATGCCCGGTCGCCGCCTGGCCACCCCAATGCGTGAAGATCAACTGCAGCCGCTCGATGTGAAGCCGTGTTTCCTCGCAGTGTCGCGTCAGGGCCTCCCGCAGTTTCGGGCTGCGGGCCGCATCGCGCAGTCGCGGCAGGACGCGCAACGCCTGCATCTCTGCGTCATACAGCGTCGATAACTCGTCGAGATAGACATCCGTCAATGCGCCGTTTGCCATTAATGCCTGTTGTGACGTTGGCGGTACGCAAGGCTTGTGCCCCGCGATCACTGATGGGTTACAGTGTCGCCGTGAGCGCCATTTGACGGTGGAAGCTCCTGCCGAAGCCGGGCTCGTCCGGGCAATCGGTGTCCGCCGGCTGACAGCCATTCTCGTCAACGTCACAATCGGCGCCGGCATCTTCGTCCTCCCCGGCACAGCCGCAGCCGGACTCGGACCAGCCGCCCCCATCGCGTACATCGCGTGCGCGATTGCGATGGCGCTGATCGTGGCCTGCATCGCCGCCGCCGGCAGCCGCGTCGCAACGACCGGCGGCACCTACGCATACACGGAAGTCGGTCTCGGCCCGTTTGTCGGCTTCCTCGCCGGCGTCTTGTACTGGACGTCCGCATTATTCGGTGGGGCCTCGGTGGTGGCGGCGTTCGTCGGATCGCTGGCCGTCCTGTGGCCGGCCGCGGATCAACCCGCGCTGCGTATCGCGGTCATCGGCGCCGCGATCGGCGGATTGGCCTGGGTCAACGTGCGCGGCGTGACGCTGGGCACCCGGGTCATCGAAGCCGTGACCGTGGCCAAGCTCGTCCCGCTCGGAGTACTCGTGGCTGCCGGCCTGTGGTTGGCGCCCATCGATCCGAGGACCTGGCTGCCGGCGCCCTCAGCAGCGTCGGTCGGGCAGACCGCGATCCTGCTGATCTTCGCTTTCGTCGGCATCGAAGTGGCGCTGGTGCCAAGCGGCGAAATCCGTGAACCGGCGCGGACGGTGCCGCGAGCCGCATTCCTGGCGCTGACATTCACGACGCTGCTCTACCTGGCGATCCAGGCCATCGCGCAGGGCGTCCTCGGCGCGGCGATGACGGACTATGCATCGGCGCCGCTGGCCGAAACCGCGGCGCGGCTGCTCGGCCCGTCTGGCCGACTGCTGGTATTGCTGGGAACGGCGGTCTCGACCTTTGGCTACATGTCAGGCGACATGCTGTGCTCGCCGCGCGCGCTGTTCGCCTTCGGCCGCGATCGCGTGCTGCCGCGCGTGCTCGCCAGCGTGCACGCGCGATTTCACACCCCGTGGGTGGCGATCGTCGTGCACTCGGCGCTCCTGGGTGCTCTGGCGATGACCGGTACCTTCGCCGGGCTCCTGGTGATCGCCAACGTCTCGACGCTCGCACTGTATCTACTCTGTGTGATCGCGGCCTACCAACTGCAGCGCCGCGATGTCAGGTCGGACGGCACACCCTTCGTACTCCCCGGCGGGCCGCTGATCCCGCTTGCGGCCGCGGCAGTGATTCTGTGGCTGATGTCGCAGGC
>Ga0310900_10001005_pt1 | contig 10694 bp, 12 predicted proteins | sample C24D1metaG_FD_203879 | JGI IMG/M metagenome (GOLD analysis project Ga0310900, IMG submission 203879) | Lab incubated soil microbial communities from West Virginia University Organic Research Farm, Morgantown, WV, United States - C24D1 | ecosystem: Environmental > Terrestrial > Soil >...
CTGCGGATTCGCTTCTTCGGCCGAGGCCTGACGCAGGACAACCTGAAGCCAGGCTGGCTGATCCGCGCCCTCAACAAGGTGTTCTGATGACGAATCGACGAATCGGCCTCGCGCTCGTCCTGCTGCTGGGGGCCCACACGGTGGACGCCCAGTCGGCGTCCGGCGTTCGACTGAAGGACGTTGCCCGCCTGCAGGGGATCGCCTCCATGCCGGCGATCGGCTACGGGCTCGTGGTCGGCCTCAACAAAACTGGCGACAAGCGGCAGACGATCTTCTCCGCGCAGACGCTGGCAAACATGCTCGAGCAGTTCGGTGTGAACGCTCCCGCCGGACAGATCAAGGTCGAGAACGTCGCGGCGGTGCTCGTCACCGTGGAGCTGCCGCCCTTTGCGCGCTCCGGGACGAGACTCGACGTCACCGTCGCGTCGGTTGGCGATGCCCGAAGCCTGCAGGGCGGCATCCTGCTGCCGACTGCGCTGCACGGCCCGGACGGTCAGGTCCGTGCGATGGCGCAGGGCCCACTGTCCCTTGGCGGCTTCGGCGGCGGCAGCGGCGGCAACAACGTCCAGGTGAACCATCTCACGGCGGGACGCGTGCCGTCCGGTGCGCTCGTGCACCTAGACTCGGGCACGAGCCTTCCGAAGGCAGCCACGATCGAGCTGTCGCTCGACAGTCCGGACTTCAGCACGGCGGAGCACGTTGCCGAGTCCATCAACCGCGAGCTGGGGAACGACTTCGCCCGCGCGACCGACGCAGCCACCATCTCCGTGCGCGTGCCGGCGCAGTATCAGGGCGCAGTGGCGCCGCTGCTGGCACGGCTGGAGCCGCTCTCGGTCGACATCGACGCTGTGGCTCGCGTCGTCATCAACGAACGCACCGGAACCGTTGTCGTCGGCGGCGCCGTGCGTCTGGGTCCGGCCGCTGTGGCGCACGGAAATCTCTCAGTTCGTATCGAGACGCGCCTCAGCGCTTCGCAGCCGGAGCCGTTCTCACGGGGTGTGACGACAGTGCTGCCTCAGGAGCGTGTTGACGTCGAGGAAGGGCGCAACCAGCTCATGGTGCTCGAACAGGGCACGACGCTCGAATCCGTCGTGCAGGGATTGAACGCACTTGGCGCCAGCCCGCGCGACATCATCGCCATCATGCAGGCGCTCAAGGCCGCCGGCGCGCTGCGGGCGGAACTGGTCATCCTGTGATGACGAACGCGCTGACGGGCTCCGTCGACTCGACGCTCAAGAAGCTGGCGGAAGCCACGGGCGATCAGACTGTCGATCGCGAAGCCGTCCGCCGCCTTGCGCAGGAGTTCGAATCGCTGCTGATGACGCAGATGATTCGCGAGATGCGCCGGTCGATGCTCGACGACGACGAGGAGATGGAAGGCCTTGGGGCGTCGACGTTCAACGATACGAGCGACGTTGAATTTGCCCGCGCTCTCAGCGCAGCCGGGGGGGTCGGGCTCGCCGACGCGATGCTGTCGGTGTTCGAGCGGCAGATTGCGCAGCCAGCGGCGTCCACGCGACCGGAGTATCACCCAGCGGCCGCAACGGCCGCGGCCGTTCATCCGATCGACCCGCGTCCGGCGATCGTGCCGCCTGCAGTGAACAGCACGTTTGGGTGGCGGAACGATCCGCTGACCGGCCGTCCACGGTTCCACAACGGCATCGACATCGCCGCGGCCTATGGCGCCAATGTCGAGGCCGCCGGGACGGGACGCGTCGCGTTTGCCGGCGTTCAGGGCGGCTACGGCGAGACGATTGTGATCGACCACGGCGGCGGCCGGCAGACGCGCTATGCGCACCTCTCGGAGCGCCTGGTTCAGGCGGGAGACAGCGTCCAGGCCGGGCAAATCGTTGGCCGTGCGGGCAGTTCTGGCCGCAGCACGGGGCCACATCTGCACTTCGAGCTTCTGCTGAACGGCACGCCAGTTGACCCCCGGTCGGCCCTGGCGGGCGGTGGCATTGGGGCCCCGGGAGGCCCTAAAGCTTTGGCGCAAGGTGTCGATTAATGGAGGGACCAGGTCTATTAGGGGCCGGTGAGGAGCTGTCATGAAGATCGGAACCGACAATTCGGATGGACGCACGGGCGGGCTGGATCCGCTCAACGGCGTTACCCGTCAGCAGGCTCCCGCCACTCGTCCGGCCCAGGTGCCGGAGGGCGACCACCTGACGCTGTCGTCCGCCGCGCGTGTTCTTCAGGCTGCCCAGGGGTCGGTTGACGCGGGCGTTCCGATTCGCCAGGACGTCGTCGATCGCCTGCGTGCCTTGCTCGCGGACGGCCAGCTCGGTGGCGACGCGGCCAGTCTTGCCGACGCGATCATCGACAACTGGATCGAGACGAGTGGTTCTGCCGTCGAGTAAATGGCGATACACCCGGATCCCCTGATCGAGAAAGTTGAGCGCCTGTGTGAGACGCTCGAGCGCATCGGCGATGCGCTCGTCTCGGTTGACGCCGACGCACTTCTCGAGACGGAGGAGACGCTGGCACGGCTGCTGGCGACGTTCGACGCCGAGTCCTCGCGAGTGGCCGACAGCGCCGCGCTGAAGGAGCGAGTCCTTCGAGCCCGCGCGGCGCTGCTGCGATGCCGGCGGCTCGGGTCCTGTTTTACGAGTGTGGCAGGAGCACGGCTGAGAACACGGAGCGGGATGATGCTCTACGGGCCGGCAGGCGGCTTCGTCGAGCACAGTGTGTCAGGCGCGTCAGTGAAGGTGGCGACGTAAATGAGCGATCTGTTCCGCATGCTGCGGTCCGCCGCGCACTCGCTCGAGACACAGCGGTACGCCCTCGACGTCACGGGGCAGAACATCGCGAACGTGAACACGCAGGGATACGTACGGCGCACGGTCGATTTTGCCGAGATCCCGCCGCAGGATCCGTGGAGCGCCGGCGGTGGCGTCGACATCGCCGCCGTTCAGGCCGCGCGTGCGCCGCTCATCGAGGGCCGTCTCCGCTACGAGCAGGTGCTCAGCGCACACGATTCGGCGATCGCCGATCATCTCGAAGTGATCCTGGGAGGCCTGGGTCAGCCCGGTGCGTCGCTTGACGCGGCCCTCACGCGCTTCTATACGACCTACGGCGCGCTGGCTTCCAGTCCGACTTCAGCCACCGCACGCCAGCAGGTGCTGGTAGAGGCGCAGGCGCTTGCCACGACCTTCAGTGACATCTCCACGCAGCTGCAGAACGCCCGCGGCGCGGCCGACCGGGAAATTCGCAACACGCTGGGCGAGATCAACGCGCTCGCCGCGGAGCTGGCGGAGCTGAATGCCGGGATTACCAGTTCGGCGCCGGCCAACGTGGAAGCGCTGCGCGACCGCCAGGCGGTCGTGCTCTCCAGCCTGAGCGCACTGGCCGACATCGACGTCATTCACCGTGCTGACGGGGCTCTGGATGTGGCCATCGGCAACGGACGAGCGCTCGTGGTCGGAGACCGCCACTACGACCTGACGGCGTCGGGAACGCCGCCGCTCGGGTTTGCGACCATCCTTACCAACGGCGCCGACGTCACGACGGATATCACGTCGGAGATGACCGGCGGGCGCATCGGGGCGCTGCTTCAGATTCGCGACACGACAGTGCCCTCGTATCAGCAGCAGCTCGACCAGCTCGCGCATGGAATCGTGACCGACATCAACACGCTGACCACGAGCGGTTTCGACCTCGACGGTAACGCCGGCCTGGCGCTGTTCAATCCGCTCGCGGGAGTTCCCGGCGCGGCCGCGGGCATCACGGTAAACGCCGCCGTTGCCGGCAACGTTCGTCGTGTCGTCGCGGCAGGCACGCCGGCCTCTGGCAACAACGACGTCGCCCGTGCGATCGCGGCACTTCAGGATTCCAATGTCAGCGGCGGTTCGGCTCGTCCCGTTGACGCCTGGGGCGCCCTGGTCTCCCGGATCGCGACCGATGCGCGAGGGGCGAAGGACGCTGCGGCGGTTCACGACGATGTAGTCCAGCAGCTGCGGACGCTCCGCGATCAGATTTCCGGTGTGTCCATCGACGAAGAGGCGGCGATGCTGATGAAGTTCCAGCGCTCATACGAAGCGAACGCCCGCTTCTTCCAGGTCGCCGATCGCGCGCTGGAACAATTGATGAATCTGGTGAGCTAATGCGCGTTGCCTTTAATGCTGCCTTCGAGGACGGCGTCCGCAACATCAACAATGCGTCTGCGGCTCTGGCTGAGGCGCAGCGCCAGCTCTCATCCGGGCGGCGGATCGACAGTCCGTCCGACGACCCGCTCGGTACGATGACGGCGATTTCAGAGCACGCGTCGCTCAGCCGCGTCGATGCCTACTCGAGCGCTGCCGGCGATGCGTACTCACGTCTCGCCCTGGCCGACACCATCATGTCGGACATCGTCACGCAGCTGACGGCGGCGCAGTCGAGCGCGCTCTCCGCGCGCGGATCGAATATCACGACGGCTCAACGCCAGGCGGTGGCGAACGAGATTCTGGCGATCCGCGACGCGATTTTCAGCGACGTCAACACCCAGCTGCAGGGCGCCTACCTGTTCAGCGGCTCCAACGTCCTCGCCGCGCCGTACACGCGCGTGGGTCAGGGCTTTTCCGGCTACCAGGGCGACGCCACCGCGGCGCGGATCGACGTCAGCAACGGACGCGACGTCGCCGCGACGTTCGACGGCCAGGCCATTCTGCAGGGCTCCGATCCGCAGCACATCCTCGATGCGCTGACTGACCTCGCCGCGTCAATCCTCGCCGCCGATCCCGTGGGCACGCAAAACGGCGTGGACGCGATCACACGCGCCTTCGATCGCGCGACGCTCGCCCAGTCCCGGATTGGAAACGATCTCCGTTCGCTGGACGACGTCCGGATGCAGCTGGTGTCGGTCCGGCAGACCGCCGTGTCACGCCTGTCGAAGGTCGAAGACGCCGATCTGGCGGAAGCCAGCGCGCGCCTTGCCCAGTCGGAGACCGCATACCGCGCGGCGCTGTCCGCCGTCGCCAACACCCTCAAGCTGTCACTGCTCGACTTCCTGAAGTAATGGCACGCCCGGCCGTCGTCCGCCAGATCGTGTGTCACGACTGGCGCGCTGTGAGCGACGCCGACATGAATCGCCTGTACGCCGTAGAGCAACGGCGCTGGGAGCACCAGCTCGATTGGGATCTCGGCAGCGCATGGACCGAGCTCGAACGCGGACGCCAGCTTGGGACGGTCTCCGGCCTTGTGGCCATCGACCGGGACGGGAGGATCGGCGGCTGGACCTATTACCTTGTCCACGAAGGTGCCCTCCAGATCGGCGGCCTGGTGGCCGAATCCGAAGCCGTCACGTCCGCATTGCTTGCCGACGTGCTTGCCGACCCTGACACGCACATCGCTGAACGGGTCACTGTCTTCGCGTTCACCGACGCGCCAGGGCTCGTCGGCGAACTTCGCGCTCGTGGTCTCGCCGTCGATCGCTACTGGTACCTGCGCCGCAATGGGCTGGACGTCGAGCCGATGGGCACTGGCATACGCATCTGGAGCCCTGACGACATGAATCCCGCGGCCGCGCTCCTGGGACGCGCCTTCGAGCCGTCGGATGCCTCGCGCCCGTTTGCTCCCGATGGGACGCCGGAGCAGTGGCGGCACTATGTGCGCCAACTGGTTGAAGGCAACGGTTGCGGGCAGTTTCTGCCGTCCGCGAGCTTCGTAGCCGGTGACGGGCCGGGCCGGCTGGCAGCGGCCGCATTGGTGACGCGAATCGGGCCGACAACCGCCCACCTCGCACAGCTCGCCGTTGCTCCACACAGCCGGAGGCGAGGCCTGGGTGCCTCGCTCGTGAACGCCGCGTTCGCCGGCGCGGCGCGCCTTGGATGCACGCGGATGACCCTGCTTGTTGGGGGCCGCAATCAGGCGGCACGGGCACTCTACGAGAGCATCCGCTTCGAACCGGTGGCGACCTTCGTCGCCGCCGGCGGTGCTTATCCCCGCCGATCGACGAGCGTTGCGCCGGGCGCCGTCATCATGACGCGTCGATAAGCCGCGAGCGTCGTTTCACCCTGTTCCATCGCGCGCGCGAGATCACGCCGCGCCAGTTCGGCCTTTGCCAGCGCGTCGAGCGACGAGGAATCGGTGCGGAGAATGCCGCTGGCCAGCGCAATCGCCATCTTGTGAAGCTCGACGGCTTCCGGATATCCGGGCAGCCGTCGCGCGACCTCTTTCGCGTCGCTCAGTGTCTTGCGGACCGGTCGAAGCTGCTGCTCCACCGCGACGAGCGCTGACATCAGGCGGTCGCGTTCGTCGGCCGCGCGGCTCAGCGCCTCGACGTCGCGCGAGGATGAGGCCGCGTGCTGCCGGTCGGCGATCACCTCGAGCTGCCGCAGAATGGCGATTTCGGCCTCGAGCCCCTGCCGGTACTCCTCGATCAGCTGTGTCAGCTCCTGCGCTGTCACGGCCGCCGCTCCTGCGTGCTGATTTCACACCAGGCATCGCGCAGGTTTTTCAGCACCTTCTCAACGTCGTGCAGCGACGTCGAGCTCGTGTGCATCGATGCCTCGATCAGGCCCGCCGTGGCGTACGAGTACAGCGAGTCGAGCGACGCGGCGATCTCGCCGCCGTCCTTGAGGTTGAGCGTGCTCTGCAGCTCGGAGACGATGGCCATCGCGCGGCTGACCGCGTCGCGCCGCGCGGGCAGGTCGTTGCGCTCGATCGCGGCGCGTGCCTCGGCAATCCGGAACAACGCCGTGTCATACAGGATGACGATGAGCTCGAGCGGTGTCCGGGTTTCGATGTGCAGCCGGCGGTAAGCGTCGGCGCCCGCGTGCGCTGGCAGCATGACCTTACAGTCCGTTCGAGATCAGGTTCTGGCTGAACGACGCCAGAGAGCCGGACTGACTGTTCAGGCGCGACATCGCTTCGTCGGCCGCCATGAACTCGCGCTGGAGTGCCGCGCGCCGGACCGCAAGCCGCGCCTGCATCTCGTCCATCCGCCGGTCGAGACGCGCGAGTTCGTCCGTCAGCCGCGTGCGCGCGCCAGGCACCAGGCCGCCTGAGCGCGTGTACTCGGTGATCGTGCCGTTCAGTGCCGTGAGAACGCCTGTCTGAGAGTCGCCAAGGAGCGAATAGACGCCCGCGAAATCGGACGAGAGCGCCTGGTTCAGCGCCGTGCGGTCGAACGTCATCTCGCCCGTCCGGTTGAACCCGATGCCGATCTCGGCGAGATGGTGAAACGTGCCGTTGCCGCCGATCCCGCCGAGGACGGACCGCAGTGCGCCGCGGAGCGAGCGCAGCAGCGGGTCGTGTCCCAGCGCTCCCGGAGTGCCTTTGCCCGACTCCGTCCTCTGCTCGTTGACGAAGGTCGTCAGCTCGTTGAACGCGGAGACAAACGCCTCGAGCCGGGTGGCGAGGCTATCGTCATCGCGCGCGACGGTGATCTTGATCGTCTGCGTGGGAGCTTCGGAGACAAGCGTCAGGGTGACGCCCGGGATCGCTGAGTTCAGGACGTTATCGGTAGCCGTCACTGGAATGTTGTTGATCAGCAGCGAGGCGTCGCTGGCCTGCACGGCGTTATCCGCCGCGGTGTTCCCCGCGAAGCCGTCGTTGTCGGTGTCGGTGAACGCCACCGTGGTATTGGTCAGGCCGTTCTGGACGGTGAATGCGTTGGCAACGCCGCTGCTCGTCCCCGTGAGTACGAGGCGGAACGCGCCCGGCGAGGTTTCGATGACAGAGGCAGAGACCGGAATGCCTGCCGTCGCGTTGATCTGGCTGGCGAGCCCCTGGAGTGTGACCGGGCCCGTCAACGTAACCGCGACGCCGTTGATGGTCATGGTGCCGCCGTCGGCGACGATGGTGGTGTTGGAATCGGGTGCCGTGCTGGCGGACGCCGTGACCTGTGCCCGCGCCAGCTGCGTGACAACCACGTCGTAGCTGCCCGGAACCGAGGCCGTGCCGGCGGTCACGTTGGCGACACCGGGATTGCTCGACGCGGCGCTGTAGGTGATTGCGGCCGATGTATTCGTGAGCGCGGCCGCAGCGGTTCGGATTGCGTCCAGCTTGGTCGCCAGCGTCGTCAGCGCCGTGTCGGTCGCCTGAAGCGCCTTCTCGCGCGCCTCCAGCGCCTGCAGCGGACGGCTTTCCTGCTGCATGATCGCGTTCAGGACCACGCCGAAGTCGATTTGGTTGAAGCCGCTGAACGAAATCGGAGATCCCACTGAAGACGCTCCCTCTGCGTATCGACGCGCGGGTTAGTGCCAGATTCGCGCCAGGTTTTGGCGCGTGCAATCTTGCGCAGCTGGAGGTGGGCCGCTCACCCTGCGCTCGCTCTCACGAGCGCAGGATGAGCGTCACCCGGTATGCGAAGCGCTCTGACTAACGCAGGAGCGCCAGCACGGCGCCCGTGCTGCTGTTCGCCTGCGCCAGGGCGGCGATGCCGCTCTGGGTCAGGATGTTGTACTTGGTCAGGTTGGACGACTCCTGCGCGACGTTGGCGTCGCGGATACGGCTCTCGGCCGCCGTGTTGTTGACGACCTGCGACGACGCCAGCGAGATGGCGTACTGCAGCCGGTTCTCGAGGGTTCCGACCTGCGCCTGAACCGAGCCGAGCGTGCCGACCGCCGTCTGAAGGGCCGCAACCGCAGTGGCCGCATTGGCCGCCGTGTCCACGGCGAGCGCGCCGATGGCGAGCGCCGTCGAATCGGCCGCGCCCACGCTGCCCGAGATCGTGCCGTTCGCGCCGTTGTTGCTGACGAACACCGAGAAGGTGCCCGCCGCCGTCACACCGGCCACGGCCGCTTCACGGTCGATTTCCGCGAGCACGTCCTGGAACTCGAGGTCCAGTGCCGTGCGGTTGACCGTCGCGCTCGAGGACGCGGACTGGGTCGCCAGCGTCGCGAGTCGATCGATCAGGGTGGAGATGTTGTTGAGCGCGCCGTCCTTGATCTGGAGGGTCGACAGACCGTCGCCGGCGTTGCGGATGCCCTGATTCAGCACCGCGATGTCCGCGCGGTAGCTGTTGGCGACAGCCAATCCGGCAGCGTCGTCGCCAGACATGTTGATGCGAAGACCCGACGAGAGTCGCGTCAGCGCCTTGCTCAGATTGATCTGGGTGCCAGTCAGGTTCGCCTGGGCGTTGACAGACGCGATGTTGTTCAGCACTGAGAACGAAGCCATTCCATTTCCTCCGTGAAAGCGTGATCGGCGCCTGCCGACCACTTTGGTGCCGAACGGCACCTGTCAGGGTGGTAATCGGAATCGGGTTGTCCTCCTTTAAGCGGAATGTCTGGCAAGGATTTTTCCTGTGTGCACAGCAGGCGGCGCGAGGGCCGGATGGTGCCCGTCGCGTTTCTCTCAGCAAAACGCGAGAGATCGCCAGACAGCCGCCGCCGCGGTCCCCCCGGAGCGCGTCGATGTGACGGTAGACCGATGCTCAGGTGTCGGATCTCCGTCATAGGCGGCCGCATGGATTGCACGGTGCTGCACCGTGATGTGAACGGAGCGAAGAGATCGATGCTCAAACGTCGAGGGTGGCGAATCGAATATTCGACGGTCGTGGCGATGGCCGCGGCAATAGCCGTCGTCGCCGTCGCGCAGTTCCTCGAAGGCGCCGGCGGATTGTCGCTGTGGCAGCCGACCGCCGCACTCGTGGTCTTTGGTGGGACGGCGGCGGCGCTGTTCGTCAGCTATCCCGTGGCTCTGGTCCAGCGGACCGTGCGCTCGGTGATGGACGTGTTCGTCGAGCGCCCGGACCCGACGCGCGGCGTGATCAACGACCTGCTGGTCTGTGCCCACATCTCACGGCGCCGCGGAACGCTTGCCCTGGAGCCGGAAATCGAGCGGATCGCCGATCCGTTCCTCGGCCGCGCACTGGGCGTGATCGTCGAGGGCACGGACTCGACACTTGCGCGCCAGCTGCTGCAGGGTGAGAGCGACGCGCGCACCGAACACGACGAGGCGCCCGCTGAGGTCCTCGAAACCGCGGCGGGCTATGCCCCGACGTTGGGAATTCTGGGTGCAGTGCTCGGGTTGATTCGCGTCATGCAGAATCTCGATCAGCCCGGCGGCTTCGGCACGGGCATCGCGGTGGCGTTTGTCGCAACCGTCTACGGCGTGGCCACGGCCAATCTTGTGCTGCTCCCTCTGGCGACGCGGCTGCGTACCCGGGCGCGGGCGGCGGCCATGGCCCGTGAGCTGACCATCGAGGGTGTGGCCGGCGTCCGTGAGGGTATGAATCCGCGTCTGCTGGAGCAGAAGCTGCGCGGGTTGATGGTGGTGACCGACGTCAGCCGGATGCCGCAAAAGGTTGCATGATGCAGCGTCGCCGCACGGGCCCGGGCAGCGCGCATCATCGAGTCTCACGCGATCGATGGCTGGTCTCGTACGCCGACTTCATCACACTGCTTTTTGCCTTCTTCGCGACGATGTATGCCGTGTCGCGGGTGGATGCACAGCGGCTGACCACCGTCGCGGAAGCCATGCAGATGGCGTTCGATCGTGCGCCGGCGAACCGGCGCGCGGTAGTGCCCTCGAAGGCGATGCTCGACGCCCAGCGCGCAGAGCAGTCGAGTGAAGAGATCAGGCAGATTGTTTCCCGTGATCTGACGCCGGAGCTGGCGGCCGATCGCCTGGAGCTGTTCGTCGATCGGCGCGGCGTGACGTTGTCCATTCCCGAGGCGGGCACGTTCGGGGTCGGCCGAGACGAGCTGTCGCCGTCGGCAGAAGGGCTGATTGACCGTGTCGGACGTACGCTCGAGCAGTTCCCGAACGCC
>Ga0310900_10001007_pt1 | contig 10693 bp, 6 predicted proteins | sample C24D1metaG_FD_203879 | JGI IMG/M metagenome (GOLD analysis project Ga0310900, IMG submission 203879) | Lab incubated soil microbial communities from West Virginia University Organic Research Farm, Morgantown, WV, United States - C24D1 | ecosystem: Environmental > Terrestrial > Soil >...
ATTCGGATGGAAGCCAGCCACATCGCCACAGATTGAAGTGCATGACGGGACGGCCGCCGGCGCTTATGTAACCAATATTAAAAATGCGCAGGATTCGGTGGAGTTCGATGTGATCGCTGGTGCAGCGGGTACGGAAACGGTTGTTTTCCAATATGCGACCGATAATTCGCCTGAGGGAGAACTTTACGTTAACGCAGTGAAGCAGCAGGATGTGACATTCCCGGATACGAACGGCTGGGGCGGCGACGGCAAGTGGGCATGGCGCTCGGCCTCGATTCCGGTGAACGCGGGCACGAATACCGTCCGGCTAGCCCTTTCCACCAACGGACAGTATATGAATTTGGACGGCATATTGACGGGCGGCGAAATGATACTGACGGATGATGCCGCCAAGGTCCAGCTATCGGGAGGCATAACGATAGCCGGCTCCGGCGACTCCGTCAAGACGGATAATTACAACGGCGCGGACGGTAAAGCCGTAACTGTCAAGGTTAATGCGCCGGAAGCAGGCGATTACAAGCTGGGCCTCTGGTACCGCTCCGGTACAGATAACACGAACGCGGACATTACCGTGGGAGAGACGGCTTACACGCTGGCGCTTGCGAATAACGGCTGGTACGGCAATGACTGGTGGGGCTTAGCGGAGCAGGATATCCATTTGGATGCGGGAGAGAATACGGTCATAATCAGGCCGGACAGCGAATCCACGTATATCAATCTGCACGCTGTATCTTATGGAATGAAGCTGGAGGCGGAAGGTGCGGAGACAAGAACCGCCGGCGTTGTTAAAGGAGAGCGGTGGCTCGATGATTTCGGCCAAGCAGGCGACAGCATCTCATGGAGCAGCGAGCAGGCGGGCGGCCAGGAGGTGCCGGTTACGTTCACCTACCGTGCGGAGGAGGAATTAGCCTATGCGCTGAAGGTTAACGGCATCGTACATCCGGTCGTTTTCGAAGCAACCTCGGGCGATTGGCGGCAGTATGAGGTCAACGTACCGGTTTCGCCGGGAGGGAACGAGTTCAAGCTGCTGCCGGCAGCGAATCATAGCAGCTCGGTTCTGATCGACCGCGTGAGCGTAGGCGCAGAGGCGAAGGAAGCCGAGGACAGCTCGGTTCTGAAATCAGGCTCGGCCAGCGTAGTTGCCGTCAACGGGGAGACCGGCTACTTGGACGGCTTTAAACAAAAAGGCGATTATGCGAAGCTGTCGCTGGGAGCGGTGGGAACGAGCGGGTCTTATGATTTAAAGGTGTTTTACCGCAATGCGGGCGAATCGGCAGCCCGGAGCATCTATGTAAACGGTAAAAAAGCAGGCTCATTCGCATTCCCGCCAACGGGCGGGGAATGGTCGTTTATTTCAGTACCGGCCTATTTGTTCAGCAGTCAGGCCGCAAACACGGTGCTCCTGAAGATGGAGCAGGATACAGAGCCGGAAGGGATCGCAATTGATCGCGTAGAGCTTGACGGCGCTGTATATGAAGCGGAAGCGGCCGAGTTTGGCTGGGAGCCCGTCATAGCGAAGACAGGCGGCGTAACCAATTCGCTCGGCAAAACCGACGATCATGGCAAAGCAGGGCAGACGGTTATTTTCAACGTTAATTTGGGGCAAGCGGCCGAGGAGCTGGTGTTTAAGTATAGATCGGACAACAATCCGGCCTTTGATATCGTTGTCGATGGAAATTTGGCTGCCAAAAACGTTGTTTTCGGCCAAACGCAGGGAGGCTGGGACGTCGGCATGTCTGAGAAAGTCATCGAGTCGCCGCTCTCTGCGGGCGAGCATACGATCGAGCTTGTCATGGTCTCGGACGGCCAATATATCAATTTGGACAGCCTGGTTGTAGGCGGAGCGGAATACGAGGCGGAGGCGGCGTCCTTTGCCCCGGCCGGTCATGGCGTGAAGACGACGACAGGGACGGTTTCCGGCTTTGGGGATGAGAACGACTTCCTGACGTTCGATTTAAATCTGCCGGCAGCGAAAAATGCAGCGCTTGGAATAAGGTACAAGAATAAGGCGGCTTCCAAGCAGCCCGCAGTGCGGGCGTTGTATATTAACGACGTGAAGCAAGCGGATTTAAGCTTTGCTTATACCGGCGATACTTGGGCTATGCTTGAAGTACCGGCAGCTGCGCTGGCGGCAGGGACGAACAAAATAAAGCTCGTGCTTGAAGGCAGAGACGACGAGGGCATTGAGCTGGATTACCTGCTGGCAGGCGGCAGAAGGCTCGATGCAGAGAAGGCCGATTCGACGCCTCCAATCGTTATTTATAAAGATCTGCTGCTTAATTTCGGCCATAAGGGCGACGAAGCGGCTTTCGATATCAATGTGGAGCAAGCCGGAGAAACATCGCTGATCTTCACCTATTCGAATGAAGGCTCGGTTGCGACCAAGACGCTCTACATTGACGATGAGCCCGTTCTGGATGAGAAGGGCAAGCCGGTTCAAATTTACTTCTCGCCGACGGCTAACCGCGATAAGTTCAATGAGGATGTTTACTATATCGTCCCATACATGAGCGAAGGCAATCATACCGTTACGCTTAAGCATGAACCGTCGGATAAAGGCACGATCATTATGCGCAGCTTGACGCTCGGCTTCTTCAATGAGCCGTCAATTAGATTGATGGATGCGGCGCTCGCCGCGATGGGCGCAACCCATATCGAGCTCGGCACGGCGGAATCGGTCGGGGAGGGCCCGAATATGCTGGCGCATGAATATTACCCGAACCGCAGCAAGAAGATGAAGGCTTCGCTGAAAGAGTCGATGAAGGAATATTACAAGTTTTTCGCAGCCTACGAGAATCTATTGTTCGACAGTAAAGAGGATTTAGGCAAGGCGGTTTCGATTACCGCAGCTGACGGCTCGGCAATCGCGACCAGCAGGGACGGGGCGGCCAATACGGTAATGGCTATCGCCCGCGATAACAGCAAGAATAAAGGCTTCGAGCAGTACGACAGCATTCAATTGGTTAACCTGCTTAATAACGATGAGAACTGGCGCAATGCGGCGGCTGAGCCGGAGCAGCTGACGGATCTCAAGGTTACCTATGGACTCGGCCTGAAGCAAACGGATGCTCCGAAGCTCAAAGTGTATACGGCGACTCCTGATCGGGATGGCGGCATGTTCAAGGAATTAAGCTATACATGGAGCGGTACGGATTTGATTATTTCTGTTCCTTCCCTCGCTTATTGGGAGATGATTATTATCGATCAGGGCAACGGCGCGAAGGCTGAGATCCCTTCCTCCGGCGCCGGCACGCTGCCAAGCAAGCCAAGCAAGCCAAGCAAGTCAAGCAAGTCAAGCAAGTCAAGCGAAAGGGTAGCAACGGAAGCGGAGCTGATGAATGAAGGCAAGCAGGCTTCCTTTACGCTTCAGGCTTCGCAGGATACGCTCCTGCTGCCGGCCGATGCGATTGCGGGGCAGCGATGATCGGTTTGCGCCGAAGCGTCTGACAAGGCGCGCAGAAACGGCACAGCTGCTGTACCGGCTTTTAAAAGTATAGTTTTCGTATAGAATGGAGGCAGCGCAGCCGAATGACGGCTGCGCTTCTCCCATAAAAAGACCCTTAAAAAGAACATTCTATATAAATTGCAATGAATTAGGTAAACTATTAACTATGAGTATCTTCTTTAGCAGGGTGGACAGCATATGGCGCGTTTCGAGAAAATATCCAACCGTTTTGCTTCGAAAATGATTTTAGCATTTTTATTGATCATTCTGATTCCGACCACTTTATCGGGGTTCTCTTTCTATTTGGAATCTTCTGCGCTTGTGAAACGAAATGTCAGAGCATCTACCGTTCAGGTTACGAAACAAACCGCGGATGCGCTGTCTTCTATTTTCAACGCGGGAAGCGATACATCCGATTTAATATACAGCGACTTGAAGGTGCAGAAAGCGGCGATGCACTTCAGCGCAAGTCCGCTCAGCAAGCAGGCGGAGATGTCGCAATCGTTAAGTACGCTGCTTAATAACGTCGTATATTCAAGCTCGTTCGTTAGAGTCGTTCATATTATTAAAGGCAGCGGGATCGGCTGGGGGAGCGGCACGTTCTCTATCGCTAAGCTGCGGAAGGTTGATCTCAATCAGCAAGAGTGGGTAGCGGAGTCCAAAAAGATGGACGGGGGGCTGGTATGGCAGGCCTTGCGGAAGGACCCCTTCAGCGGCGCCGGGGAAAATACCGATCTTGTGCTGCCGATCAGCCGTACGCTCAAAGATTTTGAGTCGCTTCGGCAAATCGGATTGCTCGTCGTCAATTTAAATGGCAGGGCCATTATTAATACGATTAATCAGGTTAAGCTCGGACAAACCGGCCGTTATATGGTCGTAAATCCCGACGGGCAAATTATGATCGCTGCCGACCTCTCGCGTATCGGGCAATCCGTAGAGGATTCTACGCTGCATGAACTTATCGTACACAATGACGAGGTCGAGTTCGAATACTTCAACAAAGGCGTTCATTACTATGGCGTGAAGCAGCGGCTGAGCAACGGCTGGCTGCTCGTCGGTACGGTGCCAACGGTCGAAATAACGGGTGCATTAGACAAGCTGCATACCCGTATTTTGCTGACATCGGCTTGCTTTGCTTTAGTGGCGGTGCTCATTGGCCTTCTGATCGCAAATCGGGTTACCAAACCGATCAAGCAGTTGACGCTGGAGATGAAACGCGTGCAGCAGGGCGATTTATCCGTGCGGACAGCCTTGACCTCTACGGACGAAATTGGACTGATGAGCAAGCACTTCAACAAAATGCTGGATGAAATCGAGCAGCTCATGGTGCGGGTGGGGCAGGAGCAGAACGAGAAGCTGGAGGCGGAGGTGCGTGCGGTCACGTACCGGATTCATCCGCATTTTCTGTATAACACGCTCAGCACGTTAAGGTGGCTCGTTCGGGCGCGCGAGATGGAGCGGGCGGATCAGGGACTGGCGGCTTTGACCAGACTGCTCCAAGCGAATATGGGCAAGAACGGCCAGATGGTCACGCTTGAGGAAGAGCTGGAAATCATTCAGAAATATATCGTAATACTAGAAATGCGGTACGAGCAGAAATATGCTTTGCATATAGATGTGCAGCCTGGCGCGGAGCGGGTGAATATACCAAGGATGCTGCTTCAGCCGCTTGTCGAGAATGCGGTCTTCCACGGTTTCGTGCCGCTTAATCGCGGAGGCGACATTACGATAAAGGCTGCGGAGCACCAGGGCGAGCTGCGTATTCAAATCGATGATAACGGATCCGGCATGGCAGCTGAGAAGCTGAAGCCATTGAATGCCAAGGAAGGCAAGACTAAACGGGGAATAGGGCTGCAGCATGTCCATGATTCTTTGAGACTTTATTTTGGGCCGGGCTCAGGGATGACGGTGACAAGTGAACCAGGGAGAGGCACGCAAATTGTTATCGTCATACGTCTTCAAAGCTAATACTTCCAAAATCAGATACGGCTTTGCTTTCAACAACTATGAGGAGGGAATAATGTGAACGATAACGTTTTGATCGTGGACGACGAGCCGATTATTCGAAACGGGCTTAAAAGCTTTATCGATTGGGAGGAGCACGGGCTTGCTTTAGTGGGTGATTGTGCAAATGGCCTCGAGGCATTAGAGCTGCTTCGCTCTCGTCCCATTGATATTTTAATAACCGATATTAAAATGCCGGTCATGGATGGCCTGGAGCTTACGCGGAATGCGCTCGAGGTTAATCCGCAAATGAAGGTTGTGCTTATAAGCAGCTACAATGAGTTCGAATACGTTCGCGAGGGGATGAAGCATGGCGCTGTCGATTACTTGCTCAAGCCTTCGCTGGAAGCGGGGGAGCTCATCGCCGTACTTGACCGCTGCAAGGAAATGCTATTGGAGAACCGCAGGCAAGTGAAACAGAAGCAGCAGTTCGATGAGCAATTAACTTTGCTGGAGAGAAGACGCTCCGAGCAGGAGATGAAACGATTACTCGCGTCCAGCCAGTCGGATTTTCGGTTTATCGATATTTTTGGCCTGCAAAATGAATGCTGCATGTGTGCTTTTGTCGTATCGGACGGGCTAAACGAATGGCAGGAGCGTTATGGGAATTTGCATGTCAGCATTATGTATGAGGATATGCAGGCTATATTTTACGAGCAATTTCAGTCCGGCAGCGCGCACATCTTAACAGGAGAAGGCCTTTTCCTCATCTATCCCTATGAGAAGGATGCCGAAGCGAAGCTTGAGCGCTTCAAGGCGCACGTGGCCGCTGAATTATCCGTCTCCATTTCGATTGGCTTCAGCATCGAGAAGGAAACCGGGCGGGTGGAAGCAGGGCTTCAAAGAAGCCGCTCAGCGGTAGAGCGGCGATTTTTTGAAGGCACGGGCCGCTTATTTGCTTGGGAGCTGCCGCCAGATGAGCGCGAAGGCGGGCATGAATACGAGGAAATGAAGATGCATGCCATGGTCGAATGGATTCGTGCCGAGAACAACACAAAATCAGTAATCGACAGCTTCGTTTCGAGGTGGACGAAGGGCGGCCTGACACCGGAGCTTGTGAAGAGAGAGGCTTACGAGCTGCTGTCCGCCTATGCTTATTTGAACGGGGATTCCAAAACGCTATCGGATTTCCGGGATCATATTTCGCGCTGCGATACGGTTGTCCAGCTGGAGTCGGCTATCCGTCATTTGTTCGAGGAGATGGAGCATCCTAATCAGCTGCGTCTGAACGATAAAGGTCATAGCGGACAATTAATCACGAAAGCTATTGAATACATTAAGCTTCATTACCGGGACGATTTAACGCTGCAGGAAGTTGCGGATACCATTCATGTCAGCAAAAGCTATTTTTCGAATTTGTTCAAAAAACAGTCGGGTCAAAATTTTATCGATTATTTGATCGACTTGAGGCTGCATGAAGCAAAACGGATGCTCGTTCAAAATGAGTATAAGATTTATGAGGTAGCGGAGAAATCGGGCTTTAACGACGTGAAATATTTCAGCAAGCTGTTCAAAAAAATGACGCAGATGACACCTGTCGAGTATCGGGAAAAGCATCAACAATAGTTGATGGAGGAGATAGACATGCATGCCATAAGGCTGATTATAATCGGATGCTTCCTTGTCGTTGCTGCGGGCTGCGGCCAGCAGTCCATCATATCCAAGGAAAGCGAAGTCGAGAAGATTAACAATACGGAGGACCATGAGATTGAGTTCTGGCATACGTACAGCGATGAAGAGACACGGATTTTGGAAGACGTACTCATTCCTGCTTTTGAGGAGGCGTACCCGGCTATTCATGTCGTGCCTGTTCGGCAAAGCAATAATGCGGAGCTAAAATATACGCTCATCTCTAAGGCTTCTGCGAATAGAGCGCCGGATGTGGTCCGTATGGATATCGTATGGGTGCCGGAGTTTTCTCAAAGCGGGCTCTTGCTTCCCCTTAGCGAAAATGATGATTATGATGAAATCACACAGACGCTGCAGAGCAATACAGGCTCGGCCGGCTATTATGAGGGCGCCTACTATTCGTTACCCGTGAATATGAATACGAAGGTCGCTATATTTAACCGCGCATTGCTGAAGAACGCCGGCTTGTCGGAGCCGCCGGCCACTTTTCAGGAGGTCATTGCGCTGGCTAAGAAGGAACGCTACATGATCGGCATGGGCGGGTTGGAGCCTTGGAGGAGTCTGCCATATATCTATGCGCTTGGCGGGCGGATGACGGATGATTCGTATACGAGGGCATCCGGCTATCTTAACGGTGAAGCGACCGTAAAAGCGGTTGAACAGCTCTTATCGTTGTATAAGGAGCAGCTGATTGACCGGACGGTCATTAACGGCGGCGGCGATAACTGGGAGGGCGTTAAATCCGGGAAGGTTTTGGTCACAGACGATGGGCCGTGGTTCTATAGCGTCTTTCAAGGCAAAGAGCTGCAGAGAGCGGTAAATAATACGATAGCGGTACCGTTTCCCCCTATTTACGGTCCGGCTTCCATCTTGGGCGGAGAAGACCTTGTTATTATGAAGGGCGCCAAAAATCCGGAGCAGGCATGGCTGTTTATGAAGTGGATGGTTAATACGCAATCGCAAATCGCTATGTCGCAAACCGGCTTGATCCCGACCAATCTGGAGGCTAAAGATATAAAGGTACAGGGAGAGTCGTTTATTCATCCGTTTGCCGAAGCGCTCAACCATACGTTTTTACGGCCGCCAGTGAAAAATTACAGTCGAATTGACGGTATTTATATTGCGTATATGACCAAAATTTTTCAAGAGGAGCTTTCGGTTAAGCAGGGCTTAACGGAAGCGGCAGTCGAGATTGATCGATTATTGAAGCCGTAGCCATCAAAATAGGCGCAATCGAAGAGCCGGCTAACTTGACTGCAACTCTCGGCTTATCGAGCCGGCTAAACTTGGCTGCAATCGCCCCACTTGTCGAGCCGGCTAAATTGGCTGCAATCGCCCCGCTTATCGAGCAGGCTAACTTGGCTGCAACTCCCGGCTTATTGCCTTCCATTTTGCCCACGCTTGCCCGGGGAAACGGCGGGGATGCACTATAGGAACGAACGGATTCTGAAAATTAGATTTAGTTTCGATTTGTCGAACTAATCCGCGGCAGGCTTGTGAAAAGCGTGCTATAAGTTCATTTCATCGAACTAATCGCCTTATTTTAATGACGAAAGAAAAAAATGACCGGTTTAGTTTCGCAAAATCGAATTATCCGGTCATTTTGACTTCGCCGCGTTCAATTAGTTTTACGAAATGTAACTAAATCGAAGGTGTCGGCTAACTTGGCTGCAATCGCCCTGCTTATCGAGCTGGCTAACTTGGCTGCAACTCTCGGTTTATCGAGCAGGCTAAACTTGGCTGCAATCGCCCCGCTTGTCGAGCCGGCTAAATTAGCTGCAACTCCCGGCTTATTGCCTTTCATTTTGCCCCTGCCTTCCCGAAGGTTTTAAATCGTGATGCATACCTTTCCGAAATGCGTCCCCTTAGCTAAGTAGCGGAGCGCTTCGACGGATTGTTCAAACGGAAATATACGGTCTATGACCGGACGAAGCGCATTCTGTGAAATCGCGCGGTTCATGGCCTCGAACATATCCCGGCTGCCGACATTAATGGCTTGAAGCCGTGCCTTCTTTTGCAGCGCGGCTATAATATTAAAGCTCTCTACGCTGGCTCCCGATAAAATGCCGATTAAACTAATTTGCCCGCCCAGCCGAAGAGCTTGAAGCGATTGGTTCAGCGTAGCGGCTCCGCCAACATCGACAACGTGATCAGCACCACGGCCATGAGTAAGCTCAAGCACCGTTTTATCCCAATCCGGTGTGTTTTTGTAGTTGATGCCGAAATCTGCCCCGAGTGCTTTGGCGCGCGCAAGCTTATCGTCACTGCTCGATGTTACAATGACGGAGGCGCCGTGAAGCTTCGCGAATTGAAGCGCGAACAGGGAGACGCCGCCTGTTCCTTGCACGAGCACGGTATCGCCGGCTTTGACCTTGCCTTCCTCTACGATGGCATGCCATGCCGTCACTCCCGCACAAGCAAGGGAAGCCGCTTCCTCATCGCTCAGATGATCAGGCACGCGAACCAATCCCTTCTCGTTCAAAACAACATATTGCGCGAGGAGTCCGTCCAGCGGACTGCCCAGCGTGCTGGACCAGCCTTCTGGCGCCGGTTCACCCGAAATCCAGCCCTGCGTAAAAATTCCGCTGACCCGCTCACCCAGCTTAAAGCGATTAGCCTGCTCGCCGAGGCCGATCACCTCGCCAACCCCGTCCGACACAGGGACGAAGGGAAGCTTCAGGTTCGGATTATAAAATCCGTCGATGACGCCCAGATCGCGATAGTTGAGCGAAGCTGCGCGCACTTTGATAAGCACCTCGCCAGTACCGGGAACAGGAATCGGACGCTCTGATATCCTAACATGATCAAGTCCGAAGCCATCTTGTATTTCATATACTTTCATAAGTCATCTCTCCTTCTTGTAGGTGTAGACATACATTAATACATAAACTAATATTTAGTAAGAAGGCACTTTAACGTTCGTTGGGCACCTTCAGGTGCGTAAGGAGGAGAGGGTATGGCAAATACCGTTCAAGCGAAACAGGCTGACATATCGATTACCGCATGCAGCTATCGCAGGGTGCTTGAAATCATTTCGAATAAATGGTCGGCGCTGGTCATTTACGCCTTAGAGGATGGAAGCTTGCGTTACGGAGAAGTAAGAAGACGGATCGAAGGCGTGTCGCAAAAAATGCTGACCCAAACGCTGCGGCAGCTGGAGCGGGACGGCTTGGTCAGGCGCGAGGTTACGCCGTCCGTGCCGCCGGTCGTAGACTATTCATTGACACCTCTCGGTGAAACGTTAATAAATACGTTGAGACATTTAAAGCTGTGGACGGCTGAATACTATCCGCTTGTCGAGAAGGCAAGAGCAGAATACGACCGGGTCAACGGCGATGACGGGATATAACGCGCACAAAAAAACGGGGTAATCAAGTTGATTCCCCCGTTGCATATTCCTACAGCCCTAGCTTGCCCTTCGCCGGTATGAACGTTTTTAGCATTTCACGTTTTTCCAAATTGAATAGATGCATGTCCTTCCAAGATATCCGCTTTATTCAATCATGAGAATCTCACGAATCTCCTGCTCCGATAGGGAGGACAACGCCTCTTGACCCGGCTGGATCACCTCGTCGATCAGGTTTTTCTTCTTCTGCTGAAGCTCGTACATTTTAT
>Ga0310900_10001009_pt1 | contig 10688 bp, 7 predicted proteins | sample C24D1metaG_FD_203879 | JGI IMG/M metagenome (GOLD analysis project Ga0310900, IMG submission 203879) | Lab incubated soil microbial communities from West Virginia University Organic Research Farm, Morgantown, WV, United States - C24D1 | ecosystem: Environmental > Terrestrial > Soil >...
CCGGCGCTTTGTCCCACGTCCCCGTCGGTGAGGAGACGCCCCGCCGCCGGCCGTAACCCGAGCGTCTCGTGGATGCGCCCGCTCGCGAGCAGGATCGGCGTCGGCTCGGGCTCGTTCGTCCACTGCGCCGAGAGCGGCCGCGTCGTCCATGCGAACACGCTGGAGAGCATCCCGCCGCGTACCTGGACCTCCTTGAAGACCGGGAAGGAGAACGATGGATCGCGCATCCACACGAGCTCGTGCGGCGCGCGCACGGGCAGGGGCCGAAGGATCACGGCGTCGACGAGCGTGAAGACCGTGATCACGCCGCCGAGCCCGCAGGCGAGCGCCAGCAGCGCGGCGGCCGTCAACCCGGGACGGCGTTGCGACTGGCGTGAGGCGAACCGGAGGTCGGACCACACGTGTTCGAGCATGCGCATCGGCGTCTCCTCTCGGGGGTTGCCGGCAAGGCGCGTGCCGTAGTGGTGACGCAGGATTCGCGGCATTCAGCAGGCGAGGACCGCAGCGCACTGCGCGTTGGTGTTCGAATTCGCACGGTGCCGTCCCGCATCTGGCGGCGGCCCGCTGCCCTCAGCGCCCAGGCGATTGAAGCGCCGCGCTCGAACCCGCCTGCGCAGGCTCGAGCTTCAGGATGGCGCCATCGTCTTCATCCGTGAGCAGGTAGAGAAGGCCGTCGGGACCCTGGCGAACGTTTCGAATCCGTTGCCGCAGCTCGACCAACAGCGCCTCGCGCCGGATCTCCTGCCATTTGTCATTGAAGACGATTCGATGCAGCTGACCTGTGCCGCGAATGCCTCCGAACTGCAACCCCCCGGCGAACAGGTTGTTCTTCCAGTTCGGGAAGCGATCGCCCGTATAGAACGTCATGCCCGATACCGCGATTGACGGCACCCAGATCAATTCCGGATCCACGAAACCTTTGCGCGACGTCTGATCGGACACTTTCGCGCCGTTGTACTGACGGCCAAACGTCACCAGGGGCCAGCCGTAGTTGGCGCCCGGCTCGAGGATGTTCACTTCGTCGCCGCCGAGCGGACCGTTCTCGTTCTCCCAGATCGCTCCCGTGACTGGATGCACCGTCAACCCAAGCATGTTGCGATGTCCCAACGAATAGATCTCGGGTTTGTACTCGGGCCGCCCGACGAAGGGGTTGTCCGGCGGCACGCTGCCGTCATCGCGCAGCCGGACCATCTTGCCGAAATGGCTGCTGGTCTTCTGCGCCACATCGTCCACGGCGCCGCCGACGCCCATGTACAGATATCCGTCGCGGCCGAAGACGATCGGACTGCCGGCGGCAGGGCCGTCTCCGACCGCGTCCGCGACGAAAATCTCCCGCACGTCGACGAGCGCCATGCCCTGCAGTTGTCCGCGGGCCAGGGCCGACGTGTGCCGGCCTCCTCCCATCGGCTTCGAGTAACTGAGGTAGACGAGCCGCGTTTCAGAGAACTTCGGATGGAGCGCAATGTCCATCAGCCCTGCAAGCCCCTCTGCGTGTACGGCCGGCACGCCGGCAATCGGCTTTGGATCCAGCACTCCGTTCCGGACGATGCGGAGCCGGCCGGGGCGCTCGGTTACGAGCATCTCTCCGCCCGGCAGGAAGGTCAGGCTCCAGGGATGCGACAGGCCTCTGATCGCGCTGACGCGAATCTGAGGCTGCTCCGCGGAATCGACGACGAACGCTGCGTTCGGCAGGGGGCGCCGGGGCACCGACACTCCGGCCTGTCCGAGGACGTTCGCCGCGAGGACGCTCACGAGCAGCGCGAGAGAGACACCGGGCCACTTCACGAGTACCTCCTTTGCGAACCGTCCTTGCGCCGACCTGGGCCTGACAGCTTACACGCTTGGACGGCAGGGAGGACCGGCTGGTTGGTCCTGTCTCACACCCTGACCGTGTGCTATCGTCGGCGACGCCATCGACGAGTTCGGCCGCGCTCCTGCGAGTACCGAGGTTGAACATGTTCAAGTCATTCTCCACTCTGGTCGTTGCGACAGCCCTTACCGCGGCTTGTTCAGGCGGCGCCCCGCAGTCCGGGGCTGCGAACCAGGCACCGGCAGCCACTCCAGCGTCAGGGGGAACGCCGTCAGCGACGCCGCCGCCCGGAGGCGCCAGCGCTGCGCCAACGCCGCCGGCCGGAGGCGCCGGCCCGGCGCCAACGCCGCCGGCCGCCCAGGCCCCGGCCCCGGCGCAGTCACTGTCTGCCGGAGCCGCTCAGCCGTCGACTGCAGCCGCTCCGCACGCGCCGGAGCCGAGCACTCCGCCGGAACCGAAGTTTCGCGAGGTGACGATACCTGCGGAGACGCCGATCTCGGTAACGCTCGAAACGCCTGTCGCGTCGAACAAGAACAACGTCGAGGATCAAGTGCGGGGGAAGCTTGCCAAATCGATCGTCGTGGCGGAAACGACGGTCGTTCCCGCGGGATCGGAGCTGACGGGATCGATCCTCGAGGCGAAGGAATCCGGTCGAGTCAAAGGAAAAGCCTCGGTCGCGTTCCGGTTCGACCGCATCACCATTCGTGGAGAGAGCCACAGAATTCAGACCGCGCGCATCGCGCACGAAGCTGGCTCGAGCACGAAGAGCGACGTGAAGAAGGGCGCCGTTGGCGCCGGGGCTGGTGCGGTGATCGGCGGCATCGCGGGCGGCGGATCGGGGGCTGCCATTGGCGCCGGTGTTGGCGGGGCGGCGACCCTGCTGGCCACCAAGGGCAAGGAAGTCGAGCTGCCCGCGGGCACGATCGTGAGCACGAGGCTGATGGAATCTGTCAGGGTGCTGGTGCCAACCGAGAAGTAGCACGCCGCTTGATGGATGAGCCGCGCTCGAACCTGCCTGCGCAGGTTAGAGCTTCAGGATGGCGCCACCGGCTTCTCAGACCTTGACCGTGACGCGCAGGAAGGTCGCCGGGATCACGGTTGCGTCCGGCGTCGGGCTCCGGTTTTCCTGCTCGAAGAGCGACTCGAGCTCACGCTGCAGGTCTTCCGCTCGACCGGCCCTTTCTGCCGCTGCGAACGCGTTCATCGTCGGACCGTAGTAGTTCCTGAAGTCTGCCAGGAATTCCGCCGGCCGCTTCGGCGCACGGAACGTGTAGATATCCTTGACGCAGCTGATCTGCTCCTGCGGAATGCCGGCGGCGGCAAACCGCTCGATGACGTTGGCCTCGATCCCCCACGTCATGGGGCTGACGAAGCCTTCGGGCGGCGGAGGGGAGTAGGACGAGCTGATTCTCAGGACCTGCGCGACGAGCGTCGGATCGCCGGGAATCCAGTTGCCCATCACGATCTGGCCTCCGGGCCGCGTGACCCGCACCATCTCCTTCGCCACATCGAACGGCCGTGGCGCGAACATCGCTCCAAAGATGCTGACCACGAAATCGAACGAGCCCGCCGCAGTCCCGCGCAGATCGGTCGCGTCGCCTTCCTGGAACCGGCAGTTTCGCAATGCTTCCGCCTCGGCCCGCCGCTTCGCGGCGGCAACGAGATTCTTCGCGATGTCGATGCCAAGGACGTCGGCACCCAGCCGTGCAGCGGGCAACGCCGTGGTGCCGTCGCCACAGCCCAGGTCGAGCACTCGCGACCCGGCCGTGAGACCGATTCCGGCGACCAGGGCTTCGCCGCTTTCCCGCATGGTGGCGGCGATCCGGGAGAAATCACCCTTCTCCCACAACGCCTGATTGGGGTTGATCGTGTCTGTCGTCATTGTCCGGTCTCTTTCCATGTGGGCCCGGCTCGTTCGTGATGCCGGTGCCTTCTCTATATGGGAGATCGGAGTTGGTTCCAGAAAGGCGACATCACCTGGCCGCCTCCTCGTTCAGCCCGCGGAATCGCGGCTGATCATTTGATCTCGTTCCAGATCACCTGCGCATCGGCCATCACGCGTTTGGCGTCGGCGGGGCCGTAGCCGTTGCCGGCGAATGTTGCGGGCGTAGACCAGCTCTTGGCGACGTCCTCCGGCGTCTTGCCTTCCTTTTTCGCCGTCTGAACCGCCGTCACGAATTCGCGCACGAACGCCGCGTACTCCGTCAGCTCCGCCGGCGTCGTCTGGGTCGGCATGTGCCCGTTGATGATGGTATCAACGCCTTTGACGCCGGCGGCCTTGGTGAGGGTGCCGGCGTAGTCGACACCGCTGCCGCCGTTGTTGGCGTCCATGATCGGCAGCGCCTTGTTCGGGAACGTGTCGCCGACGTGCATCACGCGCAGGGCCGGGAACACCACGTAGGCATCACCGCCGGTATGGGCACGGCCAAAATAGTGGAGGTCGATCTGCTCGGCTCCTTTGCCGATGGTCATGGTGTCCTTGAACGTCCGCTTCGGCAGTCCCTTGCCGTTGTTCTCCTTGAAGATGTTCGGCTGTGGCCCGCTTTGCAAGCCAGTGACGGGACGCATGGCCTCCATGTTCGACTTCGTGGTCTCGTGGGTCACGATGTCGACGTTGACCGGAAACTCGACATTGCCGCTCACGTGATCGCCGTGCGTGTGCGTATTGATGATCATCGTGACGGGTTTGTCGGTGACGGTCTTGATCATGTCCAGCAGCGGCTGCCCCCATCCGGGATTCTTGGTGTCCACCACCACCACACCAGTTGCGGTGATGAACACCGCAGAGTTGCCCCCACCACCCCGCATGACAAACAGGTTGTCCTTGACCTTCTCGACGGTCACCACTTTTTCCTGGGGTGCCGCCGCGGGCTGCTGGAATGCAGCGGCTGAAACACCGCCCACCCCGACCAGAAGCCCTAACACCACACCTCGACCCATGCGCGCCTCCGTAATCCAAGATTAGTTCACGAACGGGCGACCACAGGGCATGGCACCCCTGGTTGGAGAGGTGCCATGCCTGCGATGCACCGGTCTGCAGTACGAGCTACTGCTTCGTGTAGTGAGCGACGTTGTGCATCTTCTGTCCCTTCGCGTCCGTCCCGTCGGTCGTCGTCGTCATGGTCTTGCCGTCCTTCGCGACGGACGCTTTGACGGTCGCGATGGTCTTGCCCGCCTTCTTGTAGACGATGGTGCTCTCGCTCGGGCTCGGTCGCGTGACGGCGGCGGCGTCGTACATCGGGTTCCCGGTGACCGGGACGTCCTTCCCGTCGCCGGTGCTGGAATATCCCCATTTCATCGGGCCGTCGGCGGTGACCGCGTCCACCGCTACCTTGATGGTCTTGCCCGCCGCCTCGATGGCGACGGTCGCGCTCTTCGGCGCCGGCCCTGGCTTGTAGGTCGATTTCGCCACGTCCAGCTTCCAGGTCCCCGCGAGCGGGTCGCTCTGCGCCCCGATCGCCGCGCTCAGCGCGATCGCGCAGATTGCCGCAACCCCGAGTGATGCTCGTCGCATACGTCCTCCGGATGAAGTGAATGGGTGTTGATGATCGGGGCGATACGGTATCGAACCTCGGCAGGTACTTCAACCCGAAATCTTCCGCACCTCCGCCTGAGGGCCTTGACCGGATTGATGCGGCTGGCGAATCGGAGGCCTGCGCCCGGCAGTCGCGCGGCGTATAATCGCGGCCCCCGCATGCCGCTCGCCTCCGGTTCCAGCCTCGGGTCGTACACGATCGTCGCCCCGCTCGGTACCGGTGGCATGGGCGAGGTGTATCGCGCGCACGATCCGCGACTGGGGCGCGACGTCGCACTCAAGGTGCTCCCCGCCGAGATGGCCAGGGATCCCTCACGCCTCGAGCGCTTCACCCGCGAAGCCCGCGCCATCGCCGCCCTCAATCATCCGCACATCGTCACGATTTACTCGACCGAGGAAGCCGACGGCGTCCGCTTCCTGACGATGGAGCTGGTCGAAGGACAGCCGCTCGACGCGCTGATTCCGGCGAGCGGCATGCCGCTGGCGCGCTTCCTCGAACTGGCGTTGCCGCTCGCGGATGCGCTGAATGCGGCGCACCAGAAACAGATCACCCATCGCGATCTCAAGCCGGCGAACGTGATGGTCGCCACCGACGGGCGGCTGAAGGTGCTCGACTTCGGCCTGGCGTCGGCTCCGACCGCCGACGCCAGGAGCTTCAGTCCCGCCGAACTGGTCACCTCTCCTCAGGTGACGACGCCCGGAACGATTATCGGCACGATGCCGTACATGTCGCCCGAACAGGTGGAGGGGAAGCAGCTCGATCATCGAACCGACCTCTTCTCGCTCGGCGTGATGTTCCACGAGATGCTCGCCGGCACGCGGCCATTCAGCGGCGAGTCCTCGGCGCAGCTGATGTCGTCGATCCTGCGCGACACGCCGTCGAGCACGGGCGATCTCCGCAGCGACGTCCCGGACGCGCTGAGCCGTCTCGTCGCGCGCTGCCTCGAGAAGCAGCCGGACGATCGCGTGCAGACGGCGCGCGACATCTACAACGAGCTGCGACACGTTCAGAGGCAGCTCGAATCGGGAGCGCGGCCGAGGCCGGACGGCGGGCCGGGGCGGGCCGCCGTGAACGATTCGTTGTGGCTCGCGGTGCTGCCGTTCACGACGCGCGGCACCGACTTGGACGCGGTATCGCTCGCCGAGGGGCTCACCGAGGACATCACCGCGGGGCTTGCCCGCTTCCCCTATCTGTCCGTCGTCGCCGAGCACTCCGCGCGGCAGCACAAGGGCACGACCGCCGATATGCGCCAGATCGGCAAAGCGCTCGGTGTCCGCTACATCCTCGACGGCGGCATCCGGCGTGGCGGTACTGCGATCCGAATCACCGCCCGTCTCGTCGATGCCGAGAGCGGCGCGCAGCTCTGGAGCGAAACCTACACGCGAGAGCTGCCGCCTGGTCACTTGCTCGCCGTTCAAGATGACGTGACCGATCGCGTGGTCGCGACGGTTGCCGACGTGCACGGCGTGCTGCTGCGGTCGGCCAGCGCCGGCGTGCGCGCCGTGCCCATCGAGCAACTCAGCCCCGAAGAGCTGCGGCTTCGCTACTGGTCGTATCACCGGCAGCACGCGCCGGTCGAGCATGGCCTGCTTCGCGACCACCTGGAGCGGCTGGTCGAGGCGCAGCCGGCATTCGCGCCGTTCTGGGCCGCGCTCGCGCACCTGTATCTGCACGAGTACGGCTTCGGCTTCAACGCGAGGCCCGAGCCGCTCCGGCGCGCGCGTCAGGCCGTCGACCGCGCGCTCGAGCTCGATTCGCTCAACCAGCATGCGTGGGAAGCGCTCGCGTTCACGCTGTTCTTCGAGCAGGACCGGGAAGGCTTCGCGCACGCGGTCGATCGTGTGCTGGCGCTCAATCCGCGAAACGCCAACGCCATGGCGCTGATGGGCATCCTGTTCGTGCACGCTGGCGAACTGGAGCGCGGTTGTGCGCTTGCCGATCGCGCGATCGCGATCAACCCCGATCACCCCGGGTGGTACCACATGGCGCACGGCACCGGGGACCATGCGTCGGGCCAGTTCGAGAGCGCGCTGCGAGCCGCGAAGCGGATCAACATGCCGCAGCACCTGTGGGCGCACTTGCTCGTCGCGACGTCGTCGGCGCAGCTCGGCCGAACGGCCGAGGCCCTCGCCGCACTCGAGACGCTGCTGACATTGGAGCCGGCCTTCGCCGACGAGGCGGTGATGGTCGCGGCCGCGCGCCGATGGAAATGGCTGCCGGAGCATGCCGAGCAGATGGTCGACGGCTATCGCAAGGCGATGGTGCTTCGGCGCGAGGCCGGACATGCGCGAGCACCTTCGGACACCTCATCTGGGACCCGTCCGCGGAGCGACGCGTCGCGGGCGAGCGGGACGGGGATCGTCGGCGCAGCGGAGGGGTTCGTCGTCACCGTGCTGCAGTTCGCATCGACCGCGGCAGGCAGCGATACGTCGGACCTGGCCGATGGGCTCACAGAGGGCGTCGCCGTGGGTCTATCCCGATTCAGTTACCTGCGCGTGAAGCGCACGGCGGCAGCTGGCGGAATCCAGGCCGGCTACGTGCTTCACGGGTCGGTCCGCATCGCGGGTGGCGTTGTCCGGGTCGTCACGCAGGTGACCGACGCGGCGACCGGCCAGAGCCTCTGGGCCGAGACGTACGACCGCAAGGCCGATGCTGGATCGCTCTTCGCCCTGCAGGACGAACTCGCGGAAAGAATCGTCGCGACGGTTGCCGCGGCGGACGGTGCGCTCGTGCGGACGCTGGCGCAGGTCCTTCGACAGAAGCCGGCAGGCTCCGAGACGCCGTACGAAGCCGTGATTCGCGCGCTGGCCTACGAAAACGTGTTGTCCCCTGAAGAACACTCGCACGTGCGCGACGCGCTCGAGCGGGCCGTCCAACGCGCACCGTCGTACGCCGACGCATGGGCGTCGCTGGCATTCATCTATTGCGAGGAGTTCGCGCAGGGCTTCAATCCGCGCCCGGATCCGCTGCCGCGAGCTCGTGCCGCAGCGCGCCGGGCGGTCGAGATCGATTCCACGTGCCAACTGGCATACGCGGCGCTCGCCCGCATTGCCTTTTTCACCAAGGACAGCCGAGCATTGAAGGCCGCGGCGGAGCGTGCCATCGCCCTCAATCCGCTCGACCCATTCGCGTTGGGGTTTATCGGGACGGCGACCGCTTACTCGGGTGATTGGGACGCGGGGCTCGCGCTGCTCGACCGGGCCATGGCGCTCAACCCGCATCATTCGCGCATCTATCGTCTCCCCGCGGCCGTCGACCGTTACCGGCGGTGCGACTACGCGGCCGCCCTCGAGGTGCTCGAGCGCGCGAACATTCCGAGCTATCCGGGGGTCTTGATCACCCGGGCGGCCATCCTCGCCCAGCTGGATCGGGTCGGGGAGGCCGCCGAGGTGTGGCAGGAAGCCGTGGCATCCGTGCCGGCCCTTCTTGCGGCCAACGTCGACGAGCTGCTACGGAAGTGGTTCACGCCCGACCTCGTGTTGCATTTTGAGGAAGGGATTGCGAAAGCGAGAGCAGGGTCGCTCCCGCCGCCGGATGCTCGCGACTCACGATGACGCCGGTGCGGTTGGGGCGTTGGCTGCTCGTGCCGGTGGCCGCCGCCGGAATCTGGGCCGTTGCGCTGGTTTCAGGTCTCGCCGCCGTTGGTGTGCTCGACGCGTTGTGCCCGGCAGACGCGATGATCTCCGGATTCTGTACCGCGCCGTGGTACGGGATCTCGGTTGACGTGCTCATCCTGGCGGATGCTGCCGCCACGGCATTCGGCATCGTTGTCGTGTGCGGGTTCGTGGCGCCGGCGAACAAATTCACGGTGGCGCTGATCGCCTTCTTGTGCGGCGCCGTCTTCGCAGCCTTTGCCGCCACCGAGGGCTCGATGTGGGGGCCGTTCATCGCAGCCGCTGCGGGCGGCTCAGCCGGGCTCGTCCTCGCCGCGTCGCGCTGGCGGAATCGTGTCACGACCTAGAGCGGCAGGTGATCAGTACGCGTCGGCTGTGAGTTCGACTTTGTCGAAACGCCGCGCCCTCAAATCGGCAGGCGTAATCCAGAACTGATACACGCCTTCGCCGAAATGGTGACCGAGCCCCTCGTTCGAGGACAGTTCCAGCAATAGCAGATGCGTCCTGGCGCGGTCCCACCGATGGCCCTGCACGTCGACCGGCGGTGCCAGCATGCGATCCGGCGCCGTCGCGAAAAGTCCATGCTCCGACTCGACGGCCAGCGCATGCCGGCTGTGCACACACCGGGCGACGTCCGCCGGAATGCGCATGGCCGCCTCCCGGGACGTACTCAGCGATGCTTCGACCGAAAGGGTCACTGCGTCGGTGATCACGAAACGAACCAGCCAGGGCTTGTCCGCCAGCCAGGACCAGAACAGGTCGCTCGCGGCCTGCGGCACGGCGGCGAAAGAGAGTTGCGACGCACCACGGTCGAACCAGCCCTTTGCGTCATCCCGGATCCGGCCGACCAGGGCCGCGCGCCCGGATTCCGACAACTCGCGCAGCGCGTGAGCGCTCGGAAGCCTGTCGCGCGTTCTGTGAAGGAGCAACCCGCAGCAAATCTGAACGGCGCGCCAGTCGTGCGGATAATTCGCGAACGGCCGGCGCAGTCCGCCCTCTTCGTCGACGAAATCCCGCACCGAGAACCACGCCGCTGGCATGTCCTCGCCTTGCGCGCGCCGCAGGGCCCCGGCGACGACCGTCTCGCCCGGCCACAGGGCAGGAGCATCCGGCGTTTCCCGCTGGTCTGGACCGGACACGTCGAGCGGCATCTCGAGAACAATCGGCTGAAATGTCCACTTGGGCAGGAGCCTCGGACAGTCATCGGCTGACTGCGGCCACTGCCAGATGAGAGTCGCCTGGTCGCCGAAGGCGTGCCCGAGATCGTCCGGAGGTTCGACCGTCCGCCAAGCCCTGTCATTGCCTTCCTCATAAAGCACGCGGAAGGCATCCTGTCCCCAGGTCAGGTCGTGAAAGACATACAACACCCCTCGATCCGGCAGGAGCCCAAGGCGCGCACGCGCGGGCACCTCGGAGCAATCGATCTGCATGATGAAGCTGAACGGCTTCGATGGCGCACCGCCCCCATCGGAACGCGGCCAGCGGAAACCTTCGGGCGCGACCGGCGCGCCGCCAAAAAAGCTCAGCGCGGAATCCCGGTGCGGTGGCGGGAAATGCTGCCGGAAGACGATCGCCTGTCTGCTGGCGGCCAGAATGTCCGGGGACGGCCCGGGCGTCGCCGCCGCCGAGTCTCTCCGTGACGCAGCCACGGGCGCCGTCGCCGACGACAATCGCGGAAAGAGGAAGAACTTCCATCGCACCCAGGCAACCAGGGCGCTGAACGCGATC
>Ga0310900_10001010_pt1 | contig 10682 bp, 9 predicted proteins | sample C24D1metaG_FD_203879 | JGI IMG/M metagenome (GOLD analysis project Ga0310900, IMG submission 203879) | Lab incubated soil microbial communities from West Virginia University Organic Research Farm, Morgantown, WV, United States - C24D1 | ecosystem: Environmental > Terrestrial > Soil >...
TATCGCTGCAATCTTCATGGTAATCGGCATGATCTCCTTGCTCATCAGTGTAGCCGTCTATTTCTGGGCTGGCATGATGTCGACAAGCGCCACGATGCTGCAATGTCCTGAATGCGGACGCCCAACCAAAATGCTTGGGAAAACCGATCGCTGCATGTACTGCAAAACGATGCTCACGCTGGATCCTGCTCAAGCGACGCATAGTTCCTCTGAACAGCAAGTTTAACAAACGAAGCGTAACGGCAGCCACGCTTTAACGGAAAGTTCGTTTCGCAATGAAATATAAGCCCGCTCCAAGAAGCAAAGCTAATAAATTCTTATATTTCAAAAGAGAAACGCCCCCTTCGCAAAGGGGGCGTTTCTTTATGAAATAAGTTCAATCGCTATTAAAAAATAAATTATGGCCTAATCTTAATGGCTTTGTCGATCGTTTCCCAAATGGATGCCGTTTGGAACGATCGCTGCCACGTTGCGGCGCCTGCTAAATTATACTTGCGAACAAGTACGACCCGAGCCTTCTTGGATACATCATCTTCTATCCAAATCCGGTTCAAAGCGCCGCCTTCCTTATATTCCACGTAATGTTGACCTGCCGCTGCGTCAAGCACCGGCTTTAGCTTCTTCGCGCTAATTAATTCCTTTACTTGCTCCATTCCGACCGCTTTCGAAGTGACTGCTATTTTGCCGTCTACTCCCTTCTTCTCCGTCCATATTCGAGTATAGAGCGGCATACTAAGAATAAGCTTGCTTGGAGGAACGCCATCCTCATTCATAATACGAACGAGCGAGCTCTCCGTCCAAGGCAAGGAAGCGACTGAACCCGACTTCGGGCTCGACGCCCAATGCTCGTCATAAACCATTACCATCATATAATCGGCTATCCTGCCTAACGCTGCGCGATCAAGAAACAGTGACCACATTTCGCTATTCGATTTCGGTGTTACATCAATCGACACAACCAAGCCTTGCTCATGGAGCAGTGGTGTCAGTTCGCGAACAAACTGCACAAAGTTGGCCTTATCAGAGGTATGCACATTTTCGAAATCGATATTAATCCCTTGCAAACCATAAACTTCTGCAAAAGCAATTAACTGCTGTATCATGAAAAATCTCGTCTCTACGGATGCTAATGCTTTTGTTGTACGGTCCGGCTCAAAATCATTGCTGAACAGCGCCCAAATTTGCATGCCTTGCTGATGCGCCCATTTCACGTATGCAGAATCAGCCTTGCCTTTAATCGTCCCTTTATCATCTGCCAATTCAAACCAAGTAGGGCTAACTACATTTACACCCTGCATGGTACCGATCGTAGAGGTATTGATTTTCCGGTCATAGACAGCTTCCCATGTCATATTAATTTTGTTGCCAAGCACCTTCCAAGCAATGAAAGGAGGATCACGCACTGGCTCTGGCATTTGATCAATCGTCGTCAGCTTCACGTCTTTTTTGTTAATGAAGCCAGTCAGCCCGCTGCTGCTTTGAACAAGCAGCCACCCATCCTGCTCCTTCCAAATTCTAACCGCTGCCGATTGAGGCACCTTCTCTACATAGGGCGCTCGAATGGTCGGCTCGTTTCGAATAGCTGCTCCCTTCTCACTTGCTGCCTCAGCAAGTTGAACCGCGTCTCCCGCTGATAGCAGCGTTACGACACCCGTTTCCTGCACGAATTCCACTTGTAAGCCGTATAGCTCCTTCAAGGGCTCTGCCGGAATATAGACCGTCCCGTTAGATGTTTCTGCGGCAATCGTTAAATTATAAGGCTTTTGATTAATCGTTGCCGTTAAAGAGTCTGTCTTAAGATGCAGTACCTTATTAGCCGTCGTCAAAATAATGGAGCCAGAATCCGGTTCATACCGGATAGGCTTGTCCTCACCCAATACTAGCTGCACCGCGGAAAGAGGCAGCTTTACTTCTTTATTCTCAATGATGGCCCCTTGCTCGGCCTCTATACCTTGAATGATGACCGGGTATTCAGAATGATAGCTGGGAACAACCATTTCACTATTCGGAATAAAACGCATATACCCATACCAGCAAAAAGCACTTAATATCCCCACAATAAAGAAAAAAAACAAGCTCCGAGCACCTCGGCTGTCTCTTCGGCGCGGCGCCCGGTTGTACATCGTTTCCAAGTCATCACTCTCCTGTTTGGTACCTTATGACTATAAAATTGCCATAATAAAAAAACGTGCAGATTAGCGTTTATCGCTTCCCGGCACGTTCTTATTGGCTTAAAGCCAATTATTTCGCTGATTTACTATTGCATGTAGAGCAAATACCGTAAATTTCCATCCGGTGACCTTCAACCACAAACCCGGTCACGCGTGATGCAGCACGCTCAACCTCTAGCAGAGGCGGATAATCAAAGTCGACGATTGAACCGCAATTTTTGCAAATGGCATGATAATGATCAGATAAATCCGAATCAAAACGGCTAGAATCATCGCCATAAGTCAGCTCACGCACTAATCCAGCTTCTACAAATAAACGCAGATTGTTATATATGGTAGCTACGCTCATGCTCGGATACAAGGGAGAGAGCGCTTTATAAATTTCATCTGCAGTCGGATGAGACATCGAGTCCATCAAGTAGCTTAATATGGCGTGACGTTGCGGGGTCATTCGGACGCCATTCATCTTCAGTTGCTCCAGTGCTAAGTTAACGCTGGCTCCCATTCCCCTCACGCCCTTCCTAAGTAGTTACGACTATTGTACGTTCTCATTTGCGAGTTTGTCAATGAAAGCGCCTTTTTAGGAAAGCCCAAATTGTCTGATCGCAATGCTGTTGGTGGCGTTAATTTGGATCCGGTAAGTGCCCTTGCCCATTGTGCCTCTTATCGTTTTTTTACTCACCTCAAGCGGCAGCTCGGTTGTAATATTACCGAAAGTTACCGATCCGTTGACCGTGAAATGGCCATCCATTGGCATGGCAAGCTTAATCTCGCCGACGGAGCTGTCCAAATCCCAATCACCGCCTACTTTGGCGCTGCTTAACTCAATGCTGCCATTAAGGGTATCCGCTTTTACAGAAGCACCTGCACCGTCCATTTTGATTTTACCGTTTTTCGTTTCGGCTTCAATGTCACCCTCAATCTCCTTGATTTCCAAGCTTCCATTGAGCGTATTAGCAAAAAGCTTGCCTTGAATCGACGCAGCCGTAATCGTACCGTTCTTCGTTTCAAGACTGCTGTCCCCAGTTATGCCAGTCACATTTATACCGCCATTGTTACCTTTGACGGAAACCGAGCCATTAATGTTGCTAACGGCAATTAATCCGCTATTGCTTCGAATGTCGAGTCCCCCCGGCAGCGTTAGGGACTTGATATCAACAGAACCGTTTCCTGATTCCACCTTCAGCTTCAACGCCGACTTCGGTTCTTCCTCGGTTTCTGGTGTTTGCTCGGACATATCGTCTAGACTTGTATCCGGTACTTCAAGAGCGTCCGTCGCCATCTGCACGCTAGAATCGATCGGGCTTCCAGTTGTGTTTGGTTTTTCCAACCCGGCAGCGCTTTCCAAGGTCAAAGGCGATGATGCAGGCGCCTCTTCCACTTCCAGCCGATCAGACAGGGACATTGGCACCGTGACGATCATATTCATTCTCGGCTTCCTGCTTCCGTTAGCTCCGAATGATTGGCCCTTAGCCTCAAGCGTCATCTCTGCCCCTGGATTAATTTTCACCGTGGATTGTTCTGCTACGGCATCAGCTTCCGCTTTGTCGGTTAAATCAACCCACACCGCTGTCAGAAGCTCGATCTCCTGCACGTCGCCCGAACGAACGGTTACTTGTCCATTCGGATTTACGATACGTATTAACGATGCCTCTTCATCCAGCGGAACTTTAATGATTGCCTTGTCGTAGCGGAAACCCTTCTCTTCGCCATATTCCGCAGACCCGTTCAGATCAACGTTAAATTGATCCAACCAGCGAAAAGGAATATCCGCGTATTGCGTTACGACGTATGCAGTCAGTGTAATCGCTAACGCAACCATTCCGCCTGCGACGTCAAGCCTGAGCTTCTTTTCCATTCCCTTAAACTTTACGCTAAACAATATGACTTCAAGGCCTAATAATATAAATATGACCGGCCACCATTGTCCAAGTAGCGAAATATCATTCCGTCCTTGAATTTGGTCCCACAGAAGCAACGCCCCCACGGTTAGGACAAGCGCAGCTGCCGTAAAACGTCCTAGCTTAAACATAGATACCGACCCTTTCCGTGAACGTAACAGCAACGTAATTGAAGCAATTATTAAAATCGGGCCCACGCACAGCTCCGCAAGCTCATTCATCCAGGGCAAAATCGCTTCGGGAGGCTTTACTAAAATAAGCATAAAGCTTCCCGCCGTTAAAAGTAAAATACCATGCATGCGGCTTAATGCCACGGGGCTGTGATCCACCGCTTCCGTGCTCTGCAAAGAATCAAACACGCTAATGAAGTAAAAGACTGGCAGCATGATACCTAAGTAAACGATAAGCAGTAAATGGCTGCCTCCATCCGAATCGGCCAGCCGAACAATCGCCGTTAAATCCAGCAGGAAGGCGGCAATTAGCAGCAAACCCTTCGGATGCTGTCCTGTATACATATGACCTGCTCCTGGCAAAGCGAACGCAAATAATACGGTGAGCAGCCTGTTTTTGGTTCGTTTTATTCTGAGCTGACCCAACGTACACCCTCCAAATGCTTTATTTTGTCAAGCAACATAAGCAGCGCTTCCGATTTCGGCAACGTAATATAGACCTGCAGCATTATCTGGTCGCCTTCTCCATCGCCCTCGCACTCCTCCAGTAGTATTTTCCGAATGATGATTTTATGCTCCGTCAGTAAACCATTTATATCAAGCAAAGCTTGAGACAGGTCATTGGCTTTTATTTTGAGCAGATGAGCTCTCTTTGTGCTTATATACCTTTTCTCCAGCTTATTGAAGGCCCATAACGTAACCAGCACCATAATCGTCGCTGTTGCCGATGCGAAATAGAAGCCCGCTCCGACAGCTAATCCAATTGCAGACACTACCCAGAGCGAAGCTGCTGTCGTTAAGCCAGTTATCGATTTTCCGGTAAATAAAATCGTGCCGGCTCCAAGAAAGCCAATGCCGGTAATGACAGCCGCGGCTAGACGCGCAGGGTCGACCCTTACGTTCGGCTCATCAACAAAAGCAGAAAAGCCATACATGGAGAGGAGCATAAGCAAGCACGAGCCTAAGCAGACCAAAATATTCGTCCGCAGTCCTGCCGCATGATTCGACTGCTCGCGTTCGAAACCTACGAGACCGCCTAACAGCAGGGCGAGAAGCAGCCTCAGCAAAATATGCAATTCACTGATGTACCAAGGATTATGAACTGTACTCAACACCATACGCGATCCCGACCTTTCTCTACACGTTATTGTAACATAATTATATGCAGCAAATGGAGCATACAGGTCTCATGTCCATAGCGATAAGCAAAAAGAAAGACGCAGCTCATCATGGCGATGAGCCGCGTCTTAACGTGCAGGTGCACTTATTTCAGCCGCTCAACAAGCAGCTTATTTACAAGTGCGGGATTTGCTTTACCTTTGGATGCCTTCATGATTTGTCCAACCAGGAAGCCAATCGCTTTCTCTTTGCCCGCTCTGTAATCCTCGACCGATTGCGGATTCGCTTCTATGATCTCATTTACAATAGATTGAATTGCGCCTTCGTCGCTAATTTGAACGAGGCCCTGCTCCTCAACGATTTGCTGCGGCAGCTTACCTGATTCCAGCATAGCTTTGAATACGGTCTTGGCAATTTTTCCGTTGATCGTCCCTTTCTCAAGCAGGCCGATCATTTCGCCAAGTCCTTGGCCCGTTATTTTCACATCGGAGATTTCTTGGCCGTTCGCATTCAAATAGCCAAGGAGATCACCCATGATCCAGTTCGAAACGGCTTTGGCATCCTTCGTATAGGAAAGGCTTTCCTCGAAAAAGTCCGCAAGCTTCTTAGATGAAGTAATAACCTCAGCATCATAAGAAGGCAGACTGTATTCAGAGGTATATCTCGCTTTGCGGGCATCCGGCAATTCTGGAATCGTAGCACGGATGCTTTGCTTCCATTCTTCGCTGATATGCAGCGAAACGAGATCCGGGTCCGGGAAGTAGCGGTAATCATGAGCTTCTTCCTTGCCGCGCATAGAGAAGGATTTGCCAAGCGCATCGTCGAAACGACGAGTCTCTTGGATCACTTCACCGCCGCTGTCGAGAATTTCCGCTTGGCGGAATTGCTCATACTCAAGGCCGCGCTGAACGCCGCGGAAGGAGTTCATATTTTTGAGCTCGGCACGCGTACCGAATTCCTTCTGTCCGTAAGGACGCAAGCTGATGTTCGCATCACAGCGCAAGCTGCCTTCTTCCATCTTCACGTCAGAAACGTCGCAATACTGCATAATCGCTTTGATCTTCTCCAAGTAAGCCTTCGCTTCCTCGGGAGTGCGAATATCCGGCTCGGATACGATCTCGATAAGCGGCGTACCGACACGGTTAAAATCGACAAGAGATGCATATCCGCCGTCAACGTGAGTCAGTTTGCCCGCATCCTCTTCAAGATGCAGTCTAGTAATGCCGATTCGCTTCGTCTCACCATTCACCTCGATCTCGATCCAACCGTGCTCGCCGATCGGCTGATCGAATTGCGAAATTTGGTACGCCTTAGGCGAATCCGGGTAAAAGTAGTTTTTACGGTCAAACTTGCTGATGTCGGCAATTTGACAGTTGAGTGCCATTGCCGCCTTCATTGCATATTCAACCGCTTGGCGGTTCAATACCGGCAACACGCCGGGATGTCCAAGACATACTGGACAGGTATGGGTGTTCGGCGGCGCGCCGAAAGCCGTAGAGCAGCCGCAAAAAATTTTACTATTCGTATGCAGCTCCACATGGACTTCCAGCCCGACAACCGTCTCGTATTTGTTCGGTTCAGACATTCGTATCGATCCCTTCGTAAACGTATATAGATCCGCTTATAGCTGCGGACGTTGTTTATGATGCTCCGTGTGCTGCTCGAACGCATGAGCGGCGCGCAGCACCGTCGATTCGTCGAACGCTTTCCCGATAATTTGCAGGCCGATTGGCAAGCCATCAGCAGAACCGCAAGGAACGCTTATGGCAGGAACGCCCGCCAAGCTAACCGGTATCGTACAAATATCGTTTAAATACATCGTCAACGGATCGCCAACCTGCTCCCCGATTCGGAAAGCCGGTGTCGGAGCTGTTGGTCCGATGATAAGATCATATTCATTAAACACTTGGTCAAAATCCTGCTTAATAAGCGTGCGCACCTTCTGCGCCTTCAAATAGTAAGCATCATAATAGCCGGAGCTAAGCGCATACGTACCGAGCATAATGCGGCGTTTTACTTCAGGACCAAAGCCTTCGCTGCGTGACTTCTTATATAAATCGATCAGATTCGATGGATTGTCCGCACGAACGCCATAGCGTACTCCGTCAAATCGGGCCAGGTTCGAAGAAGCTTCCGATGAAGCCAGCAGGTAGTAAGTAGCGATTGCATATTCGGTATGCGGAAGCGAAACCTCTTCCCATGTCGCGCCTAGCGATTCGTACACGGCTAAAGCCTTAAGCACCGCTTCCTTCACACGCGGATCGATGCCCTCGCCAAGGTATTCCTTCGGCACGCCGATGCGGAGGCCCTTAACATCCCCCGTCAAAGCGGAGGTGTAGTCCGGAATGTCAACATTGGCGGAGGTAGAGTCGCTTGCATCATAGCCGGCAATGGCTTGCAGCACATAAGCGGAATCTTCCACATTTTTGGTTAGCGGGCCTATTTGGTCCAGAGACGATGCGAAGGCAACTAGTCCAAAGCGTGAAACAAGACCGTAGGTCGGCTTTAAGCCGACGATACCGCAATAAGCTGCGGGCTGACGTATCGAGCCGCCCGTGTCGGAACCAAGCGAGAAGTATACCTGCCCAGCAGCAACAGACGCCGCCGAGCCGCCGCTTGAGCCGCCAGGGACGTACTCTGTATTCCATGGATTGCGTGTTGGGAAGTAGCTCGAGTTTTCATTCGAACCGCCCATTGCAAATTCATCCATATTCAGCTTGCCTATCGTTACCGATTGAGCAGCCTTTAGCTTGCGAACTACGGATGCGTCATAAATCGGATTATGATTGCTTAAGAACTGGCTCGCACAGGTCGTCAGCAAGCCTTCCGTCACAATGTTATCCTTAATGCCCGCCGGCAGTCCAAACAGCAAACCGCGTTCGCCGCCTTCTTGCAATTGCTTGTCCAGCTCGGAAGCCTGCAAGCGTGCGTTCTCTTCATTCAATGTAATAAAAGCCTGGATAGCAGGCTCGGTTTCCGCAATTCTCGCATATGATGCGCTAACCAGCTCAGAAACGGATAGTTCCTTATTGTTAAGCTTGTTATGTACATCCTGCAGGCGCAAATCAAACAGTGCCAACAGTAGTTCCTCCCTTCAATTAAAACCCATTCTTATTATTCAAGCACCGCTGGTACTTTAAATTGTCCATCCTCATCATCAGGCGCGTTCAGCAGCACCTTCTCGATCGGCAGCGATTGGCGTTTCTCATCCGCACGCATGACGTTCGTGATTGGCAGCACATGGCTGGTCGGCTCGACATTTTCCGTATCCAAGCCGTTAAGCTTTTCCGCATATTTCAAAATAGCATTGAGCTGATCCGTAAACTGATCCTTCTCCGAATCGGAAAGCTCTAACCGCGCCAGTCTGGCGACATGCTCTACATCCTTGGGCGTAATGCTCATCTGGTATTCTTCCTTTCCTATTCCTATAATCATTCTTCCTATTATATCTCACTTGTAGGGCGAACATCAATGTAAACGGCAAGTTGCCTTTTGCGCAAAAAAAAGACTGTCCCGAAGTCAGCAAGGTGACATACAGAACAGTCCGCTATGCGCGGCTGTGGATTAAATCCAAGCCTTTAAATTAACTTGACGAATAAAGTCCGCTGGACTGAGCGGTTCCTTGCCTGCATTCTCCGGTTCCGGTTCAGGCTCATTCCCGCCGTTCATAATGCGTTTAAACAATTCCTCGTTGTGCGTAGCCAGCGCAAAATCGATAAGCGCTTCCCGCTCAATGCGGTCAACTTCATCTTGAATAAGCACTTCTTCAAGCTCCACGTCTTCATCGGGAATAAGAAAGTTCCGGTTGGCCGAAGGGACTCTCAGCACATAATCAAATACATTATCCGCATTACGGTCGTACGCTATTATATAACCATAATCCCCGATGGGAAGGTTTTGTTCATATTGGTCAGCCACAATGACGACCTTTGTGCCTAGTTGTAGCATCGTCCTCAACTCCTGTTTCTTCGCCGCTGATTCTTTCACTTCTATCCTACTAAAAAATAATAGCGGTGTCCAATCGAAGAGAGAGTTAATAGAATACATTTTTTTATTCGACAGCCGAACTTCTGCGAAGCATCCCTGCGGATATCGTTAAAGCCGCTGCAATGCATACAACTGCCGAAGTTACCGACCATCCGAATCGGCTGGCATTAACGATCCCCATAGTAACAGATTGATATGCAAAGCCGCTTAACGCACCCGGGCTCCACCCAAGAAGCTTAGGGAAAAGGCCCGCCAGCAAGGACAGCGCGACGGCGCCGCCAAGCGTCGAAAAGGCAGCCGCGGCAGGGCTCCGGAGCAGCGCGCTGAAAAGTACCGTTATCGTTACCACAAAGGACAGCCATAAGCCATAAACGAGAAGGCTGCTAATTACCTTCGCAAGCGGTACTTCTCCGAATAGCAGACCCGTGTAATACCAAGAAGCGAAATAGCCGGCGGTGAGCGAGCCCCAAGTAAGCAGCAGCATAGCGGTCCACTTGGAACCGATAAAGGATATCACTGAAATCGGCTTCACGAGGATGAGCGATGCCGTACCGTTGTTGCGCTCACCCGATACCGTACCCATACAGACGAGCACAAGAACAAGAACGCCAAGCGTGCCGAATTGCTGCAGCGTTTGCGCAAGCACCTCGGAGCCCGGCGGCTTCGGTATTTCAATAACCGTTCCTTCCGGTAAGCTGCCTGCCTGCTCAAGGATAACCGGCATGAAATAAGCGGATACCGGCTGCATAATACCCAGCAATAAGTAGACAAGCGGTACCCAAAGCAGCTTAAAGCTGCGAACAAGCTCGAGAAGCTCCTTTTGAACCATAACGATGAACCGGGTAAAGCTTGATGAAGCAGTCCGTTTATCTTCTATGAGATGTGATCGTCCCAAAGCTTTGATGCTCATGCTGTCACCACCTTCATAAATAAATCCTCTAATGACGAATGGCCGATTTCCAGTCTGCTCACTTTTACTTGCGAGCTCGTCAGCTCTTCCAGAAGCTTCCTTCTTGCTGCTTCCAATTCGTTTACCGTAAACCGGGCAACCCCATTCTGCAGCTGGACATCATGAAATAAGCCAGCGCTCTTTCCAGCATCCATGGATGAAAGGATTCGCTCCATATAAGCGGATAGCCAGCGTTCGGAATGATCGTCCCTTTCAAGCTGAAGCTCGATGACCGGCTTGCGGTGCTCGCTGCGGATGACCTCAATCGCCCCTTGCAGCGCGATTTTCCCATTTTGAATAATAATAACGTCATCGCACAGCTCTTCCGCATCATGCAGAACATGAGTCGAGAACAGAACCGTCGTTTCACGCTTCAGCCCGCGCA
>Ga0310900_10001016_pt1 | contig 10671 bp, 8 predicted proteins | sample C24D1metaG_FD_203879 | JGI IMG/M metagenome (GOLD analysis project Ga0310900, IMG submission 203879) | Lab incubated soil microbial communities from West Virginia University Organic Research Farm, Morgantown, WV, United States - C24D1 | ecosystem: Environmental > Terrestrial > Soil >...
AATAAGCAGACCGGAAAAAGAGGTGAAGAAGAAGTGAAATTGGTATCCATATTGGGGATAACGTTAGCTGTTGCTGCGATGACTCTTATGGAATGGCCGAAACTGGGGCATCTCCATAGAGAGAAAGTGGCCTTTGCCGTATTTTCTGTTTTTGGTTACATTTTAGCTGTTCTGCTTGTTCTCTATCCCGACCTTCCTGGACCTACCCAGCTGTTTACTGTGATTTATAAGCCTTTTGCAAAAATTCTTGAAAAATAAACGATTTCACATGATGTTATGCTAAACTACGTTGTAAGTCCTTTGAAAGGAAGTAAAAATTTTATGAAAGTAAGAGATAGTCAACTACAGGTATTATGGATTGCCCGTGTGGACTATTCCAGAAACAGTGGTATAAAGGAGCACACACATGATTTTTACCAGGTTCTTCATATTATTGACGGACAAGGGACCGTGGAAATAGGAGAACAATTGTATCCAGTACATGCTAATCATTGTTATCTATTTAAAAAGGGGATTCCCCATAGCTTCAACTTTACAGAAGAGACCATCACGATTGATATCAAGTTCTCCTTAGCAGAGGAGCTGGCACTTTACTTAGAGAATGAAGAATGGCTTGGAGGAATTAAATTTACTAATCTGGCGCACCTGAAGGAATTATTTCGACTTTCAAGTACCAATCTGAAGGGCACCCATGATTTACTGCGCTTTCGAATAGATGTGGGATTTAAAGGTTTTTTATTAGAAGTCCTTCAAGGTAAGGATTCCCAAAATCTTACCCACCAGATTATAGCCCCGATGAGTGAAACCGACGAAGGTTTTCCTATGGTGCAATATTTAAAGCAGAATCTTTCCTCTAAAATTAACCTGGAAGAAATGGCTAATTACTTCAACTTTAATCCTCATTATCTGATTGAAGTGTTTAAAAAGAATCTGGGCACTACACCCATGCAATATCTGCAATCTCTGCGTCTTGAAAAAGCAAAGGAGTATCTTGAATTTACATCGTACTCCGTTTCAGAAATTTCGGATTTAATAGGATTAACTCCACCCTATTTTTCAAGGCTTTGCATGGAGCGGCTTGGAATGTCCCCCAGTAAAATCCGTGAACAAATGCGGACCGTAGTAGGGAAAGATATTATTTTGGAAGAAGATTTCAGTATAGATGCGCAGCCGACTGTTATTCATACAGAAAGCAGGTGATTTTTTCAGACAAATACAAGCCCCTGTAATTTATTATTACAGGGGCTTGTATTTTAAATGCTACGGATTCAATTTTGCTTGAATGCTCATGATGATCTCTTGATACCCAATCGGATCCAATATTTTTTTGGAGAGGGGAGCGTTCACAAAAGCTTCTCCCCATTCATCAGATTGTTCATATTTGGGGACAATATGAACATGCAAATGGGAGACCAGATCACCGTAAATGCCATAATTTATTTTGTCCGGATGAAAAGCTTCATGAAGTATTCTTGCCGTTTGGGAAACATCTTCTATAAATAGTTGCTGTTCTTTATCATCCAAATGGAATATCTCTGTGACATGCCGTTCAAAAGCTACTATACACCGTCCCTGATGTGTTTGGTCTTTATTTAGATAGAGGGTAGATACTTTTAATTTAGCCGCTTCGATCATTAGCTTGTCTACATTCTTACTACAATAAAAGCACTCTGAATTCTCTTTCGAAGATTGAACAGCATTATTTTGCATCGGAAGAATTTACTTCACAATCAATCATGACGTGAATAGTGTCCCCACTGCGTTGATTACGAAGCTTAAACGCTTCTTCAATTTTTTCAAGAGGGAAGATGTGAGTAATCGTCTCTTTGGTATTGATTAGACCATCCATAACTAGACGTAACCCTTCATCGAAAAATCTGCGATTATCAATGTCACGCTTCGGTTCCGTAGACAATATGTCGAGACGTTTTTTATGAACTTTAAAGAAATCGATTGGCTTATGACTCGTTCCAATGCATCCATACATGACAATCCGGCCGTTCTGTGCAGCTGCATCAATGGCGTCTACCATACCTGATCCCTCAAGAAGACATGGGATCACTACATCAAAGCCATCAGGGAAGTCTTTGCCTACTACGTCCATTGTTTTTGTATCGGATGTTGGCAGTTTATAGGTATGCGTTGCTCCATATTTCCTGGCAAGCTCCAATTTTTCATCGAAGAGATCGGTAACCACAAGATTTCTTGGGCTGAAAAGGTTAATGACCTGTGTCATTGCTAGGCCGCTTACACCCTGACCCATAATCAGAACATTTTTATTAGGAGAGATTTCAGCGCGTTCTGCAGTATGAAGCAGAGGAGGGAGCACCTCAATAAGAGAGCCTTCTATTAACGGGAAATCTTTGGGCAGAACCTTTACCGCAAATGGACTGCAGCATACATATTCTGCAAAGGCTCCCCAAACATAACGCAAAGCAACTTGGTCGCCTTCTTTTAATCCAATTACATTTTCTCCAACTTTATCGATAACGCCCGCCACTTCATGCCCTAAGCGAGTCGGATAGGAAATAAACTCTGGTTCGCGAGCACCCCTATATACTTCGAGGTCACTACCGCAAATTCCAACCCACTTTACTTTAATTCTAACTTCTCCTTCAAGAGGCTCTGGAATTTGAGCTCTTTTAATCGTAATAGAACCTAGATCCTCCATTACTGCACACATTTGAGTACCAAAACCATCCTCTTCAACTAATTGCATAGGGGGTACTGTCATTTTTCGTACCATTTATAAGTCCTCCAATAATATAGGAATCACATGCATTCGATGTGTTACATATAGCTTAGGGGAAACGCTTTCAAGTATCCATATCGAAAACTCATGTAATCTTAATCAAAATTCATAGGATCATGACTGACTGCAAAAATCTGAATTTTAGATAAGTATACATGTGTTTCCGGCATAGCCTTGTTACTTACTTCAGGTCTACAATAATTAACAAGAACATGAAAGGGGTTACAAAATATGATAAGCAGACAGGAATATGAGTTGGTAAAAGAGGAATCGTTGCAGTATTTAAAGGAGGCCGGCATTGTTCTTTCTCCTCAAGAAGTTGAAACGCTTGAAATCGCTGATTTTGGTTTAGGACGTATCCGGGAACTTGGACTACAATTAGTGGTCTATGTGAATACTAATCGTTATTGTGCGAAGGAACTTGTATTACTGCCGCGTCAAACCTGCCCTCAGCATTATCACCCGCCGGTGAATGGTATGCAAGGAAAGGAAGAAACTTTCCGCTGCCGGAAAGGAATAGTTTATTTATATGTGCCAGGTGCTGCAACAGAAAATCCTCACGCTATTATCCCCGAGGGATATGAGAACTATTTGACCGTTTATAAGGAAATTGTGTTAAAGCCCGGTGAACAATATACCATCCTTCCGAATACGCCGCACTGGTTCCAGGCAGGAGATGATGGGGCTGTTGTATCAGAATTTTCATCTACGAGTACGGATGAAAATGATATTTTTATAGATCCTAACATTACTAGAGTTTCAATTAACTAATAAGTTATGAATATTGAGGAGGATAACAAGATGAATATTTCATCTGTTGAACAAACGACTACAAAAAAAGTAACGATGCGGATTATACCTTATTTGTTTATTGCTTACTTAATTGCGTTTCTTGACCGTGTAAGTATAACGTATGCTTCTATAGGGGGTATGGATAAGGCTCTAAATCTATCAAGCAGTGCGTTTGGTCTGATCTCCGGCATCTTCTTTATCGGGTACTTTATGTTTGAGGTGCCTAGCAACATGCTGATGAATCGGTTTGGAGCCAGAATATGGATTGCCCGCATCCTTATTATATGGGGCTTTGTAACCGTTATCACGGCATGGGCCAATAGCGCGAATCACCTTTATATGCTTCGTTTTCTTTTAGGAGTTGCAGAAGCTGGTTTTTTTCCAGGAGTAATTCTTTATGTAACCTATTGGTTTAGATCTAAAGATCGCGCCAAAGCCATTGCTTTGTTTATGACGGCGCCTCCGCTTGCAAACGCTTTAGGCGCTCCTGCATCAACATGGATTGTTGAAAATTTTCATTTAGCAGGAATGCCTGGATGGCGGTGGCTTTTCATCCTTGCTGGACTCCCGGCGATTGTTCTTGGAATCATTACTTTTTTCTATTTAACAGATAAACCGGAAAACGCCAAATGGCTGAGCAATGAAGAAAAAGAATGGTTAAGCAATGAACTCCAGAAAGAAAGAGTGAGTAAAGTAAAAGTAAAGAGCATGTCTGTCAAGGAAGTTTTTAAAGATCGAACCGTATGGAAGTTTGCTTCAATCAACCTGACTTTTGTGGTTGGGCTTTATGGGATTAGTTTCTGGATGCCACGGATCATCAAGTCCTTATCGGATGTTCTAACGAACACGCAAGTTGGGTTCATTACTATGCTGCCATATATTTGCGGGGCTATAGCAATGGTCTTAATGGGGCTTCGTTCTGATCGTACCGGAGAACGTAAATATCACGCTGCATTCGGGGCGTTTTTGGGAACCATCGGCCTAGTGGGAGTATTGATCTCTCCAAGCCCTATTGTTTCAGTCATTATGATTTGTGTGGCTACAGCCGGATTATACAGCTTTTCAGGTCCATATTGGGCATTTACATCCGCAACGGTATCAGCTCAAGCTGCTGTAGTAGGTATTGGAATTATCAATTCGGTAGGAAACTTTGGCGGATTTGTAGGACCCTACGTTATTGGCTTATTAAATGATGCGACAGGCAGTGTTTCATTCGGTATTGCTTTCCTTGCACTCATGTTGATTCTCACCTGCATTCAGGTGTTGGGAGTAAAGAAAGAAAAAAGATTTCCCATTATTGGGAAAGCAGTAGACGAATCCTAGCTACTCTCTTCCGAAAAGGAAAAAATAAATAAGGAAAGAAGATGGGGCAGGTAGATGCCTGCCCGTCTTCATAGTGATAATATCTCCAAACGTATTCGTCCCCTGATTTTCTTGCCACAATGATCGAGAAACCGCCCTCCGTACCCATATCATGATAAGCAACATCTTTCCCGCGAATTCTCCACGTAAGAAGGAAAGCAGGCCAACTGACTTATGATCCCGAAAGGAAGGAAGAGCCAGAAATATAATGAAAAGTATGAGAATCTACCGCAAATACAATTTTATCTCTATTAAAACGATAATTTTTTTACTATTCTTTTCACTTATTTTTGTTTTTTTGTTGTGTAGTACGATTATTTCTTTTCTAATATCGGAAAAACAGATTCAGCAAAATGCAAATCTTAATATTACGGACACCGTAGCTCAAACTCAATTTTTTTTGGACAACCGTTTGAGTGAAATTTTTGATAAGCTGTATATCCTCGAAAATGATAAGAAGATTCTCTCGATTATCTCTAAATTTGATCGCGATTCGGGTAATCAAAACCAAATTTCCGATTGGTTAGTGATGAACGACGTTCTAGATAACCTTTATGCATCTAATTATTCCATGCTCGACTCCATTTTTGTATATTTCAATAACGGCCGTTTTGTAGTTCATAAAGGGAAAATGCAGAATGAAAAAATAATATTTGACTTCAACTCATGGCAATCAAAGTATACTGGCAATAAGCTGGGGTATTATTGGCTTAATTTGCACCGGAATATCATCTATGAAAGCGCTAGTGCTAATGAAGTGTATAGCGTCTTTAAATTGATCGGAAAACAGGGTACCAAGGTGAACGGCATCATTTTGTTTAATTTAAATAAGAAGTTTTTCGAGAACATTTTATCTAATCCCGAAATTAGTAAAAACGGTTACTTGGCTCTTGTTAGCGAGGATTCAGTTTCCGTGTTTAAGGATGTTGATACAAAATATACAATGGACGGCACGGTCCTGAACTGCCTGCGGGATACAAAAAAAGTTTCGGGTCAATTTACTTTTCGCAAATATGGCGGGGTTGAGATGAATGTAATATATACCACGTTAAAAATGAATAAATGGAAAATTGCAGCAGTATTCCCGAAAGAAGATATCGTCCATAATCTAATAAAAATTAAATTATATATGGCATTATTACTAATGGGCTTGATTCTCGTGGCCATCATTTTGTCAAATCTGATAGCACATTATATAACAAATCCAATCACAGAGATGAAAAACAAAGTGAAACGGGTTGAAATGGGTGATTTGGAAGTCGTTTTTCATGATAAGACGAATAATGAGTTAGGAATGCTTAACCGCATTTTGAACGAGTTGATCGCCAAAATAAAATTTCTTTTGGAACAAGCGAGATTGGAACAAGAAAACAAAAGAAAGGCAGAAATTGAAATTATGCAGGCGCAGATTAAACCTCATTTTTTATATAACTCTCTGGAAGCTATTCGTCAATTATCCGACATGCAGGAAAACAAACTTGCGAGCTCTATGGTAGAGGCATTGGCCAACTTTTATCGACGTAGTATCAGCCGTGGGGAAGAATATATAAATATCGAAGATGAAATTGAGAACACAAAGAACTACTTGTTTATTATGCAGATGCGATACGGTGAAAAATTCGAATATGAAATTAAGGTTAGTCCGGAAATTTTGCAGTATACGATACCGAAACTACTGCTTCAACCTTTAGTTGAAAATTCTATATATCATGGGATTAAGCAAAAGAGAGGATCAGGCCGCATTGAGGTCGAGGGCTTTATGAAGGAAGAACATATTTGTTTTAAGGTTGTAGATGACGGAATAGGAATGCATCCGGAAACTTTGGATTCATTGAAGGCAGCTCTGTCGCCTGAATTAAACGGCCAACAACCGGTCAAAGCTTTCGGAGTTTTTAACGTAAACAACCGCATTAAGGCTGTCTATGGTCCTGCATACGGTCTGGATTTTGACAGCCGCTATGGTAATGGAACGGTTGTGCAAATTGTGATCCCAAAGAAAGAGAAAATCGGAGGCGGCACATGTTGAAAATTATGATTGTGGATGATGAAGCGATTATTCGAATGGGTTTAAGTAAAAATATTCAGTGGGAATCCCACGGTTTTCATACTCCAACGTTGGTGGAAGACGGGGAGCAGGCGTTGATGTGCATGGAGAATGATTGTCCGGACATTGTGATTACGGATATTCGTATGCCTTTTATGGACGGCTTGGATTTGGCAGCTCACATCAGGGATAAGTTCCTGCAAGTGAAAGTCATTATGCTTACAGGTTACGAGGATTTTTCTTATGCACAACGAGCGGTTCAGCTTCAGACATATGATTACATATTAAAACCGGTCAACTATGAACTTCTTCTGGAAACAGTAAAGAAGGCTTCATCGGAAGTTTTGCGAAACCGGAAGCTTGCACGAACGATTACGGAAAGCACGCCATTGCTCCGCAGGCAATTTTTCCAGCAACTTCTGGCCAACCGGTATGACCGAAATCAACTCCAAACGAAATTAGAACTGTTGAACTTAACGTTACCGGAAGAGCGCTATTCGGTACTTGTCATTAAAATCGATGAATATGACAGTGAATTTCGACTTAAGAAAATTAAAGAAAAGGAATTATTCAAATTTTGTGTGTTGAATATAGCCCAAGAAATTGTCGGACCGCTTGCCATTGTTTTTGATGATGGAGGAGATCAGATCGTTTTAATTATCGAGCATAGTGACAATATTAATGAGATAAACCGGGTCGCTGAGGACATTCGCAGCAATGTGAAGAACTATTTGCAGAATACGGTATCGATTGGAATTGGCAGTAGTCAAAAAAATTGGGAGCATGTTTACAGATCATATCAGGAAGCGCTCTCCGCGTTAAAATTCAGGCATATTTATGGTACGGATTCTGTACTAGCGTTTGAGTGTACGGGGTCTCCCGCGGATGGACGCAGCATTGTTACAGACGATCAGGAGCAGAAGCTGGCTTTCTTGGTAGGAATGGGAGGGCAAGCTGAAGCGATGGTTATCATTGAACAGATGGAAAGGGAAATTATTAATCAGAAGTGTACGGATTTGCCCTTCATTCGTATGATGGTCATGCGGACGTTGTTCCGGATTTATGTTGAACTTGAGGAACAGCATATGACGTCCGAAATATCCTCCAAAACGGAATATCAGAAGCTATTCAGTTCTATTGAATCGCTGCAAACCGTCAAGGCAATATTAGAGGAACTAAAACTAGCGATTAGCGGTCTCGTCGCAGCATTCAGGGCGAAGAAGCCCGGAAGCCATACTTTACTCGTGCAAAAAGCGGCAGAATTGATCGAACAGCATTATTCCGAGGAGGATCTGAATTTACAGTACGTAGCAAAACAATTGCATATAAATCCGGTCTATTTAAGCACGATTTTCAAACGGGTTAAGGAGACAAATTTCTCTGCATACCTGCAGGAAATCAGAATGAAGGAGGCTATGCGTTTAATCGTAAGCACGGACCTGAAGACCTATGAAGTTGCCGAGAAGGTGGGGTACTCCAATCCCAATTATTTCAGCGCAAGCTTTAAAAAATTTACCGGTTCCTCCCCTAGCATATTCAAGGGAAAATAAATTTTGTTCATCACCTTAATATATTATAGATTTTGATTAAATTATTGGATTTCTACGACTCTGCCAAGGAAATATAATTAACTTGTCAAACCAGCGCTGGTTTGCAAGCATATAGCATAATTTGGAGGGTTGCTGAATGAAACGTTTGACATTTTATGGACTTTGTTTGACCGTATTTTTAATCGTGCTGGCCGGTTGCGGTCCTAACGGTCAAGAAGGAAGAGAAACGAAGATCAATACGGTTTCGGAGAATACAAGCGTTAAGAAAGATGACAAAAAAATTAAATTAGTGTACTGGGGACAGGATTCTGGAGATACGACTAAAAAAGAACTTGTCGAACAGTTTAATAAGACGCACCCGAATATCGAAGTCCAATTAGAAGAGATTCCATGGAATGGCCAGCATGATAAATTAATTGCTTCATTGGCAGCGAATAGCGGTCCGGACATTTTTGACGGCAAAATGATATGGCTTCCGGAGTTTTTAGGACTGAATGTCGTTGAAGATCTGACTCCATATTTGGACAAATGGCATGGCAAGAACGATATGATTAAAGGAGTCCTGGATATCGTAACGACAAAGGATGGAAAGGTTTATGGCCTTCCTTATGACTTGGTTTCACAAATTTTGTATTACCGTAAAGATATTTTTCAACAAGCAGGTTTGAAACCGCCTTCATCCTATGAAGAGCTTCTGGAAACTGCAAAAAAGCTGACGGTTGATTCCAATAAAGACGGAAAAATTGATCAATACGGCTTTGGATTGAGAGGCGGACGTTTCGGACACGAAACATGGGCGACTTTCGTTCTCTCGAATATGAGTGAGCCTGCTTTCTTTGATAAAAATAACAAAGTATCCTTTACGAACGCTGATGCTGTTCAGGCGAATCAATTGTGGTTAGATATGTATTCGAAATACAAAGTTGTTCCTGATTCCTCCATCACAGACAGCTTTAATGAAATCGTCGGAAATCTGCAATCGGGCGTCACCGCAATGACTATCGGCAATATCAAGATGGCGGGCAGATTGCTTCAGATCCTTGGCAAAGACAAGTTGGGCGCGGTTCCTCTTCCTCCAGGTAAAAATGGTAAACGCATCAATTTCGTCGGGGATTGGGAGTCATATTTGAATAAAGACATCGAACCGCAGAAGAAAGAAGCAGGCTTCACATTTATTGCATGGCTGAGTGAGAAGGAGCAAATCAAACAATGGAGCAAAGGCTTGCGAAGCGTTCCGATTTCGAATTCTTTAAAGGATGATCCTGAATATGCAAATGATGAATTCCAGCAGGCGGCGATGCTTTCTCTGGATAATGCAGCTATTATTCCGGTTCACCCGAAAATGGGGGAGTGGACAGAAAATATTTGGCCTCAAGCGACGCAGAAAGCTTTATTGGGACAATATACGAGCCAGCAAATGATGGAACAACTAAGCAAACCATTCCAATAAATAGCGGTAGATAAGGAGTTTCACATGAGAAAAAACGGTATGCTGTTATGGAGACAAGCAACCCCTTATTTCTTGCTGTTGCCAGCCTTGATAGCCATGTTCGGGATTGTCATCTATCCGATCATTAACGCGGTGAAGATGAGCTTTACCGATTATATATTGTGGAAGCCGCAGGATGTAAAATTCATCGGATTCGGAAATTATGTGCAGTTGCTGCAAGATGAAAACTTTTTAATGAGTATGAAAAATACATGTATTTGGGTGTTTTTCTGTTTACTGTTTCAATTTATTATCGGCTTTGTCGTTGCTCTTGTTCTGAATCAAGATTTCAGAGGCCGGGCCTTATCGCGAACGCTCATATTGATTCCGTGGGTAACGCCAACCGTGTTGATTACGTTAATGTTCCGCTGGATGTATGACGGCAATTACGGTGTTCTCAACGATATTTTTTATAAGCTGGGTTTTATTTCGCAATATAAGGCTTTTCTGTCCTTAGCCGAAACGGCCCTGCCCGCGGTAATTACGGTAAAGGTATGGCAAGGTATTCCATTCTTTGCCATCATGATTCTTGCAGCTTTGCAAACCATACCTAAAGAAATGTACGAAGCGGCACATGTCGATGGGGCGTCTAAAATCGGAACCTTCTGGACGATTACACTCCCCTATGTGCTGCCAACAATATTAATAACCACACTGCTGCGAACGATCTGGATTGCTAACG
>Ga0310900_10001018_pt1 | contig 10668 bp, 15 predicted proteins | sample C24D1metaG_FD_203879 | JGI IMG/M metagenome (GOLD analysis project Ga0310900, IMG submission 203879) | Lab incubated soil microbial communities from West Virginia University Organic Research Farm, Morgantown, WV, United States - C24D1 | ecosystem: Environmental > Terrestrial > Soil >...
TTCGTTCCTTCAACGGCAACTGCCGCATGTCCTTGCCGTCGAGGAACGGCGCGTCGAACACGTAGTAGACGATCTTCGCGTCGGCGCCGGCATCGAAGGCGTTCTGCAGCGCCTGGAAGCTCGCGCGGCCGTCGGGGCCCGGCACCACGATCTCGCCGTCGAGCCAGGTGTTTTCCAGGCCGAGCTTCTCCACCGCCCTGGCGAGGTGCGGCAGCTTCGCCGTCCAGTCGTTACCGCTTCTCGTAAAAAGCCCCACTCCGTTGGCAGAAACTCTGGCCAGCATCCGATAGCCGTCGTGCTTGACCTCGTACACCCAGTCCCCGCTCTTTGGCGGCTCGCTGACCAGCGTCGCGAGCTGCGGGGTAACGAACGCCGGCAGCTCGGCCTTCGCCGCGCGGCGCGATTTTTTCGGCGCGCGCTTCACGCTTTCCGGGCGGTCCTCGACGATGTCGACATCGGCGCTCGCATTCTGGTCGTTGCGCTTGATCAATAGCCAGTTCTTGCGCTCGCGCAGCCGCGTGAGCACCCAGCTGCCGCGCAGCTTCTCGCCTTCGAGCCGGAAGTGCAGCGTGCCCTTGCGCAGCGCCGCGCGCGGGTCGGGGTCTTCGGGCGTCCATTCGCCGCGGTCCCAGAGCAGGACGTCGCCGGCGCCGTACTGGTTCGCCGGGATCGTGCCCTCGAACTCGCCGTAGTCGAGCGGATGGTCCTCGGTCTGCACGGCGAGGCGCTTGTCCGCCGGGTTGAAGCTCGGCCCCTTGGGCACCGCCCAGCTCTTGAGCACGCCGTCGAGCTCCAGCCTGAAGTCGTAGTGCAATCGTGTCGCGTCGTGTCGCTGGATGTAGTAGTGCAGCGCGTCCTTCTTGCGCGGAGTTTTTCGACCCTGCGGCTCCGGCGTGATCGAGAAATCGCGCATCTCGCGGTAGCGCTCGAGGCGATCGGCCATGCGCGCAGCCCTGCAAGCGGCGGACCTGTTGGGTAATTGCTACCCGGCGCGCGCAAGTATTACCGCGCATCACGCGCGCCCCGCCTGCGTCTTCCTGCGCAGGATCGCTGGCATAGCCTTTGCAGATAGAGCCGGGAAAGGAAATCAATGGGCCCGGCAATCGCACTACGCCTGCGGCAGCACCTGACTCTCACCCCGCAGGTCCAGCAAGCACTGAGGCTGCTCCAGATGTCGGCGATGGAGTTTGCCCAGGAAATGGAACAGGCGCTGGCCGCCAACCCGTTCCTCGAGGAAAACCCCGAAGCGCCCGCGCCCGAAGTGCCCGCGGAAATTCCCGCGCGCACCGAGGAAATCATCCTGCCGCAGGAGACCTCGGGCATCGCGTCCAACGACCGCGACCAGCAGGAGGACGACTGGGGCGGCGCTTCCACCGACTCGCAGCCCAGCCTGCAGGAGCACCTGCGCGAGCAGCTGCACATGTCCCGCATCGGCGACCGCGACCGCGCGCTCGCCGAGATGGTGATCGACAGCCTGGACGACGACGGCTACTTCAAGGCGAGCTTCGACGAGCTCGCCGCCCTGCTCCCGAAGGAGCACGACGTGCTGCCGGAGGAATTCGCCGCCGCGCTCAAGCTGGTGCAGAGCCTCGACCCGGCCGGCATCGGCGCGCGCACGCTCGAGGAATGCCTGCGCATCCAGCTCGAAGCGCTGCCGCCCACCACACGCGCGCGCGACGTCGCGATCGCGATCACCAACGGCCATCTCACCCTGCTTGGCAACCGCGAATGGGCCAGGCTGCAGCACGCGGTCGGCTGCAACGAGGCCATGCTGCACGCGGCGCGCTCGCTGATCCGCACCCTCGACCCGCGTCCCGGCCACCGCTTCGGCGCCTCCGAGGCGCGCTACGTGATTCCCGACGTCATCGTGCGCAAGCAGCGCGAGCGCTGGGTGGCGCTCATCAACCCGGCTTCGCTGCCGCGGCTGCGCCTGAACCGCGCCTACGCCGACGCCTGCGGCAGCCGCAACGGCGCCAACCAGTCGATCGCGCGCCACCTGCAGGAGGCGCGCTGGCTGCTGCGCTCGATCGAGCAGCGCTTCGCCACCATCCAGCGCGTGGCCGACGCCATCGTCGCGCGCCAGCGCGGCTTCTTCGAGTACGGCGAGGTGGCGATGAAGCCCCTGACCCTCAAGCTGATCGCCGGCGAGCTCGGCCTGCACGAGTCCACCGTGTGCCGCGTCACCAACAACAAGTACATGGCGACGCCGCGCGGCCTGTTCGAGTTCAAGCACTTCTTCTCGCGCCGCCTGGCGACCGACAACGGCGGCGCCGCCTCGGCCACCGCGGTGCGCGCGGTGATGAAGGAGCTGATCGCTTCCGAGGATCCGCGCGCGCCGCTGTCCGACGCCGAGCTCGCGCGGCTGCTGGCGCAGCAGGGTTTGCGCGTGGCCAGACGAACCATCACCAAATACCGCGCGCTGATGAGGATGCCAAGCGTGGATGTACGGCGCGCTGATAACCGGAGCGCATGACATGTCCCGAATCATCTGCGGAATCTTCGACCGCTCCATTGACGCCGATGCCGCGCTCGACGAGTTCAGGCACGAAGGCTTCAAGCGCAGCGAGGTGGACGCCTTCTACGTCTCGCCCCCCGGGCAGCACGCGATGACGCCGGTCGGCGGCGATGCGCCGTCGTCGAGCGAAGGCTCGCGTGGCGCGGGCGTCGGCGCGGGCGCCGGCGCCGCGATCGGCGCGGTGGCGGGTGCCGCGCTCGGCTGGGTCGCGTCCGGCGAGCTCGGCATGGTGGTGATCCCGCTCGGCGCGGGCCTGGGCGCGTACATCGGTTCGTTCGCCGGCACCATGGCGAAAGTGCGCGCCGGCCGCTATGACGCGGCGACCATCGAGCACCCGGTCGAGCCGCAGGGCGGCCGCATGATCGCGATCAACGTCGACCGCGCCGGCACCGAGCGGCGCGCGATCGAAATCCTCCGGCGGCACGGCGCGCGCGACGTACGCCGCGCCGAGGGACGCTGGTCCGACGGCTCGTGGCGCGATTTCGACCCGCGCGCCCCACTCGCCGCCGTGTAAGTGGACATGGGCCCCGCGCCGCGCACCAGGATCCTGGTGGCGGTACTGCACGACAACCGCGAGCGGCTGACGCGGGTGCTGGAGGGCCACGACCTGGTGTTCGTCGACAACGGCGACGACGCGCGCGAGCTGCTCGAGCGCGACGTGTACGGCCTGGTGCTGCTCGGCGTGCATTTCGACGAATCGCAGATGTTCTCGGTGCTCGGCGACATCCGTTCGCGCGCCAGGTACCGCAAGGTGCCGATCCTCTGCGTGCTCGGCTCGTGGGGCCGCATGCTTTCCGAAGTCGCCGTGGAGGGACTCGACCACGCGGTGAAGGCGATGATGGCCAACGGCTTCCTCAACCTGCTGCACTTCCCGGACGACGAGCAGGGCAATGCGCGCATCCGCCGCATCGCCGATTACCTGATCCTGATCGACGGCGATCTGCAGCACATCGCGCGCCAGACCGGCGAGCCGGTCGCCGAGGAGCGTCGACGCGTGTCGCAGGCATGATGTATGCAAGAGCGCGGCCCGATGGACAAGACCATGCCGAGCGCCGCGGAGCTCTACGAGATGATCGCTGAAGCCGCCTACTACCGCGCGCAGAAGCGTGGCTTCGCCCCGGGCGCCGAGGCGGAAGACTGGCTGCACGCCGAGACCGAGGTGATGGAGCGCGTGCGCAAGCAGTACACGACAAGGAACGGAGCTGACGATGGCGAAGAAGCAACCCGGCAGCGCGATCGCGCTGCTGATGGAAGACCATGAATACGTGAAGAAGGCGTTCCGCGCCTTCGAGAAGATGGACGAGGAAGACCAGCCGGCGCTCGTCAAGCAGGTGTGCCAGGCGCTCAAGGTGCACACCAAGATCGAGGAAGAGATCTTCTATCCGGCGGTGCGCAAGGCGATCAAGGACGAGGACCTGATGAACGAGGCCGAGATCGAGCACGACTCGGCCAAGGCGCTCATCAAGCAGCTCGAGCGCATGAAGCCGGGCGATCCCAGGTTCGCGGCCACCTTCACCGTGCTCGGCGAGTACGTCAACCACCACGTCAAGGAAGAGGAAGAGGAGATGTTCCCCAAGGCGCGGCGCGCGCGAGTGAACCTCAAGGCGCTCGGCGCCCGGCTGATGGGGCGTAAAATCCGGCTGGCCGCGCGCTAGCGCTCCCGATTACCTGACCACCCCCTAGGAGGAACCGATGATGCGCATTCTGCTAGCCGCCCTTGCCGCCACCCTGTTATCGACACCCGCGTTCGCCCAGGACAAGGACAAGTCCACCGCGCAGCAGGACAAGATGAAGTCGTGCAACGCGCAGGCCAGCAAGAAGGGCATGAAAGGCGACGAGCGCAAGGCCTTCATGAGCGACTGCCTGAAGGCCGACAGCAAGGGCGCGAGCCCGGCGCAGACCGCGCAGCAGGACAAGATGAAGAGCTGCAACGCGCAGGCGAGCAAGAAGGGCATGAAGGGCGAGGAGCGCAAGGCGTACATGAGCGACTGCCTCTCGGCCGACGGCGGCAAGAAGGACGATCAGAAGATGACCGCGCAGCAGCAGAAGATGAAGAATTGCAACGCGCAGGCGAGCAAGAAGGACATGAAGGGCGACGACCGGCAGGCCTTCATGAAGAAGTGCCTGAGCAGCTGAAGAGCGGCGCGCGGCTGATCAGCCGCGCGCTTTTCGCTTCGCCCGGATGTCGTTCGCCAGGATGGTGATGGCGAGCGCCATCCCGCCGCCGGCCGCGGCCAGGAACAGCATGATGGCGAGGCCGGGGTAGCCGAACAGCCGGAACGACGTCGGCACGTCCATCATCAGCGCCGCGCCCACGATCAGCGCGGCGAGCACCAGGCCGAGCGCGATGCGGTTGGCCACCTTCTGCATGCCTTCCATCAGCCGCGTCTCGTCGATCGCGTCGACGCGCACCTCGAGCTCGTTGTCCGCCACCCGGTCGAGGATGCGGTTCACCCGCCCCGGCAGGTGCTGCACGAAGTTCTTCAGCTCGACCGCGGTGCTGAACAGCGAGCTGAGCGAGGCCTCGCGCGTGATCTGGCCCTGGGTGATGTCGGCGGCGTGACGCCGGATCGCGGCGTTCGGGTCGAAATGCGGCGCGAGCACGTGCGCGATCTGGTCCAGGCTGAGCAGCGTCTTGCCGATCATCGCCAGCTCGACCGGCAGGCGGATGGCGTTGTCGCCCGCGGTCTTGAGCAGCATCAGCAGCGCGCGCCCCACCTGCGGCGGCTGGAACGACATCTCGTGGTGCTGCGCCAGCAGGTCCGCCACGCCGCGGTGGAAGCCCGGGACATCGGCGCCCTCGCGGCATTCGCCCATCGCGAGCAGCGCCTTGGCCGCTTCGTCGGGCTGGTTGTCGCTCACTGCGAGCAGCACCTGCAGCAGCCGCTGCTGCAGCGCCGGCGCGAGCCGCGCGATCATGCCGAGATCGATCAGCGCGATGCGCTCCCCCACCAGGAAGACGTTGCCGGGGTGCGGATCGGCGTGGAAGATGCCGTCGCGCAGGATCTGCTTGAGGTACGCGCGGAACAACGCGTCGACCAGGCGCTCGCCGTCGACTTCGCGCCGCTCGAGGCGCGTGAGCTCGGTCACCTTGGTGCCGGGAATGAACTCCATCGCCAGCACGCGCGAAGTGGTGTAGCCGATGATCGGCTGCGGCAGGATGATCTCCTCGATCTCGCGCAGGTTCGCGGAAAGCGTGAACAGGTGCATCGCTTCCTGGCGGAAGTCGAGCTCGCGCAGCAGCGACTTGCGGAACTCCTCGAACATCAGGTCGACGCCGTAGCGGCTGCAGAAATCGGTGCGCTCGTTCAGAAAGCCCGCCATGCTGGCGAGCGCTTCGAGATCGGACAGCACCTGCTCGCGCAGGCCCGGACGCTGAACCTTGAGCACGATCTCGCGCCCGTCCTCGAGCGAGGCACGATGCACCTGCGACATCGACGCGGTGGCGAGCGGCTCGCGGTCGACGCGCAGCGCGCGCGACGCCACCAGGCCGAGCTCCTCCGCGAGCACTGCCTCGACCTGCTCGAACGGCAGCGGCTCGCAACGGTCCTGCAGCCGCGCCAGCGCCTGCGCGTAGGCCGGGGGCACCACGTCGGGGCGCGTGGAAAGCAGCTGGCCGAGCTTGATGTAGGTCGGGCCGAGGCGCTCGACGTCGGCGGCGAGGTGCTCCGCGGCCGCGGCGGCGCGCTCGTCGCGCTCGGCTTCCTGCGGCAGGAGCTCGGTGAGCCCGGCGCGCTTGACCAGGTCGCGCCGCCCGTACTTGAGCATCAGCAGCGCGAGGTCCTTGTAGTGCCGGAGGTGGCGCGGGTTCAGGGATAAGGCCATGCGCGATCGCCGGTGCAATATCAGTGCCGCGCCGTCAGAAAAAGTCAGAGGTCAGGATTTGCCCGACAGCCGCGGCCGGAGGCCGTCGGTATGCTGCGCGCAGTCCGGAGCCCATGACCGAAGAACGCGACGATTTTGCAGCGAAGCTGCGGCAGATCGAGGAGCAGGCCAACATGGCGCTCGTCGACCTGCCCGCCGGCCTGGTCCGGGACCGGGTCCAGCACATCGCGATCGTCGCCCGGATGCTGCGCTACCGGCTGGACGTGGCCGCGATCGTGGTCCTGCCTAGCCCAGGTTCTTCTCCGCAAACTCCCAATTGAGCCGCTCGAGGATCGCCGAGACGTAGCGCTCGCGCTCGTTGCGGTAGTCGACGTAGTAGGCGTGCTCCCACACGTCGACGGTCAGCAGGCAGCGGATGCCGTGCGCCATCGGGGTGTCGGCGTTGCCCGTCGTGGTGACCTCGAGTTTCCCGTCCTGGTCGACCAGCCAGGCCCAGCCGCTGCCGAACTGGCCGATCGCCGCCTTGGAGAACGCGTCGGCGAATTTGTCGTAGCTGCCGAAGTCTTTTTCCACGCGGTGCAGCAGCGCGCCGGCGGGCCGCTGGCGCTTGGGCGAGAGCGAATGCCAGTAGAAGTCGTGGTTCCAGGCCTGCGCGGCGTTGTTGAACAGCTTGCCCTTGGCCTCGCGCACCACCTCTTCCAGGGTGGTGGCGCGCACCGGCTCCTTCTCCAGCAGCTGGTTCATGGTGTCGATGTATTTCTTGTGATGCTTGCCGTGGTGCAGCTTGAGGGTCTCGGCCGAGATCACCGGCGCGAGCGCGTCCTCCGCGTACGGCAGCGGCGGGAGCTGAAAATGAAGATGCGTGGCCTGCTTGGCCGCGGCGCTTCTCATACGACCTCCTTCCTCAGGAAGTGGACTTGACGCGGACGTCGTTCTTGACCGAGCGCACGCCCTCGACTTTCTTCGCCGCGGCCTCGGCCTTGGCGGCCTGCTCGGGCGAATCGGCGAAGCCGGTGAGCTGCACTACGCCGCGATAGGTCTCGATGTTGATGGCGGCCGCGGTGCGCGCGCCGACGTCGGTGGCGATCGCGCTCTTCACCCGGGCAGTGAGGGCAGCGTCATTGGTGAACTCGCCGGTGGTGCGGCTGGTCTCGGGCTGCTTGGTCGCGCAGGCGGCGAGCGCAAGCGCGCCGATCAGGACCAGCGCCTTGCGTCGGGATGGGTTCATGACTTCAGATGCGCGATTCCCAGTCCTTGACCTGGCGCTCGGCTTCGTCCTTCTGGATGCCGTAGCGCTCCTGGATCTTGCCGATCAGCTGGTCACGGTGGCCGCCCATCTGGTCGAACTCGTCGTCGGTGAGCTTGCCCCACTTTTCCTTCAGCTTGCCCGTCATCTGTTTCCAGTTGCCCTGAATGCGATCCCAATTCATTTGCACAATCTCCGTAGTTGAACTGCACCCCCTTCCATGCAAATTGCGTTCCTAGTGCGCGAGCCGGGCCACGGTCGCGAGTAGCGCGACCGGCTCGACCGGCTTGGCGAGCTGGGCGTCGTACCCGGCGACCCGCTTGCCGCCCTCGGTGAGCGCCGCGGCGCGCAGGCAGCCGCCGCGCTCCGCGGGCAGCGCGCGCAGCTCGCGGATCAGCGAGCGCCCGCCCCATTCCAGATCGGCCACCAGCACGTCGGGCCGCCAGGCGCCGAGCGTCGCCAGCGCCGTCTCCACGCTGGGCGCGAGCCGCACTTCGGCGCCGGCGACGGAAAGCAGGTTTTGCAGCTCCGCGCCCTGCCCGTCGACTCCCGCCACCAGCACGCGCACGCCGGAAAGAAGCGGCTCGTGCGTGACCTGGTCGCCGGGCGAAGCGAGCTCGAGCAGGCTCGCGATGATGCGGCACTGGGTGCGCGCGTGCCGCTCGACGGTCTTCTCCTGCAGGCGGCCGGCCCAGGCGGCGATCGCCTCGGCCGGCGCGCGCAGCTCCTCCAGCACCGAGACCATGAGGTCGTGGCGCAAGCGGCTCGACTCTTCGGTCGCGATGCGCGCGCGGCGCTCGCGCTCGAGGGCGCGAGCCAGGCCGTTTTCCATGCACTTGTGCGCGTCGATGTCGACGCACGCGCCGGCGTAGCCGAGGAACAGGCCGCCGTCGGCGTACAAGGGAGCGGCGCGCTCGAGCATCCAGCGGTACTCCCCGTCCCGCCGGCGCAACCGGTACTCGATTTCAAAGGACTTGCGCTCGTCGAACGCGCGCACGCCGGTATCGAGCCAGCGCGCCAGGTCCTCGGGGTGCAGCGCGCGGGTAAAACCCTCGCCCAGCGCCTGCTCGGGCGTGTAACCCGTGTAGTCCAGCCATGCGCGACTGACCTGCTCGCACGACATGTCCGGCCGTGCGCGCCACGTCAGGAGTGGAACGGTTTCGTCGGGCTTCACGCGACTCGCCTCTGCATGAAGACCCTGCAGCACGTGCCGTGCCCGCGCGTAGCCCGTAGCAAGATCACTACGAACGACGAGCGCGTTCGACACGTACTTCTTACAGCGGCGCGCCGAACGTTACCTGTGCCGGCGGGGTGAAAGGTAGCGCGGGCTCGGCATGGAGTTTGCTCAGCCTCTCCTGCTGCAACCCACAACTTCTAGGAGTCTGTCATGTTGAGCTGGGCGCTCGCGTTTTTCATCATCGCCATCATCGCGGCGGTTTTCGGCTTCACCGGCATCGCTGCCGGCGCGGCCGAGATTGCCAAGATCCTGTTCGTCGTGTTCGTGGTCCTTTTCCTGGTCTCGCTGGTCGCGGGCCTGCTGAGAAGGCCTTAATCAAGGAGTCCCTATGAAACTGTCCATTACCAGCATCGCGCTGGCCGTGGGGGTCGCGTTCGCGGCTTCTGCGCAGGCCCAGCAAGTGAACGAACGCAAGGTCAACAAGGCCGAGCACGAGCGCATCGAGGCCCAGGCGAAAGCCGACAAGGCCAAGTGCGACACGCTCAAGGCCAACGCCAAGGACATCTGCATGGCCGAGGCGAAAGGCAAGGAGAAGGTCGCCAAGGCCGAGCTCGACGCCAAGGACGACAAGGACCAGGCCAAGGCGCAGAAGAAGGTCGCCGAGGCCAAGGCCGAAGCCGCGTACGACGTCGCGAAAGAGAAGTGCGACGACCAGAAGGGCGAAGCCAAGGACGCGTGCATCAAGCAGGCGAAGGTCGAGCGCGACCGCGCCAAGGGCAGCGCGGAGAAGCGCGCGGACGCGAAGCACGACCAGCAACGCGCGGCGACCGGCGGCACGGCCCCGGCGGCTCCCGAAAAGCCGAAGAAGTACTGATGGCCGGAGCGTTCCTCTCCGACATCCAGACGCTGCGCAAGCGGGCCCGGGAGCACATCGCGCAGGGCGCGGTGACTCCCGGCTACAACGCCGACCGCGGCGTGGTGTTGCGGCTGCTGAACGAGGCGCTTGCAACGGAGATCATCTGCGTGCTCCGTTACAAGCGCCACTACTTCATGGCGCAGGGCATCCACGCCGAGGGCGTGGCGGCCGAGTTCCTCGAGCACGCCAACGACGAGCAGCAGCACGCCGACCAGATCGCGGCGCGCATCACGCAGCTCGGCGGCGAGCCCGATTTCTCGCCCGAGGGCCTCGCCACCCGCAGCCACGCCGAGTACGTGGAAGGCGACACGCTCGAGGACATGATCAAGGAAGACCTGATCGCCGAGCGCATCGCCATCGACAGCTACCGCGAGATGATCACCTACCTCGCCGAGGCGGATTCGACGTCGCGCCGCATGCTGGAAGAGATCCTGGCCAAGGAGGAGGAGCACGCCGACGACCTGGCGAACCTCCTCGCGGGCCTGGGAAGCCACCAGTAGGCAACTCATGGCGCGCGGTCTCTGGAAAGGGGCGATCAGCTTCGGGCTGGTCAACGTCCCGGTCGAGCTTCATTCCGCAAAGAAGCGCGCGGCGGAGCTCGACATGACCATGCTCGACAAGCGCGACCTCGCGCCGGTGGGCTACAAGCGCGTCAACAAGTCGACCGGCAAGGAAGTCGCCTGGGGCGACGTGGTCAAGGGCTACGAATACCAGGACGGTGACTATGTGGTGCTGTCGGACGAAGACTTCCGCCGCGCCAATCCCGAGGCGGCGAAGACGGTGGACATCCTCGCGTTCGTCGAGCTGGCCGACATCCAGCCGCAGTACTTCGACACGCCCTACTACCTGAAGCCCGAAAAGCGCGGCGAAAAGGCCTACGCCCTGCTGCGCGACACGCTGCACAAGGCCGGCAGGGCCGGCATCGCCAGCGTGGTGATCCGCACCAAGCAGTACCTCGCCGCCCTGGTGGCGCAGGACGAATTGCTGGT
>Ga0310900_10001023_pt1 | contig 10657 bp, 9 predicted proteins | sample C24D1metaG_FD_203879 | JGI IMG/M metagenome (GOLD analysis project Ga0310900, IMG submission 203879) | Lab incubated soil microbial communities from West Virginia University Organic Research Farm, Morgantown, WV, United States - C24D1 | ecosystem: Environmental > Terrestrial > Soil >...
AATGGCGTTCGAATCAAACCGCGCGCCGACGCGAAGCGCGCCGAGATATCTCTCGTGGCTCGCTCTCCGCTCGCCGGTCAAATCTCACTCGGCGGCACGGGCCGCTGAAACCGCTATCGCGCTCCCGCTGGCCTCCGTTCGATTTGTCTGCCAACAACCTGCGTCGGCTCGGTCGAACGCTCGCCACGAGTGACACCTCGCCGCGCTTCGCGTCGGCCCCGCTGATGGACGCCGAATGAGCGATAATCCACGCGCATGACACGCGCGCTCATATTGACGGCGCTCATCGCCGCATTACTCTCGCCACTGGCTCTCAGCGCTCAATCGGCGAACGCCAAGGTCGCTCCCGGATCGCCAACCGCCGACAAGCTGCCGATCTACGAGATCGATCCGACGTGGCCGCCGACGCTGCCGCACGACTGGATCCTCGGCGACATCCGCGGACTGTTCGTGGACGATCGCGACCACCTGTGGGTGATCCACATGCCCTCGAGCCTCACCGATCAGGAGATCGGCGCCGCGGTCAAGCCGCCGATTGCCGACTGCTGCATTCCCGCTCCGCCGGTCCTCGAGCTCGATGAGAACGGCAAGGTGCTGCGCTCGTGGGGCGGGCCAGGCGAAGGCTACACCTGGTACAGCCAGGAGCACGGCATTTACATCGACCACAAGGGCTTTGTGTGGACCGGGACCAGCAACGGCATGCACGTCATGAAATTCACGCAGGACGGCAAACACGTGCTGACGATCGGCGAGCCGGGCGTCAACAAGGGCAGCAACGATCCCGATCACCTCGGCGGGCCCGCGAACTTTTACGTCGAGCCGAAGACCAACGAACTGTTCATCGCCGACGGCTACATCAACAGGCGCGTCGTCGTGTACGACGCCGACACCGGAAAATACAAGCGCCATTGGGGCGCGTACGGCAAGCGCCCGGACGACACGCAGAAGTACTCCTACCCGGTGAAGCTCGACAGTCCGCCGCAGCAGTACTCCACGGTGCACGGACTGGTCGGTTCGAAGGACGGACTCATCTACGTCTCCGATCGCCGCGGCAATCGCATCCAGGTGTTCCGCCAGAGCGGCGAGTACCTGATGGAGCGATTCGTTCGACCGGAAACCGGCGGATCGGGCAGCGGTTTCAGCCTGCAGTTCTCTCGCGACGCCGAGCAGAGCCTGCTTTATTTGATCGACGGCACCAACCAGCGCGTATGGATCCTGCGCCGCAAGGATCTCGCGATCCTGGATCGCTTCGGCAAGCCCGGACGCCAGGCCGGCGAATTCATCCGCGCGCACATGATCGCGATCGATTCGAAGAACCGGATGTACACCGGCGAAGCCGGCAACGGGCGTCGCATGCAGCGGTGGATTCTCAAGGGAACGCGACCGGCGGCAAGCGTGAAGCCGCCGGTCCAGGACTAGTGAGTCGATCGCGTCACCGGCTCGATGCTTCCAGCCGCATCCACGGGTGAATGCAGCACTGGAACTTCAGGTTGCCGGTGTGGCTGACCGGTTCGCGGTAGGTTCCTCCCGGCGGAACGAAATCGTCAGGCTCGAGCGCCTCCGGCCTGCACTCCGGAGCCACGTCTGGAACGTGGGCCAGTTGGTTGAGCAACGGGACCAGGCCGCCACCGAACTCCGCGACCTCGGTGAAAGTGTGGACTTCCCCGCCCTTGTTGGTGGCGACGAAATCCTGGCCAACCTGCACGTTGGTGGCCCCCGCAAAGCGCCACGGCCCGATCGAACCGAGGTGGGTCAGCTCGGCGATGAACTGATCGAACTTGACGCCACCGGCGCGATTGCAGGTGCCGGCGCCAAAGATCGCATTGAACGAATCGCCGTCGCAGGCGTCCAGGATGTTCACGACAACATCGTGATCCACCTGCATCGCACCGGACACGACCGAGACATCGCCGCTGGTCGAGGCGATCGCGGACGGGCCGACAGGATTGGCCGCGATGTTTGCGGTCGAGACGCCATTGGTGTCACACGCCACGAGAAGAGCGAGGAACGGAATAAGAGCGACACGACGGATCATGACTGGGATGCCTTTCGAAATGGGAACACAGGGTTACTTCGGAAGAATGTTGACGTTGTGTTTGAAGAAATTGCCGGGGTCGTACTGCGTCTTGATCGCCCTCAGCCGTTGAAGGTTCGGGCCATAGGCCACCGCGGCGGCGTTGGGCGCATCGTCTTCGAGGTAGTTGAGATAGCGCGTGGCCGCGAGAAACGGCGTCAGTGACGCAAAGGTCTCGCGGGCCCATCTGATGCTGCGTTCGCTCTCACCCGCATCCGTCCACTGCGAGACGATGACGACATTGAAACCGGTGACGCGCGTCGTGCAAGCGGTCGCAGTGAGGGGAACCCGGGCTGCCGCGCCGTGGAAGTGCTCGATGATGACGTGGCTCATCGGCGACGGGCACTGTTCGAAGCCTGCGATCAGCGCCCGAATCGCAGCGTCGCTGAGGTCGGTGAGAAACTGCGCCTTCCAGTAATTGAGCGCCCCCTTCGGGAAGGCGCCGTCGAGCATGCCGTTGAGCGCGGCGTATGGCATCGGCCCGATCATGTCCTTCACAGGTGGGCCAAATGCCTTGAGCGGTCGAAATGCCGCCTCACCTTGCTCGATCGAGCCGCAGTGGGCGCCGACGATGGCTGCGATCTTGGCGTTCGAACCATCAGGGGCGGTCTGAAGCGCGGCAACCAGCATCGCCTCGTCGGGCAGCGAGGCGCATGTATCCCGGAAGAAGCGCAGCGCGTCGAGCGCTCGCGGCAACGGATGGACCACGACACCGCCGGTGATCATCGGACCGACCTCGTGCAGCTGGTACTCGAGGGACGCCGCGATGCCAAAATTGCCACCACCGCCGCGAATGGCCCAGAACAGGTCGGGGTTCTCATCGGCGCTCACGCGAAGCACGCTGCCGTCGGCCAGCACCAACTCGGCGGACCGCAGGTTGTCGAGCGCAAGGCCGTATTTCGGCATCAGCCAGCCCAGTCCGCCGCCAAGTGTCAGGCCGGCGATCCCGGTGGTCCCGACGACACCACCGGTAGTCGCCAGTCCATGCAGTTGTGTTTCGCGGTTGAGCTCATTCCACAGCACGCCACCCTGAGCGCGCACCGCGCGCGCGTGCACGTCCACGTGAACGCCCTTCATCGGCGACAGATCGATCATCAAGCCACCATCGATGGTCGCCCGCCCCGCGACGTTGTGCCCTCCGCCGCGTACCGACACCTCGAGCCCGAGCGTGCGGGCCAACCGAACGGCATCGACGATGTCGGCAACGCCGCGGCAGCTGGCGATGGCAGCGGGATGCTTGTCGATGTGCCCGTTGTGCACCCTGCGCCGTTGGTCGTAGGCAGGATCGGTTGGCAGTAACAGCTGGCCGGAAAACGTGGGCGCGGCCAGGGCGATGGCTTCAGCGATCGGTGACATTGGTGACTCTTCCTCCACTCACCTACCTAATCCTCAAACGCCGTCGGATATTCCAGTCGATGCACCCATGACCGTTCATCGAGTTTCTCCGGCCGGGCCGACATAGATGGAGGCCGGCCTGATCAGCCGGCCGACCGCGCGTTGTTCATCGACGTGGGCGCACCACCCCACCACCCGGGACGCCGCGAACATGGGGCTGAACAACGTGCGCGGGATACCCACGCTGTCGAGCAGCACCGCCGTGTAAAACTCGACGTTCGCGCGTAACTGCCGATCGGGATAGCGCTCGGCCAGGAGCCGTTCGGCCTCGCGTTCCACCGCGCGCGCCAGCGGGAGCCGTTGCGCTGCCACACCGCTGGCTTGGAGCACGGAGGCGGCGTGTTCCAGCGCGGCCGCGCGCGGATCGCGCACGTGGTAGATGCGATGGCCCAGGCCCATGATGCGGCGACCGGCGGCAAGCTCGGCCTCCAGCCAGGCTCGGGTGGAGCCGACCGTGCCGATCGCGTCGAGCATGTCGAGAACCGGCCCAGGCGCGCCGCCGTGCAGCGGCCCCTTGAGGGCGCCGATCGCGGCAACGATCGCGCTCACGGTGTCCGAACCGGTCGAGGCCACCACCCGCGCAGTGAACGTAGACGCGTTCATCCCGTGCTCGGCCACGCAACACCAATACGCATCGAGCGCACGCACAAATGCCGGTGCCGGCACGTTGCCCGACAGCATCTGCAGGCAATCAGCGGCGTGTGACAGGAGCGGCCGCGGAGGCACTGGCGTTTGATGGAGTTGTTGCCGCGCCCACGCCGCGGCAAACACGGGGATCGCGCCGGTCAGCCGCAGGCGATCGCTCGCCGGATCGGCAGACCCAAGATGACCCACCGCCGCCCGCAGGCCCTCCATGCCGTCCGGCATGCCGAGTGCGCCGCCGAGCGACGGCAGCATCGCGAACGCATCGGCTCTCGCCTTGGCCAGCGCCGTACGCACAACGGCGCGCTCCGCAGCAGAGGGCCACACGCCGTTCCACAGCAGCGCACACACATCTTCGAAGGCGGCGCGCTCAACGAGCCTTTCGACGGAGTAGCCGCGAATGACGAGTTGGCCGTGTTCGCCATCGACCTCGCTCAGCGTCGTGTGAGCAACGACAACGCCGTCCAACCCGCTGGCGGATGGTGCGCTCATATCAAGCCCTCCCTGTGCGCCTTGCTGGCCACACATCGATCGAACCTCCGGACTCGCTTCGTTATTCCCGACACGTACCGTTCCACTGGCTGGAATATTCGCCGGCGTCTCACGGTCTGTCAGATCTGAAAGCGTCGCGGCCGCGCAGGTGACGGTCACCAACGCTCCTGACTCAAAGAGGAAAAGATGATCGTTATTGCGCTGATGACAATGATGCTGGCGGGCGCTCCTGTGTGGGCGTCACAGGACGAGAGCCCGGCCAGGGTTCCGATGACCGTGTTGATCTACGACGGTTTCGGCGTCGCGGCTGACGACATCATGGCCGCGCGTGCCGAGGCCGACGCCATCTTTCGGGAAGCCGGAATCGCGCCGGATTGGTTTCACTGCGGGCTTGGCGAAGGGCAGCGGCACGGCCCAAGCGATCGGTGCAAATCCGGCGTCGGGTCCGACGTAATCATCGTGCGCCTGCGCCGATCATCACGCCTCGGCGAGAGCTATCGTTTAGCGCTCGGTGAAGCGCAGATCGACACCCAGGCCCACATGGGTTCGATCGCGACGGTGTTTGCCGATCGCGTGGCGCGCACGTCGGACCGCGCCGGCGCGAATGCCCGCGGTGTGATGGGGCGCGTGATCGCCCACGAAATCGGCCACTTGCTGATCGGAACCAATCATCATTCAACCAACGGACTGATGCGCGCGGTCTGGAGCGACCTCGAGTTGCGGCGTCCCATCGGTAACGAATGGCATTTCTCCGCATCCGAGGCGCGGTGCATGCGCGCGGAGATCGCGCGGCGATCAGAGCGCGTGGGCGAACCCGGCGATGAGCGACGGAGTGAGTGCGACGCTACCCGGCGCCATTCTTCGTCGGCCAAATCCTGGCGAGCGCGATGAGAAAGAGGACGCCGAGCAGCAGATCCGGCAACGCGGCCTGCGCATCCACCGCCGGAATGCGCGCCTGGCTGTACAAGACCGCTACCGTGGTGACGTGGCCGAGCTTCTCAACCACGCTCGGGAACATCAACGGCCAGAAGCGCGCCGGACTCGATCCGATCACGAGAAAGGCGATCTGCCACGCCATGGCGACGGACAGGAAACCGTAGAAGAACTGCGGATGGTTGGCCGGCGGAAGGTACTCTCGCCCGGTCACGTCGACGAGCCAGTAAAGTGGCGTCAGCACGACGATGCCCCAGACGCCGGCGCCGATGAACACGAGCTTGGCAAATCGCATACTGTGACCCTGTCGTCTCCTCGCCGGTGATAACCTGGTCGGCCGCGCCTCTATTCCAACGCGTTCTCAGGGGTCTGGCCGAGCGCGCGATCGACGTCCTTCAGCAACGCATCGATTGAGGACATGCGCCCCACCGCGTACGCTTGTGCCCACCGAGCCGTGCCCAGGCGTGCACGCACCTCTCGGCCCGCCTGTTCTGTGAGGTCATGGACCGACTTATCGACCACCGCGGCGCCGGTGCGTTCGGCGACGACGTCCCGAGCGCCGAGAATCCGCGCCGCCCAGGCGTCATCGCCCTTGAGTCCCGCCACGGCCGCAAGCGGTACCAGCGCGTAGACGAACGCGAACTTGTCATGCAGGTCGCGGACGCGGGTGAGGCTTTCGCGAACGAACCCGAGCGCTTCATCGAGGCTCCCGCGCCGCACCGCCAGGATGGCGCGGACATACAGCGTCAGCATCAGGAACCACGGTCCGGCCTCGCCAAGCGCGGCTGTCGCTTCGTCGAGCAGTCGTTCCGACAAAGCGGCATCGCCGGTCGACAGCGCGACCCAGGCCAATGCGCTCGTGGCATGCCCGGTTCCCCAGGGACTCCCCAGTGCCCGGAACCCCGCGACTGCCTTGACGAACCGATCGCGTGCCGCGTCGAGATTTCCTGTGGCCAGCTCAACGTGCCCCAAAACGTTCTCGGCCAAAGGCCCCGGCGTCACGTCCCATAAACTGCCTTCCATGTTACTGCCCACTAGCGGGTAGGCTCGGGAGGGCGCTATCGATCTCCTTCAGCAGCGAATCCATCGAGGTCCGTCGTCCTTCCGCGTAAGCCTCGGCCCACCGGTCGTTGCCGAGGCGGGCGCGAACCTCGTCTTCGATGCGACCCAGGAGGTCGCGCACCGAGGTGTCAACCACGGCGGCGCCTGTGCGGTCGGCGACTTCGTCCCGAGCGCCGAGGATCCGCGCCGCCCAGGCGTCGTCGCCCTTGAGTGCCGCCGCGGCGGCGAGAGGGACCAACGCGTGCACGAACGCAAACTTGTCATGCAGCTCGCGAATGTGGGTGAGGGTTTCGCGCACCAGCGCAATCGCCGTGTCGGCGTTGCCGCGCCGCACCGCGAGGATGGCGCGAACCGATAGCACCAGTGACCAGTACCAGGGACCGGCTCTTGGGAGCACCGAGGTGGCCTCATCCAACAGGCGTTCCGCCTGGCGATGATCGTCGAGCGCGAGTGCGACCACAGCAAGTCCGGTCAGCGCACTCCCGACACCCCAGGGGATTGCCAACGTTCGGAACGTTCCGAGACTTGCGGTGAACCGGTCGCGGGCCTCGAACATCTCGCCAACCGCATATCCGACATGCCCCAACAAAATCTCGGCGATCGCGACCAGGCCCACGTCGCCCGCGGTGCCCGCGAGCGCGATGCCGCGCTCGGCTGCGGTGCGTGCGCGTTCTAGCTCCCTTCGCAGGTACAACATCATGGCCGCTCCGACGAGCGCTCTCGACTCGGCAACCGGCGAGAGGGACTGCAGACTCAGAACCTCCTCATACCACCGCAGACCTTCGGCGGCATGCCCGCGGATGAACCAGAAGGACAACAGTCCCCAGGCAATGTCGGAAACTTCGGTGGAGCGCCCGCGCTCGATAAGCCACGTCATCGCGCCGCGGTAGTTCTCGAGATCCTCGTGGACGCGACCCAACCATTGGGCTTGCGCCGGTCCGACCAGCGCTTCGGTGGCGAGGGAGGCCTGACTCGTGCAGTAACGGGCCAGCCCCTCGAACGCGTCGTCGCGCTCACCCGATGCCGTCAGCTCGCGAGCCGCGTACGCACGCACCGTCTCGAGCACCTGGTAGACCGGACGAGTTGCCGCTGAAGTCTCGGTCCGGAGCAGGAGGCTCTTATCAATCAAGCCGGCCAGCGCGATGATTACCTGGTCGCGTTCCGTCGACGCACTGTCATGACCGGCAAGGACCGCGTAGGCCGCGTCAACCGAAAACCGACCCGGCAGCGCGCCGAAGCGGCGGAACGCGCGCTGCTCGTTCGCGCTCAGGAGCTGATAGCTCCACGCCACCGCCGCGTTCATCGTTTGTTGACGCTCCGGGAGATCGCGCGGGGCGACCGTCGACAGCAGCACATTCTGCTCGAGACGGTGCAGCAGGTCCTCGGCGGTGAGCACCTTCATCCACGGTGCTGCCAGTTCGAGCGCGAGCGGCAGCGCATCCAGCCGCCGGCAAATCGCGATCACGATGCGGCCGTTGGCAGCGGTGAGTTGAAAATCAGGCTGGACGTCTTGAGCCCGTTCCACGAAGAGCCGCACGGCGGGGATGCGCGCCAGATCGGCGGGCGGCGCCAACTCCGAGGCCGCGTCCAACGCGAGAGGTGCGAGGGCGTATTCCCGCTCTCCCCGGATCCGGAGCGGCGATCGGCTGGTGACCAGCACCCGTAGCGTACTGGCTGAGGTCAGCAGATCCGCGACGAGCGGCGCCGCGTCCGGAATCTGCTCGACATTGTCGAGTACCAGCAGCGTCGGGGAACCCTCGCACGCCACACGCAGGCGACTGGGCAAGTTGGACCCGCAGATGTCCGCCAGGCCCAGCGCTTCGGCAATCGCGCACGCCGCAAGCCCGCGATCCTGAATCGCAGCCAATGGCGCGAACACGACGCGTGTCCCGCCCTCGTCTGCGATCGTGCGTGCGAGCTCCAACGCCAGCCGCGTTTTCCCAACCCCTCCGGGGCCGACGATCGTGATGAGGCGGGCGTGCGGCTCAACGAGCCACAGCCGCAGCGTCTGCACGTCCGCGTCGCGGCCGAGAAGCACCGTCAAGGGTAGGGGCAGCAACACCCGGGTCAGTTGATCGACCGCCGTAGCTTCACCCGTAGCTCGCGCGCTTTGCAGCAACGCGTCACGCGCCGGTTCGGTCAAGTCAAGCGCCGCGGACAGTGCTCGCACGGTCTCGACATGAGGGCGTCGTCGTTCCCCGCGCTCGAGCGCGCTCACGGCATGGACCGACAGGCCCGAAATCGTCGCGAGCTCCTCTTGCGTGAAGCCCGCCGTTTCCCGGAGCCGCCTGAGTTGCGTGCCAAATAATCCCGCTGCGCCTTTCATAACCTTGATCCTGACTGCGGCGCCTGTACGGGCGCCGTACGAGTGCTGTGCTGGTCCTGTGGGTGGTCATCGACTTGCCGCGGCCGCACACTGCCACTATGGCAAGGCAGAAGAAGGCGACGGCCTTCGTGACCGGCGCCGATGGATTCTTCGGGACCGAGTTGCTGAAGGTCCTCGTGGCAAATGGCCACCGCGTGTTCGGGCTCGCGCCATCGCTGGAGGCGGCGCAGCGTGTGCGTCGTGCCGGTGGTCAGGCCGTGATCGGCGACCTGCTCGAGCCAGGTCAATGGCAAGACGAAGCGGCGGCCGAATGGATCTTCCATCTGCCACCGCATCCGCTGTCTGGACGGCGCGTGACCCGACGGCGCGCGGCATCGATCGCACACGCTCGAGTGGTGATGGACCGGAATCTGCTGGACGCGGCAGCGTCGGGTCCCACGCGGCGGGTTGTCTACGTCGCGGACACCAGCTGCTACGGCGCCACCGGTCCGCGTCCGATCACCGAGGACGAACCGCGTCGGCCGTCTGCATGGGGACGCTGCTTCACACCCGCGCTCGATCGCCTCGATGGATACATCGTCGCCGGGCTGCCCGTTGTCACGGCGTTCCCTGGGTGGGTCTATGGCAACGCGGCCTGGTTTCGTCAAAGGGTGATCGAGCCGGTAATGGCGGGCCGTCGTGTCCTGCAGTTTGGGAAGACAAGCCCCTGGGTGTCGCCCATTCACGTCCAGGACTGCGCCCGCGCCCTGGTGCACCTTGCCGAGCACGGCCAGGCTGGCGGCCGGTATTTCCTCGTGAACAGCGAGCCAATACGAATGCACGAGTTCGCCGTGATCTTCGCCCGCCTCGCTAACCGTCCGCTGAGCGTGTGTCGAGTGCCTGCGGCAGCAATCCGGCTCGTGACCGGTCCGGTGCTGGCCGACCACGTCCGAGCCGACGCAGTGTTTTCGAATATCAGGCTGCGCGGGATTGGTTTTCGCCACCGCTACCCGACCCTCGAGCAGGGACTGCAACAAGTGCTCGAGGCACTCAATGAGTAACCCGTTCGTCGCACGCCGTCTCACATGAACAGGTGCAGCTGCGCCAGCAGCGTCGACGTGCTACCGGCGTCGAAGGCCTGCTCGTAGTAGTACGCAAGGTTCACGTTCCAGTGCGTGCGTGGCAGCAGATCCGCGGCGAACCCGAGGCGTACGCTTGCTTCACCAGACACCTCGCCGGACGTGCGGAGCTGTGGCGAGAACTTCAACCAGATCCCGCGGTACACCTCGACCGACGTCTCATTGACGACGAGCCACGAGCGCCCGCCCAAATCCTTCGCTTGGAGATTGGCGTTCACTTCCGTCCAGATCGACATGCGAGACGCCGGCGCGATCCCGAAGGCAGCACCCACCGCGCCCGAATGGGGATCCGAACCGGTCGAATCACGATAGAAGGCCGAGCCGACGATCGTCGCACGCGGTGCCAGATCGAATTGCCAGCGGGCCGCAGTAGACAACCCGCGATGATCGCGGTCGTGCAAGATGCTCTCGGCCTTGCCCGGACTGATCATCACCTGGACCAACGAGGGGCCGATCGTGCCGCTCACTTCGAGGCCGTAGACCTGGTCATTGCGATCGAGGTCGAGGTCCACCCGCGAGTAGGTCGTGTGATCGGCGAAGCGCACGCCGTAGGCGGGCAGAAATCGGCCGGCGCGAATCCGGAAGCCATCGTCGATCTGGTACGAAATCCAGTGC
>Ga0310900_10001028_pt1 | contig 10637 bp, 13 predicted proteins | sample C24D1metaG_FD_203879 | JGI IMG/M metagenome (GOLD analysis project Ga0310900, IMG submission 203879) | Lab incubated soil microbial communities from West Virginia University Organic Research Farm, Morgantown, WV, United States - C24D1 | ecosystem: Environmental > Terrestrial > Soil >...
CAAGCTGGTGATGGAGCGCAAGAAAACCGAAGTGACGGCGCTGTTCTCCGGCTTGGCGGCATTGCTGGCGGTGGTATCCGCTGCCCTGTCGCTGGCCTGGTTCCATCGCATCCTCTGAAAAGGGGTCAGGACCCTTTTCTCGACGAGCTAAGCGCAGCTGCGCAGAAAAGGGTCCTGACCCCTTTTTCAGCGACCTGTAGCGTTCCAGCGTGCGTCCACAGGCTCATCCCCGCCGCGCACGCGGTAAGAACTGCGCCACCACAATGCGGTCAACCGATCACACGGTGCCGCATGAGGCGCGCTTCTCTCTACAGCAATTCCCCGCGATCCCGCGCGGTCGTTCGTCCGCAAGCCGAGAGTCCGGAAAAACCTGTCGAAGCGCCGCGCAAGCGCAAGTGGCGCAATCTCTACAGCGCTTACGAGCGCCAGCTGCTGTTCGGCGCGATGGTGCTGCTTTTCCTGCTTTCGCTCTCGAGCCACTTCCGCTCCGAGCCGGCCCCGCAGACCATGGCCCCGCCGGCGGCCGATCCGTCGCCGGTCGCGACCGTGTTCAACGCAGTGCAGGGCGCGATCGTGCGCATTCGCACGGCGACCGATGCGCCTGAGCGCGACGACCCGCAGCGCGGCAGCGGCAGCGGCGTGGTGATCGTCAACCGCGGCACCATCCTCACCAGCCTGCACGTGGTGGCGGGCGCCAGCCGCATCCGCGTGATGTTTGCCGACGGCCTGGAGTCGGAAGCGAAGATCGTGAGCCGGCATCCGGAGAACGATCTCGCCGTGCTGCAGGCGCAAACCGTGCCCGACGATCTGGCGGCGGCGTCCATGCGGCCCAAGGCGGACCTCAAGCCGGGCGATGCGGTGGTCGCGGTCGGCTTTCCGTTCGGCATCGGCCCGTCGGTCACGGCGGGCGTGGTGTCCGGCCTGAAGCGCCAGTTCCGCACCACGGCGGGCGACAACCTGAGCAACCTGATCCAGTTCGACGCGGCGGTGAACCCCGGCAGCTCGGGCGGCCCGCTGCTCAACGCCGCGGGCGAGGTGGTCGGCATCGTCACCGCGATGCTCGATCCGGGCGGCGGCGGCTTCGCCGGCATCGGCTTCGCGGTGCCGATCGAGACCGCGCGGGGCGCGGCCGGAAGCGCTCCCTTCTAGATGAGTTTTCTCTCGCCCGAATTTCTCTGGCTGCTGCTCGCGCTGCCGGCGATCGCGGCGATCTACCTTCTGGTGCTGAAGCGCAAGAAGCGCTCGGCGCTGCGCTACGCCAGCCTCGAGCTGGTGAAGGAAGCGATGGGCAAGGGCCTGTGGTGGCGCCGGCACCTGCCGCCGGCGATCCTGTTCGCCGCGCTCGCCGCGATGCTCACCGCGATCGCGCGGCCGAGCGCGGTGATCACGCTGCCCGCGCACCATGAAACCGTGATCCTCGCGATCGACGTCTCGGGCAGCATGCGCGCGAGCGACGTGCAGCCCTCGCGCATCGAAGCCGCCCAAGCCGCGGCGCGCGCTTTCATCTCGCAGCAGCCGCGCAGCACGCGTATCGGCGTGGTCGCGTTCGCCGGCAGCGCCGCGCTGGTGCAGGCGCCGACCAGCAACCGGCAGGACCTGCGCGCGGCGATCGACCAGCTCCAGCTGCAGCACGCCACCGCCGTCGGCAGCGGCATCCTGGTCTCGCTGAAGGCCCTGTTCCCCAAGGAAGAGTTCGACGTGAAGAACAAGCCCGAAGGCAAGCCGGCGCGGCCGGGGTCGTACGCCTCGGGCGCGGTCATCCTGCTCACCGACGGCCAGACCACCGCCGGTCCCGACCCGGTGGAGGCGGCGCGCGTCGCCGCCGACCACGGCGTGCGCGTATACACCGTGGGCGTGGGCACCGACAGCGGCCAGATCCTCACCGGCGAGGGCTGGTCGATGCGCGTGCGGCTCGACGAGGAGGCGCTCAAGGCCATCGCCGACCTGACTCGCGCCGAGTACTTCTACGCCGGCACCGCGGGGGACCTGAAGAAGATCTACGAGTCGCTGCGCGCCAAGATGGTGATGGAGACCAAGGAGACCGAGATCACCGCGCTGTTCTCGGCCATCGCGGCAGCCGCGGTTCTCCTCTCCGCGACGCTCTCTCTGCTTTGGTTTAACCGCGTCCTGTAAAATTCGGCGCCTTTATGGCGCTGATCGTCCAGAAATATGGCGGCACCTCGGTCGGCTCGGTCGAGCGGATCAAGAACGTCGCCCGCCGCGTGGCCAAGTGGAAGGCCGCCGGCCACGACCTGGTGGTGGTGCCGTCGGCGATGGCCGGCGAGACCAACCGCCTGATCGCGCTCGCGCAGAGCCTGCAGCAGCAACCCGACCCGCGCGAGCTCGACGTGGTCGCCTCCACCGGCGAGCAGGTGAGCGTCGGCCTGCTGTCGATGGCGCTGATGGAGCTCGGCATCAAGGCACGCAGCTACACCGGCTGGCAGGTGAAGGTGCTCACCGATTCCGCGTTTACCAAGTCGCGCATCATTTCGATCGATCAGGACCGGATCAGGAAAGACCTGAAGGACGGCTACGTCGCGGTGGTCGCCGGCTTCCAGGGCATCGACGACGAGGGCAACGTCACCACGCTCGGGCGCGGCGGCTCGGACACCTCCGCGGTGGCGCTGGCGGCGGCGCTCAAGGCCGGGGAGTGCCAGATCTATACCGACGTCGACGGCGTCTACACCACCGACCCGCGCCTGGTGCCGGAAGCGCGCCGCCTGCGCACCATCACCTTCGAGGAGATGCTCGAGATGGCGGGCGCCGGCTCCAAGGTGCTGCAGATCCGCTCGGTGGAATTCGCCGGCAAGTACCGGATGCCGACGCGCGTGCTCTCCAGCCTCACCGACCCGGCGATCCCGGTGGCCGAGGAGGGGCAGTCGGGCACGCTCATCACTTTCGAGGAAGATCCGAACATGGCGATGGAAAAGGCAGTGATTTCCGGCGTGGCGTTCAACCGCGACGAGGCCAAGATCACGGTGCACGACGTGCCCGACCGCCCCGGCATCGCCTACGCCATCCTCGGGCCGATCGCCGACGCGCACATCGACGTCGACGTGATCGTGCAGAACGTCGGCCACGACGGCATGACCGACATGACCTTCACCGTGCACCGCACCGACTACGCCAAGGCGGTGAAGATCCTCAAGGAGCAGGTGAAGCCGCACATCAAGTGCCGCGACGTCACCGGCGACGAGCGCATCGCCAAGGTGTCGATCGTCGGCATGGGCATGCGCTCGCACGCCGGCATCGCCGCGCAGATGTTCCGCACCCTGGCGGAAGAGGGCATCAACATCCAGATGATCTCGACCTCGGAAATCAAGATCACGGTGGTGATCGAAGAGAAGTACACCGAGCTCGCGGTGCGCGTGCTGCACAAGGCGTTCGAGCTGGACCAGGCCTAGATGAAAGCGCTGCTCGCCGGGCTGTTGTGCGCCGCATCGATTTCCGCTTTCGCCCAGGCGCCCGGCCGCCCGGTGACCATCGTCGTGCCGGTCGGCCCCGGCGGCGGCACCGACCTGCTGGCGCGCGAGCTCGCCAAGAAGCTCGCGGAAGCGTGGGGCCAGTCGGTCGTGGTGGAGAACAAGTCCGGCGCCGCCGGCCTGGTCGGCGCGCAAAGCGTGATCCGCTCGAACGCCGACGGCAACACCCTGCTGTTCACGCACGACGGCGTGATCACCGCGACGCCGGTGCTCTACAAGCGGCCCGACTTCGATCCGGGCAAGCAGCTGCTGCCGCTCACCCTGGTGGCCACCGTGCCGTACATGGCGGTGGTCCATCCGTCGGTGCCGGCGAAGAACATTGCCGAGCTGATCGCCTTCATCAAGCAGAAGAACGCGAGGAAGGAGACCTTCGGCTTCGCCACCTCGGCGCTCGGCAGCGCCGACCATCTCACCGGCGAGCAGTTCCGCCTCGACACCGGCGTCGACATGCTGATCGTGCCGTACAAGAGCGCCGCCCCCGCCATGATGGACGTCATCGCCGGGCACCTGTCGCTCGGGTTCTTCACCATCGTCAGCACCCAGCCGCACATCAAGGCCGGCACGCTGCGCGCCATCGGCATCACCTCGCGCGAGCGCTCGAAGCTGTTCCCCGACGTGCAGACCGTGGCCGAGACGCTGCCGGGGTTCACCGGCGGCACCTGGTACGGGCTGTTCGCGCCGGCCGGCACGCCGGGCGCCACGGTCGAGAAGCTGAGCGCCGACATCCGCCGCGTCGCTGGCTCGCCGGAGATGGCGAGCTACATGCTGGGCAACGGCTTCGAGGCCGCGACCTCGACCCCGGCCGAGTTCGCGGAATTCATCCGCAAGGATTCCGCCCGCGTCGCGGAGGTCATCCGGCGGGCCAATGTGCGGGTAGAGTAGCGTCATGTACTCGATTCGCGAATGCTCGCGGCGCCTGATGGCAGTCACCGCGCAGCACGAGGCCGACGGCAATCGCGAGCGTTTGCGCAGCGGACTGCTCGAGGCGGTCGTGCCGCTGGTGGCCCGCCCCGACCTGCTGCAGCTCGGCGTGAAGCGCGAAGCCAACCACATCGCGAACTCGAAGCACCTCTATTACGACGGCCAGATGTCCGTGACGCTGGACGAGTTCCCGAACGGCAAGACGATCCCGCCGCACGACCACGGAATCTGGGAAGCGATCATCGTCTGCACCGGGCGGCTGAGCCACACCGTCTATGAGCGCGTGGACGACGGCAAGGTCGAAGGGCACGCCGACCTGCGCGTGGTCGAGGACCGCGTGTTCGTCCCCCGCGAGATCGCGATGGTGGTGCCGCCGGCGGAGATTCACAGTTTCACCGCCCTCGAGGACCGTACCTTCGTCATCACGGTGGTCGGCGGCGAATACAAGCCTACGCGCCACTACTACCACGTCGCTAGCAAGACGTATCAGGTGCGCACGCCGAAGGCTCTGCGCGAAAGCGGCGCCCACGCCGCATAGGGCGTCCGAGCTAGATCGGGCGCAGTCATTCGGGGTTAGAATCCCCGCTCCTGCGGAGAGATGCCCGAGTGGCCGAAGGGGGCGCCCTGCTAAGGCGTTATACCGGCTTAAACCGGTATCGAGGGTTCGAATCCCTCTCTCTCCGCCAATTTCCTCATGGCTACGACATTGGAGCGCAGGGAAGCTCTAGGGCGCGGTCTGATGGACATCGGGCGGGCGTCGCGGGCGAGCGGCGTTTCCGTGAAGATGATCCGCCACTACGAGGCGATCGGGCTACTGCCGAAGGTGGCGCGCACGTTCGCGAATTACCGCGTCTATCGGGATGGCGACGTTCACACGCTGCGCTTCATTCGACGCGCCCGCTCGCTCGGCTTCTCGATGGACGACATCCGGGGGCTGCTCAGCCTCTGGCAGAACAAGTCGCGGTCCAGCGCATCGGTCAAGAAGATCGCCGGCAAGCACGTCGATGAGCTCACCCGCAGGATCGGCGAGCTGAAGGCGATGGTGGATACGCTCGAGCATCTGAGCCGGCACTGCCATGGCGACCACCGCCCGGACTGCCCCATCCTGTCCGCTTGACCTTCCCATCGTTGTAGGGTTGACACTGCCCCACCAACATTCACGGAGGCAGTCATGGATCATGCTCATCATTCCGCGTCACTCAGCCGGACCGCATGGTCGGCCACGCTGCATTGCCTGACCGGCTGTGCGATCGGCGAGGTGCTGGGGATGGTCATCGGCACCGCTCTCGGCTGGGGAAACGGGGCGACCATCGCGCTCGCCGTGGTGCTGGCGTTTTTCTTCGGTTACCTGCTCACCTTGCGGCCGCTGCTCGCCCACATGGGCTTCGCCAGCGCGGCCAGGCTGGCGCTCGCGGCCGATACCGCGTCGATCACCGTGATGGAAATCGTCGACAACGCCATCATGCTGGTCATCCCCGGCGCGATGGACGCCGGCCTGGGGACGGTGCTTTTCTGGGTCAGCCTCGCGCTTTCGCTGGCCGTCGCCGCGGTGGCGGCCTTTCCGGTGAACCGATGGCTGATCGCGCGCGGCAAGGGCCATGCGGTGGTGCACGCGCACCATCACCACTAATAGCCGAAATGTTTCACGAGAGTGACCGAGGCCGGCGGGAAATGCGCCGGACGGAACGTGTGCGGCGGATCGTGTTCAAAGCGACTGGCATTACAATGCCCACCGATGCTTAGAGGATTCCTCCGCCTTCTTGCCGTGCTCGCGCTCGGCGTGGCCGTTGCTGTGCATGGCGCCGCCGCGGTCGCGGCCGGGCAGTGTATGGCGCTGCCTCACCATCACGACGGCGCCGGCCAGGAGAATCACGACCACGCCCACGATGGCGCCGGCGGGCACGGCCATGCCTCGCACGCGCATCCCGATGACGGCGGGTCCAAAAAGCCCGCCGACGGCGGCAAGCTTACCCACTGCGGGCCTTGCACGGCGCCCGCTGCGATCGCGGGTGCCGTCACACTCCCGATCCTTTCGTCGCCTTCGAACACCAAGTACGTTTTTTCGCAGTCGCTGCCGCTCGGCGTCCCGCCGGACGGCGTGTACCGGCCTCCTCTCGTTCTCTGACGTCTGACTGAGCGCGGCGCGCGTGTATTCGCGCGCCGTATCCGCGCACGCGTGCGTGCGCGCATGTCGATTTCGAGAGAACGATGCGAATCATTTTCGTCGCAGTACCGGCACTGCTGTGCGCCGGAATAGCGGTCGCTCAGGGCGACGGCCGCAGCAATCCGCTGGATGCGCGGGCCAAGGCCCCGCCGGTCGAATTCCGCTCGGCGTTCGAGGGCTATCGCCCTTACGCCGAGCCGGAGTCCCGCGACTGGCGCAAATCGAATGAGGAGGTCGGCGCCGCGGGCGGCCACGCGGGCCATCGTCCGGGCCAGGGCGATGGCGCACCGACTTCCAAGCCGGAGCCAGGCAATCCCGCCCCCAAGAGTCACGGGGGCCACAAATGAGGCGATTCGTGGCGGGGATCGCGTTTGCTGCGCTCGCAGGATGCGCGACTTTCAGCGACGACGCGCGCTTCTCCCCGGTCGAACAGGCCGTGAAAGAGCGCACCGGCGCCGATACGAAATGGACGCGCACCGACGCTGAAGCGAACACCGTCCGCGGGCGCGTGAAGGAGCTGCTGGCGAATCCGCTCGGCCCGACCGAAGCGGTGCAGATCGCGCTGCTGAACAATCCCGGCCTGCAGGCCAGCTACGCCGAGGTCGGGATCGCGGAGGCGGACCTGGTTCAGGCGAGCCGTTGGCAGGGGCCGAGGTTTACCTTCGCGCGCCTGCGCAGGGGCGACGAAATCGAAACCGAGCGCGGCGTGTTCTTCGACGTGCTCGGCCTGTTGACCATCCCGCTTTCGACCCGGGTGAGCGAGAGCCGCCTGCAGGCAACCCAGAACCGGGCCGCGGCGGAGGCGCTTCGCCTTGCGCTCGATACGCGCAAAGCCTGGTTCCAGGCGGTGGCCGCGCAGGAAGCCGCCAAGTACATGGGCCAGGTGAAGGAATCCGCGGAAACCAGCGCGGAGCTCGCGCGCCGCATGGCGGAAACCGGCAATTTTCCGAAGCTGAGCCACGCGCGCGAGCAGGCGTTCTACGCCGACGCGACTGCGCAGCTCGCGCGAGCGCAGCACAACACGACCGCCGCACGGGAACGGCTTGCCCGGCTGATGGCGGTATGGGGCGAGGATCTCGCCTTTCAGCTTCCCGATCGCTTGCCGGACCTGCCGAAGTCGCCGCGCGAGGGCGGCGACCTCGAAGCGCAGGCCATCGCGCAGCGTCTTGACGTGCAGGGTGCGCGGGGCGATGCGGATGCCCTCGCGAAGTCGCTCGGCCTGACCAAGGTGACGCGCTTCATCAACCTGCTCGAAGTCGGGGTGCTCAGCAACAGCGAGACCGGCCTCCCGCGGCAGCGGGGATTCGAGATCGAGATCGGCCTGCCGCTCTTCGACTTCGGCGGTACCAGGGTCGCCCGCGCGGAGCGGCTGTATATGCAGGCCGTCAACCGCACGGTGGAAACCGCCATCGAGGCGCGCTCCGAGGTTCGGGAAGCCTACAGCGCCTATCGCACGGCTTTCGATCTCTCGAAGCACTACCGCGACGAGATCGTTCCGCTGCGCAAGCGCATTTCCGAGGAAGTGCTGCTGCGCTACAACGGGATGCTGATCAGCGTGTTCGAGCTGCTCGCAGATTCGCGCGAGCAAGTGGCCGCGGCCAACGGCTACATCGAAACGCTGCGCGACTTCTGGATCGCCGAATCCGACCTGCAGATGGCGCTGACCGGGCGCTCGCCCGGCGGCCTGCAGCCGATGGGACGCGCGCGGCCCGCGGCCGCCGCCTCCGGTGGGGGACATTGAGATGAATTCCCGCAGAAGGTTTCTGGCGGGCAGCGCGGCCGGCTTTTTCGGCGCCGCGATGGTGTCTCGCGTGGGGGCGGCATCGCTGCCCGAAGCCCCGATCCGCGAGAACGCGGAAATGGCGCCACCGCTGTTCCCGAAGACAGGCCCGAATTACAACCCGGTGGTCACGCTGAACGGCTGGTCGCTTCCCTGGCGCATGAACAACGGCTGGAAGGAGTTCCATCTGGTCGCCGAGCCGGTGCGCCGCCAGCTCGCGCCCGGGATGACGGCGAACCTGTGGGGCTACAACGGCCAGTCGCCGGGGCCGACGATCGAATGCGTCGAGGGCGACAAGCTGCGCATCTTCGTCACCAACAAGCTGCCCGAGCACACCACCATCCACTGGCACGGCGTGCTGCTGCCGAACGGGATGGACGGCGTCGGCGGCCTGACCCAGCCGCAGATCGGCGTCGGCAAGACCTATGTCTACGAGTTCCAGATGAAGCACTCGGGGACGTTCATGTACCACCCGCACGCCGACGAGATGACGCAGATGGCGATGGGGATGATGGGCTCGCTGGTGGTGCATCCGCGCGACCCGAAGTTCATGCCGGTCGACCGCGACTTCGCCTTCATCCTCGCCGCCTATGACATCGAGCCCGGCGCGGCGACGCCGAAGGTCGCGGAGATGACGGAGTTCAACCTCTGGACCTGGAACAGCCGCGTGTTCCCGGGCATCGACTCGCTGGTGGTGCGCAAGAACGATCGGGTGCGCGTGCGGATCGGCAATCTCACCATGACCAACCATCCGATCCATCTGCACGGCCACAACTTCAGCGTCGCGCTCACCGATGGCGGCTGGGTGCCGAAGGCCGCACGCTGGCCCGAGGTCTCGGCCGACGTCGCCGTCGGGCAGATGCGCGCGATCGAGTTCCTCGCCGACAACCCGGGCGACTGGGCATTCCACTGCCACAAGTCGCATCACACGATGAACGCCATGGGCCACGGCGTGCCGACCATGATCGGCGTCGACCATCGCGGCGTCGCCGAGCGCATCAGCAAGCTCATCCCGGACTACATGCTGATGGGCGAGCGCGGGATGGCGGACATGGGCGAGATGGAGATGCCGCTGCCGGACAACACCCTGCCGATGATGACCGGCAGCGGCCCGTTCGGCCCGATCGAGATGGGCGGCATGTTCACCGTCGTCAAGGTGCGCGAAGGTCTCGCCCGCAACGACTACAAGGATCCGGGCTGGTACCGGCATCCGCCCGGCACGCAGGCTTACGAGTGGAAGGGCGAAGCGCCGTCGGCCGAGCGGCGCCCGGGCGCGAAGCCCGAGCGGCAGGAATTCAAGGTTCGCAAGCCGTCCGGCCATGCCGGGCATTGATCGATGAAAAGGAGAACTCCGATGCACTTCCGCAGCGCGGTCGTGGCCGCACTCGTCCTCGCGACGGGGCCGGCGTGGGGCCACGGCGACAGCAATGGCAAGAAGCCGGCGGCGAAATCCGGCCCGGTCAGCACCGAGGAACACGCTTTCGGCCGCGCGGGCGATTCGCGCAAGGTCACGCGCGCATACCAGGTCGGGATGGACGACACGATGCATTTCCGCGTCACGGCGGCCGCGCGCCAGGAGCGCAAGAGCGATGCGCACGGCGAGCCGTCGCAGATCAGGCCGGGCGACATCGTCGTGAAGCGCGGCGAGACGGTGCGTTTCCTGGTGCGCAACCGCGGCAAGGTGATGCACGAGATGGTGATCGGCACGATGAAGGAGCTGAAGGAGCACGCCGAGCTGATGCGCAAGTTCCCGGGCATGGAGCACGAGGAGCCCTACATGGCGCACGTCGCGCCCGGCCGGCAGGGCGAGATCGTCTGGCAGTTCACGCAGCCCGGCGAGTTCTACTACGCGTGCCTGGTGCCTGGCCACATGGAGGCCGGCATGCTCGCGAAGATCACGGTGCAGTGACCACCACGAAAGGAAACACGATGAGACTACCGACGGCGATTCTCCTGGCGGCGCTGGCCGCCGCGCCGGCCTACGCTCAGCAGGGCAAGGACGGCCACGACTCGCATCATCCCGCGGCCGGGCTGTCCGAAGGCGAGGTGCGCAAGGTCGACAAGGACGCCAGCAAGATCACCATCAAGCACGGCCCGCTCGCCAACCTCGAAATGCCGGCGATGACCATGGTGTTCCAGGTGAAAGACCGCGCGCTGCTGGACAAGGTCAAGGCCGGCGACAAGGTCAGGTTCCAGGCCGAGAAGATCGGCGGCGGCTTTGCCGTGACGCGAATCGAACCGGTGCGGTAGGTGTCAGGGGCCGCGGACATCGGTGGCGTCGTTCGGCGCG
>Ga0310900_10001029_pt1 | contig 10622 bp, 11 predicted proteins | sample C24D1metaG_FD_203879 | JGI IMG/M metagenome (GOLD analysis project Ga0310900, IMG submission 203879) | Lab incubated soil microbial communities from West Virginia University Organic Research Farm, Morgantown, WV, United States - C24D1 | ecosystem: Environmental > Terrestrial > Soil >...
GAAATTAAGTTAGAATGTTTTCATTATTCTACCTGTCTTTGTTCTTATAATCCTCTTTAATTGAAGGATATTAGTTATTTCATTACCATCTTTCAGTTATAGCATAGATTTCTCTAATTTCGGGAAATGATTTACTTCTTTCTAATAGGAATGTTGTTGACTATCAAAATTTTGATTATTATTAGCTTTATATTGTGAATGGTAAAATCTCTAAAGTTATTTTTATATCATCACTAAAAAAACAATAATAGCCCTTGGAAAAGTTTTCCTAAATTATCTAAGCGTATTTATCAAATTATTAGTACAAGGTAGAGAAATGAAAACTTTATGAGTATAGTAAAATAAACACTAATTACAAAGACTTATCTATTATCTAATTATTGAAAAGAATACGGAAATCCTTCTATGTTTGTTTTATATCTGCAATGAACCAAATCATTGAATCCAATCCCATATAGCAATATAACTTCTTTTTTGACCTTCAAAAGGTTGCAGTGCTTTAGATGTATTCCTTAAACTAATACCAAGAAAATATAGATAAACAGAGTACATCACGATAATTGTAGATGTTCTATTTCTTTCAAATCTAATTTTCAGTTAATCGATAGTATATTCTTGGCTAAGGTTTTTACTGCTTAACTTTAACGGAGCCTTTTTACAATATCATTTAGTAAAATTTTTGCATGTTATTTTAAATAATCGGGAGATGACAGATGCAATTTCTTTTTCATTTTTAGAGGAGATCTCATTCCACTCTACTTTTATTCCCTTCCATGATTTATCATGCCATTCTCCTAATGGCAATTTTTCGTCTTTGATTTTTTGATTGAATGGATAAGGATTGATATACAGATAAGGTAAAGAAATATTTTCTTCTCCAGGAGATATTCCAATTCCTATTTGCTGATCCTCAAATCCAGTAAACCATTCTACAGATAGGTCAAATCCATGTGGCCACAAATGTACAAGCGTAAACTTTCCAGTCAATCCCATTCTAAATATTTCTAAGCTAAGATTAGCCTTCGACACAAAATAATAATAATTTTGCAATTCTTGACTATCCAAATTCGTGATTTCTTGGGATATAGATAGACCAAAATTATTAGTAAAGAAGTCATTTATATCTTGAATATTTTTAGATATCAAATCGATTTGTATAGTATCTTCATTATTATAAGATAATAATAAGCCACTAAACAAATCTATCTTAAGTTCTCTTGTATTATTCATTAGTCCAGTTGTTACTGCATTATTATGAAAAAATAATGCTTCATGACCAAAATGAGGTAAAGATTCTATTTGCTGTGACTTTATTTTAGCAATTACCCTACAAATATTTCTCAAAGGTATAATTTTATTGTAAGAAATAACATTCCTATGCATTTGCTATCCCTTTGAGAAGTTTATTTATTATAAGAAGAAGCATCAACAATTTTTGGTTGAGGGAAATTAATATGGATACAAGGATCTCCTTTCAGTTGTCTTAATAATTTTATATCATTATCAACTAGATCTCTTAAAGATCTCTTGATATACCTTGATTTCTTGAATTGTTGTACATTATGTTCCATATCTTCAGCTATCCAACCTCTACTCCATCCCATAAATGAATAAGGAGGCAATGCAAAACCTAACTCACTAAAAAACATCATCATTTGTCCAGCAACACTTTGTATGTTATCTTGGCCACCTGTTATTATAAAACTTGCAACTTTATTCTTTACTAAAACACGATTATGTAATGTTATTTGATTTTGAACACAATTTAACCTTTCAATCATTTTGTAATAAAGTGAGGAGGCATTACCCCATCGAATAGGAGTGCTAACTACGACGATGTCAGCCCATAGAATCATTTTTCGATATATGTCATTCATTCCATCATTACTATCCATTTCGGATATCGAGCAAGGCCAAGTACATGCCATTTCATTTCTACTATAATATCCTTCGCAATGCCTAAATTCAATATCTGAAAGTCTTATCATTACTGTATTTGCTTGATACTCTCTCCTAGCATAATCGAGTGCTTCTTGCAATACTAATTCTGATGTTGAAACCCTAGGTAATTTCTGATTTATATTTGTCGTTGAAATTCCCAATATATTCAGAGAAGTAGAACTTGTATCATATTTTAACTCTATAAGGTCTTGTAAAGGATTTTCTTTATGTGTTCCTCTAAAGGGTAATATAATAGGCTTCTCTGAAACGTGTATTTTATTATCTTTTACAATTACTTCGTACATTGCTTGTTGTTCTTCATATCCGGGAGGTGCCTTTCCCGTAACAAGATTATATTCCCATCCATGCCATGGACAAGTAATATAGTAACCACCATATTTTTTTTCCACTTTTCCTTCAGATAAAGGTCCTCCTTTGTGAAGGCATGTATTACTAATCGCAGTTATATTATCATTTAGTTTGAAGATGAGTATTTCTTTGTCCTTAACTTTTACTTTTTTATGTTCACCGTTTTTTATTTCATTCTCATATATGGTGCCAATATAATTCATATTTTACAATATTGGTAGTGATTCTTATTCTTTTATACCCTCAAATATAAATAATCAATCAGTTTATGATGAGCCTATCATTACTATCAGTTTTTAATATCGAAATATCTTTTTTAGCATAAATGTTTTCAATGACTAATAAATTTGTACTTAAGTGTTCAACCTGGATGACTTAGAATATAACTTCTCGTTGATACGTAAAATTGGGTTCTGTTAATAAGATAATCTTCACATCTTTTAAATGAAAATCGTTATTAGTTGTTATTCTATCATCATACAGAGAAACAAAGGATTCAGACTATTAAATCGAAAACTTGTTAATAAATAACGGATTTTTTGTTTTGTTATAGCAATTTAAAACCTATTAAACTATATATTACAGATATTGAAAATAATTAATTTCCATTTGACAGTCGATTGCATACAACAAATTTATATTTCTGTCAATTTGTATGTTTTTATATTAATTCTTAGATTCTTTTATTAATAACAATTAATAAACATGAATACTCATAACAAATATGACTCATCATATTGCAAAAATAACCGAACTTGTTGGTAGTTCAGATAAGGGATGGCAAGAGGCAGCCAAAGTTGCCCTAGATGAGGCAACAAAGACCATACGTGGAATTACAGGACTTGAAGTTATAAGTAAGACTGCTACGGTAGATCCTAATACAGGCAATATTACTCAATATAAAACTACAATAAAAGTAGCATTTGGTCTAGAACGTTAAGAACTTGTAATTTACCTAAAATTTTTTTACAAAAGTATCTCCACATCTTACTCTTATTGTATATGTATAGGGAATTGAATAACAAAACTTTTGATTAAAATCAAATTCTTTTGTAAATAATTAATGAATAAGGTAATCACAAAAATTATCAAACTGCAAAATTGTGTCAAAATCAATTGAACCGCCTCAGTTCGTATTCTCCAGATGATTTAAATTGATTTGAGTTAAATTGAATATATATTATGTTACCGATCATGTTATAATCAGAATTCGAATTCTCTATCAGAGCATCGACGAATAACTCTTTTAATGTCTAATGTATTGTATCTAAGAATGAACAACTGATTTATATTATTAATTTTAAATTTAATATAATTATCGATCAGGTCTTATATCAATAAGAATGATCATTGATGCATATGAAATATCTTTTCAGGTTTTATCTTTAAAAGCACTCTTTTTTCTCCAGGCGAACTCCTGGGATATTTATCTTTGCCAATATACTTTTTTGCCAGTTTGTCTATATGTTCTTCAGCGATATCTCCTCTTATTTGCTCTATTACCTTTCCCCTGATAGTAACCATTTCATATGGGTTATTCTGGTCAGCTATAGCTAATGCAACCCTAGGATCGCGGGAAATGTTCTTTTCTTTTATTCTGCCTATTGCAGTATTAATAAGAATATAGCCATTTTCAATATCTACCCAAGTAGGCGTCACCTGAGGAGAACCATCTCTCATTAACGAAGACAAAAAAGCAAAATTCTTACCCTCAAAAAGTTCTCGAATATTTTGATTATTTAAATTATCATTTATTTGTTCGTTCATAATTAAATATATGGTATTATTTTTAATAAGTGTTCTGCGAATTTGTATTAAAATAAGTTAGTTAACAAATTTTAAAACCCGTTCCGTATCGTATTGGCTTAATAACATTCGACATCCCATATACATTCAGAATATTTCAATCTAACAACTATAAATTTTCATATTAAAATTCTTTTTATTTTTTGTAACGAAACACGGAGTACAGACTTACGTTCTGGTACTCTCATATGTAATATTATTAAATTTTTTCCTTTCCTATTTTACTTCTGGTTCTGGTAGACCAAATGCAACAATACCTCCACCTGACAGTATATTGCTGACCGATTCTGAAGTTATATTTTCTATAATCTAAAATATAAATAAAATAGATTAGAAATGAAAAGAAGCATTATAATCAAATCAAATCAAATCAAATCAAATCAAATTATATCTACTACACCATACAACAGGCGAAAAATAATTGTTCAAAATCTCAAATCATAATGATATCTGGAAATCTGGATAGGAAAGTATATAGAATTTGAATGTTAAAATGAAAAATGATCGGTATTGAGTGACAATAGTCTTGTCAAATATGTAACTCTACAATAAGCAATAACTTTAAAATGAGACTTTACCTCAACAATAATATTACCAAGACATATGTCTTACTATCATAGTTACTAAAACATTTATATTATAAGTAGTATATTTTATGTGTCAATGAATAAATCCAATGCAATAGAAAAGAAAGAAGCAAATTACGTTGAGTTCATAATTTATCGATTTCCAAAAAAGAATGAGAAATCAGTGCGACAAATTATCACGAAATCACTTGATTTCTTTAGAAATGAAGGTGTACGATACGATTATTTCAAACTTGGTAGCAGAGAGAATATTCCTGGGTTCACGAATATAACCAAAACCATTTCGGCTACTCCTAGGGAGGAAGTGTGGATGGACCTTATATATTATAGAGATCGCAATCACAGGGATCAATTTGTGGCTAATATGTCGAATAATAAAGAATGTCAAGCGGGATACGAAGAATTTACAAAACTTATAACTCCAGGATCCGAGATCATCAATGGAGAATTTAGTCGTATGACTTGATTAATACGTGAATAATAAATTATTATTTTATGCCGCTGCTATTTGTACGTTTGTAGCAGGTGTACTACATCTTGCAATTGTTCCAATGTTTTTCATACAAATATCAACAGATGTTATGATATTTTTTATTCTTTCAGGTCTCACTCAAATATTCTGGCTTATACCTGTGATTAAAAGATGGCGTAATTTATGGTACTATATTGGTATATGTGGAACAACGATTCTGATTCTCATTTGGTTTATAGCCGTACCAGGTTCTGGACATCAAGTAAGTATACTAGATATAACAATAGAGATCTTCCAGGTTGCTTTCATAATACTGTGTTATATTATAATTACAAAGAGAAAAAATTGGTTAATAAATCAAGAAATTTATTAATGTAGTGAACGGAGTTGTCCATCTAGAAAAAACTCGAAAAGATGATGTGAAAAAAACCTAGATACCTAGAATTATAAAATTATAATTTTATAAAATAGAATTAAAAGAAAAAATTATGTTATTGTCTATCTTGTTCTAGCGGTAATTGTTTTTCTTCTAGATGTTCTGATCCCACTAGGTTCTTCTGGTGACTTGTGCGACCAGGTCTACCAAGTTATTTTGTTATTTTTGTTTGAAGAATCTAGATTACATTTAAATTTTATCTTAAAATATAAACATTTAAATAATTATTTAATTAATTAATCATATGGAATTATCATGGAAGGCAATTTCTGATGATAGCAGACGTCAGATCTTACTTTTACTAAAGAAAAAAGATATGACCCCCAGCGAAATAGCACAGCATTTTAAATTCACATTTCCTGCGGTATCTTCTCATCTGCGGATTCTCAAAAGTTCAGATTTAATTAGAGAGAGAAAAATTGGTAAAAATAGAATTTATTCACTCAATAGAGAAAAGACTTCAGAAATGATGAAATTTTTTGCTGGTATGTGGGAATACAATTTGAGTAGTTTGAAAGAATTACTGGAGAATGATCAAAAAGATGAATGATCTAACTATTGAAAGAGAAATAATCATAGATGCATCGATTGAGAAGGTATTTGGTGCTATCACTAACGCAGATCAATTAACACAGTGGTTTCCTGATGTGGCCATATTGGAACCGAAAGAAGGAGGGGATGTAATGTTTACCTTCTTAAAAGAAAAATCTTGTATTTCAGGTAAAAATTTAGATAAGAATTATCGTGTTGTTGGAAAGGTAATTAAAATTATTCCTAATAAAGAACTTTCTTACACATGGCAACATAAAGATATTCCAGATTTTCCAGAAACCATAGTTTCCTGGAAATTAGAACGACTAGACGAAGACAAAACTAAGTTAATTTTAACTCATACTGGATTTACGGATAAGGATAAGCAAGAATATAACAGTCATAGCGAGGGATGGTCTTGGTTTATTACAAGACTTCAAAACTATGTAACTAAAGAAGATCCATAACAATATGGAGAATTTGATGTACTGAACCAATTACAGAAATTTTGTGTTTTTGTACTTGTATTATGGATATAAAATATTATGATCGACATTTTCCACCATTGTCATTATAGAGTTTACAGTCACAACAGATGAATTGGAAATCTCTAGAAAATAACTGACTTATTTGCAAACGACAAATATCCTTTTCCTTTTTTTTGACTCATTAATCCATCATTCTAACGATATTTAGTATATCATCATTTTTTTGGTAATTTCGGAGTACAAGGGATAAATAAATTACTCAGGATCTTCGTTCCGGAAATGGAAGTTAAGTTGCTCATATAGATGTTAGATAAATGTAATTATCACAATGTAGTTTATTTTTTTATAATGGAATTTATTTAGGGTTATATTGATCTAAATCCTTTGATGTTAACTAAAACTTGAATTTTTAATAACAAAGATAGATACATGGGTAGCAAAAGCATATTGTATTACCATCATGAGTGTAGTTACCTGCAGGAAGTGCGAAGCAGAGATTGTTGTCTCCCAACCGGACAAAGTCCATACTTTAGCTGATAGAAAGGTGTTAAACTGGAAGGATTATGTAAAGTCAACGAACAAATGTAGAAGATGTGGTACTGTAAACATCTTTTATTGGAGTAAACCAAAAGAAGAAGAAAATGATGAAGAGTTCTAATTAATTATTACAATTCTATAGCCATTTTTATTCGTAAAAAAAATTTTTCTACTTAACAAGAATATTAGAAAGATTAACTCTGAAGCATATTTAATAGGTTAGAAGCCATATCACAAAGATAATAGGAATAATTTTCTATTATCTGGTAAATAGTTAATTTGCTTTCTCTAAAGAGATAGGTTCCCAAGGGACATGAAGATTTTTTTTATAATTGTATTTCCTTTTCATTTTCTTTAATTATGAGATGTTTCCTTTAAAACCAAAAAGTAATATTTAAAATACACTATACACAGAAAAACTTATGAAACTTTTGCTTTTTCCATTGATTACAATAGGTGTCTTTGCACTAAATACTCTTCCTGAACATATCACGATTTATGCTATTAAACCAATCGCTCAAGTCTCTCCAGAATGTGGAAAATTGTCAGATCATAGAGTCAATTTCACAGTAAATGGATTCAATAGAGATGGCAACGTATACTGGAAATTCATTAATTCAACAGGATTTGTTGATCCGTACGGTTATTTTGCTACAAATAACACTGGTGGTTTTGACGATTATGTAATAGCAGATGATATCTATCCTGATGACTATGTAATAAGTTTTTTTGACGATAAAAATAATGATTTTATGAAAGATGATAATGGGGTCGAAGTAAACGTAACCTATTCCATACCATGTAAATCACCTCTACTCGATAAATTTCATTAAAATGGATTAGTTCCAAATTATTTTTGTGATTAATTAATGGCTCTTAATCAAATTTCTCGTTTTTTTCTACTATTCTGAAAAATTTTTTTAAATGACATTATTTTGGCATTTTTTGTCAAATCTGATATTTCACTAATACTAAAGTATTATAATATTAAACGCTTGGTTGACGCTTATGAGATGTGATAATCACTGTTATTTAGATTAATTTCGACTTTTTGTGAACCAGAAAATTTTCTCAAAATCGGTTGACTATCCTCCCAATTATATAAGCAGTATATCAGTTTAAAAATAAAAGGTATCATGTTAAAATTCCACTCATTGCGCTCAACTCGAGTCATTCTATTCAATATTAATTTGTATTGATCATTTTTGTAGACGCGAAAAAATTTTAAAATATTAATATGATTTTCCTTTGACTTTAATGATAGCTATTACTTTAACAATCATCTTGCTGTATGTTATACAAGGTGTTAGACAATTGTCTATATAATATAAATGAAAAATACATAGTCAATAGTATTAATGTTAATATCCCTCAAAGCAATATTTAGTGTATGTCTTCAGCTAAAAAAGATGACGTAAAAGAAAATATAAACCAATTTAAGGAAACCACAGAAAGATACCTTGAACACCAGAAACAACAATATAAGGATACATCCTCCAATCTAGCTCAAACCACAGAAAAGATTAATGAAAGCGTAAACAAATTTCAAGATGATAACAGAAGAATCTTTGAAAAGAATGCAGATACTTTCAGGAATTATCAAGAACAAATCAGCAAAACTACACAAGAGGCATCTTACAACATTATAGAATTACAAAAAAATATCTTTAACACATATCAATCATCATATTCTCAATTCTTGAACAATATAAACAAGTCATACTGGCAAAATTTCAAGATTCCAGAAAGATACTCTGAAACATATAACACGTTAAGTAAAAACATACAAGACAGTACAGTAAACACAACAAATTTTATAAATGAAATTGTTGTATGTAATGTTGAGAACGTAAAGAAATCATTAGAGCTCACACAAAGATATTACGACGATACAATGCGAATTACTTCCAATTACATAAGAAAGATAGAAAGTCAGTATAATTGATAAATAAAAAATAAATAATTTTTTTCTTTTTTCTTTTTATGCTTAATCAAATTTTTATAACTTGAAAATGATCTGACAAAACCTAATTCTGCATTGGTGTTTATTATTAGATTAAAAATATGCTCATCATCAATAATGGGTTTAATTTGGCTCTATTAACTAAAGATAAATTCATCTATCTTGCATCTCAACTATAAAATAAGTTTCAATTATTGTGTCATTATACAAAGAGACAAAGAATTGTGTCCAGTTATATACATGTAATAGATTACAATCCTGTTGCATACACGATAATAGTAATCAAAAGACTCGATTCTATTCTCAAAATATTGGTGGACTCTCAATCAAAATTTTTCTGAAACGGATAGTGCAGATACTGTTTTAAGCCAATTATGCTACATGCTTCATGTAACATGTACCTCAGTCTGCCAACACAACATGTTTTCCGTATTTGTAAACCAAGGATCTAATGAATTTTTCATGACCTATGATTTTTCTGTCCTCTGAGAGAGAGATTCCGAGTACAGAACTGTGAATTGGTTCAATACAGACTCATAGCCAGAAATGTTGGCTATTGATTTGAAAAATGGTATCATCTATGATGAATGCTATTATTCTTTTTCTTTTATAGATCTTGCAGGAACCAAATCTTTGAACCCAATTTCATACAGACACGTAACACATTTTATTACATTTAAAAAACATTAATACTTTAGACACATTTCTTAAACTGAGACCAAGAAAAAACAGATATAAAGAATATTACAATACAGGCAGATACTCTACTTCTTTCAAATTTTATTTCATATAATATAATAGGATTCATATTTATGGCTTTTACTGCTTAACTTAACACAGTCTCTTATATTTAAGATATTACGTAATTAATCATCATGTAAAAATCCAGATGATTTAATATGCTTCATGGTAAAAACTAATATGCAATTTATAAAATCTTCAGTTTTTATTCCAAAATTTAAAAAAAATTTATTCACGGTTAATTATTCAATAGATCTTATATTTATTAATATAAGATCAAATATCAAATAGGATTAAAAACCTCAGATATTATCCAACAAACTTTTGTCAATGTTTTTAGTTGGAAAATTAGGATCGAGTTTTAGCAAATTTTCCCTTATAACTTTAGCTACAATCCAATTTCTAAACCACTTTTTATTAGCTGGAACTACATACCAAGGTGTCCACTCAGTACTGCATAATTTCAAGGCATCTTCATAAGCTTTTATATAGAGATCCCATTTTTTTGTTCTCGCATAATCCTCTGCAGAAACCTTCCAATTTTCTGAAGGATCTAAAACTCGATCACGTAGTCTATCTGTTTGCTCTTTCTTGCTTATATATAAAAAAAATTTTACTATCCTTATATTATTTTCTGATAGATGTCTTTCAAAATCATTAATTTGTCTATATCTTTGTGACCAAATTGTTTTTGATATTATATTATTAACACGTACTTCTATAACATCTTCATAGTGAGATCGATTAAATA
>Ga0310900_10001034_pt1 | contig 10611 bp, 7 predicted proteins | sample C24D1metaG_FD_203879 | JGI IMG/M metagenome (GOLD analysis project Ga0310900, IMG submission 203879) | Lab incubated soil microbial communities from West Virginia University Organic Research Farm, Morgantown, WV, United States - C24D1 | ecosystem: Environmental > Terrestrial > Soil >...
ACTTGAATCACCGGACCGAGCGGAACCGTGAAGGTCGGCGGCTTGACGACCTGCAATGGATCGTCGAAATGCGCGCCGACCTGCGCAGCAATTTCGCGATCGCGCTTGCGCAGCACCAGCGTCGATAGACAGACGGCCAGGTACATCACCAGGCGCGCGATGGCGCTCACCGCCGCGAGCGCGCCAAATGTCCCCGACAGCGCCAGAATCAAGGCAAAGCCGGCGCCGAAGAGAATCGCGTTGGCCGGCGTGCGGTAGGTCGGATGGACCCTGCCGAACCAGCGCGGCAGGTCGCCGTTCTCGGCAAGCGCGAAGATCGTGCGCGATCCGTTCAGGAGCTGCCCCATGTTGTTCCCGGTCATCGAGATGACGGCGCCAATCGAGATCATCGCCGCGCCGCCGGCTCCGAGAAAGATCGCCGCGCCATCGGCCAGCGGAGTGCGGGTGGCGGCAACGTCTGCCAGGACGCCGGTAGCGACAAGCGAGGTCAGCGACATCACAATCGACACGATGATCAGGCACGCGACAAATGCGAACGGCACATCCTTTCGCGGGTTGGATGCTTCGCCGGCCAGGACGCCCGTCACTTCATAACCGCCGTACGCGAAGATCAGCAAAATGGCCGCGGCCGAAATCTGTTCCTGGCCTACATCCGGCATGCTCGCAAAGTGCGCGGGATCGATGAACCAGACGCCGCCGATGATGAAGATCGCGAGCGGCAGGAGCTTGCCGATCGTCAGCGCGTTGACGAACCACGACGACTGCTTGATGCCGCGCACGTTGATCCACGTCAGGAATGCCGTCAGCGTCGTGATCGTCGCCGCCCGCGGCGCTCCGATGGCGAGCGCCGGCCAATAGAATGCGAGCGCCAGAGTCAGGCCGTTGACGACCGACGCATGACTGGTCACGCGCGCGAACCACATCATCCAGCCGGTCTCGAACCCCACAAAACGTCCGAATGCAGCGCGCGCGGGAAGATACGGGCCGCCGGTGGTTTCGAAGCGGCTGCCGACTTCCGCGAAACAGAGCGCGATCGACAACGACAGCAGCCCGATGGCCATGAACGCCAGCGGGCCCCACGGTCCGATCTGCTTGGCGACATCGGAGGGCAGGAGAAAAATCGCGCTGCCGATCACCTGATTGACGCCGATCGCCGTCAGGTCCCACTTGCCGAGCGCTCGCCTGAGCCCGGGGTCCCCGCGACGCGGACTTGGCGTCGTGGGGTGGCTTAGCGCGGGCGCTTCAGGCGATCCAGCCATCGGCCTCTTTCCTCCCGGTGACGAGCTCCTTGATGCGCGCCGCCAGGGTGTCGGCGGTGAACGGCTTCATGAGCAGGTTGGTGTCGCCGGCCGGATCGAGTCCGCCGCCGGAGCGCTCCGGATGGCCGGAAATGAAAAGGATCTTGAGCCCCGGACGGATCCCCTCGACCGCCTTGGCGAGATCGGCGCCGTTCATGCGCGGCATGACGACGTCGGTGACGAGAACGTCGACGCGGCCGCTTTCCTTGCGGAACAAATCGAGCGCAGCGGCGCCGTCTTCGGCTTCGAGAACGGTGAATCCACGGCGCGTCAGCTCGGACACGACGAGCCGTCTCACCGATCGATCGTCTTCGGCAAGAAGCACCGTGCCCTCCCCCCTCACGATGCTGCTGGCCGCGGGAGCGACGGCAGGCGCCGGCGCGGCAGCCACATCCTGCTGCGGAAAGTAGACCCTGAACGTCGTCCCCGCATTCGGCTGGCTGTCGACGATGATGTGACCGCCGCTTTGGCGGACGATCGCCTGCACCATCGACAAGCCAAGGCCGGTGCCCTGTCCTTTTACCTTGGTGGTGAAGAAGGGCTCGAACAGGCGGTCGCGCACTTCCGCCGTCATGCCGAGGCCGGAGTCGGACACCGACAGCGCGACGTGCGGCCCCGGAATGACGTCCACGTGCTCCGAGCCGAGGTCGACATTGGCGGTTTCGACGGTCATCGTGCCGCCTCGCGGCATCGCGTCACGCGCGTTGACGACGAGGTTCATCAACACCTGGCCGATCTGCTGCGCGTCGGCGCTGATCGAGGAGAGGTCGGGTTGCAGCGAGAACTGCAGGCGGATCTCGGGTCCGATCAGCCGGCCGATCAGATCCTCCATGTGCGCGATCACCTGATTGAGATCCACCGCGTGGGCGACCGACTCCTGACGGCGGCTGAAGGCGAGCAACTGTTGGGTGAGGGCCGACGCGCGGTCGGCAGCGCGGCGCACCTCCACCGCGGCGGCACGCAGCCTGGTGTCGGGCGGAGACTCCTCGATCAGCTCTTCGCTGTAGCCGAACAGCACGGTGATGATGTTGTTGAAGTCGTGCGCGACGCCGGTCGCGAGGCGGCCGACTGCCTCCATCTTTTGCGCCTGGCGCAGCTCGTTCTCGAGCCGGTTGTGCTCGCTCAAGTCGCGGCCGATCGAGGTCACGCCGACAACCTCGCCGTCGCCGACCAGCACGCGCGCATGCACGTCCACCGGAACCGGGTTGCCCTTGCGCGGCAGGAACTCCGATCGAAACGTCCGCGGCGCGCTGTCGACACCCTCGCCGATCATTTGCATGACCGCGCCGACATAGCCGGTGCCGAAGATCCAGCCCGGATCGAGCATTCGCAGCTCGTCGCGCAGGTAGCCGGTGATCTGTTCGCCGCTGCGATTGATGGTCGAAACGCGGCCGCGCCGATCGTGCACGATCATGATCTCGCTCGACCGATCGAACAGATCGTCGAAACGCGCCTTGAGCGCAACTTCGCGGGCGAGCTGGCGGCGGATGGTTTCTTCCCGCGATTGACTGCGGCGATATGACACGACCGAGGCTCCGGTCGCCGCGCTGGCGAGAGCGGCGACAAGCCAGATCCACCAGGGCGCGCTGAGAAGTGCGGTAAGTGACACGACGTAGGAGCGATGGACGCCCTCGACTCGTCAAGCGAAGCGTTCACTCGACTCGCTCAGGACGGGCCGGTTGTATCATGAATCCGCGATGGGAGCTAGCGAGGCTTCGCCTCGAATCCGCGCGCATGTGCTGCGGCTGCGCCTCGCCAGGGCAGCGTGGTCTTGCCGAGCTCCGGTCGGACGAGACGTCGTGAATCCCACGGAACAAGTCGGCTCACATGGATGAAATCAAGACGTCTCGATCTCCGCGGGCGCTGCGCACCACGATGCCGGCGCGCGCCTACGTCGATCCGTCGTGGTTTGCGACTGAAATGGATCGCGTGTTCGCGGGCATGTGGCTTGCCGCCGGCCGCGCCGACCAGTTGGATCATCCCGGCGCATTCATCCGCCGCGACGTCGCCGGCGCGAGCGTGCTCATCGTGCGCGCGGCCGATGGATCGATTCGCGCGCATCACAACGTCTGCCGACATCGCGGCACGCGGCTCTGCATCGAGGCGGCCGGTACGTTCCACGGCAGCATCCAGTGTCCGTATCACGCCTGGACCTACGGTCTTGATGGCCGGCTGCTGGCGGCGCCGCAGATGGACGAAGTCGACGGCTTCGATCGATCGGCGTTTCCGCTTCGCGCCGTCGCCTGTGAAACCTGGGACGGCCACATCCTCATCAACCTGTCGCCCCTCGACGGCCTTGGGGCGACCCTGAGGGGAGTCGAAGGGTCGGATGCTCCAGAGCCGCTCGAGAGCCAGCTCGGTGATCTACCAGCGCGATTCCGCCCATGGGGCATGCAGGAGCTTCGTCTCGCGCATCGCATCGAATACGACGTGGCGACAAACTGGAAGCTCGTGGTCCAGAACTACAACGAGTGCCTGCATTGCCCGGTGATTCATCCCCTGCTCAACCGGATGCATCACTATCTCGCGGCCGAGAACGTTCCGTCAGGCGAAAGCTACTGCGGCGGCGCGATGGGATTCAGGGACGGCGTCGAGACGCTGAGCACCGACGGCAAGCGGCGTCGAGCGTTCCTGCCCGGGCTTGCCGGCCGCGATCGCGAGGTCGTCAACTACTTCGCGATCTATCCGAACTTCCTGCTCACGCTCCACCCGGATTACATGATGACGATCACCATCTGGCCGCAGGATGCCGGCCACACGCGGCTCATCGCCGAGTGGCATTTTCATCCGGCGGAGATGGCGAAGAAGGATTTCGTATTTCAGGATGCCGTTGATTTCTGGGATCGAACCAATCGCGAGGACTGGGCGATCTCCGAGCAGTCGTATCTAGGAATCAGCTCGCGCGGGTATCGGCCGGGACCGTATTCCGAGCGAGAGAAACAGCTTTGGGAATTTGATCAGTTCATCCTGTCACGGACGGGCCACGGAGGCACGGAGACACGGAGCTAATTCATTTTCCGAGCCACTCACCGTACAACTCCGGTCGTCGGTGACGCATGAACAGCTTTCGCGCGTTTGACTCATTCAGTTTCGCCAGATCGATCTCTGCGAACAGGATTTCGTCGCGGCTCTTCGCCGCTCGGGTAATCACTTCCCCATCCGGCCCACAAACAAATGACTCGCCGGCGAAATCGAGGCAGTCTTCCTTGCCGACGCGATTGCAGAGCGCGGTGAAGTAGCCGTTTTGGAAGGCGGCGACGCGCATCTCCGCTTCGTAGAGTCCCTCGGGCCATTCGTCGACGGCGCCGGCTTGCGGCACGATCACCAGGTCGGCGCCGGCGACTGCCAGCGCGCGCATGTATTCGGGAAAGTGACGGTCGTAGCAAATCGACACGCCAATTCTTCCGGCTTTCGTCGAGTAGACCGGCGCGCCTTTGTCTCCCGGGGTGTAGTAGCCCTGCTCGTGGAAGCACGGGTAGTCGGTGATGTGGACCATCCGCGTCACGCCGAGCAGCGAGCCGTCGGCGTCGATCACCGGCGAGCTGTCAAATGTGCGATCGCCTTCGCGCTCGTACAGATTGATCACCGTGACAAGTCCGAGCTCCTTGGCTTTCTTCTGGAACGCCGTCACCGTCGGACCGTCGATCGGCTCGGCAAGCTCACGAAATCCTGAATCGGCCGGCCGCTGTGGATAGAAGACCTCGAAGGCCAGTTCCGCGTAGCAGGCCAGCTGCGCGCCGCCGCGAGCGGCGATTTCGAGAGCCGCGAGGCCGCGGGCGACGTTGTTGTGCTTGTCTTCGGTGGCGTGTTGCTGGATCAGGGCGATTTTCATGGGTCTCGGGGCTGACGGGATATTATTGCCCCGCCTCCGCTAAAGCTACGGCGCGGCAGGCTCTGGGAGGACAGGATGAGAAAATTGCACGGTGGAGTGGTCGCGGCCGGCGCACTGGCCATTATGATTGGCGTGGCGGCGCCGATGGCGCAGGGCGGGACGCCGTACAAGCTCGGGATGTTCGAACAGGGCGGACGGCAGTTCGTCGGCATGGTTCTGACGAACGACACCGCCGTCGTCGATCTGTCACGCGCGAACGTGAACGCACCGGCGACACTCAAGCAGCTGATCGCCGGATGGGACGCGAAAATGGGCGCCGCGCTGGCCGCGCTGGCCGCCAAGCCTGCCGCGACGATCCCGATCAAGCAGCTGAAGACGCTGGCGCCGATTCCAGATCCCTCCGCGCTGCTGAACGCGGCCGTGAACTATAGCGAGCACGGCATGGAGATGACGGGCCAGGCCACCGCCGCCGCCAGTGCCGAGAAGGTCGATCCAAAGGTGGCGATGGGCATTCCGGCGTACTGGACGCGCAAGCCCGGCGATCCGCGTCAGAACCCGTATTATTTTCTGAAGGCGCCGGTTTCGATTACCGGGAACGGTGAGCCGATCATCCTGCCGAAGGGCCGCACGCAGATCGACTGGGAGTGCGAGCTGAACATCGTGATCGGCAAGACCGCGAAGTACGTAAAAGCCGAGAACGCCGCTGAATACATCTTCGGCTACACGCTCGACAACGACGTCTCCGACCGCGGCAGCCGCGCCGACGGGCGCCACGGATCGGACTGGGTGCTCGGCAAGAGCCACGACACCTTCTTCCCGATGGGCCCATATGTCGTGCCGCGTCAGTTCGTGCCGAATCCCCAGAAGCTCGCCATCAAGTTCTCGCTCAGCGGCAAGGTGATGCAGGACTCGAACACCGATCGCATGACGCACAACGTCTACGAGCTCGTGGAATTCGCGTCGCACCTCATGACGCTGCGTCCGGGCGACCTGATCTCGTCGGGCAGCCCGGCCGGCGTCGGGACGGCGCGGGGCACGCCGATTTATTTCAAGGACGGCGACGTCTCGACCTGCACTATCGAGAGCATCGGAACGCTCGAAAACCCGGTCCGGGCCGAGAAGTAAGATCAGCACATGCCCAGCACAACACGACTCTTCGGTTTGATTCTGATCGTCCTCGGCGTGGCCAGTTATCAGCTGACTGGCCGTACCAGCCTGACGGCGATGATCCCGGCTTTCTTCGGCGTGGTGCTCGTCATCCTTGCCTTCGTCGCACGCTCGAGCGAATCGGCGCGCAAGCACGCGATGCATGCGGCCGTGGCGCTGGGCCTCGTCGGCGCGCTCGCGGCGTTGGCGCGCGGCTTGCCGGCGGCGCTCGGCGGCGATGTGGCGCGGCCAGCCGTGATGTCGCAGCTGGCGATGGGCATCTTGCTGTTGATTTACGTCGCCCTGGGCGTGCAATCGTTCATCGCCGCCAGGAAGGCTAGATTAGGAAAATCTTGAGACAAGATCACCAGGTCAAAAGATGTCTGGACTCGTTTTCCTGGCAGGATTGAAGAAAGGCGTCGGCACGACGGTGGCGGTGGCGCGGTGACGAACCGCTTCCACCGTCATTTCCATTTCGACCTTCGTCCCCAGCGCATAGTGCGGCACGTCGACCGTCGCCAGCGCGATCAACTTCTTCAGGGTGGTTGACCAGGTCGTCGAGGTCGCCCGGCCGATCTGCGTGCGGCCCTTGTAGACGGGCACAGCAACGCGGGAGGTCGCGGCCGGAGCCGTCGGCGGCAGGCCCACGGCTTCGTACAGCTTCTCCACTTCGGTCCACTCGATCTCGAGGCCGACGATCTGCCGGGCGATGCCGCGTTTCACGTCCTCGTGGAGCGCAGCGCGACCGACGAACGGACCCTTCTTGAAGTCAACCAGCCTGCCGAGTCCGAGCTCGTAGGGCGAGTATTTCTGGGTTTCGATCAGCGCCTTCTTGCTGCTGTGAAAGTCGACGTCGATGAGCAGCAGCCCGGCCTCGATCCGTGCGACATCGAGCGCCAGCATTCCCGTCGGATGCAAATCGAAGGCGTGGCCCGCTTCGGCGATCGCGTCCCAGACGCGAAGCGCGGAGTCCCACGGCATCCACACCTCGTAGCCGAGATCGCCGGTATAGCCGGTGCGCGACACATCGACCGGCACGCCCGCAACGTGGCCGCTGGTCGAGCGGAAGTACTTCAGGGACGAGAGATCGGCGTCGCACACCTGCCGCAGCAGCCTCGCTGACGTCGGTCCCTGCAGCGCCAGCGCCGCAACGCTCTCGGAAATGTCCTCGATGCGGACGTTCAATCCGGACGCGTTCTCGGTGAACCAGCGCAAGTTCGGATCGGCCGCGGTCCACCTGTAGGCGTCATCCGCGGTGCGCGTCACCGTGCCGTCGTCAATCACCTTGCCGTCTTCGTCGCACCACGGCGTGTAGAACACCTGGCCGACGCTCATGCGGGAAGCATCCCGCGTGATGACGCGATTGACGAGGCGCATCGCATCAGGCCCGGAGATGCGGTACTTGAACAGCGGCGAGATGTCGATCAGCGCGCATGCGCTCCTGATCGCGTTGTATTCGTGCTCGTGATGCGTCTCGTAGGCGCTGACCGCGTAATAGCCGGCCCAATCGCGATAGTTGAGGCTCTCGCACAGTTCGAGCGTGCGCGCGTGGAATGCGGAACCGACCGGCACGGCGAAAGTATACTGGCCGGGCGCACTAAAGTGCGCCCCTACGATTGCCAATGCCGAGCGGAGCGAGGCCAAGCGACAAATCGCGTTATGACGCCGTCATCATTGGCGGGGGACACAACGGGCTGACCTGCGCCGCCTACCTGGCACGCGCGGGACGCAGGGTGCTCGTGCTCGAGCGACGCCACGTGCTCGGCGGCGCCGCCGTCACCGAAGAGGTCTTTCCCGGCTTCAAGTTCTCCGTCTGCTCGTATGTCGTTTCGCTCCTGAGGCCCGAGATCATTCGCGATCTCGATCTCCCGCGCCACGGCATGGAGCTGCTGCCGCTCGACGGCACCCTGACGCCGATGCCGAACGGCGATCACCTCTGGCGCGTCAACGATCACTACAAGACCCGCCGCGAGATTGCGCGTCACTCGCGCCTCGACGCGGAGGCCTACGACGAATACGGCAAGGCGATGGTCGAGATGGGCCGTTTTGCCAAGCCAATCCTCGGCATGCTGCCGCCCGATCCGACCTCGCTCGATCCGCGCGGCCTGCTCGAGCTGCTCTCGATCGGCAGGCGCTTCCGCGGCATGCGCTTCCACGATCGGTTGAACCAGGTGCAGCTGCTGACGATGAGCGCGGTCGATTTTCTCGATCAGTGGTTCGAGACCGACGTGCTCAAGGCGACGATGTCGGCGTCGGGCATTATCGGCACGTTTCTGGGCGTGCGCTCCCCGGGCACGGCCTACGTGTTGCTCCACCACTACATGGGCGAAATCGACGGCGCCTTCAGATCATGGGGATTGTCCCGCGGGGGCACCGGCGCGGTGTCCGACGCGATTGCCGCAGCTGCACGTGAGCACGGCGTCGAGATCCGGACCGAAGCGTCAGTCAGCCGTATTCTCACCAGGAACGGCCGCGCCACGGGTGTCGTCCTGGAGAACGGCGACGAGATCAACGCCAGCGTCGTAGCATCGAGCGTCGATCCGAACCTGACCTTCCTGAAGTTCCTGGACGAGCGCGAGCTGCCGTCCGATTTCGTCGAAAGCGTCCGCCGCTACAAGTTCCGCGGCTCGTCGGGCAAGGTCAATCTCGCACTCGACGCGCTGCCCAACTTCACCTGCATGCCCGGACCCGGCCCTCACCTTCGCGGTGCGATCTCGATCTCGCCGAGCATCGATTACATGGAGCGGGCCTACGACGATGCGAAGTACGGACAGTTTTCACGGCATCCATACATCGACATGGTGATCCCATCGTTGACGGATCCGTCGGTCGCGCCGCCGGGTAAGCACGTGATGTCGTGCTTCGTCCAATATGCTCCGTACGATCTCCGGGATCCGGTAACCGGGAGACGGGAACCGGCGCTGTGGGATAGACAACGCGAGGCGTTCGGCGATGCGGTGATCAACGCCATCGCGGAATACGCGCCGAACATCAAGGACATCATCCTGCACCGGCAGGTGCTGACGCCGCTCGACATCGAGCGTGACTTCGGGCTCACCGAGGGCAACATCTTCCAGGGCGAGCTTACGCTCGAGCAGCTGTTTTTCCTGCGGCCGGTCCCGGGCTGGGCGCAATACACGACGCCGATCGATCGCCTCTACATGTGCGGCTCGGCGACGCATCCGGGCGGCGGCATCATGGGTGCGCCAGGCAAGAACGCCGCCGAGCGAATCCTGAGGACGTCGCGATGACCCATTCGACTCCACCGCCGCTCAGGGCAGGCGCGCGCTACGACGCGATTGTGATCGGCGGGGGCATCAATGGGCTGACGTGCGCGACCGCGCTCGCGAAGGGCGGGGTGCGAACGCTGCTGCTCGAACAGCGCGCGGAGCTGGGCGGCTGTGCCGCGGAAGGCGAAGTCGCTCCAGGCTTCCGGGCGCCGATTCTCGCTCACGCCACCGGTCCGGTCCGCCGCGACGTCGTCGAAGAGCTGCAGTTGTATTTGCATGGCCTCACGTTCAGCGATTCGACCATCCAGGTGAGCGCGCTGACGCCGGACGGCCGCGCGCTCGTCGTTCATGAGGATGCCCGGAAGACCGCGGACGGCCTGCGCGGCTGGTCGGCGAAGGATGCCGCCCGCTGGCCGTCCTTCCACGTCACGCTGCGGCGGCTTGGCGCGTTGATTGGCTCGCTCTTCATCAATGCGCCGCCCTCAGTAGACGAGCCGTCGGCGCGAGATGTGTTCGCGCTGATGCACATGCTCGGCGATTTTCGTTCGCTGCCGAAGGACGATCAGTGGCGGCTGCTCAGATGGGGACCGATGGCGGTGGCCGACCTGGTCAGCGAGTCGATTGACACCGAGCTGCTGCGCGCGGCGGTAGCGGCCGACGGCATTTTCGGCGCGATGCTCGGACCGTGGTCGGCGGGAAGCGGATTGCAGCTGCTGTTGTCGTCCGCGAATCGCGCGCTCGAGTGGCCGGCTGGAAGAACGGTCGCCGGCGGACCGATAGCACTTGCCGTCTCACTCGAGGCCGCTGCCAAACGATTCGGCGTCGAGATTCGGACCGGTTGCCGGGTGGCGCGCATCGAAGCCAAGGACGATCGCGCCGTCGGCGTGACACTCGATGGTGGAGAGCACATCGAGGCGCGTACGGTGGTTTCCGGCGTCGATCCGAAGCGCACGTTCCTCACGCTCTGTGATGCGGAACACCTGCCGCCCGAATTCCTCTGGCGCATGAAGCACTATCGATTGCGGGGCACGCTGGCCAAGATAAATCTCGCGTTATCGGCGCTGCCGTCATTCGCCGGCGCCACCCGCGAAATCCTCGGCGGCCG
>Ga0310900_10001035_pt1 | contig 10609 bp, 11 predicted proteins | sample C24D1metaG_FD_203879 | JGI IMG/M metagenome (GOLD analysis project Ga0310900, IMG submission 203879) | Lab incubated soil microbial communities from West Virginia University Organic Research Farm, Morgantown, WV, United States - C24D1 | ecosystem: Environmental > Terrestrial > Soil >...
GAGCCTGGCGGCGATGGTGGGGCTTACATACGCTCGCCATGTAGAGAACCAACCCTTGCGAAAACCGTTGCAGTATTCAGTTCTCGCCCTTCTGGTGGGACCGTTGATGTTTGCGCATTTCAACACGCGAATGCGTGAATTCGTCCACCTTATCCGATACGGTCACGAGTTTTCTGAAGATGCTGCTGTAAATGGGCACGACCGTCCGATTGAGGCTCGGGTGCAAGAGGTTGCGGCCTTTGTCGATCGCAATCGGCGCGCAAACGACACGCTGTTCAGCTGGGGCTATCACCCCTGGCTTTTTCAAATGCTTGATATCAGGAGTCCTGTGTACGTCCCGGATCTCTGGTACAGAAAACAGTTTGCAGGAGACGTGCAGCGGCAGTTCGTCGAAGACGTGCTGAATCAGCTGCAGTCGAATCCGCCAACTTTTGTCGTGGACAGCTCGGGTCCCGACGACCCTGAGGCAGATAAACAAGGAAACCCGTACTATCAAACTTTTTCGAAGTTCATCGATGAACAGTACGACTTCCTGAGAGAATTCCGTCTGGCCGACGATACGAAATTCGAGATCTACAGAAGGCGCGGGGCGACGTGAGGTGCGGTCCTTCGGTGGCTGCAACGGCCGATCCGCTGCGCCGGGCCTTAGTCCTGAACGTCCCGGCGGACGTCTACGTGCCGCCGTCACGCGTGTATCGGCTTGACGAGCTCACCTACCACATCCAGCCATCAAGCGCCATCTCGGGCAACATCCCTAGAAACACGAAAGGCCGAACTCCCGAAGGAATCCGGCCAATTCTGCGGCAATTTATTGGTCGGGGCGACTGGATTTGAACCAGCGACCCCTCGGTCCCGAACCGAGTGCTCTACCAGGCTGAGCCACGCCCCGACGAAGAAATCAGTCTACCGTACCTCCACAGGGGTCACCAGCGGCAGGCTCTCCACAAATCCCAGCGCGGCATGTGCCGTCATGTCCGGATGAAGCGGCGTGATCGATACGTATCCGTCACGCACGGCCTGGTAATCCGACCGGTCGTGCGGCTCCCACTGGTTCTCCCCTTCCTCGATCCAGTAGTACGGCTGATGCCGTGGGTCGATGCGCTTGCTCACCACCGTCACATGATTCCGTTTTGCTTGTACCGTTACGCGGAATCCCTTGTTGGGTCCGAAGGGCACGTTGAGGTTGAGGAGCGTGAATTTCGGCATACCACGCTCGAGCACCGCTTCGGCCACGGTGAAGGCCGCTCGTGCGGCCGGCGGAAAGTCGTACTGATGGCCTCTGTTCTGAGTCGAGATCGCCAGGCTCGGAATGCCGAGCAAGGCCCCCTCGAGTGCCCCCGACACCGTCCCCGAGTAGGTGACGTCGTCTCCGAGGTTCCACCCCTTGTTGATGCCAGACACGATCAGGTCGGGTTTGCCATTCAGCACGTGCGCAATCGCGACGTTGACGCAGTCGGTCGGTGTGCCGTCGACGGCATATACATCGGGCCGCACCTGATCCAGCCGTAGCGGCCGGCGCAGGGTCAATGCGTGTCCAATCGCGCTGGCTTCCTGAATCGGCGCAACGACGGTGATTTTTCCGAGCGACGCCAGCGCATCTGCCAACGCCTGTATTCCTTCGGAATGCACGCCGTCGTCATTGGTGAGAAGAATTCGAACCATTGGAACCTACCATCTTACCAGCCTGGGGCGAGGGCCGGAGTGCCATCAGCAGCACGGCTGCGAGCGTGGCCAGCACTGCGCCGGTTGAAAACGCGACCGGTGCACCGAATCGTTCGTATAACAAGCCGAACACGACACTTGCGGCCAGTGCCCCAACGCCCAGCGTCGTGTTGTACATGCCAAACGCCACACCATGCTTATCGGCAGGCGCGAGGTCGGCGACGAGTGCCTTTTCAGCTCCTTCGGTCAGTGCGAAGAACGCGCCATAGACGAGGAACCATCCGACGAGCGTCCACGCGCTCTCCGCCATTGCAAAGCCGACGTAAACGAGGGCGTACAGCAGCCAGCCGATGACGATGACGTGTCTGCGCCCGAGCCGGTCCGAGAGCGCTCCCCCCCACGTCGAGAGCGACGCTTTGACGACATGAAGTCCCGACCAGAGGAGCGGGACGTAAGTGGCGCTGCCGAGGGCGTCCGACAAGCGCAACAGCAGGAATGCATCGGCAGAATTACCCAAACTGAACAGCAGCAGCACACCAAGGAACGCGAGCAATGGCTTGTCCACGGCTGACGTTGTACCCGGACGTGGTTCGCGCGACGGGCGCACTGGGGGCGGTACGGCGGGCTCGCGGACGAAGAACAGCAACGCGACGGCAATGGCTCCCGGGATGACCGTAAGTGCAAAAACGAAACGGTACTCGCCCGGCGCGAAAAACAAGATGGCGGTGGCCACGATCGGTCCCACGATCGCCCCCGCGTGGTCCATGGCGCGGTGAAAGCCGAAAATGCGCCCTCGCTCGGCCGCCGGCGCCAGACGCGCCAGCATCGCGTCGCGTGGCGCGCCGCGAATGCCTTTTCCGGTGCGATCGAGCGCGCGGATGAGCAGTACCTGGGGCCAGCTCTTCGTGAGCGCGATGAGTGGCCTTGCCGCGGACGAGATCACGTAGCCGGCAATGACGATTGGACGTCGTTTCGACGATCGATCTGAAACGTAACCGGAGACGATCTTGAGCGCACTGTTTACCGCCTCGGCGACACCTTCGATGATGCCGAGCGATAGTGGACCTGCGCCAAGCACTCTCGACAGGTATACAGGCAACAGGGGGTAAATCATCTCGGTGGCTGCGTCAGTAAATAGGCTCGACCAACCAAGCAGCCAGACAGGGCGCGGGATGCGGGACATCGATTGACCCGTATCGTACGATCGAAGTAGCAGCAGTGCGGATGTGAAGGTCCGGCTAAAGCCGGACACTACGTACGAAAAGAGATAGATGCCAACCCTCGAAGAAGTGCTTGCGGCACGAACGCGCGATGCAGCCCCGGAGCTCGTCGAGTCAATCGACAGGAATCGGCTGCGGTGCTACGCGTGCGGACATCGATGTCCGATTCCCGAGGGTGCCCGCGGTGTCTGCAAGGTCAGATACAACGAGCGCGGACGCCTTCGCGTGCCCTGGGGATACGTAGGCGGTGTTCAGTGCGACCCCGTCGAGAAGAAGCCTTTCTTTCATGCGTACCCCGGTGCGCTCGCCTACAGCTTCGGGATGCTTGGCTGCGATTTGCACTGCAGCTACTGCCAGAACTGGGTGACATCGCAGGCGCTACGCGATCCACAGGCCGTCGCACCGCCGCAGGACACCACGCCTGAATCGCTCGTCCAGGATGCACTGCGCCAGGGTGCGCGGATTGTCGTCTCAACGTATAACGAGCCGCTCATCACCGCGGAGTGGGCGGTCGCCGTATTCAAGGCAGCGCGCGAGCAAGGACTTGTGACCGGCTTCGTATCCAACGGCAATGGCACTACGCAAGTGCTCGAGTACCTGCGTCCACACATCGACTTGTACAAGGTGGACCTCAAGAGTTTCGACGACCGGCACTACCGGGACCTGGGAGGCAGGCTCGAGCCGATTCTCGACACAATCCGCTGGCTCTCGCGCAGCGGCGTCTGGGTGGAGATCGTCACGCTGCTCGTGCCCGGCTTCAACGACGATGAGGGCGAGCTGCGCCGCATGACCGCGTTTCTCGCTGACGTCTCGCAGGATCTACCCTGGCATGTCACCGCGTTTCACCAGGACTACCGAATGACAGACGCGCCGAATACCACGGCCGCGATGCTGCTCAGGGCGGCGCAGATCGGACGCGAGGCTGGCTTGCGCTATGTGTATGCGGGCAACCTTCCTGGCCGGGTGGGCGAGCTGGAACACACCCATTGTCACGGCTGTGGCGAACGCCTGATTGCGCGGTACGGGTATCTCATTCAGCAGTACCGGCTCACCCGCGCCGGGGTGTGTCCGAGCTGTTCGAAGGCGGTCCCGGGCCGCTGGAGCGCCACATTCGAAGGTCAACGCACGGCTTTTCCCTTCCTGCCGCACGACCGGACCCGACTCTCAATCCTGTAAGTGCAAGGGTCCTTTGACTTTTGCCTTTTGACCCTTGCCTTGCTGATAATGCTCCCAGTGCTCCTCGACCAGTTCCAGCGTCCGCTGCGGAATCTGCGCCTGTCGGTTACCGACCGCTGCAACCTTCGATGCAGCTACTGCATGCCGGAGCAGGACTACGTGTGGCTTCCCCGCCAGGACATCCTGCAATTCGAGGAAATCGCGCAGCTCGTCGACGTTTTCGCAGATCTGGGAGTGGACAAGGTGCGGCTGACCGGCGGCGAGCCGCTCCTGCGCCGCGACCTGTCCGTGCTGGTCGCCGCGCTGGCCTCGCGGGCGCGGATTGCCGACCTTGCCCTTACGACCAACGGGATTCTGTTGCGACAGCACGCCCGCGAGCTGAAGGAGGCGGGGCTGCACCGCGTCACGGTCAGCCTCGACACGTTGCGACAGGACCGTTTTCGCGCGTTGACGCGATCGGACGAGCTCGACCGCGTGCTCGACGGCATCGCTGCTGCGGCGCCGCTCTTCCCGCAGCTCAAGCTCGACACCGTCGTCATCCGCGGCACGAATGACGACGAACTGGTGGATTTGATCGAGTTCGGCCGGAGGTACGGCGCCGAGGTCCGCTTCATCGAATACATGGATGTCGGGGGCGCCACACACTGGTCGATGGATCGCGTCGTAACGCGCGACCAGATGATTGCGTCGCTGGAGTCGCACTACGGGCCCATCACCCCCGTCCTCGAAGCGTCGTCGGCGCCCGCCGATCGCTACCGCCTGCCGGACGGGACGACGTTCGGCATCATCGCGTCCACGACGCGGCCGTTCTGCGAGGACTGCGATCGGAGCCGACTTACCGCGGATGGCGTGTGGTACCTGTGTCTCTACGCGTCACACGGTACGGATCTCCGAGCGGCGCTGCGTGGTGGATCATCGGCGCACGAGCTGGCTGAAATGATTCGCTCCGCGTGGACCTCACGGCGCGACCGTGGCGCCGAGGAACGGCTCGCGACCCGTGACCGGGCGCCGCTTATTTCGGTCGATACGCTCCGCCGCGACCCGCACCTCGAAATGCACACCCGGGGTGGGTGATCACGTCCTGTGCCTTGTCTACTGTGTCCAGGAAGGCTGTGACGAGCGTCTTGGAAAATCTTTCCTGCTCGACCTCTATGAGCAGGTGCCGCACAGCCGCATCAGGCGTCAGCGGTGGCCGATACGGGCGCTCCGAGGTAAGCGCATCGTAGACGTCGACAATTCCCACAATCTGAGCAAGCAGCGGAACCTGGTCGCCTCGCAAGCCGTCGGGATAGCCGCTGCCGTCGAGCCGTTCGTGGTGCGAGCGAATGATTGGCCGCACGTGTCGAAGCGACTGTAGCGGTGCGCACAGCGTCTCCCCAATCTCCGTGTGGCGCTTCATCAGGGCGAACTCGGTGGCGGACAGGGGCCCGGCCTTCAGCAGCACGCAATCCGGCACGCCTACTTTGCCGACGTCGTGCAGATATCCGCCGCGATGGAGGGCACTCAGGTCGTCGTTGGAGACGCCGAGGACGCGACCGAGGCGCACCGCGTGGTGCGCAAGCCGCTCACAATGTCCCCTCGTTGTGGGATCGCGCGCTTCGATCGTCATGGCCAGCGCCATGAAGGCCGCCTCGGCCGAATCGAGCGCGTCGGTAAGCTGCTTCATCCGCAGCAGCGCTGCGACGCGCGCCCGTAGCTCCTGCGGGTGCACAGGTTTAGTAAGGAAATCGTCCGCGCCCGCTTCGATGCCCCGGATGCGATCTGGCAGGTCGGACAGTCCCGTGACGAGAACGACCGGTGTCAGGTGAGTGGACGGATCGCGTTTGAGCCGGCGACACACCTCTATCCCGTCAACGCCCGGCATTCCGACGTCGGTCACAATCACATCGGGGTGATAAACGCTGACGGCATCGAGCGCCTCGATGCCGTCCACGGCGCTGATCACCTGGTATCCATCGTTTGTGAGCAGCTTCTCGAACAGTGCTCGAATCGTGTCGGTGTCGTCGGCAACCAGGACGCGCGGCTGGCGGCGCGCAGGCGCAGAAACGGCAGTAATCATGTGGACGTCACTTTCGGCCTGGCCGCAGGGCGCCCTGGGGTGCGCCGGTGCAGGCCGTGCCGCTCGAGCAGGCGATATAGCGCCCGTCTGCTCATGCCAAGCAGCCGCGCGGCGCCCGCCTTGTTGCCCCGGACGAGCTCGAGCGTACGAACGATGTGCTCCCGTTCGACTTCGAGAAGCGGTGCGGGGATGGTGGGTTTGAACGAGGCCGCCGACCGCACATCTGCGACGGATCCGCCCAGGCTCTCGCGGAGGGCATCGACGGCGGCCTCGACACTTTCGTAGCCGGTAGTCAGAACAGCTTCACACTGGGGGCTGACGCTGCGCAGCGCGCGCAGGACTTCCAGGCAGCTCACATTGGTGCCGACGAGCGACAGCACCGCGCGGTCGTCGTCTACCACGAAGATGTGGGGGCGTTCGCCCTGCATTTCGGAATTTGAGCCCACTGGGAGCCGCTGATCAGAGCAAGAGTGTCACCAACCTCGCACACACCACCGTGCGCTCTGTTTGCTGTTTCTCAAAGCGTTGAAATACGGTGGGTTACATCCGCGCAGTCCGGGCGGGAGATGTGGGCGGCCCCGATACGGGTCGCGTCGCCCGCGCACAGTTATGTGCGAAGACGGCACATCTACGAACAATCTTGGTGGCTACTGGACTCTGGACCAGATGTCCTGAAGGCGTTGATCGCGGCCGCATGCGTACCGGTAAAAGCGGTACTGCGCTGAGTTCTTCTTGTAATAGTCCTGGTGGTAGGTCTCCGCGGGATAGAAGGCGCCGGCTGGCGAGATGGCGACCACGATCTTCTCCGAAAAGAGCTTCTGCATCCGCGCCTTCGATGTCTCCGCTGCGACACGCTGTGCATCGGTGTGAAAGAAGATCTCGGGCCGATACTGATTACCCACATCGCAGAATTGCCGGTTGGCGACGAACGGGTCGACGTTGTGCCAGAAATGGTCCAGCAGCTGCTCATAGCTCACAATCGACGGATCGAAAACGACGCGGACCGCCTCGGCGTGCCCGGTGCCGCCGCTCGATACCTGTCGATACGTCGGATTTACAACTGTTCCGCCGGTGTAGCCGGATGTCGTGGATATGACGCCGCGAACCTTGTCGAAGTCCGCTTCCGTGCACCAGAAACAGCCCGACGCGAAGGTCGCCACGGCTTGCCCCTGCCCCTGTGGCTCCGCCTGCGCCGTCGCAGCGATGGCAGCCGCGGGCGCCGGGTTGATTTCGAGAATGCCGATGAAACCTCCCGTCAGCCACACGTACCCGGCGGCGAGGGCAAGCGCGACGACGAGAATCCAGCGCTGTGGATGCATGACTCGCTTCCGTCAGGCGTCGGGAATGAATTTCATGGCGATTCCGTTCATGCAGTACCGCTGGCCAGTGGGTTGAGGCCCGTCGGAAAAGAGATGACCCAGATGGCCGCCGCAGCCGAGGCAGTACACCTCCGTGCGGATCATGAAAAAGCTTCGATCAATCGAGGTTCCGACGGCGTTCGCGAGCGGTGCCCAAAAGCTGGGCCATCCGGTCCCGCTGTTGTACTTCGCGGCCGACGAGAAAAGTGGCTGACCACAAGCCGCGCACACGAACGTCCCTTGACGGGTTTCGTGGTCCAGCGGGCTGCTGTATGCGCGTTCCGTCCCCCCTTGCCGGAGCACGCGGAACTGCTGCGCGGTCAGCGCGGCACGCCACTCCCCTTCCGCCTTGTCCACTCGAAACCTGTGGGCCTTCGCGCGGGCGCTTACGGGCTCAGAACGGCCGAGCCATGCTGCTACGGGTGCAAGTCCAAGGACCGTCGCGATGACAGCGAAGAGCTGGCGGCGGCTCCCCATGGATGAAGAGTAACCCGAATTCACCGCCGAAAGAACAGGAGGGACCCAGGAGAATCTGCGTTCGTCAACGCAGCGAGGGCCCATGTTGTCGCAGCCACGCGCGTGCGCGTTGGTACTCGGGATACGCCGCGGCGACGAGCTCCCAATATCGGCGCGAATGGTCCATACGGCGAAGGTGCATCAGCTCGTGAATCATCACGTAGTCGCGGATTTCGGGGGGCATCAGCATGAGCCGCCAGTTCAGACAGATGTGGCCGTCGTACCCACAGGAACCCCACCGCGACCGCTGATCGCGGATGCTGATCCGCGGGACGGTAAGCCCGTGATCGCCGGCCAGCTGCAACAGACGCTGCCGCAGCTCTAGCGAGGCGCGGGCGCGCATTACGGTGGGGTCCAGAGCAGCGGTCACTCGCGACTGTTCGAGCCGGGTACGCTGATTCGCGATCCACTCGAGGTGGCGGAGACCGAACTCCGCAGCGTCCCGCCGGGAGCCGCCGCGCGGAATCGTCACGCGCACACGGCCGTCATTGTCGACGCGCAGGATGTATCGCCGCGCACGGCGGTGTCGCACGAAGTAGAACTGGACAGGTGGATGTTCGTGCTCGAACGGGAGCCCGAGCTGCACGATGACAGAATAACGTAAGGCGGGCCTTTACGGCCCGCGCGCGAGCGGCAGCGTGACCGAAGTCATTCAGATCGATCGACGGCATCCGGATCCTGAGGCTATCTCGAGGGCAGCCGATTGTCTGCGCCGCGGTGGCCTCGTCGCCTTTCCGACGGAGACGGTGTACGGCCTTGGCGCGCACGCGCACGACCGCGACGCGGTGCGGCGACTATTCGCGGCCAAACAACGGCCGCCGAACGATCCATTGATCGTCCACGTAGCGGACGTCGATGAGATGAGAGCTCTCACGTCACAGGTCCCGCCGACGGCGGCCGCGCTCGCCGAACGCTTCTGGCCCGGACCCCTCACGATTGTCGTAAGTCGCGCCGGTTCTGTTCCCCTCGAAGTCACTGCAGGAATGGACACCGTCGCGGTCAGAGTACCGGCCCACCCTGTTGCGCAGGCGCTCCTTGTGGCGGCGCGGCTGCCTATTGCTGCGCCCAGCGCCAACCTGTTCTCGCGGCCAAGCCCGACTCGCGCTGCCCACGTGCTCGCCGACCTGGACGGTCGCATCGACATCGTGCTCGATGCCGGCCCGGTCGACATCGGCGTCGAATCGACGGTCGTGGACCTGACGACTGTGCCACCGACCGTGCTTCGGCCCGGCGCAGTCGGAGTCGAGCAGCTGCGCGACGTCCTTCCGGACGTACAGCTTCGGACGAAGGCCATCACGAGCAGCGATACGCCGTTGCCGTCGCCCGGTCTCCTCTCGCAGCACTATGCGCCCCGCACCCCCATGACGCTCTATCCTCGGACCCCATCGGCCGGTCCAGAATCATTTCTCGCGCATGTGCGTGAAGTGCTCGCCACAGGCCAGCGGGTCGGCGTGCTGGCGACGACGGAAGACGCAAACGCGCTCCGGAAGCTGCCGGTCGTCATCGCCGAGCTCGGATCGGAAGCTCAGGCCGAAGCCGTCGCGGCCCGTCTGTATGCGGCACTTCGGGAACTGGATGCCTCGGACGTTGACGTCATCCTGGCGCACGACTTTCCAACTGATGTTGGACTCTGGCGTGCGCTGCGCGACCGCCTTCGCCGGGCGTCGGTACGGTCGTAGCCCTACTGGACCTTCGGCGTGGCTCCCGGGCATACCGCTTGCGACAGCTGTGGTATGCCGAAGACCACCATCGCGACAGCCACGCCATTGCGCACCGAGCTCGACAGGCTGGCCGGATTCGTGCCGACGACCTGGCCCGTGTTGAGCCTGTATCTGGACATGCGGCCCGACCAGAGCGGCCGACGGAACCACGACATCTTTCTCCGCAAGGTGTTCCCGGAGCGCAGTCGCACGTTGCACGGAGACACACGAAAGAGCTTCGATCGCGACGTCCAACAGATTCATGCGTATTTGGAGAGCGAGGTGGCGCCGTCGGTCCGCGGGCTGGCATTGTTTGCCTGCTCCGGCGCAGATGGCTTCTTCCAGGCATTTCAACTTGCCGCCGCGTTCGACGATTATTCGCTGTTTACCGGGTCTCTCCCCCACCTCTATCCGCTGGCGCGCGCAACTGACCAGTACCCCGCGTACGCGGCGCTGCTGGTCGACACGAATTCGGCTCGGCTGTTCGTGTTTCGTCTCGGACGCCGCGATGCACACGAGCAGGTGACGAACGTCAAGACACGGCGGGGCGCGTTCGGCGGGTCGTCTCAGGCGCGATATCAGCGCCGCTGCGACAACTTTTACCTGCTTCATATGAAGGAGGTCGTTGCCGTCCTCGATCGCGTCGTCCGCGCAGAAGCTCTCGACCACATCGTCGTCGCGGTTGACGAGACGGCGCGTCCGTTTCTGATGGACCAGCTTCCGAAGCATCTCGCGGAAAAGGTGATTCGGGTACTGCACCTTCCTGTGTCCACGCCCGAGCACGACGTCCTCGCCGAGACGCTCGATGTGATGCGGCAGCACGACGCGAAGACGGACGCTGAGCGTGTGCAAACGATGATCGATGCGTCCGCGGCCGAGGGGCGTGCCGTTGTCGGGCCGGACGCGACGCTCTACGCT